>Ga0194128_10001828_pt1 | contig 36180 bp, 36 predicted proteins | sample TA2KigCa65mmetaG_FD_148650 | JGI IMG/M metagenome (GOLD analysis project Ga0194128, IMG submission 148650) | Freshwater microbial communities from Lake Tanganyika, Tanzania - TA2015037 Kigoma Deep Cast 65m | ecosystem: Environmental > Aquatic > Freshwater > Lake | place: Tanzania: Lake...
TGACGCGATTCCCAATCTACTGTGCCCTCAGGCGCCCTTCACCCCGCCGGGACGACGAAGGCCACGCGCTCAGTGATGGGATGCTCGCGGCTCCGGAGGGTGGCGATGGCGGTGTAGGCCCCCGGCTTCGTCGGGACCCAGCGCTCCCGAAAGGCGAGCTGGTCCCCGCGGCGGAGGACGCGCTGCTGCATGGCACGGGTGAAGAGGCGCCCCTCGCTCCACTGCCAGACCGGGGTCCCCGCGGCGTCGAGGATCACGACCTCGTGGGTGCGACCATCCTGGAAGCTGAGCTCGAGGCGCCGGTCACTCCGCTGGGTGACCACGAAGTCGAGGTCGACCGCCTCCCCGACGCGGACGTCGAGGATCCCATCCAGTGGCTCAGTCTCCGCCCCCGCCTCGGCCGGTCGCTCCGTCGCCTCCGCCGACCGCCCGACCCCTCCCTCATTCCACGCCCCGACGGTGAAGCTCAGAGCCGAGGCGCAGAGGAGTCCCACCGGAACCCTGAAGATCACGCGGACCGTCCTGGCGAGTGCGGTTGCCTGTCCCCTGACCCCTCCCACCCGACCCCTGCCGTCCGGTCGTGTTTCGAGGCCAGTGTTATCCACATTTTGACGACCCGAAATGCCCTATGTCACGGCCCTGCTTTGCTTGCGCTTTTTTTCACAAGCTCCTAGGATTCAAGGTTGTCATGCCCGAGGACTCTCGCTCTGCGCTGGCCTCGGCCGGACGGTTCGCCGGCCTTGGGTTCCAGCTGCTCGCTTCCATCCTGCTGTTCCTCTATTTGGGGCAGTGGGTGGACCGACGGCTAGAGACCGACCCGCTCTTCCTCTACGTCGGCGTCTTCACGGGCGCGGCGGCCGCCATCTATTCGATGTATCGGAGTCTGATGGCGGAGCAGCGGCGAGAGGAAGCGGAGAAAAAGGAGCGCAAGGGACCATGAGGGCCTGGGTCCGCTTCGGTGTGCTCTCGACGGCGGTCATCACCGGGCTCGCCTGGGTGGTGACGCTGCGGTGGTCGGACCCGATGACGGTGCGCGCGATCTGGTCGAGCGCGGTGATCGCCTCGGTGGTGCAGTTGGTGGGATTCGCGGTCGCACGGCCGCTGATGCGCGAGAACCCGATCGCGGGATGGGGACTCGGCTCGATCGTGCGATTCGCGGCGGTGGTGATCCATGCGGTGCTCGGTGTCCCCGCGCTGGGGGTCCCCTCGGGGACGGCGCTGGTGAGCCTCGTGGGATTCCTCTTCGTGACCATGCTGTTCGAGCCTCTCTTCCTGAGATCCTGATGCTGCTGCGTGCGTTCCTCGCCTCGTTCGCCCTCCTGACCCTCGCTGCCGCGCCGGTGCGCGCCGAGGGAAGCGGTGTCGGTTGCCATCTCCCCGAGATGGGCCACTCGGCCGAGAAGGTCGACATCATCACGCCGCACATCACGAATTCGGATCATCTCGAGATCCCGTACTACAAGTTCCCGTTCTTCATGGAGTGCACCCTTCCCAAGTGGAAGCCGGTGCACCTCGGCGGGTTGGAGATCGATCTCTCCCCGAGCAAGCATGTGGTCTTTCTCGTCTTCGGGAGCGCGATCCTCTTCCTGATGATGCTGATGGTCGCGCGGTCGCATCGGCGCGCGATGGCGAAGGGCGGGGTGCCGGCCGGCGGCGCGAACGCGATCGAGGCGATGATCCTCTACATCCGCAACGAGGTCATCCTCCCGAACGTCGGCCACCATGGTGAGGGGTTCGTCCCCTATCTGCTCACGGCCTTCTTCTTCATCCTCACGCTCAACCTGCTCGGGCTCGTCCCGTACGGCGCGACGGCGACGGGGAACATCTCTGTCACGGCGACGCTCGCGATCCTGACCTTCCTGACGGTCGAGGTCGCGGGGATCCGTGCGAACGGCTTCGGCTATCTCAACACGATCTTCTACTGGAACAACGAGCTGCCGGCGGCGATGCGGCCCGTGATGTTCCTCATCATGAGCCCGGTCGAGATGATCGGGAAGCTGACCAAGCCCTTCGCGCTCGCGATCCGTCTCTTCGCGAACATGACGGCGGGGCACATCGTCGTGCTCGCGCTGATGGGGCTGATCTTCGAGTTCGGGAATCTGATCTCCGGCGCGCCGCTCCTCATGGCGACGATGATCATGGTGCTTGAGCTCTTCGTCGCCTTCCTGCAGGCCTTCATCTTCACCCTCCTCTCGTCGGTCTTCATCGGCCAGATCCGCGAGGCGCACCACTAGCAGCACCCGCAGGACCCTGTTGGACCCGTTCCACCCCGTACCCCGGCGAGTGTCCGGGGGAGGTCCGTTGGGTCGCGAGACCCGATGACGGACGGCGCCGACCGGCGCGCAGGACCACGCAGGACCAGAACTCTTTCGAGGACAGTACCATGGCGTTCTTCCCGCTTCTCCAGGAGGCCGCGCAGACGGCTTCGAACAGCAACGGCCTCGCCCTCATCGGCGCCGGCCTCGGTGCCGGCCTCGCCGTGATCGGCGCGGGCATTGGCATCGGCAGCATCGGTGGCAAGGCGGTGGAGGGCATCGCCCGTCAGCCTGAGGCCACCGCCAAGATCCAGACCGCGGCGCTCATCCTCGCGGCGCTCATCGAGGGCGCGGCCCTCTTCGGCGTCGTCGTCGCGTTCCAGATCCAGGGCAAGTTCTAACTCCCGTTAGTCGCGTGGGCGGCGGTGCTCGCACCGTCGCCCACGCCTGACGCGGCCCTCGGGCCGCCCCTTCCTTTCCAGCCCATGCGCGCTCCGCTCCTCGCCTCCGCCCTGCTCGTCCTCACCGCCACGCCGGCCTTCGCGTCCGCCGAGGCGGGGGCCAAGCCCAGTCTCCTCGACCCGCACCTCGGGTTGATGACCTGGACGATCATCGTCTTCGTCCTCCTCCTCCTCGGGCTCAAGACGTTCGCCTTCGGCCCGATCCTCGAGGCGGTCCGCGGCCGCGAGCAGGCGATCGCCGATGCGATGGCCGCCGCCGAGCGCGATCGCACCGAGGCCGCCAAGCTCGTCGCCGAGCAGAAGGTGGCGATCGAGGCGGCGCGCAACGAGGCGCAGCGCTACATCGCGGAAGGCCGTGTGACGGCCGAGACGATGCGGAACGAGATGGTCGAGCAGACCCGCAAGCAGCAGACGGAGATGATCGAGAACGCGCGCAAGACGATCGAGGCCGAGCAGGCCTCGGCGATCGCCGCGCTCCGCCGCGAGGCGGTGGATCTCGCCCTCGCCGGCGCCGGGAAGCTCATCGGGCAGAAGCTCGATGCCGCCGCCGACCGTCAGCTCGTCGAGCAGTATCTCACGACGTTGAGGTCGAACTGATGCGCGAGGTCTCGATCGCGCGGAACTACGCCGAGGCGCTCCTCACCCTCGCCACCAAGGGGCGATCGCGTGAGGCCTGGGGGACGGTCATCGATGCGCTGGGCGACGCGGTGGCGAGCGTCCCGACGCTGCGCACTGTGCTCGACAATCCGCGTGTGACGGAGGCGCAGAAGACACAGCTCCTCCGCGCTGCCCTCGGCGGGATCGCCGCGCCGACCTTCGTGCGCTTCGTCGAGAAGCTCGTCGCCAACCGCCGGCAGATGCTCCTCCCGTCGATCGCGACGGAGTATCACAACCTCCTCGACGAGGCCGAGGGCCGAGTGCACGCCCGCGTGACGGTCGCGCGCGAGGCCGATGCCGCGCTGCGCGACGCGATCGCCGCGGCGCTCTCCAAGGCGCTCCAGAAGACCGTCGTCCCGCATGTGACCGTCGATCCGCGCATCTTGGGCGGGGTCGTGGTGCGCGTGGGTGACACCGTGATGGATGGGTCGGTGCAGCGTCGCTTGAGCCGACTCCGCGACCGCCTCGTCGCCGGCCGCTGAACGATGTCGGCCGGTCCTGTCCAGGTCCGCATCGTCCCCAAGCCCTGGGGGCATGAGACGATCTGGGCGCACACGGAGCACTACGTGGGCAAGGTGCTCCATATCAAGGCGGGGCACGCCCTTTCGCTCCAGTATCACAATCAGAAGGACGAGACGATCCATCTTCTGCGCGGGGAGATGATCTACCGCATCCAGCAGGGGGAGCAGCTCGTCGAGGTGACGCTGAAGGCGGGGGAGAGCTACCGGAACACGCCGGGGACCATCCATCAGATGGAGGCCGTCACCGACTGCGATGTGCTCGAGGCGTCGACGCCGCATCTGGATGATGTGGTCCGCCTCAACGATCGCTACGGCCGCGAGGGGACCTCCGCGCCGTGAAGGTGATCATCCCGCTCGCGGGGAAGGGGACGCGGCTCCGGCCGCATACCCACACCGTGCCGAAGCCGATGCTCAAGGTGGCCGGCAAGCCGGTGATGGACTATGTGATGGATGACGTCGCGAAGCTCACCGGCGTGACCGAGGTCGTCTACATCACGGGGCATCTCAAGGAGGCGGTCGAGCGCCATGCGCGCGGCGCCTATCCGATCCCCGGCGTCTTCATCGAGCAGAAGGTCCAGGATGGGACCGCGGGGGCGATCGCCCTCGCCAAGGCGCAGGTGGACGCGCCGGTGCTGATCATCTTCGTCGACACGATCTTCGACGCCGATCTCTCGGTGATCGAGGGGTGCGAGGACGACGGGATCATCTGGACCAAGGAGGTCGAGGACTACCAGCGCTTCGGCGTGGTGGTGGCCGACGCCAACGGCCATATGACGCAGATCGTCGAGAAGCCGTCGACGCCGATCTCCAAGCGCGCGAACATCGGGCTCTACTACATCAAGAACTGGCAGCTCCTGTACGAGGGGATCGCGCATGTGCTCGCGCAGCCCGCGAACAAGGGGGAGTTCTACCTGACCGATGCCTTCCAGTACATGATCGAGCGCGGGGCGAAGATCCGCGTGATCGATGTGGAGGGGTGGTATGACGCTGGGAAGCTCGACACCCTGCTCGAGACCAATCAGGTGATGCTGGAGAAGGGGCGCGCCGAGCGGCCCGCGAAGGTGCCGGCGGGGGTGGCGATCATCGAGCCGGTGCGGATCGAGGCGGGGGCGACGGTGCGCAATGCGACCATCGGCCCGAACGTCGTGATCCCCGCGGGGAGCACGGTCACCGACTCGACGCTGCGGGATACGATCCTCGGGACCGGGACGACGGTCACCGGGTGCACGCTGCACACCTCGATGATCGGGGATGCGTGCCATGTGGAGGGGGTTACGGGGGCGGTCGTTCTTGGCGACCATTCGGAGGTTCGCCGCAGCTCCTGAGTCGAAGTTGAGGTCCCCACCCCCCTCCCGTGGACCCGCACGTGACCGACCAGCTTCATCGCCGTGACCTGCTGAAGCAGGCCCTCGCCACCGGTGCCGGCCTCGTCGCCGCTGGGGCGCTGACCCCCCTCCCCGCGATCGCCGAATCGATCACCGCCGCCACCGCCCCCGATGCGGTGCCGGAGCGGCCGGCGGGGGCGAAGACCATGAAGGGGGTGCCCTTCTCGCGGCATCCGGTGGTGCGCTTCGCGATCGTCGGGACGGGGCTCCGCGGACGGAGCATCCTCTCGGAGCTCCTCGCGATCGATGGGGTGAAGATCGTCGCGGTGGCGGACATCGCCCCGGAGAAGGCGGCGCGCGCGGTGAAGATGTGCACCGACGCGGGGCAGGAGGCGCCCGCGGTCTACACCAATGGCGAGCGAGATTACGAGCGCCTCGTGCAGCGCGACGACATCGACTACGTCTATACCGCCACGCCGTGGGAGTGGCATGTACCGGTGCTCCTCGCCGCGCTGAAGGCAGGGAAGCACTGCGGCGCCGAGTGCCCCGTGGGGGCGACGCTCAAGGATCTCTGGGCACTGGTGGATGCGAGCGAGCAGGCGCAGCGCCACTGCATGCAGCTCGAGAATTGCAACTACGGCTACAACGAGATGTTGGTGAACCGCCTCGTGCACGACGGGGTGCTCGGCGAGGTGCTCTACGGGAGTGCGGCGTATCTACACGATCTGCGCGCGATCCTCTTCGAGAACCGCGACGAGGGGCTCTGGCGGCGCGCCTGGCATACGAAGATGGATGGGAACCTCTACCCCACGCATGGGCTCGGGCCGGTGGCGTGGTACATGGATCTGAACGCCGGGGACCGGATGACCTATCTGGTCTCGATGAGCACCCCGGAGCGGGGGCTCACGCTGCATCGTGAGCAGACGGTCAAGGATAGGACCGATCCCAAGTGGCAAGAGAGATACATCACGGGGGACCTCAACTCCTCGCTGATCATGACGGCGAAGGGGCGGAACATCCTGCTGCAACATGATGTCTCGAACCCGCGTCCCTACTCGCGATTGAATGGGGTGCAGGGGACGAAGGGGGTGTTCGAGGATTATCCGGCGCGCATCTATGTGGAGGGGCAGGCGGGTGGGGAGCGCTTCGGCCCGATCGACCGCTTCAAGCAGACGCATGAGGATCCCCTGTGGACGCGCGTCGGGGAGCTCGCGCGGAAGAAGGGGGGGCATGGCGGGATGGACTTCATCATGGCGTACCGCTTGGTGGAGTGCATGCGCGAGGGGCTCGTCCCCGATTTGGACGTCTACGATGCGGCGAGCTGGAGCGCGCCGATGCCGCTGAGTCAGATGTCGGTGGCCAAGGGAAGTGCGCCGATGCAGTTCCCCGACTTCACCCGCGGTGCCTGGCAGAGGGCCAAGTAGATGCGCCTCGTCTCCCTCGATTGGATCGTCATCGTCGTCTCGTTGTTGATCGCCTTCGTGCCGGCACTGATGATGGCGCGTCGCGCGGGGCAGAACACCGAGGAGTTCTTCACGTCGGGGCGCGCGGCGCCGTGGTGGTTGATCGGGATCTCGATGGTCGCGACGACCTTCTCCACCGATACACCGAACCTCGTGACCGACCTCGTGCGGCAGGGCGGGGTGGCGGGGAACTGGGCCTGGTGGGCCTTCCTCCTCACGGGGATGGCGACGGTGATGTTCTACGCGCGGATGTGGCGACGCTCGGGGGTCCTTACCGACCTCGAGTTCTATGAGATCCGCTACTCCGGACGTGCGGCGAGCCTCGTGCGCGGCTTCCGCGCCGTGTACCTCGGGCTCGTCTTCAACGTGGTCATCATGGCCACGGTGAACCTCGCGGCGGTGAAGATCGCGAGTATGCTCCTCGGGTGGGAGATGGAGCGTACCCTCCTCTGGTGCGCGGGGCTCAACATCGGCTTCGCCGCGATCTCCGGGCTCTGGGGGGTGCTGGTGATCGACCTCATCCAGTTCGGGATCGCGATGACGGGGGCGTTCGCGGCCGCCTACTTCGCCTTGCAGCGTCCCGAGGTCGGTGGGCTCGCGGGACTCTTCGCCAAGCTCCCGGCGGAGAGCTACGCCTTTCTCCCCGATAGCTCGAACCCCGCGACCTTCCTCACGATCTTCATCCTCCCGCTCACGGTGCAGTGGTGGTCGGTCTGGTATCCGGGTGCGGAGCCGGGGGGCGGGAGCTATATCGCGCAGCGGATGCTCGCCTCCAAGAGCGAGAAGGACGCGCTCCTCGGGACGCTCTTCTTCAACGTAGCGCACTATGGGATGCGCACCTGGCCCTGGATCATCGTCGCGCTCTGCTCGATCCTCGTCTTCCCGACGCTACCGGAGATCGCGCAAGCCTTCCCGAACGTCCCGGCGAATCTCATCGGCCACGACATCGCCTATCCGGCGATGCTGACCTTCCTCCCCGCAGGATGGCTCGGGCTCATGATCGCGGGGCTCCTTGCCGCCTACGTCTCGACGATCGTCACCCATCTCAACTGGGGGACGTCGTATCTCGTCCATGATTTCTATCGGCGCTTCGTGCGCTCGGACGCGACGGAGCGGCACTACGTGCTCGTCGGGCGACTCGTGACGGCGGGGCTGATGCTCGTCGCCGCCTTCGTGACGCGGTACATCAATACCGCTTCCACCGGCTTCACCCTCCTCCTTTCGATCGGGGCGGGGACGGGGCTCCTCTATCTCCTCCGTTGGTACTGGTGGCGCGTGAATGCGGCGGCGGAGATCGCGGCGATGGTCGCCTCCTTCGGCACGGCGATCGGCTTTCATCTTGCCAAGCTGCAGGGCACGGCGATCACGGGGACGACCTCGCTCCTCGGCACCGTGGCGGTGACGACCATCGTCTGGATCGCGGCAGCCTATCTCGGGCCGCAGACCGATGCCAAGGTGCTCGAGTCGTTCTATCGGCTGGTGCGTCCCGCAGGCCCCGGATGGGCGAAGGTGCGCGCGGCGACGGGGCTCCCCGCCTCGAGCGACTCGATCCCACAGGCGATGCTCGGGTGGGTGGCGGGGATCTTCCTCGTCTATGGGGCGCTCTTCGGTGTCGGGGCGACCCTCGCGGGGAACACCACACTCGCGCTCACCTGGCTCGGCGTCTTCGTGGTGAGTGGGGTGGGGGTTCTCCGGGTGCTGCAGGGGTTCTGGCGCCCGATATCGGCGCGGTGAGTCAGGTGCGGTGGCTTCGATGAGCGCGGTGCGGCCTACTGCGCCTCGCGCGACCACCGCGGTGATCCTCGCGCGCGGGCTCGGCACGCGGATGCGCGCGGACGAGGTGACCACCCTCACCCCGGAGCAGGCGGCTGCGGCCGCCGCAGGGGCGAAGGGACTCATCCCGATCGCGGGATTCCCGCTGCTCGACCATGTCTTGAGCGCGCTCGCCGATGGCGGGGTGACCGACGTGATCTTCGTCGTGGCGCCGGGGGAGTCGGCGATCCGACAACGCTATACGCGTGAGGTGGCGCCCGAGCGCCTCCGGGTGCACTTCGCCGAGCAGGTGGAGCCCAAGGGGACCGCCGACGCGCTGCTCGCCGCGCGCGAGGTGGTGGAGGCGGTCGCACCGCACGATGCCCAGGGGCGCGCGCACCTCCTCATGTGCAACGCGGATAATCTCTATCCCGCCGAGGCGGTGTCGATGTTGGTTGGGGCGGCGGGACCGGCGCTCGTCGCCTTCGATGCCGCGAGTCTCGTGACGCAGGGGAACATCGAGGAGACGCGCGTCCATGCGTTCGCCCTGCTCGACGTCTCGCCGGATGGCGTCTTGCGCGAGATCGTCGAGAAGCCGGCGCCGGGTCACCCGCTCCGTCGCTCGGCTGCGCGCTGGGTCTCGATGAACCTCTGGCGCTTCACCACCGAGATTTTCGTCGACTGCGCGGCGGTGCGTCCCTCACCGCGGGGCGAACTCGAGCTCACCGATGCGGTACGACGCGCGATGCGGCGGGGCACACGGTTCGTCGCGCCTGGGGTACGACTCCCCGTGCTCGATCTCTCCCGGCGAAGCGATGTCCCGGCGGTGGAGGCGCGCCTCGCGGGTCGCGTCCCGCGGCTCTGAGCGGCGACGCATCGGTATCGCGTCATGCCTGAGTCGCGTGCGCTCTTCGTCCCCGGGCGGATCGAGCTCTTCGGCAAGCATGTCGACTACGGCGGAGGGCCCTCGCTGACCTGCGCGGTGGACCTCGGCATCCACGCCGAGATCACCCCAATCGATCGCCCCTTCCTCGAGATCGAGGATGACTCGACCGGCCGGCGTGCGCGCGTCCCGCTGCGCCGCGATGCGCGGACGGGGAGCGCCCATGGTGGGGCCTACATCGCCGTGGTGGTCCGACGGATGTCCCGCGACTTCGCCCCGCTCAAGGTCGGCGTGCGGATCCGTTCGACGAGCGATCTCCCGCGCTCCTCGGGCCTCTCGAGTTCGAGCGCCTTCATCACCCTCCTCGTGATCGCTTTGGCCGAGGTGAATGGCCTGCGCTCACGTCGCGTCTGGCGCGACCATCTGCGCACGCCGCTGCAGCTCGCGGAGTATTGCGGGGCTGTGGAGATGGGTGGGCCATACGGGCCATTCCCGGGTGAGCATGGGGTCGGCACGCGTGGAGGGGCGCAGGATCATGTGGCGATCTGTTGTAATCAGGCGGACCGCGTCAGTGCCTTTCGGTATCTCCCCGCGGAGCCGATCGGCTCCGCGGCGTTCCCGGAGTCGTGGACCCTGCTCGTCGGGGTGAGCGGGGTACGCGCGACGAAGACGGCCGGTGCGCGCGATGACTACAACCGGGCCGCGGACCAACTGCGTGGGATCGTCGCGGCCTGGAATCACCTCACCGGGCGCGCGGATCCCTCCTTGCGAAGCGTGTTGAGGTCGAGTCCCGACGCGCCGGAGCGGTTGGCGCAGCTCGCGCGCGGCCTCGACGATCCCGATGGGGCGATCGCTCGGATCGCACAGTTCCGCGCGGAGACGGAGCGGTTCGTCCCTGACGCGCTCACCGCCTTCGCCGCTGCCGATGCGAGCGCCTTGGGGGCGCTCGCGGTGGCGTCGCAACAGGGGGCCGAGGTGGTGCTCCGAAACCAGATCCCGGAGACGATGTTCCTCGCCCGCGCGGCGATGGCCGCCGGCGCGCATGCGGCCTCGGCGTTCGGGGCAGGATTCGGCGGCGCGGTCTGGGCGGTGGCGGATCGGGCGGAGGCCGATACGGTGATCGCGCGCTGGCAGGCGTCCTATGCCGCGGCCTTCCCCGCACAGGCGCCGCGCGGGCAGTTCCTCGCCGTGCGGCCGGTGGCTGGGGTACGATGGCCATGACCCTGCCACCGATGAGTGGCGATCACCGCCCGAAGCTCGGGCGGAACATCACGGTGCTCGCCGCGGCGAGCTTCTTCACCGATGTGGCGAGCGAGATGATCCATCCGCTCCTCCCCGTCTTCCTGAGCACGGTGCTAGGCACTTCGGTCGCGGCGCTCGGTGTGATCGAGGGGATGGCGGAGAGCGTCTCCTCCCTGTTGCGCATCCCAGCGGGCTGGTGGTCAGATAAGACGCGTCGACGGAAGCCATTCGTGGTGATCGGCTATGCGATCGCCGCGGTGGCGCGACCGCTGATCGGGCTCGCACAGGGCGCGGGGCAGGTGCTGGCGATCCGACTCACCGATCGCTTCGGGAAGGGGGTGCGCACCGCGCCGCGCGATGCGCTGATCGCCGAGTCGGTGGCGCCTTCGCAGCGCGGGTATGCGTACGGGTTCCACCGCGCTGCCGATAGTGCTGGGGCCGTCGTCGGACCGTTGATCGCCTGGGTGGTGCTCTCCGCCGGGTGGGTGGAGTTGCGGACCCTCTTCCTCTTCGCCGTGATCCCCGGGGCGATCTCGGTCGCGTTGGTGGGGCTCTTCGTGCGTGAACGCGTCGCCGAGCCGGTGGTGGAGGTCGTGGCGACCGAGGCGCCGCCGCGTCGGCAGCCGGCCCCCTTGGTCTCGCTGGGGACCCCGTTCTGGCGCTTCCTTGTCGCGATCTTCCTCTTCACCCTCGGGGCCTCCACTGACGCCTTCCTGCTGCTCCGTGCCTCGCAGCTCGGAGTGCCGACCGCGGTGCTGCCGATCCTCTGGGCGGCGCTCCATCTGGTGAAGACCTCGTCGACGGCGATCGGTGGGGCGCTCTCCGATCGCTACGGGCGACGGCCGCTCATCCTCGGGGGATGGATGGTGTATGCGGCGACCTACCTCGGCTTCGCGCTAGCCTCGACGGCGTGGCAGGCGTGGGCGCTCTTCCTAGTCTATGGGCTCTACTTCGGTCTCACCGAAGGATCGGAGCGGGCGATGATCGCCGATCTCGTCCCGGCGGCCTCCCGAGGGACGGCCTTCGGATGGTTCAATGCCGCCGTGGGATTGGGGGCGTTGCCGGCGTCCGCACTTTTCGGCGTCGTCTGGCAGGGGTATGGTCCCCCCGCGGCCTTCGTGATGGGGGCGAGCTTCGCCGTGGTCGCGGCGCTCTATCTAGTGCTCGCCGTCCCCGTGATCAGCAGCAACGCGACCCAGGACGCTCGTAGCGCGCGCTGAGCCGTTCGGCGACGAAGGTCGCCTCGTCCATCGGTGCGCGCCCAGGATGGCAGGCGCGGTGATGCGCGAGATAGGTCGCGTAGTCCGGTGCGCCGATGATCCGGCGCACCGTGGCGGCGATTCGCGCGAGCCAGCGACTCATCGCTTCGCCTTGCTCCCGTTGGGACCGATCGTCCGGTCGAAGAGCTCGAGGATGCGGCGATACTCGTCGTGCCAGGAGCTCGGGCGCACGAAGCCGTGGTCCTCCACCGGATAGACCGCCATCTCCCAATCGACCTTCTCGAGTTCGATCAGGCGCTGCGCGAGGTGCACGACGTCCTGGAACTGCACGTTGACGTCGACCATCCCATGCGCGATCAGGAGCGGGTCCGTGAGTCCCTCGGCGAAGTAGAGCGGGGAGGAGCGCTTGTAGGCGAGCGTGTCGTTCTGCGGGAGGTTGAGGATGCGGCCGGTGTAGCCGTGATTGTAGCTCGCCCAATCGGTCACCGAACGGAGCGCCGCTCCCGCACCGAAGTGCTCAGACTTGGTGAAGAGCGCCATCAGCGTGATGAATCCGCCGTACGAGCCGCCGTAGATCCCCACGCGCTCCGGATCAATCCCATAGGTCTTGGCGAGATACTTGGAGCCCGAGACATGATCGTCGAGGTCCTTGCCTCCCATCCAGCGATAGATCCCGGTGCGCCAGTCACGGCCATAGCCGGCTGACCCACGATAGTCGATGTCGAGCACCACGTAGCCGCGCGAGGCGAGAAGGTGGTGGAACATGTATTCGCGCGCATAGTTCGACCACCAGTTGTGCACGTTGTGCAGGTAGCCGGCACCATGCACGAAGATCACCGCGCCCCCGTTGGGCGTGACACCGAAGCTCCTGGGGTCGTAGAGGCGAGCGGGGACCTTCACCCCATCCTCACCATCGAGCTGCACGATCGGCGGCTCCTTCCAGGCGTACGAGCGGAACTCGGTCGTGGTGCTGGTGGTGAGCTGCGCCATCCGACCTTCGCCCACACGCGTGACGAAGAGCTCGGGTGGGGTATTCGCCGCGGAGTAGACCGTCGCGATCACATTCGGATCGACGGGGCTGATGACCGGCGCATGGCCGCCGTTCCCTGTGGTGAGCCGCGTGCGCGCGCCACCGGCAATCGGCATGCGATACGCTTGCTTGGTGAAGGGCGAGGGCTCGCTCGTCACGAGATCGAACGAGGCGTCGTCCGCGCTCCGCGCGGCACCCAGCACCTCCCAACTCCCGCTGGTCAGCGCCTGCTTGCCGGAGCCATCGGCGTTCGCGGTGTAGAGGTGCGCGTAGCCACTCTCCTCAGAGACGAACCAGGCCTTCCCCTGCGGGGTCCACCCGGTGCAGCCGAAGCAGGGGCCATTCACCCACTTCTCGTCCTTGAGCGCATCAACAAGCGTCGTGGCGCCGGTCGCCGAGGCGACCGACCAGAGGTAGCGGTGCTTGAAGTCGGCGGAGACCACGAAGAGCAGTCCGAAGCGGCCATCGTCGCTCCAGTCGCCGAGCTGCGCGCTGCTCACCGCGCTGGAGTCCGGGGCGAGGGTGAGCCAGGTGATCGTCCCCGTCGCGAGGAGGAGGTGCCCGACCTTGGGCGTCCCCTGCACATCGCCGACCTTCGAGCGCCCCGGGATCATCCGCGGATAGCCGTCGGGATTGATGTAGTCGGGGACATCGGAGCCGCGCGCCCCGGTGGCGGGGAGGACGGTGTTGATCAGCGCGCTCTTCCCGTCGGGAGAGATGGCGATCCCCGTGATCCGCTCCGCGGCGGGGATCCAGACGATGGGGAGTCGACGCGACTCCGCCTCGCGCCGACGCGCGGCCTCGAGCGAGTCGGCGGCGAGATCATCGCGGATCGTCTCGAGGAGGTGACGCTGCTGCGCGGCGAGGGCGCCACGCTGCCCGGTCGGCGGCTTGGGCTCCGTGGGGGCAGCCCCCGAGCGGAGATCGGTGAGCTGACGGGTGAGGCCGGTGATCAGGTCGACGGCGAAGAGATTCTGGTCGCGCACATAGAAGACCTCGCGCCCGTCGAGCGAGGGGCGCGCCTCGCTCTCGTTCGCCGCGGTCTGCGTCAGGCGGCGGAGGGTCACGTTGGTGCCGGTGCGGCTTCGGAGCCAGAGATCCCCGTTGGCGTTCACGATCTCACGCACCGCGCTCCCGCGGCTCCCCGGGAGTCGGCGGCCGCTGGCGAGGAGCGGAGCGACCGAATCCATCTGCGCCGCGCTCACGCGCTCCGGCGTGGCCTCGGCGCGCGCGGCCACGCGGTACGGCTCGAGCTCCGCGTTCCACTTCGCGCCAGGCGCGAGCCACTGGAAGTAGATCCACTGGCCGTCGGCGGTGAAGCGCACGTTCTGCGGCTCGCGGCCATAGAGCTCGGGGCCGCGCATGATGTTCTTCACCGAGAGGTCGAAGGGCTGCTGCGCCTCCACGCGGCCGACGGTGATCGTGGCGACGAGGGCACAGGCGAGGCGGAGCGAAGGACGAAAGCGCATCGGTCAGTCGATGTAAGAGGCAGAGGGCTCGGGGATCGTCGTCCCCCGGATGATATGTGGCGTCTCGGTCGAACGCAGTGGGGTGCGCCCTGACAGGACCGACCACCACTCGCGCGCGGAGGCGGCGAGGATCACGAGGACGGCGACCAGGAAGAAGGCGGCAACGCCGGCATCGAGGCGATCGTTGAAGATGAGCCGCGCGGCCGCCGCGGCATTCGCGACTCCCGGTGGGAGTGTGCCTGCATCGAGGAAACCCTGCACCCAATAGGCGTGCGCGATGAATCCGATCTTGGGGTTCGGATCGTGCAGCTTCATCCATCCCGCCGTCATCGTCACGATCACGAGCCAAGCCATCGGGACCACGGTGATCCAGGCGTAGCGCGCCTTCCCCATCTTGATGATGATCGTCGTCCCCACGCAGAGCGCGACGGTGGCGAGCAGCTGGTTGGCGATCCCGAAGAGGGGCCAGAGGGAGTTGATCCCGCCAAGGGGATCGGTCACGCCCTGATAGAGGAAGTACCCCCAGCAGCCGACGAAGAGCCCACTCGAGAGGAGCACCGCGGGATACCACGAGACCCGGCCGAACGGCGCCCAGAGATGTTTGCCGAGGTCCTGGAGCATGAAGCGTCCCACGCGCGTCCCGGCGTCGAGCGTCGTGAGGATGAAGAGTGCCTCGAACATCAGGGCGAAGTGATACCAGAGCCCCATCGCGCTCCCGCCGATCGCGTCGGAGAAGATCTTCGCCATCCCGACCGCGAGTGAAGGCGCGCCACCGGTGCGCGAGAGGAGCGAGCTCTCCTCCACCTGCGCGGCGAGGGCGGTGAGCTCCTCGGGCCTGAGCGTGAACCCCCAGGTGGCGATCACCTGCGCCGCGCTCTCCGCCGTCGTGCCGATGATCCCCGCGGGGGCGTTGATCGCGAAGTAGATCCCCGGCGTCAGCACGCAGGCCGCGATCAGCGCCATCGTCGCGACGAGCGACTCGGTGAGCATCGCGCCGTAGCCGATCATCCGCGCATCGGCCTCATTCTCGAGGAGCTTCGGCGTGGTGCCAGAGGCGATGAGCGCGTGGAAGCCGCTGATCGCCCCGCAGGCGATCGTGATGAAGACGAAGGGGAAGACCTTCCCGGCGAATACGGGCCCCGTGCCATCGATGAATGGCGTCACCGCCGGCATCTGCAGCGGCGGGAGGACGATCAGGATCCCCGCGGCCAGCGCGACGACGACGCCGATCTTCACGAAGGCCGAGAGATAGTCACGCGGCGCCAAGAGGAGCCAGACCGGCATCACCGCGGCCGCGAAGCCGTAGACCATCACCGCGAAGGCGAGTGGGACCGGCGCCAGGGTGAAGAGCGGCCCCAAGGTCGGGTGCTCCGCCGCAAATCGCCCCGCGTAAAGGGCGACGAACAATAAGAGGATCCCGAGTGCGCTCACCTCGAGTACACGCCCCGGGCGCCAATACTTCAGATAGACTCCCATCAGCATCGCGATCGGGATCGTGAGCCCGACCGTCACCACGCCCCACGGGCTCTCCGCGAGCGCCTTCACCACGATCAGCGCGAGCACCGAGATGAGGATGATCATGATCCCGAGTACCGCCACCAACGCGGTGAACCCCGCGACGGGACCGATCTCGTCCTTCGCCATCTGACCGAGCGATTTGCCGTTGCGGCGCACCGAGGCGCAGAGGATCACCATGTCCTGCACCGCGCCGCCGATCACCACGCCGACGATGATCCAGAGCGCGCCGGGGAGGAACCCGAACTGCGCCGCGAGGGTCGGCCCGACCAGCGGCCCCGGCCCCGCGATCGCCGCGAAGTGGTGACCGAAGACGATCCACCGGTTGGTCGGCACGAAGTCGCGCCCATCGGCGCGGAGCTCCGCGGTCGTCATCCGCTGCGAGTCGAGCGCGAAGACCTTCGCCGCGAGGATCTTCGAATAGAAGCGGTAGCCGATGGCGTAGGTGCAGACCGCGGCGGTGAGGAGCCAGGCGGCGTTGATCGTCTCGCCACGCGAGAGGGCGAGGACCGCTAAGGCCCCCGCGCCGACGAGGGAGACGACGGCCCAGATCAGAGCCGAGACCCAACGAGGCATAGGTCGGATGGGGAGAGGGGGAAGGACCCCCTTATCGTAGCCCACGCGCCCCGCCATCGGGAGGGTCGGATTCATGGAGAGGGCCGGGGCGGACGATTAGCTTTCCCCCGTGCTTCAGACCGCTCGCGCCCTCCTCGTGGCCCTCTCGCTCACCGTGCTTGCGGGGGCGCTCGAGGCGCAGTCGCCGTCCGGCGCGCCGCCGGCTGGCAAGGGCGCCCCGGCGAAGGGCACTCCGGTCGTGGTCGGCCCACCGCTCGGCGCCTTCGCCGAGGAGCGGGTGGCCGTGGTGCCGATCCAGAACTGGCGCCCCGACACCACCGGATGGAGTAGGTCGATCGCCTGGGCGCAACTTCGGCTCGCGATCGATTCGGCGCTGACGACCGAGCTGCAGGACCGTGGGATGGGGCGGCGCTGGGTGTATTCGGCGGATGTCGTACGGATCGCGCGGCGGAATCCGACCTTCCAGGGTGATGCCTACGCCCTCGGTGTCGGGCGGTGGCGGGCGATCCTCCCGGAGATCGGGTCACCGATCCCCTCGCCCCTCGCGGACAACCTCCGCTTTCTCACCGCCCTCGGCGACATGCGGCAGGTGCTCGTGCCGGTGGAGTTGCGCGTGGATGGCGAGGTGACCTCGGTGCGACTGGTTCTCGTGGATACGCGAGCCCGCACGGTCCTCTTTGCCGGCGATCTGATCGTGCCAGGGGGCGCGCGCGTCGCCCCGGGCCTAGCCACCCGTCTGGCCGATCTCTTTCTCGAGCCCTGACGGGCTCCTCCTTCTCTCTCGTTCCCTCTGCTGACGTGACCGCCTCCCCCCGCCAAGTGACCCTGATCCCCGGTGACGGGATCGGCCCCGATATCACCGATGCCACCGTCCGCGTGCTCGAGGCGGCGGGCGCGCCGCTCACCTGGGACCGCAAGGTCGCTGGGATGGCGGCGGTGAAGGCGCATGGGGATCCGCTTCCTGAGGCGACGCTCGAGTCGATCAAGCGCACCACGCTCGCCCTCAAGGGGCCGCTCGAGACCCCGGTGGGGAAGGGGTTCCGCTCGATCAACGTCGCGCTGCGGAAGGAGTTCGATCTCTACGCCAATCTGCGCCCGGCTAAGTCGGTGCTGCCGGGGAACCGGTTCCAGGACGTCGACGTGATTCTCGTCCGCGAGAACACCGAAGGGCTCTATGTCGGGATCGAGAACTATGTGAAGGTCGGGGACGATCCGCATGCGATCGCACAGTCGGTGGCCGTGGTCACGCGCAACGGGGCGGAGCGGATCGTGCGCTATGCCTTCGAGCATGCAGTGCGTCATGGCCGGAAGCGCGTGACCCTCGTGCACAAGGCGAACATCCTCAAGTACTCGCAGGGACTCTTTCTCGAGACCGGGCGGAAGGTCGCGGCGGAGTACGAGGGGCGCGTCGCCTTCGACGATAAGATCGTCGATGCGTGCGCGATGGAGCTCGTGATGCGGCCCGAGCGCTTCGACGTGATCGTCACGACGAATCTCTTCGGCGACATCCTCTCCGACCTCACCTCGGGGTTGGTCGGCGGGCTCGGACTCACGCCGGGCGCGAACATCGGCGAGACGGCGGCGATCTTCGAGGCGGTGCATGGCACCGCCCCAGACATCGCGGGGCAGGGGGTCGCGAATCCGACGGCGGTGATGCTCGCCGGGTGTCAGTTGCTCGATCACATCGGCGAGGAGGCGCGCGCCACGCGCCTCCGTGCCGCGATCGAGGCGACGTTGCGCGAGGGGCGCATGGTCACCCGTGACGTCGGGGGCACCGCGACCACCGCCCAGTACACCGATGCGGTGATCGCGAAGCTCTGACTCCTGCCACCTGATCCCTGGTTTGCGTCTCCTCCAGCTCTCCGACGTCCACTTCGGACGGCATGCGATCCCGGTGCAGATCGACGCCGTCACGCATCGGGTGGCCGACGGTCGCTACGATGCCGTGGTGGTCTGTGGGGATCTCACGCAGCGCAACTTTCGCTGGCAGTTCCGAGCGGCGGCGGCGTGGCTCGATCAGCTCCGGGCGCACACGGCGGTGCTCGTCGTCCCAGGCAATCATGATGTGGCGTGGTGGTGGAAGCCGGTGGGGCTCGGGTCGGAGTGGCCCCTCCTGCGCGGCTATCGCAAATGGATCAGCGCGGAGCTCGAGCCCACGCTCCAACTCCCCGGCGTCACCCTCGTCGGGCTCAACTCCTGTCATGGGGTGCGCCCGTATACGCTCACGACACGGGCGCGCGACCTCAGCGTCGTCGGGGCGATCCGGCCGGCGCAGTGGGCCCACGCGCGCGCGCGGTTCGCCGCCGCCCCCGCCGGTGATCTCCGCGTCCTCGTCTTCCATCACAACCTCCTGCGCGGCGACCTCTCGCGGCGCTGGGGACTCGTCGATCGTGCCGACGGGATCGCGCGCGCCGTCGCGACCGGCGCCGACCTCGTGCTCAACGGACACGACCATCAGACCCGCATCGAGGCGATGCAGGTCGAGGGACGCACGATGATCGTCTCGCACGCCACGACGCTCTGTGGGCGCACACGTGGCGGGCTCCCCTCGGCGGTGCAGGAGATCGAGGTCGCGCCGGACGCGGTCACCCTGCGCGCCTGTGTGTGGGAGGCGGCCGCGCAGGACTACGTCCCGCGGCAGGACCGGGTCTTCGCACGATGACCCCGCCGACTGAGACCCTGCAGCTCGGCTTCGGCTTCGACGATCCCGTGGCGTCGACCGCCGTTGAAGAGACCGCGCCCGACGCATCGCAGGAAGAGCCGTGGGAGGCGGAGGAGGCCGCGCGCATCGCCGAGCGCTTCTTCGAGAAACTGCGCTCGCTCGGGCTCCAGCATGTGCGCCGCGTGGTGCTCACGCGGAACCGCTCCGTCCTCGTGAGTGTGAAGGGGTTCGACTTGCGGGTGCATGAAGGGTATGTCGACGCGCCGACGGAGATTCATGTCCAGATCGTCCGCTTCGTGATGGCGAAGAAGCCGTGGGAACGGCAGACGGCGCGCGAGGCGCTCGTCAGCTATCCCCTCGCGCGGAACAGCCGTCCGCGCCGCGCGCCAGAGCGCACGCACCCCGAGGACGAGCCATTGGCCGAGCGGTTGGCCGAGTGGTACACGCGGCTCAATGGGGAGCGGTTCGGCGCGCAGCTCGCCCTGGTGCCGATCCGCGTGTCACGACGGATGATGCGCCGCCTCGGGCATTTTGCGCCGGCAGTGGAAGGGGGCGGGGCGGAGATCGCGATCTCCGCGCGGCATGTCGCGCGTGATGGGTTCGCGGCGGCGCTCGAGACCCTGCTGCACGAGATGGTGCATCAGTGGCAGCATGAGCAGGGGCTCCCGATCGACCATGGGGCGGAGTTCCGCCGGAAGTGTCGCGAGGTGGGGGCGATCCCCAGCGCGAAGCGCGCAGTCTGTTAGCACGCGTGGCGCGCGTCTGGTGACGCGCTAGCGACTTACAGCGCCTGCTCGACCGCGGTGAGCATCCCCCGCGCCAGCTCCTCTTCACCCATGAAGATCGCGCCCTGCGGGGCGAGGCCCTTCAGCAGCGTCCGCTCATCGTCGTCGTGCGTGCGGACCACGACGGTGACCTCAGGGTTGAGCTTGAGTGCGGTATCGAGCATCGCACGCGCTGCGGCGGCATCGGGGGTCGCGATCACCAGCGCCTTCGCTCGGGCCACATGCGCCTGGATGAGCACCGCGGGATCGCTCGCATTGCCACAGACCGCCGCGATTCCCGCCGAGCGGAGATCGGAGACGATCTGGCGATTCTCCTCGGCCACCACGATCTCCGTGCCGCGCGCGCGCAACGCATCGCCGATCCGCTTCCCGACGCGCCCGTAGCCGACGATCAACACATGCCCGGTGAGCCGCTCCGGGGAGATCGAGTGCGGGAGCTCAGCGAGCCGGTCGGCGCTCCGGTCCATGATGCGGGCGAGGCGCGAGCGCGTGAGGATCCAGCGACGCACCGGTTCGATCGTCGAGAAGACGATCGGATTAAGCGAGATGGTGATCACCGCCGTCGCGAGGATCAGGTTCTGCCCCTCGATCGGGAGGAGCCCGAGGGAGACCCCCATCCCGGCGACGATGAAGGAGAATTCACCGATCTGGGCGAGGCTCGCGCCGACGGTGAGTGCGCTGCTCAGCGGATAGCGCCCCGCCACCATGAGGAGCGTCGTGACCAACGGCGTCACGCCGAGAATGAGCCCCACCACCGCGAGTAGCTCGAGCGGATGCTCCACCACGATGGTGGGATCGAAGAGCATCCCGACCGAGACGAAGAAGAGCACCGCGAAGGCATCGCGCAGCGGGAGGCTCTCGTCCGCCGCGCGCTGGCTCAGCTCCGAGCCTTGGAGCACCAGCCCGGCGACGAAGGCGCCGAGGGCGTAGGAGACGCCGAAGAGCTCACCGGCGAGATAGGAGATCCCGACCGCCGTCACGATGATCGAGAGGATGAAGAGCTCGCGCGAGCCGGTGCGCGCCACCTGCCAGAGGAGCCAAGGGAAGAGGCGACGCCCCACCACGAGCATGAGCGCGATGAAGATCACCACGCTCCCGAGCGTCACGGCGAGGCTCGTGAGCAGCGACTCCGGCGCGGCGAGCGTTGCCGCACCGGCTGCGGTCCCACCGAAGAGCGTTGCTAGGGGTGGTAGCAAGACGAGCACTAACACCATCACCACGTCCTGCACGATCAACCACCCGACCGCGATCCGCCCGGTGAGTGTCTCTAGCGCGCGTCGGCTCTCGAGCGCCCGCATGAGCACCACCGTGGAGGCGACCGAGACCGAGAGGCCGAAGACGATCGCCGCCCCCGTATCCCAGCCCCAGAGATGGGCGAGCCCCGCGCCCAGGAGTGCCGCAAGGGTGATCTGGATCAGGGCCCCCGGCGCGGCGATCCGCCGCACGGCGTAGAGCTCCTCGAGCGAGAGGTGCAGCCCCACCCCGAACATCAGGAGCATCACCCCGATCTCCGCCAACTGCCGGACGATCTCGATATCTCCCTGGAACCCGGGGGTCGTCGGCCCGATCAGGACCCCGGCCAGCACATACCCCACGATCGCCGGGATACCCAGCCGCAAGGCGATCACCCCCAGCCCGAGGGCGAGGGCGAAGGCCGCGGCGACGGTCGCGATCAGCGGGACGGAGTGGGACACGGACTGGACTGAGTCGGGGTGGGTCCTCGTGGGCCCTCAGAGGTAACTTATCAGCTGTCTCCATCCCCACCTGCCATGGCCACCGAGCTCTCGACCCCGACCTATCTCCCCTCGCCGCAGCTCACCCCGCGCGAGGGGGACCTCTTCAACCTCGACGCCGCCCTCACCGAAGAGGAACGCGCGGTTCGCGATTCGGTCCGCGCCTTCGTCGACGAGAAGGTCCTCCCGATCATCGGCCAGTGCTATGTGGAAGGGCGCTTCCCCAAGGAACTGATCGCGGAGATGGGGGCCAACGGCTATTTCGGGGCGAACCTCCCGGAGGAGTACGGCTGCGCCGGCCTCAACAACGTGATGTACGGGCTCATCATGCAGGAGCTCGAGCGTGGCGACTCCGGGATCCGCTCCTTCGCCTCGGTGCAGGGCGCCCTCGTCATGTATCCCATCTACGCCTTCGGCTCCGAGGAGCAGAAGCGTCACTACCTCCCGAAGATGGCGACCGGGGAGGTGATCGGGTGCTTCGGCCTCACCGAGCCCGACTACGGCTCCAATCCGGCGGGGATGATCACTCGCGCGCGGCAGCAGGCCGACGGGACCTGGATCCTGAACGGCGCGAAGATGTGGATCACCAACGGCTCCACCGCGCGGGTGGCCGTGGTCTGGGCGAAGACGGAAGATGGTGACGAGAGCGGGAAGAGCATCCGCGGCTTCCTTGTCCCCACCAACGCGAAGGGCTTCAAGGCGAAGGATCAGAAGGGGAAGCTCTCCCTCCGCGCCTCGGACACGAGCGAGCTCGTCTTCGACAACGTCCATCTCCCCGCTGACGCGATCCTCCCCAAGAGCGGCGGCCTCAAGAGCCCCCTCATGTGCCTCACGCAGGCGCGATACGGCATCTCGTGGGGCGCCCTCGGCGCCGCGATGGCCTGCTACGAGGAGGCGCTCTCCTATTCCAAGGAGCGCGTGATGTTCGGGCGTCCGATCGGCGGCTTCCAGATCCAGCAGGTGCGGCTCGCCGACATGCTCACCGAGATCGTGAAGGGGCAGCTCGTCTCCCTCCACCTCGGCCGCATGAAGGACATTGGGACCTTCACCCCGCAGCAGGTCTCCTTCGCCAAGCGCAACAACGTCAACATCGCGTCAGACATCGCGCGTGAGGCGCGGCGGCTCCTCGGGGGGAACGGGATCGTCGCCGAGTACGCGAGCATGCGGCACATGGCGAACCTCGAGAGCGTCTACACCTACGAGGGGACGCACGACATCCACTCCCTCATCCTCGGCCAGGCCGTGACGGGGTTGAACGCCTTCGGGGGGTAAGCGCCTCGGAAGTGAGCGGGAGCTGCGAGCGCGGACCTGGGTTCAGGTCCGCGCTTTGCCGTAGCGGCCCTGCAGGATGCGCCGCACCCACTGCGGCATGTAGCGCAGGGCGAGGACGATCAGCTGGTAGCGCTTCCCGGGGACGACGACCACCGGTCCGCCACCGAAGATCGCGTCGAGCGACTCGCGCACCACACGGTCGGCGTCGAGCCACAGGAAGGCGGGGATCCCGACCGACTTGTCGATCCCCGCGCGGTCATGGAACTCGGTGTGGGTGAAGCCGGGGCAGAGCGCCTGCACGGCGACACTGGTCCCCTGGAGCTCCATCGCGAGCCCCTCGCAGAAGACGCGCTGGTACGCCTTGGTCGCGCAGTAGTTCACGTTCCCCGGGCTCGCGGTGAACGAGGCCACGGAGGCGACGACGATGATCCGTCCCTGCTTCCGCTGGATCATCCCGGGGAGCGCGGACTGCGTGAGGCGCATCGCCGCCTGCACATGGAGGTCGAGCATCCCGACCTGCTCCCGCTCGGGGCGATTCGCGAGCTTCCCCTTGGTCCCGAAGCCGGCGTTGTTCACGAGCACGGTGATGCGTGCGTCCGAGGCGAGCCGCTCACAGAGCCGCGTCACCTCATCGGTCTTGCTCAGATCGCAGGGGAAGGGCTCCGTGACGATCCCGTGGCGCGTCGAGAGCTCGGCGCCGAGCTCGGCGAGCCGGGCGCCGTCGCGTGCGACGAGGAGCAGGTCGAAGCCGCGGGCGGCGAGCTGGGCGGCGAACTCGCGGCCGAGGCCGGCGGAGGCGCCGGTGACGATGGCGAGGGGGCGGGTGGCGGTCTGCGTCATCGGGCAAAGGTAACCGCCCACGCGGGGCGGCATTATATTCCTCCCGTGCACGTCATCCAGGCCGCGATTCCGCTCTTCTTCCTCTGCATCGTGCTGGAGCTCCTCTGGAGCCAGCGCACGGGGCGTCGCATCGCGCGCCTCAATGACGCCCTCTCCGACCTGAGCTGCGGGGTGCTGAGCCAGCTGGCCGGGATCTTCGACAAGGCGCTCACCCTCGGCGCGTTCATCTGGGTCCAGGATCATTTCCGACTGCAGCGGGCCTTCGCGGTCGTCGCGGAGTGGCCGAACCGGTCGATCTTCCTGCGCAGTGAGGGGGCGCCCCCCTGGGCCGTGGATGGCGCGGCGCTTGGCGCGTGGGTGGCGGCGTTCGTGCTCGTGGATTTCTGCTATTACTGGTCGCACCGGATGTCGCACGAGGTGAACGTGCTCTGGGCGGGCCACGTGGTGCACCACCAGAGCGAGGAGTACAACCTCTCCGTCGCGCTCCGGCAGGCGTCGATCGGCAAGGCGATGACGTGGGTCTTCTACCTGCCGCTCGCCTTGATCGGGATGCCGTGGCAGCTCTTCGTCGTAAGCCATGGCCTCAACCTCATCTACCAGTTCATCATCCACACGCGAGCGGTGGGGACGATGGGGCGGCTCACGGAGTGGGTGCTGAACACGCCGAGCCATCATCGGGTGCACCACGGCGTGAATCCGAAGTATCAGGACAAGAACTACGGCGGGGTCTTCATCGTCTTCGATCGGTGGTTCGGCACCTTCCAGCGGGAGGAGGAGGAGCCGGTCTACGGCATCACGAAGCCACTGCGGAGCTGGAACCCGCTCTGGGCGAACCTGCACGTGTTCGTGCAGATGGCGCGCGACATCCGCCGGACGCCGGCGTGGGGCGACCGCCTGCGGATCGTCTTCGGGCGGCCCGGGTGGCGGCCGGCGGCGCTCGGCGGCCCGGAACGCCCGCCCGAGGTATCACGGGAGACCTTCGAGAAGTTCGACCCGCCGGTGCCGGCGCCACTCGCGGCCTATGGGTTCGCCCAGTTCGCGACGGCTCTCGTCGCGGCGTTCTTCATCCTTCGGGCCGCCGCGCAGGGGCTCGATGCCGGGCTCGCGGCGGCGACGTTCTTCGTGATCGTCGCGTTGGCTGGGGTGGCGGGGGTGTTCGAGCGGGCGAAATGGGCCCGGCCACTCGAGACCGCGCGGCTGGTCGCGATCGGCGTCGCCTGCGCCATCCTGGCGCTCACGGGTGGCGCCTCGACCCTCCTGACCTGGGGCGGGGTCGCCTTCGCGGGTCTCTCCCTCCTGGTGCTCTGGCGGTACCGGGCGGCGCTGACCGAGGTCGAGCTCGCGCCGATCATGTGAGGGTGGGGACGGCGCCCCCGCCTCACTCCCACCGCCCCGGACCGCTCGGTAGCTTTCGCGGGTCGCTCACCTGGACCCCTTCGTGAAAATCGCCGTCTGCCTCAAGCGCGTCCCCGATATGGACGTCCGCTTCAAGATCGCCCCCTCCGGTACCGCCGTGGACGAGGCGGGCCTCAAGTTCGACATCTCCGACTTCGACGGGTATGCCGTCGAGGCCGCGCTCCAGATCAAGGAGAAGCTCAACGCCGGTGAGGTCGTCGTGATCTCCCTCGGCGGCGACGTCGTGCAAGAGACGCTGCGCAAGGCGATGTCGATGGGCGCCGACCGCGCGGTGCAGCTCAAGGCCGACGGTACGCACGTCGACTCCTTCGCGATCGCCTCGGCGCTCGCCGCGGAGCTCAAGGACGGTGGCTACGACCTGATCATGTTCGGGCGCATGTCGATCGACACCGCGCATGGTGTGACGGGCGCGATCGTCGCCGAGCTGCTCGGCCTCCCCTGCGTGAACGCGATCTCGAAGCTCGAGTTCGATGGCCGCACCGCGAAGATGCGCCGCGAGCTCGAGGGAGCGTACGAGCTCGTCGAGTGCGCGCTCCCCGCCGTCGTCACGATCGACGAAGGGATCGCGCGGCCCCGCTACCCCTCGCTGAAGGGGATCATGGCCGCCAAGAAGAAGCCCCTCGAGACGAAGCCTGCGCAGCTCCCGGCCGTGCGGCTCTCGCTCGATGCCCTCGCGCTCCCGCCGGAGCGGGCCGCGGGCCGCATCATCGGGGAGGGCACCGCCGCCGTCCCCGAACTCGTCCGTCTCCTCAAGGAAGAGGCGAAGGTTCTCTGATGAGCGCACACGTCCTCGCATTCGCCGAGTCGCGCGGTGGTGAGCTCCGCCGCGCCGCCCTTGAAGCCGTCACCGCCGCCCGCCGCATCGCCGATGCGCGGGGTGGCCAGGTCCACGCGATCCTCTTCGGTGCCGCTGGCATCGGGGCGCATGCCGCCGCGCTCGGTGCGCATGGCGCCGACCGTGTGCTCGTGGTGGAGCACGCGGGGTTCGCGCAGAACAATCCTGAGGCGGTCGCCGCGACGATCGCGGCGAAGATGAGCGGGTATGGCGCCTGCGTCGCCACCGCGTCGGCCACGGGGAAGGATGTCGCCCCGCGCGTCGCGGCCAAGTTGAAGGTCCCGATGGCCGCCGACGCCACCGCCTTCGAGGTGAAGGGGGAGGCGATCACCGTCACCCACCCCGGTTACACGGGGAAGATCCTGCAGTCGATCACCCTCACCGCGTCGCCGGCGGTCCTCTCGGTGCGTGCCGGGGCCTATCTCCCCGTGGCGAACGCCAAGGCGGGCGAGGTCGAGGCGGTGGCCCCGGTGGCCGATCCCGCCGCGAGCCGCGTGCGCGTGACCGAGACCGCGGCGGGGAACACCGCGAAGCTCGACCTCGGCGAGGCGCCGGTGATCGTCTCCGGTGGTCGCGGGCTCAAGGAGGCCGCGAACTTCTCGTTGGTCGAGGCGCTCGCCGGCGCCTTCGGGAACGCCGCGGTCGGTGCGACGCGCGCCGTCACCGATGACGGGTGGCGCCCGCACGCCGATCAGATCGGCCAGACCGGGCGGCTCGTGAGCCCCGACCTCTACATCGCCTGTGGGATCTCCGGCGCGATCCAGCATCTCGCCGGGATGCGGACCTCCAAGACGATCGTGGCGATCAACAAGGACAAGGAGGCCCCGATCTTCAAGGTGGCCGACTACGGCGTGGTGGGGGATGTGCTCGAGATTCTCCCCGTGCTGACGGAGGCGGTGAAGCGGGCGAAGGCGCAGTAGCCTACCTTTTGGGGCATGACCGCCGCCAACGCCCTCTTCCTCGCGATTCTTCTCCTCGCCGTCGGCTTCTTCGCGGCGAACGTCCAACGCCTCATCGGCTACCTGCGGATCGGTCGGCTCGACGACTCCCGCTGGACCGAGATCCCCGCGCGGCTGGGGAATCTCATCACGATCGGGATCTTCCAGTCGAAGATCTTCCGCGATTCGATCGCGGGGCCGATGCACGCCCTCATCTTTTGGGGGTTCCTGATCCTCGGCGCCGGCACCACGGAGATGCTCATCAAGGGGGTCGTCCCCTCGTTCGGCTATGAGCATCTCCTCCCGGAGTCCCTCTATCGCGGCTACGTCCTGAGTCAGGAAGGGTTCGCGGCGATCGTCTTGGCGATGGTCGCGATGGCGCTCTGGCGCCGGCTCACCAAGCGGGTGAAGCGCCTCGAAGGGGCGGAGACCCATCCGAACGATCCCCTCCTGATCCTCTCGTGGATCGGCGCGCTGATGGTGACGATGTTCCTCACCGAGGCCTTCGCGATCGTCTCTGAGCCGGTGGCCCTCGGCGGGATGCGTCCGGTCAGCGATCCCCTCGCGATCGCGCTCGTACAGGTCGGGTTCGCGCCTGGGATGCCGGCTCCCGCGCAGATGCACGACCTCTGGTGGTGGGCGCACGCCCTCCTCGTGCTCGGCTTCCTGAACTACCTGCCGTACTCGAAGCACCTCCATGTGGTCGCCTCGCTCCCCAACACCTACCTCTCGAACACGAGTGGGCCCGGCGTCGCCGGCGCGGTGCGCCCGATGGACTTCGAGGGGGCCGACGCCGAGCAGTTCGGCGCGAAGGATGTGGAGCATCTGAGCTGGAAGTCGTTGCTCGATGGCTTCGCCTGCACCGAGTGTGGGCGCTGCACCGCGGTCTGCCCCGCGAACACCACCGGAAAGTTGCTCTCGCCGCGGAAGATCATGATCAACGTCCGCGAGCGGCTCGAGGAGAAGGCGCCGTGGATGGTGCCCGGGGACGGGGGCGTGCTCACGCTGAGCCCCGACGCGCCGGCGGCGATCGCCGAGCGCTCGCTCCTCGATGGCTACATCACCGAGGAGGAGCTCTGGGCCTGCACCTCGTGCCGTGCCTGTGTGTATGAGTGCCCCGTCTCGATCGATCAGCTCTCGGTGATCACCGAGCTCCGTCGGAACCTCGTGCTCTCGGAGTCGCGCTTTCCCGATGAGCTGATGCCCGCCTTCGAGGCGATGGAGACGAGCGGGTCACCTTGGTCGTTCGATCCAGGCGATCGCGCCAAGTGGGCGGAGGGGATGGAGATCCCCACGATGGCCGAGATGGCGGCGCGCGGGGAGCGTCCTGATGTGTTGTACTGGGTCGGGTGCATGGGGTCGTTCGACGATCGCGCCAAGAAGACGACCGTCGCCTTCGCCAAGATCCTCCAAGCCGCCGGCGTGCGCTTCGCGATCCTCGGGCAGGAGGAGAAGTGCAATGGGGATCCGGCGCGCCGCATGGGGAACGAGTACCTCTACCAGACCCTCGCCAAGGACAACGTCGAGACCCTCGGGCGCTACGGCGTCCGCACGGTGGTGACCGCCTGCCCGCACTGCTTCCATCAGCTCGGCAACGAGTATCCGCAGTTCGGTGGGGAGTACGAGGTGATCCACCACGCCACCTACATCGAGTATCTCCTCGCTGAGGGGCGTGTCCCCATTCGGCAGGATCTCCATGCGCCGGTGCGCACCTTCACCTATCACGACTCCTGCTACCTCGGGCGCTACAACGACATCTACGATGCGCCGCGTGAGACGCTCAAGCGCGCGCTCCCGGTGGTGAACCTCGTCGAGATGGATCGCACGCGCGACAAGGGGCTCTGTTGCGGCGCCGGCGGTGGCCGCATGTGGATGGAGGAGACGGTCGGCAAGCGGATCAACGTCGAGCGCGCCGAGGAGGCGTTGGCGACGCAGGCCGATGCCGTCGCGGTGGCCTGTCCCTTCTGTATGACGATGATGGCCGACGGGGTGAAGGCGCAGGGGGCCGAGGTACCGGTGCTCGACATCGCCGAGGTCGTCGCGGAGCAGTTGGGCTAATCCACAGGGCCTGAGGTGCGGCGGCTAGCTCCGCCGCACCTCGTATACCGTGAGCACGTGATGCGCGAATGATCCCTCCGGGGCGGGGGGATGCACCGGCCGTCGCTCCTGATGGACCACGCGGTGCGTGAGCCCCAATGGCCCGAGCGCGTCGAGGAAATCCTGCAGCGCGACGCGTCCCTGATCAGAGATCAGTGCGCGACCCCCAGGGGCCAGCGCGCGGGCGATGAGCCCAGAGATCAGCGTCGCATGCGGACGCTCGTAGAGGACATCCGCCGCGAGGATCAGGTCGAACGTCCCCAAATCATCGGGGAGGGCGCGCCAATCGACCATGCGGGTCTCAGGCTCACGTCCATTCGCCTGCAGTGCGTTGCGTGCGGCGAAGAGGAGCGCATCCTCGTAGTAGTCGGTGGCGACCACGTCGTACCCCGCGCGCATCGCGGCGATCGTCACGAGGCCGATCCCGCAGCCGAGCTCAAGGGCGCGCGGGCGGTGGGGGGCATCAGCGGCGCCCAACAGCCGTTGCTCCGTCAACAGATGATCGGCGAGCACCACCGCTGCCGGCCAGAGATCGGCCCAGTATGGCAGCCGCTCATCATGCGCGAAATCGGCTTCATTGATGAGATCATCAGGATTCCGCGGCTTCTCCAGCGTGATCCGATCCCCAACGAGCGTGACCTCCGCGGTGCCCAGGACGAATCGGCGCTCGAGCGCCGCGAGGGGCTCCCTCACAGCGCGAAGGTCGCCGAGGTGCTCGCGTCCTCGGTGAGGAGGAGCGCCGATAGTCGCTCTCCGGCCGGGAGCTCGGGGCGATCCTCCGGGACCACGAGCAGGGCATTCGCGAGCGACATCGAGGTGAGGATCCCTGACCCCTGCGGGCCGGTGAGTCGGGCGGTGAGCGAGCCGTCGGGCCGCGTGGTGACGATCGCGCGGAGGAAGTGCGTGAGCTTCGCGCCGATCCGCACCGGTTCCTCGAGCGTCACGGTGACAGGGCGGCGATGCAGGCGCGTGTGGCCGAGCATCCGCCGAATGGTCGGGCGCACGAAGAGCTCGAAGGTGACCATCACGCTGACGGGATTGCCAGGGAGGCCGATCCACGGAATCCCCGCGATCGTTCCGAACCCTACCGGAGCACCAGGCCGCATCCGCACGCGCCAGAGTGCCATCTCCGCCCCTATCTCCTCCAGCGCGGCCCGCGTGTGATCGAACTCCCCGACGGAGACCCCTGCTGAGGTGACGATCAGATCGGGTCGCTCGGCGAGGGCACGTTCCAGCAGCGCGCGCATCGCCTCGCGCATATCCGCCGCATGACCGAGCGCGATCGGGATCCCGCCGTTGAGCCGCACGAGCGCATCGAGCGTATAGGCGTTGGAGCTGACGATCTTACGCCCCGCGCGGACTTCGTCGAAGTGATCGAGATCGACGAGCTCGTCGCCGGAGCCAAGGATCGCGACACGAGGACGGCGGTGCACCGCGACCGTGGCCTGGCCGACAGAGGCGAGGACGCCGATCTGCGCCGCGCCGAGGGGCATCCCAGTGGGCAGGGCGATGGTCCCCTCGGTGAGATCCTCGCCGCGCCGGCGAATGTTCTTCTCCCGATCACGATCGTTGCGCACCTGCACCTGGGTGAGCCCCGCATCGGTGTCCTCGACGCGCACCACGGTGTCGGCGCCCTCAGGGATCGGTGCCCCCGTCATGATCCGCGTCGCCTCACGCGCCCCAAGCGCCCGCGTGGGGAAGGCCCCCGCAGCGATGGTCTCGAGCACCGGCAACATGATCGGCGAATCAGTGCTCGCCCCCGCGATGTCCACCCCGCGCACCGCATAGCCATCCATGGCGGAGTTGTCCCAATGCGGGAGCGTGATCGGCGAGCGAATGTCCGTGGCGAGCACCCGGCCGAGCGCGTCGCCGAGCCCCACCGACTCGACGGCGAGCGGGGCGATCCCCTCGGTGATCCGCGCGACTGCCTCGGCGACGCTCTGCATCAGCGCGGCGCACCGAGCCGGTTCGACGCGAGCCAGACGAGGAGCGCGTCCTGCACCCGCTCGACCTCGGCGTTCGAGACCACGTGGTTGTTCGCGAGCATCGAGAAGAGGAGGAGGCGGCCATCGGCGCTGGTGACGTAGCCCGAGAGGGCGCGCGCCTTATCGAGGGTCCCCGTCTTGGCGCGGACGTTCCCCAGTGCTGGCGTCCCGCGCATCCGGTTGCGGATCGTGCCGTCGATTCCCGCGATCGGAAGGGCATCGTAGAAGGTCCGGAACTCCGGGTGGCGCCGTATCGCCTCGAGCACACGCACGATCGTCTCCGGGGCGAGATAGTCGTGGCGGGAGAGCCCGCTGCCATCGCGCACGGCGAACCCGGCGGAGTCCGCGCCCCAGGCGAGGAGCTGGCGCTCGACCACGGCGCGGCCGGAGTCCGCCGTCCCGCTCCCCGTCTCCACGCGCCCGAGTGTCTTGAAGAGGAGCTCACCGATCTGATTCTGTGAGGGCTTCTCGAAGCGCGGGAGGATCTCGCGCAGGGGCGGAGACTGTCGCGAGGCGAGCGTGATCATCCCCGTCGTATCGGCGATGGCATTGGGCTCCACGCCACCGCGCACGTGGATCCCACGCGCCGCCAACGCCTCGGCGAAGGCATCGAGCCAGGCCCCGCTCGGATGACGGAGCGCGACCTCGAGCGTCACCGAATCGCCGGTGATCACCTGGCCACTGAGCGAGAGGAGCGGCCGTACGCCGCGCACATCGCTGGTCCACTCCACGCGGGTGCGCGCTACGGCGCGACCATTCGTCCGCGTGGTATCGCGCGCGATCGTCGTCACGGCAATGGGGCCGAGTGCTGGCACGGTGCGAGCCGGCGCGGTCCGCACGGTGACCGGTGCTCCGGGCGTCGCCCCGCCGACGATCGTCACTCGCGCGATCCCCTCGTTGAAGAAGAGCGCATCGACCGGGGCGGAGTACCCGTAGTCGAGATCGTCCCACGCCCAGCCGAAGCCGAGGGTGGAATCGGGGAAGACCGGGGCGGCACGTAGCAGTCGACCGGCGACCTCGCGGATCCCGCGCGCGGTGAGCGAATCGGCGAGGGCACGAAGCGGCGCCATCGCATCACCACCGGCGAGCGAATCGGTGTAGGAGGGATCCCCGCTCCCGAGCACGGCGAGGTCGCCGGGGAGGATGCCATCGCGCACCGAGGCGCTCCCGAGCACGCGTGTCTCGTAGCGGAAGTCACCGCCAAGTCGCGCGAGGGCCACCGCCCCGGTGATCAGCTTCTGATTCGAGGCCGGCATGAAGAGCTTGCCGGCATTTCGGGAGTAGAGGGTGTCACCGGTCGATGGGTCGACGACGAGCACCCCCCAGTTCGCGGAGCGGAATCGACGGTCGTCGAGGAGCGAGTCGGCGAGGGCGCGAAAGGCCACGCGTGGCGCAATCGCTGGGGCCGGGCGAGTCGATGGGCCACCGACCGGCTGGCAGGCCGCCAGGGTGAAGAGCGAGAGAGAGACGAACAGCGACGGGATAGATCGCATCAGGAGCCCTGCGAAGTCGCGGTGAGAAAGGTCTGTTCGATCCAGTCAGCGCAGCGCTCGACCCACGCCGCATCATCGAGGGAGAACGACACACCAGAGAATCCCGGGATCACCGCATCGCTCACCATCGCGACACAGGAATCCTCCGGCAGCCATGCATCCTGCCAGAGTGAGGTCGGGAAGACCGCTCGGCGCACCACCTCGAGCTTCGGCAGCGCCGATCCCTTGAACCCTTCGGCGAGCACGAGATCGGCATCGGCGAGGTAGCGCTCCACGATCACCTCGGGCGCGAGTTCCTCCTCCCACCGCGAGACGAGCGCGAACTTGTCGGGGGACGCCATCGCGACCCGGGCGGCGTTTCCCTCGTGATAGTGACGATAGGTGTCGGTGCCGGCGGGACCGAGGGTGAAGGTGTGCGACCCATGTTTGAGGATCATCACGCGGTGTCCGCGCCGCGTGAGCTCCGCGCTGAGCCGCACGACCGTGGTCGTCTTCCCGACATGCTTCCTTCCGACCACGCAGAGGATCGGGGGGCGCTTACCCGACATCGGGCACCATCCCCTGCAGCCGCGCGAGATCCTCGGCGGTGTTCACATTGCCGAAGAGGCGATCGAGATCGCCGAAGCGCCGCACCTCCTCGAGGGGCACCCGCGCCATGCGCATGGCATCGAGGAAGGCGATCACTCGTCGGTCGCCGGCCTCGAGCGCCGCCGTGATCGGCGCGAGGCAGCGCGCAGCGTACCAGGCACAGAGCGGCTCCACCCCGCGCCGCGAGCCGTCGCTCTCGGGGAGCACGGCGTCCACATCGCCCGCCTCCCCACGCGCGCGCATCACACCCAGCAGCGCCGCGGAGACGAACGGCATATCCCAGGCGACGACGAGCACGTCGGGTGCCTGGCCCTCGTCGACCGTCGCCACACGGACATCATCCGCCGCACAGGTCAATGCCGCATGCAATCCGCCGAGCGCTCCCTCTCCCGGCCGCACATCGGCCACGGTGCGCACCCCCGGCAACCAGCGCGCCGCATCAGGCGCATTCGCCACCAGGAGCAGATCATCGGTCACCATCCGCAGCGCCCGCGCCACGCGATCGATGATCCGCTCACCGGCGACGAGCTCCAACCCCTTGGGTCGACCACCGAAACGCGTGGCACCGCCCCCCGCGAGGATCACGCCGGTGCAGCTCATGGCGTCCAGACCTGCGGCGTCCCTGACACCGCCCGCCCGATCAGCACCATCCCCGCCGCGCGCGCGATCTCCACCGCCACCGTGCTCGGCACCGACGGCGTCGCCACCACCGCGATCCGCGCGCGCGCCGCCTTGTACGCGAGCTCCCCCGAGATCCGCCCCGTCACCAACAGGATGAGATCCGCCGTCCCCTCGCGCGCGAGGATCCGCTGCCCCATCACCTTGTCCACCGCGTTGTGTCGCCCGATATCCTCGGCGTGGTTCAATAGCTCGACCCCATCGGTGAGCGCCGCCGCGTGGATCCCTCCGGTCGACTGATACCGCTCCCCGCGCGCGAAGAGCGCCTTGAAGAGCGCGCGCGTCTGCGCGAGGTCGGGGATCGTGGGCGTCGTCGCGCGCCGCGGCACCTTGTGGAGCGCGCCGAGGATCGTCGTCACCGCGCCGCACCCGGAGGCGAGGACCCGTCGCCGCTCCTCTCCCTCCACCGTGGCATAGCGCGTCTCTGGCACCGTGACCCAGAAGCCGAGCTCGCGCGCGCAGGGGCGCATCGAGAGCAGGTCATCGCGCGACTCGAGATACCCCTCGCCGTAGCACCAGCCCACGACGAGCGCATCGAGTTGATCCGGGGTGCACATCCAGGTGACCGCCGGCTGGCCATTCACCTCGAGCCAGACCGGCACCTCGTCCACCGCATCGAGCGGGGTCGCGCCGTCCGGCCCCGCCGTCACGTCGGGTCGATCTCCACCCAGAGGTCCGACATCTCCGCGAGCCGCACCCGTAGCACACGCGCCGAGCCGCCGAGTCCCGCCTGTACCTCGCGCGCGATCCACCACGCCACATTCTCCGAGGTCGGGATCTCACGCCCCTCCGCGAACTCCGGCACATCGAGCACGAGGTTCTTGTGGTCGAGTCGCGCATGCACCCGCTCCGCGAGCACGCGATCCAATGCAGCGAGGTCGGCGCAGAATCCCGTGAGAGGATCGATCTCTCCGCCGACTGTCACCTCGCAGGTGTAGGTATGCCCGTGCCAATTCGGGTGCGCGCACGCCCCGAACACCTCAGCGTTCTTCGCATCACTCCACTCCGGCCGGCGGTAGCGATGCGCAGCGGAGAAGGTGAGTCGGCGGGTGAGGGTGGCGCGTGGCATGGTCAGGTCACCGGAAGAAGAAGCGGCTCACGCCGATCTGCATGACCGAGTTCCCGACCCAGGGGCCGAGCCGCCCACTCGAGACCAGTGGATCGCTCCCCGCCGCATACGCATCGGGATACGTGTACTTCCAGTGCACCCGCGTGAGGTCGGCATGGAGCTCCCAGTCCCGCCCCGTGGTGACGCGCGCCCCGAGGCCGTACGAGATCGTGAAGGCGCTCCCGAACTTGTAGCCCCCGAGGTCGAACTTGGTGTTGCCGTCGGTGACGAAACCGATCGCGCTATGGAACTGCGGCACGACCCGCCGCCACGACTTGTTCCCGGTGAGGTTCATGTTGAGCCCCACCTCGGTCAGCACCATCGGATGCCGCTCCGTCCCGGCATCGCGCTGCGCATCCGTGAAGAGCGGATCCTTGATCGGACGCTCGAGGCTCGGTGCCACGCCAAGTCGCGCGAAGAACCAGAGCGGGCGCGTGAGCTGCAGGCCGTAGCGTCCGGTGAGCATCACCCCGCTCTTGGGGGCGACCCCGGCGGGATCACGCCCTGGCGCGAGCGTGCCGATCCCGATCGTCGCGGCCTGCCGCCCGCGCAGATCCTCGTACGGGCTCGACACCGGGTCATGCCCGACCTGCGCGCCGGCCGGTCGCGCGACACCGAACCCGAGCACACCGAGCCCGAGTGCGCCAACCAGCAGCGCGCGGACGAGCGAAGCGGCGTGCCTCATACCGCACCTCGCACGCGCAGGTCGCGTCCGGTCATCGCATCGGGGCGGTCGACCCCGAGCATCGCGAGCACCGTGGGGCCGACGTCGCAGAGCGCGCCGCCGGAGCGGAGCGCCATCGGCGCGCCGTCATCGATCAGGAGGAAGGGCACCGGATTCGTGGTGTGGGCGGTATGGGGGCCACCCGTGGAGGGGTCGATCATCATCTCACAGTTGCCGTGGTCGGCGGTGATCAACAGGCGCGTGCCGGTCTGCTCGGCGGCCGCGACGATGCGTGCCAGTTGCTGGTCCACGACCTCACAGGCGCGCACCGTCGCAGCGAAATTCCCGCTGTGGCCGACCATGTCGCCGTTCGCGTAGTTGCAGAGCGTGAACTCGTGCGACTTCCGGCGCATATGCTCCACGAGCACGTCGGTGATCCCCGGCGCGCTCATCTCCGGCATCAGGTCATAGGTCGCCACCTGCTGGCTCGGGACGAGGATCCGCTCCTCGCCGCGATACGGCGTCTCGTTCCCGCCGTTGAAGAAATAGGTCACGTGCGGGTACTTCTCCGTCTCCGCCGCGCGGAGCGTGCTCATCCCTGCGTCCTCGATCACCTCGGCGACGATCTTCGCCATCGAGAAGGGCTCGAAGGCGATCGGCAGGCCGAAGGTCTGGTCGTACTGCGTCATCGTCGCCACGTGGAGTCGCGGACGCCCG
>Ga0194128_10001836_pt1 | contig 36051 bp, 29 predicted proteins | sample TA2KigCa65mmetaG_FD_148650 | JGI IMG/M metagenome (GOLD analysis project Ga0194128, IMG submission 148650) | Freshwater microbial communities from Lake Tanganyika, Tanzania - TA2015037 Kigoma Deep Cast 65m | ecosystem: Environmental > Aquatic > Freshwater > Lake | place: Tanzania: Lake...
TTCGCGCGCGCCTCGCCGAGAGCGAATTCGTACTTCAGCACCTGCAGCCGATTCCAGTACTCGACGTGGTAGCCGTTCGTCGGGCTCTGGTCGTAGCGCCAGGCGGCGTTCGCGATCGGGCGCTTCGCGATCACGCCCATCTGCTTCTCCTTGGCCAGCGGCAGCACGAGCTCGATGCACTCCTGGTCGCAGAAGTTGATCGACGTCTGCAGCGCGTCGAAGCGCCCGCACTCGACCGCGTAGCGAGCGGCCTTCGAATCGCCGCTGTAGCCGATATAGCGCGTCTTTCCGGCGCGCTTGGCCTCCTCGAGCGCCTCGATCGCCTCGCCCTTCTGGAGTTCCTCGAGCGAGCACGAGTGCAACTGCAGCAGGTCGACCGCGTCGGTCTTCAGCCGTTTCAGACTGCGCTCGAGCGACGCGAGCAGGCGTCCCTTCGTCCACGCGCCGTCCGCGCTCGCTCCGTCGACGGCGTGACCGCACTTGGTGAACAGGTAGAAGTCCTTGCGGCGATGACCGATCGCGCTGGCAATCTGCACTTCGGAATCGCGGTAGCATTCGGCGGTGTCGACGACGTTGAGGCCAGCGTCGAGGGCGGTGTTGAGCAGCGTTTCGATGGTGGACTGCTCGGTTTGCTCGAAGCCGATCTCGGCGCCGCCGAAGCCGAGCACGGTCACGCGCATGTCGGTCTTGCCGAAGGGTCGGCGCTCGAGCTCGGACGGCGCGGCCGGCGCCGAAGGCTGTTGCGCCCACCCGGTCGCCCATCCGGGAACCGCGAGAACCGCCCCACCGGCGGCGGAGAGCTGCAGGAAGTGGCGACGCGATGGCGAGAGTCGATGCATCAGTGGCTCCTGGAGTGGGATGCGCCTGTGGGCCCGCACGGCCAGCATAGTTCCGCTGTCCCGGAGACGCAGTAGGGTCCATTCTCCCTGGGCTCGCAAACCATTCGCGTTCATCTTCTGTTCCCCTCGTCTCGCTCAGGCGACGGGCGCGCGCGCGGTCGCCGTAGGCGGACCATCCGCGCGAATCCGTGCTAGTCTCGGTGCGAGGTCGGATGCCGGTCCGACTCGTTCCATCACGAGGCACTTCATGCAGATGCATCGATCGTTCGTGCTCACGCTCGCCGCTTGCGGCGCAGTCGCGGGCTGCTCATCGGAGTCGTCGACGACCGGCACAGCGCAAGTCGTCGACGGCGCCGTCGCAAGGTTGAAGCTCCATCAGTCGCCCTGAGGGGGATGTGTCGCCACCGTGCGTGGCGCCCTCGAACCCCTCGCGGGAATCAAGCAGATTCAGATCAAGGCCGGCGTGAAGGAATTCAGCGTCGTGTACGACGCCGCGAAGATCCAGCCGGCCGCCATCGCCAAGGCGGTCGAGGGCTCCGGCGAAGGGGTGGACCTCCAACCCTGACTCCGATCGCCGCGGGTGAGCCGACCGGGCTCGCCCGCGTGCATTTCATGGATTGAACCTGGCGCGCCCCGAGGCGGCACGGGCGAGGAAACCTACGGGGACGAAGGCACCCGCCCTCCACAAGAGCGCGCGTCCCGTGCAATACTGGCGGGATGCGAATCCCGTCGGTTGCACGCGCCGCGCTGTGCTCGCTGTTGATCGTTGCACTACCGACGATCGCGCGATCGGCAGCGTCCGATCCGACCCGATCGGAAGTTCGCTACACACGCGACATCCGGCCGATCCTGTCCGACAGTTGCTTTCGCTGCCACGGCCCGGATCCGTCCTCGCGCGAAGCCAAGCTGCGTCTGGACACGTTCGAGGACGCGACTGCGGAGCGGCGGCGCGGCGCCGCGATCGTGCCGGGCTCGGCCGAGCGCTCACTGCTGCTCGAACGCGTCGCGCACCCGGACGCCGACCAGCGCATGCCGCCCGCCGACAGCGGCAAGCACGCGCTCGACGAGCGGAAAATCGCGCTGCTGCGCGAGTGGATCGACGCCGGCGCCGTCTATGAACCGCACTGGGCCTTCGTGCCGCCGGTACGGCCCGCGGTCCCCGAGGCCGGCGCCGCATCCGATGGCGGCGCCTGGGCGCGCAACGAGATCGATCGCTTCGTGCTGGCCGAGCTGCGGCGCGCGGGCCTCGATCCGGCGCCCGAGGCCGATCGCGACACGCTGCTGCGCCGCCTGTTCCTCGACGTGACCGGACTGCCGCCCACGCCCGAAGAACTCGACGCGTTCGCCGCCGACGAGCGCCCCGACGCCTTCGAACGCTGGATCGAGCGGCTCTTCACGGAGGAACCGTACAAGACGCGCCAGGCCGAGCACCGCGCAACGACCTGGATGGACCAGGCGCGCTACGCGGACACGAGCGGCATCCACATGGACGCGGGCCGACAGACCTGGTTGTGGCGCGACTGGGTGCTCGACGCGTATCGCCGGAACATGCCGTTCGACCGCTTCGCGCTCGAGCAGCTCGCCGGCGACTTGCTGCCCGACGCGACGGTCGAGCAGCAGATCGCGAGCGGCTTCAACCGCAACCACGTGACGACCGACGAGGGCGGCGCGATCGCCGAGGAGTACCTGGTCGAGTACGCGGTCGATCGCGTCAACACGACGAGCTCGGTCTTCCTCGGGCTCACCATGGGCTGCGCGCGCTGCCACGACCACAAGTTCGATCCGCTGACGCAGGACGACTACTACCGCCTCTACGCGTATTTCAATTCGATCGACGAGCCGGGCCTGTACTCGCAGCTTCCCGACCCGCAGCGCGCCTTCGAGCCGTTCCTGGTCGTGCCGACGCACGAACAGGAGGCGCGCATCGGCGAGCTGCGCGCCGAGCGCACGTCGGTGCAGGCGCAGGTCGACCTTCCGGCGCCCGAGGACGAGCAGAATTTTGCACGCTTCCTCGCCGAGGTGCCGGACGAAGCCGGCGTCGCATGGGCGCGCAGCGAGCTCGTCTCGGCGAGCGCGCGCGGCGGAGCGCAGCTGGTCCGACAGCCCGATGACTCCGTGCTCGCGACCGGAGCGAATCCCGACGTCGACGAGCACGTTTTCACGCTGCGCACCGAAGCCCAGGATCTGCGCCTGTTGTGCCTGGAGGCGCTGCCCGACGCCGGGCATTTCGAGGGCCGCGTCGGTCGGGCCGACAACGGCAACGCCGTGCTCTCGCGCATCGTCGTCGAAGCGCGCGCGCTGAGCGGCGAGCCGCGCAGCGAGGTCGTCGAACTCGGCTGGGCCTGGGCCGACATCGAGCAGGACAACGGCGATTTCGGCGTCGTCAACGCACTCGACGGCGCGGGCGCGCGCGGTTGGGCCGTGGACGGCCATCGCCAGGCAGGCGGCCGCGTCGCGCTGTTCGCCTCGCGCGCGCCGTTCGGCTACGCGGGCGGCACCGAGCTGGTCGTCAAGCTGCAATACGATTCGGTCTACGCGCGGCATACCTTCGGCCGCGTGCGGCTGTCGGTCGGCTCGATCGGCGCACGCGGGCTCGAGTTGCTCCCGCTCGCGCGCAGCGGCTGGCACCTCGTCGGCCCGTTCCCGCATGCGTCGGCCGCTCAGGCCTATGAGGCCAAGCATGGGCCCGAGGAGGGCGCGACGCTCGAGTTCGGCCGCAACTTCGGTTCGGGCAACCAGACCTGGCGCTTCGATTCCGAAGCGCGTGACGCGCGCCTCAACAAGCTGCCGCAGGGACTCAACGTCAGCTACATCGGCCAGCGCGTCTTCGCGCCGACCGCGCGCGAGCTGCAGGTCTCGCTGGGCAGCGACGACGGGCTGAGCGTGAGCGTCGCCGGCCGCGAGCAGCACGCCAATCGGGTCGACCGCGCCCTCGCCGCCGACCAGGACAGCGCGAAGCTGGCGTTCCCCGCCGGGGAGAGCGCGCTCGTGCTGAAGATCGTCAACACCGGCGGCGATGCCGGCTTCTACCACCGCCCGGTGCCGCCGCCCGACGAACTCGACGGCGCGCTGGTGGCTGCACTGCTCCCCGTGAGCGCGCGCAATCCGGAGCTGGCCGCGCGACTGCCGCGCGCCTGGCGGCTGGCGCGTTCGCCCGACTACCGCGCGCACACGCAGCGCCTCGCCGCGATCGAGGCAAGCCTCGCCGAGATCGAGAAGTCGCAGCCGCGCACGATGGTGATGCGCGAACTCGCGATGCCGCGCGACACGTTTGTGCTGCGCCGTGGCGAGTACGACAAGCCCGATCGCGAGCGCCGCGTCGAGCGCGGCGTGCCGGCGGCGCTAGGACGCCTGCCCGAGGACGCCCCCGCCGACCGGCGCGGTCTCGTGCAGTGGATGCTCCAAGCCTCGAACCCGCTCTTCGCGCGCGTGGCCGCGAACCGGTTGTGGGAGTCGATCTTCGCCACCGGACTGGTGCGCACGAGCGAGGACTTCGGCCTGCAGGGCGAGTGGCCCAGCCATCCGGAGCTGCTCGACTGGCTGGCGGTCGAACTGCGCGACAACGGCTGGGACCAGCAGCACCTGTTGCGACTGATGCTCTCCAGCGCCACGTACCGGCAGGCCTCCCAGGCGACGCCGCGCGCGCAGGAACTGGATCCGGACAATCGGCTGCTCGCGCGCGCGCCGCGGCGGCGACTATCGGCCGAAGCGCTGCGCGACCAGGCCCTGTACGTGTCGAACCTGCTCGTCGAACAGCTCGGCGGCCCCTCCGTGAAGCCGTACCAGCCCGAAGGACTGTGGCAGGAAATCGCGATGCTCGGCTCGAACACGCGGATCTACGAGCGCGGGCCCGCCGCGGACCTGTGGCGCCGCAGCCTCTACACCTACTGGAAGCGCGCCTGCCCGCCGCCGGCGCTGCTGACACTCGACGCGCCGACGCGCGAGTTCTGCACGGTGCGCCGGCCGGTCACCAACACGCCGCTGCAGGCGCTGGTGCTGTGGAACGATGAGCAGTTCGTCGAGGCGGCTCGCGCGCTGGCCGAGCGCGCACTGTCGGGCGGCAACCAGGACTCGCCACGGCTGATCGAGCTGTGGCGGCGCTGCACCGGGCGCCAGCCCGATGCAGGCGAACTCGCGCTCCTCGAAGGCTCGCTGGCCCGCTTCCGCGAGCGCTTCGGCGACGCGCCCGAGGATGCGGCCAAGCTCGTGGAGATCGGTGCGTCGATGCGCGCACCCGAGCTCGACGCCCGCGAACTCGCGGCCTGGACGATGCTCGCGAGCGCAATCCTGAACCTCGACGCGACGATCACGAGGAGCTAGCCACTTGCACCCATTCGAGCAGCACCACCTGGATCTGACGCGCCGGCGCTTCTTCACGAGCTGCGCATCAGGGTTGTCCGCGGCCCTGGGCAGCGCAGCGCTCGCGTCGCTGCTGCCGAAGCCGCTGCACGCCGCGAGTGCCGCGCCCCTCGCGAGCCCGCTCCTGAATCATGCGCCGCGCGCCAAGCGCGTGATCTACATGCACATGGAGGGCGCGCCCTCGCAGATCGACCTGTACGACTACAAGCCGCAACTGCGCGCGCGTTACGACCAGGACCTGCCCGATTCGATCCGCATGGGGCAGCGCTTGACCGGCATGACCAGCGGCCAGGCGCGCTTCCCGATCGCGCCTTCGATCTTCAAGTTCACGCGCTACCAGAACAACGCCGACGGCGCCTGGCTCAGCGAGCTCTTGCCGCACACCGGCGCGATGGCCAAGCACCTGTGCATCGTGCGCTCGATGCACACCGAAGCGATCAACCACGAGCCCGGCATCACGTTCTTCCAGACCGGCAACCAGCAGCCGGGCCGGCCGAGCTTCGGTGCCTGGGCGAGTTACGGCTTGGGCAGTGCGAACGCCAACCTGCCGACCTTCGTCGTGATGATCACGCAGGGCATCGGCAACATGCAGGCCCTGTCGGCGCGCTTCTGGGGCTCGGGCTTCCTCCCCAGCGAGCACCAGGGCTGCAAGTTGCGCTCCAGCGGCGACCCGGTGCTCTACCTGGAGGATCCGCCGGGGGTCACGCGCGCGGACCGCCGCGCGTGGCTCGATCTGGTCGGCGAGCTCAACGAGAAGGAGGCCGCGCGGACGCTCGACCCCGAATTGCGCGCGCGCATCGCGCAGGCCGAGATGGCCTATCGGATGCAGGCGAGCGTGCCGGAGCTGACGGATTTCTCCGACGAGGACGAGCGCACGCTCGAGCTGTACGGTCCCGACGTGAAGAAGCCCGGCACCTTCGCCGCGAGTTGCCTGCTCGCGCGGCGCCTCGCCGAGCGCGGCGTGCGCTTCATCCAGCTCTACATGCGCGGCTGGGACCAGCACGGCAATCTGCCCGGCGAACTCAAGTCCCAATGCGACGCGGTCGACCGTCCGCAGGCCGCGCTGCTCGAGGACCTCGAACGCCGCGGTCTGCTCGACGAGACCATCGTGATCTGGTCGGGCGAGTTCGGCCGGACCTGCTACAGCCAGGGCACGCTGACGAAGGACAATTACGGACGCGACCACCACCCGCGCTGCTTCTCGCTGTGGATGGCCGGCGGCGGCGTGCGGCCGGGCATCGTCTTCGGCGAGACCGACGACTACTCGTACAACATCACGAAGGACCCCGTCAGCGTTCACGATCTGCACGCGACGCTGCTGCACCTGCTCGGCTTCGACCACCAGCGCCTGAGCTACCGACACCAGGGCCGGGATTTCCGGCTCACCGACGTGTTCGGCGAGGTCCGTCGCGAGCTCATCGCATGAGCATCGACTCCTCCGACAGCGCGCCGGCCGCGGCGCTGCAGGCGTGGGTCGAGTTCTTCGGTCGCCTGCACCCGCTGCTATTGCACGCGCCGATCGGCCTGCTCGTCGCCATCGCGCTCTTGCGTGCCTGGCAGTTCGCGCGCCGGCGCCGCGCCGATGCTTCCGATGCCGCGGCCACCAGCGTGATCGGCCTGGAGCGCGCGATCGGCATGCTGTGCTGGGCCACGGCCTTCGCGGCCTTGCTGACCGCCGGCGCCGGGCTGGTGCTCGCGCGCGAGGACGCCTACGTGACGAGCACGACCCTCGATCGCCATCGGCTGCTCGGCATCGCGATCGCCGTCGGCGTGCTGATCGTCGCGTTGACGCATGGACGGCCGCGTCTTCAAGTCGTCCACCATGCCGTCCTGATCGCGAGCCTGGCCGCCACCGCATTCGGAGGGCATCTCGGGGCGGAGCTCTCGCACGGAGCGGGCTTCCTGACCGAACCGTTCCGCGAACGCGTCCGGATGGCTGATCCGCCGACCGCGCTCGAAGTCTCCACCGATGGTCCGGCGCGCGTCTACGAGGAACGCATCGCGCCGATCCTGGCCGGGTATTGCATCGACTGTCACGGGCCGACCAAGCGCAAGGGGAGTCTCGCGCTGCACGGTCCCGCGGAGATCGAACTCGGCGGCATCTCAGGCGACGTGCTGTCGCGCGCGAACCCCGCGGCCTCGGAGCTGCTGCGTCGCGTGCACGTGCCGATCGACGACGACGAATGCATGCCCCCCGCGGGCAAGCCGCGCCCCAACGCCGCGGAGCTGGACGAGCTTCGTCGCTGGATCGAGGCGGGCGCGCCGCTGCCCGCGACCGAGCTCGAGCCGATAGCGCCACAGGTCGAGCTGCCGGTGCAGCGCGCATCCGTGGTCGAGCCGCCCGCCGATGCCGTCGCCAAGCTGCGCGCGAAGTTGCTGCACGTGCAGCGGCGCACACCGGACTCGCCGCTGCTGTGGATCGACGCGGCCGCGATCGCGCCGACGCTGCGCGATGATCAGGCGCTGGAGTGGCTCGGGCCGCTCGCGCCGCACATCGCCGACCTCTCGCTCGCCCGCTCCGGGGTCGGCGATGCGCTGGCGCCCCTGCTTGCGCGGATGGAACGCCTGGAGCGCCTGGACCTCTCGGCCACGCGCATCGGTCCGGTCACACTGCGCGCGCTCGGCGGACTGCCCGAGCTGCGCGAGCTGGTGCTCACGCGCACGGCCCTCGTCACGTGCACGGTCGAGGACTTCGCCGGGATGCCGGCGCTGGCGAACCTGCGCGTGTGGAACAGCGGGCTGCAGCGATCCGTGATCGAGGCGCTGCAGGCAGCGCGACCCAACCTGCGCATCGATGACGGAACGGACCTGCGCTCGCAGCCACTCGAGACCGAGGAAGCGCTCGCGCTGACGAGCGATGCGCCACTCTCGACAGCCGGCGCTGAGGCTCCGGCAGCGGTACCGATCAACACGATCTGCCCGGTTTCCGGCGCGCCCATCAAGCCCGGGTTCACGCGCGAACACGAGGGCCGCCTGATCGGCTTCTGCTGCAACCAGTGCCCGCTGGCCTTCGACGCGGACCCGGGTTCCTTCGCCGCGAAGCTGCCCTGACGCAGATGCGCAGCAACTCGGACGTCTAAGCGTTCCTCGACGCCCTACTCCGGCGGCAATTCGTACACGCCGTGCCGGCCGCCGAGCAGGCGCTTCTGACGCACGAGCTCGTCCCACACGTCCCGCCCGTAACGGTTGGGCGGCGTGATGCCGACGATCGACGAGTGGCGGCCGCTGCTCATCGGACCCCCGCCGATGCTCGACTCCGAGTCGAGCCGCGTGATCTTCAGGGTCTTGCGAAAGGCCGTCATCGCGCGCCGCAGCACCTCGCGGTCCTGCTCGGGCAAGATGCGCTTGCCACTGTTCCATTCGGCGAGCAGCGCCTGCAGCCCGGCGAGGTCCTGCGCGTCGAGCAGTGCGGCGATCATCGGCTCCTTCGCGCGAGTCGGCGCGAGAGCCGCGCGCGCCTCGGCCCAGGGAGCCGGGTCGGTCGGACTGGCCGCGACCGCAGCGGCGACGCGCCCGAGGACCGTGCTCAACAACGCCATCTGCGGATCGAACATGGTGCGATCGTAGCGCCCACACGGCTCGGCGGCGTGGCCGCGGTTCCGAGGATGCCGATTCGTCGCGCAGCCGGCGGCGCGCGCGTGGCGAGAATCCTTCGAATCGTCAGTGCGCCGGCTCGGCTGCCGCCGGCTGCGGCACCGGCTGACCCGGCTTCCAACCTGCGTCCCGCATGCGCTGCAACAGCTCGAGCGTGCGCTCGCGCTCCGCGTGGCACAGCAGCAACAGCAGATCGCCCGACCGCGACCACTCCAACGCCGTCCGCACCGCCTCGATCTCGCTCGGCGCGAACGCGATCGCCTGGTCGGGCGCTCCGGCGCGCCGCATCTCGGCATCGAGCATGCCGACCACCTGCCCGGGCGGACGCCCGCGCAGGTACTTGTGCATCTCCTTGAGCACGGTGAGATCCGGCCGCGCTGCCCACGTCAGCCGCGCGAGCTCGAGGATCGACGCATCGTCGCGGTCGCCCGCCTGCCCGACCAACACCGCCCAGCGCTTCGGAGCGAGCGCCCGCGCCATCTCGAAGAGCGCCTCGAAGCCGTGCGCGTTGTGCGCGAAGTCGACGATGCAGCGCACGGCCTCACCGCGCGGGCCGAGTTCGAAGACATTGAGGCGCCCCGGATTCGCGTCTGGCGTCGACTCGAACCCCTCGAGGCCGCGCGCGATCGATTCCGCAGGCGCGCCGAGGTGGAATGCGGTCGCGGCGGCGGCGAGGCAGTTCTCCACGTTGTGCCGAGCCGTCCCCCCCATCGCGATCGGAATCCGCTCGATGCGGCCGAGCGCGTGCACGCGGCCGCCTTCGAGCAGGGTCAGGATGCCGTCGCGCACGACGCAAGCCGTTCCGCCCGCGGCAAGGTGCGCCGCCACGAGCGGATTGCGCTCCGAGCGCGCGAACCACGTGATCGGTGCCTGCACGGTTCGCGCGGGCGCGTGCAGGAGTTCGCAGTCTGCGTTCAACACGACCCGGCGCGCGATGCGCGTCACCACGAACTTCGCATCGGCGAGCAGCTCGAGCGTCGCATTGCCGAATTCGCCGAGGTGATCGGCCGCGATGTTCGTGATCGCCGCGACATCGACCGATTCGAGGGCCATGCCGCGGCGCATGATCCCGCCGCGCGCCGTCTCGAGAACGGCCAGCTCCGTGCGCGGGTCGCGCAGCAGGAGCCGCGCGCCAACCGGCCCGGAGTAGTCGCCACGATCGAGGATCTCGTCGTCGACGCGCACCCAGTCCGTCGAGGAGAGCCCGGTGTGCTTTCCCCAGGCCTTGCCGATCGCTCCCAACAGGCGCACGGTCGTCGTCTTGCCGTTCGTGCCCGTCACGATCGCGGTGGGAATCGCCCGCAGCTCTGACCACGGCACTGCAGCGGCGGCGGGCAGCGCGTCGAGTGCGTAGTTCCTCGACCAGCGGCCGTGGCCGACGCTTGCGAGCTTGTCGTCCCAGTAGAACGGGACGCCGTGCTCGATCGCCGCCGCGCGCAGCGCCGGCAAGCGCGGGTTGCGCTGGGCGTCGATCTTCTCGCGCAGCGCGCTCGCCGCCGCCGCCAGGGTCGCCGCGTCGCGCGGCGACTCGCCGCGCAGCACCTCGCACGCCGATGCGAACGCCCACTCGTTGACCTCGGTCGCCGCGAGCAGCGCGTCCATCGGCGCCGAGATCGCGAGCATCGCGCCGCCGGGAAACACGCGCGCGGCGGCCTCTTCGCGCTGCCACCCGACCAGCGGGAGGATTCGCGCGAGCTCGCCGCGCCATGCGCGCACGAGTGCGTTGCCGTCCTCGTGCTGCTCGAGGCCGACATCGAGGATCGCGCTCGGGCGGTCCCACAAGAAGTTCGCGCCGCGCAGGCGGCGCGAGTCACGCTGGATCATCGTGCGAGCTCCGCCTCGAGCTAGTCCTCGAGCTCGCGCGCCAGGCGCACACCGCGCTCGTCGCGCACGAGACCATCCATGCCCGCGCTGAGCGCGCCGACCTCGCTCGGCTCGAACGCGAGCGGCAGCACGGCCTTCGCCACCGGCGCCTGCTTGTGGAACTCCGGCTTGAAGCCGGTGATCTGCTTCCAGCAGCGCTGGATGTTGTCGCCGAACGCGAGCAGGAGATCGCCCGCCTTGCACAACCGCAGCGCGTGCTCGAGCGCCTGTGATTCCTCGGGGATCATGTCGATCTCCTTCGCCTCCACCCCGCACTGCAGCAGCGTATCGCGCAGCATGCGCGGCACCTCGTCGGCCCCGCGCCCGCGCAGCCCGTCGTCGCGCCGCACGACGTAGTGCTTGAACTTGCCGGCGCACAGGCGCGCCATTTCGACGATGTCCTCGTCGCGCCGATCGCCGGGGGCGGCCAGCACGATCATGCGGCGGCCCTTCACGTCGAGGCGCTCGACGAGCTGCACCATCGCTCCGATCGCGGCCGGGTTGTGCCCGTAGTCGAGGATCACCTTGAACGGGTGGTCGTCGCAGATGTTCATCCGCCCCGGCGCCTGGAAGAAGCTCGTGTCGAAGGTCCGCAGTCCGTGCCGGATCTCCTCGAGCTTGATCCCCATCGAGAACGTGATCGCCGCGGCGAACATCGCGTTCTGCACGTTGTGCAGCGCTTTGCCCTCCAGCGTCGCCGGCACGAGGTGCGTCCAGAGCAGCGGCACGTGCGCGCCCTTGTCGTAGATCGTGATCATGTGGCCGTTCATCGCCTGCTCGAGCACGACCGCGCGGCCGCCGGCGCGGATGTGCTCGCGCACCAGCGGATGGCTCGGATTCATCGTCACGTAGCACAGGTGCTCGGCCTTCGTGTAGTCGGCCATGCGCAGCGTGTGCGGGTTGTCGGCGTTGAGGACGGCCGTGTCCTTGGCCACCTCGACGATGATGCGCTTGACCTTGGCGAGCTGCTCGAGCGTGTCGATGCCGTTCAGTCCCAAGTGGTCGTTCGACACGTTGAGCACGGCGCCGACATTGCAGCGCCGGTAGCCGAGGCCGCTGCGCAACAGACCGCCGCGCGCCGACTCGAGCACCGCCGCGTCGACCGAGGGATCACGCAGGATCATCCGCGCGGCCATCGGCCCGGTCATGTCGCCCTTCACCGTCATGTGCCCGTCGATGTACACGCCGTCGGTCGTCGCGAGCCCCACGTGGTGTCCGGCCATCTTGAAGACGTGCGCGACCATGCGCGCCGTCGTGGTCTTGCCGTTGGTGCCGGTGATCGCCGCGATCGGGATGCGCGACGGCGTGCCCGGCGGGAACAGCATGTCCATCACCTTGCCCGCCACGTCGCGCGGCTTGCCCTCCGTCGGCGCGACGTGCATCCGGAAGCCCGGCGCCGCGTTGACCTCGCAGATCGCGCCGCCGTTCTCCTTGTACGAGACCGCGATGTCGGGAGTCAGGAAGTCGACGCCGCACACGTCGAGCCCGACGGCCTTGGCGGTCCGCTCGGCCATCTCGCGATTGTCGGGGTGCACGACGTCGGTCACGTCGATCGCGGTGCCGCCCGTCGACAGGTTGCCGGTCTTGCGCAGGTACACGACCTCGCCGGCCGCGGGCACCGTGTCCTTCGTGTAGCCCTTGGCGGCCAGCAGGACCTCGGCCTGATGGTCGAACTCCAGCTTCGTGAGCACCTTCTCGTGGCCGACGCCGCGGCGCGGATCGGAGTTCACGACGTCGACCAGCGCCGCGATCGTGCTCGCGCCGTCCCCCACCACGTGGCCGGGAACGCGCTTGGCGGCCGCGATCAGCTCGCCATCGACCACGAGCAGCCTGTGATCCTCGCCGACGACGAACTTCTCGACGATCACCCCGCGCGAATGCTTGCGCGCCTCGGTGAACGCGGTCTCGACCTGCTCGCGACTGCTCAGGTTCACCGAGACGCCGCGGCCGTGATTGGCGTCGAGCGGTTTCACGACGACCGGCCAGCCGATGCGCTCGGCGGCGTTCACGGCATCGTCGTTGGAATAGACCAGGCGCTGCTTGGGCACGGGGAGGCCGAGATCGGACAGCAGCCGATTGGTCTCCTCCTTGTCGCTGGCGAGTTCCACCGAGATGTGGCGCGTCTCGCTGGTCACGGTGGCCTGGATGCGCTTTTGGTACTTGCCGTGCCCGAATTGCACCAGCGAGTAGCGATTCAGCCGCAGCCACGGCACGTCGCGATCCTCGGCCGCCTTGACCAGCGACGCGGTGGACGGACCGAGCGCGAGCCGCTGCGCGCTCTTGATGAACGACTCCTTCTCCTTCTCCCAGTCGAAGGCCTGACCGCGCGAGCGCTCGGGCTTCAACTCCTCGGGCAACAGGTGATGCAGGAGATCGAGCGCCAGCCGGCCCGCGTCGAGCCCGACCTCCTCCTGCTCGTACTCGTACACGACGTCGTACTGGCCCGGCTGCCCGTTGCCGCGCGTCTTGCCGAAGGTCACGTGCGCGCCGGCCACGTTCTGCAGCTCGATCGCCACGTGTTCGAGCACATGGCCGAGCCAGGTGCCCTCGTCCTCCTGCAGGCGCTTCACGAAGCCGCCCTCTTCGCTGTACGAGCAGCCGTGCTCGCGCAGACCCGGCAGGCGCGCGAGCAGCGCGTCGGTGTAGGCGCGGCCGAGCTTGCCGGTGGGCCAGGCCTCGAGGTGCTCGAGGTCGAGCACGAGCCGGATCACGCGGAAATGCGCGTACAGGTTCGGACCGAGGTAGACAGACGTGCCGAGGATCTTCATGGGACCGGTGGCCTCAGGAGTGGTGCCCGTGGACGTTGGCGGAAGCGCGCGCCTCGCGCGTGCGCAGGTGGAAGGACGCGCCCTGCGCCAGGACGTGAACGCGCAGGCCGAGGATGCTGACCGGCTCGTGCCGCTTGACGTGCTCCATCGTCGTGTGCGAGACGTCGGCGGGATCGATGATGGTCGCCGCGCCGGCCCCGTGCACCTCGAGCAGGTCGTCGGGACCTATGAACGCGGCCGTGTCCTCGTCGAGACCGACGCCGACCACGAACGGATTGAAGGACAGCGCGGAAAGCAGCCGTCCGATGCGGTCGCGCTGCCGGAAGTGCTGATCGACGATGCACAGGTTCGTCAGTCCCAGGCCGGGCGCGAGCGTGACCATGTCGGCGCGCACGCTGCCCCCTTCGTCACCGTAGGCGATCATGTGCTCGCTCAGCACGGCGGCGCCCGCCGAGGTGCCCGCGATGTGGACGCCGCTGGCATTGCGCTGCTTGAGGATCTCGTGCACGCGCGTGCCGCCCAGGCGCGCCGACAGCCGCAACTGGTTGCCGCCGGTCATGAACACGCCGTCGGCGCCCTCGAGCCACTCGATCCACTCGGCGCGCTCGGCGTCGCGGCGCTCGGCGAACGGCAGCGAGCGCGCCTCCTTGACGCCGATCTCGGAGAAGATCTGCTCGTAGCGCTGGCCCGTCTCGCGCAGCTCGGACGCGGTCGGCAGCACGGCGATGCGCGCGTGGCGTCCGCCGCACAGCTTGACGAAGCGCCGCAACACGTGCGGCTCGTTGTGTTTTTCCTCGGCGCCGCCGATCGGGATGATGTAGCCGCGGGTCAAGTTGGGATTCTCGGGTGGGCTCAGGCTTCGAAATGGCCGTGGGACTGGGGTTGGCCGTCGCGCAGGTGCCACAGGCCCTGCGCCATCACGTCGCGAATCGAGTGGTCGTCGGCGAGCACGACGAGATCGGCGTCGGCGCCGGCGACGAGGTTCCCCTTGCCCTCGAGTCGCAGCGTGCCGGCCCAATTCGAGGTGAAGGCCGGCAGCACCGACTCGAGCGCGTGACCTTCGCGCAGGAGCTGCGCCAGGCAGTCGGCGAGCGCGGAAGGCGCGCCGACGCCGAATCCGGCGACGCGGCCGTCGCCGTCGAAGCGCGGCAGGCAACCGCCGCCGTCGGAACTGACGGTCACCAGGGCCGGGTCACCGCCGCGCTCGAGGCAGCGGGCCAGCGCGGTCGCGGCGGGCAGCGCGTCCTCGCCTTCGCTCACCGGGAACGCGGTGATGTCGATCGGCACGCCGAGCTTCGACAGCTTGATCGCCTCCTCGAACAGCGCACGCCTGCGATTCACGTGCGTGGGCTGGAACGTGCGCGGCGGCAGCTCGCTCCGCGAGAGCGCGCGCCGCACGAGCTCGAGCCCGCGCGGACCATCGCCGAGGTGCAGGTGCAGCACGCCGGCCTTGCCGGTCATCATGCCGCCGACGTGGCACTCCGACGCGATGCGCAGCAGCTCGTCGAGCGTCGGCTGGCTCGAGCGGTGGTCGCTGATCGCGAGCTCGCCGACGCCGATGCAGCGATCGAGGTGCACGAGGTCGCCGCGCACACTGCCGGTCAGCGTCGCGACCGGCACGTGGTAGCCGCCGGTCCAGCACCAGGCGCTCAGCCCCTGCTCGAGCAGCCCGCGCACGTGGGTCAACAGCTCGGCCGGCGTGTGCACGAGATCGTCGGTGCCGAGCAGGCCGACGACGCTGGTGATGCCGCAGCGAGTGAACGCGCTCGCGGCGAGCGGCGGCACGCGGCTGGCGTAGCCCTGCTCGAAGCCGCCGCCGGTCACGTGCGCATGGCCGTCGATCAGGCCGGGGATCACGCGCCGACCGCCGAGGTCGGTGACGGTCACGCCGAGCTCGCGCGGGAGGTCGCACTGCTCGCGGCCGATCCATGCGATGCGACCGCCCGCAACCAGGATCTGGCATACGCCGAGGGGGTCGGGCGAGTAGACCCGGGCGTTGCGCAGCAGTTCGAGCATGGAGGACAGGGGGCGGCGCGGCGTGCCGGCGGCCGCGGCGGGGATCCCTCAGCGTACCATTCCGAAGGCTGCCCACCGGCTGGCGGATGTCGGAGCGACGCCACGGTTGTATTCTGTGCGGCCCGCGATGACGTCGCTGCACCGAACTCACCTGTTCCTGGCCGGAACCTGCCTGCTCTTCGCAACAGGCGGTAGCCCCGCCGCACAGGCTCCGGCGACTCCCGTCGGGGCCGAAACGCGCCCGGCCGAGAGTCGACCCGCCCCGCTCCCGCCGGGCATCGACGCGCAGAGCCTCGACACTTCGATCTCGACGGGCGAGCTGCGCGGCCTGCTGATCGAGCGCTTCGGGCTGTCGCAGCCGGGCCGCACGATCCTCGAGCAGCTCGTGCAGCGCAAGGTCGTGGCCGAGCTCGCGGCCAAGGCCGGTTACGAGCCGACCGCCGCGGACGTCGAGCAGCGCATCGCCGAGCTCGACGCGGCCGCGCGCGCCGAGGGCGCCAGCGGCGGCATCGCCGATCACCTGCGCCGGAACCGGTTGGAGCTCGACTTCTTCCGCTCGATGCTGCGCCTGGGCTTGCAACAGGAAGCGTTGACGCGCGCGGCGCTGGGCCTGCCCGCCGACGCGCAGCTCTCCAGCGCACAGCAGGACACGTGGCTCGAGCAGCAGATGCAGAAGCGCGGCATCGAAGTGTTGCCGCGCCCGTGGAAGGACCTCGTCGCGACCAGCGGCGCCGCGCTGATCTCGCGCGACGAGTACGGCGATGCTCTGCGCCGCGAACTGCCGATCGGCGACGTGGCCGAGGCCTGCTTCCAGGCGATCCTGCAACTGCGGCTCGAAACGCGCCTCGACGCGGCCGCCCGCGCGCGCGTCGAGCCCGAACTCGATCGCGCGCTCGCGCGCCGGCGCACGGAACTCGAGCGCAATCCGAAGTACAAGGGCCTGACCTGGGACCAGTACCTGCAATCGCAGGGCTTCGACGAGGCGAGCTTCCGGCGCGATCCCGCGGTGCGCATCGAGGCGCTGTCGCACGCGCTGATCGACGCCAAGCTGGCGGCGGCGGCCGGAGGCGACGCCGAGGCGGGGTTGCGCGCGGCCTACGAACAGGAGCGCGAGGCCTTCGAGGAGCGCTTCGGCGCGGCGATCCGCGCGCGCATGATCTATCTGGCCGGGAAGTCCTACTTCAAGCTGCTGCGCGCGCAAGACAAGGAAACGCCCGACAAGCAACTATTCGAGCGCGCGATCGTCGACGCGGTCGCGGACTTGCGCCGAATCGCCGGCTCGATCAAGAGCGAGGACGATTTCAAGAAGCACGCCGGGCTGGTCAACGAGGAAGAAGGCCTCAAGCGCGTCGAGGGCGAGCTCGGTTGGATCGCGCGCGGCGATCCGCGTGTCGCGACCGAAGTGCGCACCGCGATCTGGGCCAACGCACCCACGCCCTCCGAAGACACCACAGCGGGCAAGTTGGTCGGACCGCTCGAATTGCCGGGCGGCGCGGCGCTGTTGTGGATCGGCGCGCCGCGGCCGACGCCGGAGTGGCCCGAGCTGAAGCTGCGCGTGCACGGCGAGCTGCGCCGCCGCCTGATCGAAGAGCTCGTGCCCAAGCGCTCGTTGCGCACGTTCCTCGACAACCCGAGCGTGAACTGACCCCCCATCGGAGCCATCGCCCCATGCTGATCGGAAAAGTCGTCGGGAGCGTGGTCGCCACGCGCAAGGACGAGAAGCTCTCCAACCTGAAGCTGCTCGTCGTGCAGGTGCACGGCCACGACAACAAGCCCAAGGACCAGTACGTGGTCGCCGTCGACTCGGTGCAGGCCGGCGTCGACGACATGGTGCTGTTCGCGACCGGATCGTCGGCGCGTCAGACCACGCAGACCGATGCCCGTCCGGTCGATGCGGTGATCATGGCCGTCGTCGATTCGTGGGATCTGGGCGGCGCGAACGTCTACGAGAAGTGGGCCTGAGACTCGAACGGCACTCACGATGTACCTCGCACGCGTGATCGGTCGCATGGTCGCGACGCAGCGCTATCCCGGCCTCGAGGGCGTCGCGCTGCAACTGATCCAGCCGCTCGACGAGAGCGGCGCGCCGATGGGCGACGCGCTGGTCGCCGCGGCGACCGTCTCGACCGGCCCGGGCGATCTGGTGCACTGGGTCGACGGGCGCGAGGCCGCCCTGGCCTGCCCGGAGACCTACGTGCCGGTCGATGCGGCGATCCTCGGCTTCGTCGAACAGGCCGACGTGCTCGGCCGCGATCTCGCGGCGCCCGGCAACGCGTGGGAGCAACCGCGCTCGGCGGCAACGGAGCCGCACTGATGTTCATCGCCGACGTGCTCGGGACCGTGGTCGCGCCGGTGCAGTCCAAGTGGCTCGACGGCCGCACGCTGCTCGTGCTGCGGCCGCTGACTCCGGATGGGCGTCCGGCGCTCAAGACGCGCGTCGCGATCGACAAGATCGGCGCCGGCGTCGGCGACCGCGTGCTGTGCCTCGACGAGGGCAACGGCGGGCGCCAGGTGCTCCAGACCGGGCCGAAGGGGCCGGTCAAGACGGTCGTCGTCGGCTTCATCGACGCGGTCGAGCTCGGGCCGCGCATCGTGTACGACCACCGCGCCGCGAATCCGCCGCAACCGCTGCCGAAGAAGTAGGCTCTCCAGCACGACATGAGCTACGGCCCCGACACGACCGCTACGCCCGCCGCCGGCTCCGCGCACGAAGAGCTGGCGCGCGGCCGCGCGGCGCTGTGCCGCATCGGCGCGCTGTGCTACCAGCGCAACTACATCGTCGGCGCCGACGGGAACCTGTCGATGCGCCTGTCCGACGGCTCGATCCTGATCACGCCGGCGGGCGCGATGAAGGGCTTCCTCGAGCCGCAGCACCTCGCGCACATCGACATCGAGGGGCGCACGCTCGACAACGGACCGAAGGCCTCCAGCGAGGTCGGCATCCACCTCGTCTCGTACAAGGAGCGGCCGGACGTGAAGGCCGTCGTGCACACGCACCCGCCGCACGCTGTGGCGATGACGATCGCGGGCATCGACCTGTCCATGCCGGTGATCCCCGAGATCATCGTGACGATCGGCGGGATCCCGACGGCGCCGTACGCGACGCCGGGGACGAACGAGCTGCCTGAGTCGATCCGCGCGCTGGTCAAGTGCTCGGACGTGATGATGATGCAGAACCACGGCGCGGTGTGCCTGGGGAAGAACCTGATGGACGCGTACAAGAAGCTCGACATGCTCGAGCACACCGCGAAGATCCTGTGGCTCGCGCACACGGTCGCGGGCGGGGTCAAGCCGCTGCCGCCGGAAGCGGTGGCGAAGCTGCTCGCGACGCGCGGCCCGCTCGGGATCGGGCAGGTCAACACGCTCGAGAATCGCTGCGGGCTGCCGGGGCGGTAGCAGCCGTCGCATCGCGTAGCATCTCCCCCATGCTGCGTCCCGTCTTGGTTGCATCGTTGCTGCTCGCTGCGTGTTCCAGCGTCGAGCAATTCCGCCAGGAGCCCGCGCCGGCGGGTACCGCGAGCATGCCCCCTGCCGCGCCCGGCTTCGTCGCCGACGAGGCGATGCTGCGCCGCGCGCGCGTCGCCATTCCGCGCGAGGCGCTGCCTGCGAAGCTCGTGTACTTCGCGAGCGAGCTCACGGAACAGGACCGCGTCGAGCTCGCGCGCGCCGCGCCGAACATGGAGTTCGTCACCGGCCTCTCCAACGAGCAGGCGCTCGCACGAGCGGGCGAGGCTCACGGCTGCGACGTGCGCTTCGCCAGCGCCGCCTTCGTGAAGGCCGCGACGAACCTGCGCTGGGTGCAGGCGCACAGCGCGGGCGTCGACCGCTACCTGGGCCGCCCCGAGCTCGTGCAGAGCGAGCGCATCGTGTTCACCAACATGCGCGGCGTGCACGGCCCGGCGATCGCCGACCACGTGTTCGCCGGGTTGCTCGCGCTGACGCGCCGGCTGCCGGGCTACCTCGAGAACCAGCGCCAGGGCCGCTGGGGCGCAGCGCCCGGCGACGCGCCGGCGATCGCGCTGCACGGCCGCACGCTGCTCGTCGTCGGCCTGGGCGGCATCGGCACGGAGATCGCGCGCCGCGGCCACGGTTTTGGCATGCGCGTGTGGGCGACGCGGCGCAGCGAGGCTCCGGCACCCGATTTCGTCGCGCGCTGCGAGCGTCCCGAGAAGCTGCTCGAGCTGCTGCCCGAGGTCGACGTGGTCGCGCTCGCGGTGCCGCTGACCGCGCAGACCGAGCGGCTCTTCGACGCGCAGGCCTTCGCGGCACTGAAGCCCGGTGCGTACCTCGTCAACATCGCGCGCGGCAAGGTCGTCGACACGACCGCGCTGATCGATGCGCTGCGCTCGGGCCGTCTGGCCGGCGCGGCACTCGACGTGACCGATCCGGAACCGCTGCCGGCGGACCACGAGCTGTGGAAGCTGCCGAACGTCGTGATCACGCCGCATGTCGCGGCCGATGCCGAGTTGACGGAGGAGCGGCATTGGGAGCTGTTCGCGGAGAACCTGCGCCGCTTCGGCGCGGGCGAGCCGCTGCTCAACGTGGTCGACGGGACGGCGGGCTACTGAAATTCGAGCGTCGCGCCCTCCAACGCTTTCGCGCGGGCGCCGTAGGCGCTCGCATGTCCACTGGCAGGCGCTGTTCGAGCCCGTTCCTCGCCGGCCTGGCACTGCTCGGATTCGGCTGCGCGACCGGCCCCGCCGAGACTTCCGCGCACATCCTCCCGGTCGCGCTGAGTGCACCCGAGACGAGCGCGGCGCCGAGCGCGCTCGTGGAGCGCAGTTGCACGCCGCCTCCGTCGAAGGCGTTCTACGTGCTGACCGAGGACCCGCTGCACCCGCGCATCCGGTACGACGACGGACAGGTATCCCCGAACGACTCGTGCATGATCCGGCTGGGCAGCAAGCTCAATCGACGCATGCCGCCGGCCTACGTGAACGGCATGCCGCTCGGCTTCTGCTGAATGCCTTGCCCCGACGTCTTCGTGCAGGACGTTCCCGAGTACGTGCGCCGCAAGGGTCTGTCGTTCCCCTGCTACATGGACTCGCGCAAGCCGGCCCGCATCGATTCGGAGCACTGCGTGCGCCTGAATTGGGAGGCGTTCTTCTTCAGCGATCTGCACGAGCGCGAGCGCTTCCTCTCCGATGTGTCCCTGTACTGCGGTCTGCTCACCGATCCGATCAGTCGCCGCCGCTTCCATCCCGATCCGGATGCGCCGCGCTTCGACTTCGAAGGCGTCGCGTACTACTTCGAGAGCCCGCTGAACCGGGCAGCGTTCGAGAGCGACCCGCAGAAGTACCGACTGCCGGGACTCAAGATGCAGTGAGCGGGGCCGCGGGACGGCGAGAGCGGGCCGCGCCCCGGTTCGGCAGCTAGGATCATGCTCCGCATGAACCAGCAGATCGATCCCGAGCAGCACTGGTACGAGAAGGTCTATCAGCGCGGCGTGCCGCAGTTCACGCTGCGCGCGGTGCTGTCGGGAATGGCGATCGGCGCGCTGATGTGCCTGTCGAACCTGTACGTGTTCTTCGCCACCGGTTGGTCGATGGGCGTGACCGTCACCGCCGCGATCCTGCTGTTCGGGTTCTTCGGCGGCCTGCGCTCGATCGGCCTCGTCAGGCGGCCGTTCGGCGCGCTGGAGAACAATGTCGCCACGACGGTCGCCTCGGGCGCCGGCTACATGACGGGCGGCGGCAACATGGCCGCCTTCGGCGCGCTGTTGATGGTGACGACGATCCAGCCGCAGACGCTGCCGATGATCGCCTGGTTCGCCGCGATCGCCGCGCTCGGCGTCTTCGTCGCGATTCCGATCAAGCGGCAGTTGATCAACCACGAGAACCTGGCCTTCCCCACCGGGACGGCGACGGCCGAGACGATTCGCACGATCCACGGAGTCGGCGCCGAGGGCGCCTCCAGCGGGCCTTCGAAGGAGGCCCGAGCGCTCGGGATCGCGGCGATCTTCGCGGCGCTCGTCGCCGCGTTGCGCGACCTGCAGTGGACGCAGGCATGGCGCACGCTGCCGGACAAGGTGAAGCTGCCGTTCGACGTCGCGGGCGTGGCGGCCGAGAAGTGGACGCTGTACGTGAAGTCCGAGGTCGTGCTGATCGGCGGCGGGATGCTGATGAGCTTCCGCACGGTCTGGTCGATGCTGTTCGGCGGCCTGCTGACCTTCGGCGTGCTGGCCCCCGCGCTGCTCGAGCGCGGCTGGATCGGCGCGGTCGCGTACAAGGACATCGTGGCCTGGACCGTGTGGCCGGGGGCCGCGATTCTCGTGTCGGCCGGTCTGACCTCCTTCGCGCTGGATTGGCGCAGCGTGCTGCGCACGTTCAGCGGCCTGGGCGGCCTGTTCCGACGCGGCGCGCCGAAACCCGCCGAGGACTCGATCGAGGCGGTCGAGTGCCCGCCGGCCTGGTTCCCGATCGGCTTCGCGCTGCTGTCGCCGGTGGTCGTCCTCCTGATGGTGGTGCTGTTCCAGATTCCGTGGTGGGCCGGCCTGATCGCGCTGCCGCTCTCGATCGTGATGGGCTTCGTCGCCGCGCGCGTGACGGGCGAAACCGATGTGACGCCGACCAAGGCCTTCGGCCCGGTCACGCAGCTCGTGTACGGCGTCGTCACGCCGGGCAATCTGCCGGGCAACATCATGTCGGCCAACGTGACCGGCGGCGTGGGCCTGCACGCGGCCGATTTGTTGACCACGCTGAAGACCGGCTGGCTGCTCGGCGGCAACCCGCGCGCGCAGTTCTACGCTCAACTCTTCGGCGTGCTCGTCGGAGCGGCGATCCTCGTGCCGGCCTTCCACCTGCTGATCGAGGATCCTTCGATGCTCGGCGGCGAGAAGTGGCCGGCTCCTTCATGCGTCGTGTGGGCCGGCGTGTCGAAGATGTTCTCCGAGGGCCTCGGCGCGCTGCAGGCATCGGCGCGCAGCGCAATCTGGATCGGGCTCGGACTCGGCACCGCACTCGCGCTGGCCGAGAAATTCGCTCCCAAGCCGCTCAAGCCGTTCGTGCCGTCCCCGTCGGGTATAGGGCTCTCGATGGTGATTCCGGGCGCGAACTCGATCGCGATGTTCATCGGTGGCGCGCTTGCCGAAGCGCTGCGGCGCATGCGGCCGAAACTCGCTGGCTGGTTCAATACGTCGGTCGGTTCGGGCCTGATCGCCGGGGAGAGCCTGATGGGCGTGGTCGCGGCCATCGTGAAGGCCAAGAAATGGCTTCCGCTGGACTGAACCAGGCAACCTGCCCACGGCTACCGGACTAGAATGGGATGGGCGGCCTTCGGCCGCGCGAATGTCCATGCAACCGTCCCCTGCCGAGCCCTTTCCTGGATCGCGTCTCCTGCCTGCCTTCCTGCTGCTGGCGTCGCCCTGCGCGGCGCAGGCCCTGTGGACCGTCGATGACAATGGCCCGGCGGACTTCGCCTCGGTCCAGGTGGCCATCAATACGGTCGCGGCCGGCGACGTGCTGCTGATCGAGCCGGGCAGCTACGGCGCCGCGGTCGTCAACAAGTCGCTGACGCTGCTTGGCAGCCCCGGCTCGGCTCGTCCCGCGTTCGCGAGCCTGGACTTCATCGGCGCTCAGCACGCGCGCGCGCTGCACCTGCAGACGCAGGCGCTGACGGTGATCAACATCACCGGACATGCCTTCATCGACGACTGCGTGGTCACCGATTTGGAGACCCAGATCGACAATTGCGCCGATGTATCGCTCGCGAACTGCACGTTGGGTGCGCTCCCGCTGGCGGGCAACGGCGTCGACGGGTTGTCGCTGTTCCAGTGCGGCTACGTGCAGATCGTCAATAGCACGATCACGGGCGGCGCAGGCCTCTCTTCGTCGATCACGTTCGTTCCCGGCGCCGGCGGCGCCGGAATCCGGCTCGAGCAGTCGAAACTGCTCCTGATCGGCTCGACGGTCCGCGGCGGGGCCGGCCAGACCCTGACCGCGCCGCTGTTCGCGGGCACGGGCGGCGATGCGGTGCTCGTCGACATCGGCAGCACGGCCGAAGTGCGCGGTTCGAACTTCGACCTGCTGGCAGGCGGCTTGGGCAATGCCGGCGTGCCGCCATTCCTGAACGGCGTCGCGATCCGCGCGAAGAACGGCGGCACCGCGGTGACGAGCGGAGTCTCGACGACCGGCGGATTCAACGGACCGGTCACGCAGGTGACCGCGCGGCCGTACCTCGAATGGAGCGGCGCGGGCGGCCCGGGCAGCTCGCGCACGTTGACGGCCTACGGCGCGGCGGGCTCGATCTGCGTGATGTTCCTGGCCACGGATTCGTTCCTCGACACGGGTTTCAGCGGCACGTACGGGCTGCCGTTGCTCGTGCATCCGGGCACGATCTTCTTGAGCACGAGCGCGCAGTTGCTCGGCCAGAATCTCGGGAACGGCCCCACGTACCCGACCCCGCTCGGCAGCGCCCTCGCCGGAGCGCGCTTCCTGGCCCAGGGTGCCGTGGTCGGCACGTCGGTCCAGGCGACGAACGCGGTCGAGCTGATGCTCAGCTTCTGAGCTGAAGTCCCGGCCCAGCTGGAAGCCGGCACGCCGCGCGTTCGGCCGGCCGCTGAGGTCAAGCGCGGCGCGCGCGCTCGGCCTCGTCGTCCTCCGCGAGACCGCGATCGATGAAGAAGGTGCCGAACGGGATCAAAGACGCCACGCCGATGCGCGCGCCCCAGCCCAGACCGCGGCGACACGCGCGCATCGCCAGCAAGGTCAACAGGGCCAGCGCAACGAAAAGCGCGCCGTGGAGCGAGCCGACAATCCTCACGGCCATCGGCATGTCCGCCCAGTACTTGAGCGGCATCGCGATGAACAGGAGCAACAGGTAGGACATGCCCTCGACGAAGGCGACCCAGCGCACGCGTGCGATCGGCGTGTCGAAGCGCTGCAGCGGACCTGAGCTCATCCGTGCAGGTTAAGCGGGCCTGCTTCGCGATGCACGCGTCAGCTCGACCTCGACTTGCTGGAACCGCGCGGGACGGATGCCGATCTACGCGAGATCGAACAGCAGCGCCTCGGCGTCCGCGAGCGCGCGCATCGACAACGCGCCGGCACTCTCGCACGAAATGCCGTCGCCCGGCCCGAGCGTCAGACCGTCGAATTGCAGGCTGCCGCGCGCGACCTGGATCCATGCGCCACGCCCCGGCGCGAGCTCGTGCTCGACGATCGCGCCTGGCGCGAGCCGGAGCCGGTACACGAAGGCCTGCTGGTGGATGCGCGCGCTCGCCTCTCGGCCGTCGGGAGAGATCACGAGCACCTTCGCGTCCCGCGCGCGGCGCTCGTCGGGATGCCACTCGGTGTAGCTCGGCACGAGCCCGCGCTGGTCTGGCACGATCCACACCTGCAGCAGGTGCAGCGGCTCTCCACGGCTGGGATTGAATTCACTGTGCGTGACGCCGCGACCGGCGCTCATCAGCTGGATCTCGCCCGGCTTCAGCACGCGCCCATGCCCCATGCTGTCCTTGTGCTCGAGCGCGCCCGAGAGCACGTAGGTGAAGATCTCCATGTCGTGGTGCGGGTGCGTGCCGAAGCCACGACCCGGCGCGACGCGATCCTCGTTGATCACGCGCAGCGCGCGGAACCCCATGTGCGCGGGATCGTGGTATTCGCCGAAACCGAAGGTGTGGCGGCTGTCGAGCCAGCCGAAGTCGGCGCGGCCGCGCTCGGCCGCCGGACGCAAGGTGCTGGTCATGGGTCTGGAACTTGGGGGAGTCGCGCCGGTTTTCCAAGCCCCACCGAATCCGCGCAACGCCGCGCTACGATCGCAGCGTGCGGATTGCGCTCGTGCTGCTGCTGGCGTCGGGAGCGCTGGCCGGCTTTCACGCCGCGGCCGTCGCTTTCGCGCATGGACCCTACCTCGCCGAACACATGGGCGCCGCAGGGCCCTTTGCAGGTCCGCTGCTCGTCGGCGCGGGTCTGTTGTCCGCGCTCGCGGCGACGCTGGCCTGCCGTCGCGAGCCGGCCGCGCCGCGAGCGCTGCTCGGCCTGGCGGGCTGCATCGCATTCGCGACCTGGCTTGCGGTGCTCGCATGGGCACAACCGCCGCGCCCGTTGGTGATCGAGATCGCGGCTGCCGGCGCAAGCGCACTGCTCGCATGCTTGGTGCTGTTGTCTTGGCGCAGCGACTTTCCCGCGCGCGCGTGGGCCTTTCCCCCGACGCGCGCGGTGCTGAAGCTCGCCGGCTCGCCGCTGCTGTTCGAGGCCGGCCTGCGCGCTTTAGACGCTTGGCGGCCGCATCCGGTGCTCGTGCGCGAGAGCACTTCGGTCCAGCAGAACCTGCACGCGCACCGGCCGGCGCCCGGGACGATGATCCGCGGTTTCCCCTGCAATTCCAAAGGCCACTACGACACCGAACCACCGGGCCTTCCGCGCGAGCGGCCGCTGGTCGTATGCATCGGCGACTCGTTCAGCACGGGCGTCGTGCCGCATCCGATGCACTACACCAGTGTCGCGGAACAGAGGCTGGGAGATGTCGATGTCTACAACATGGGCATGCCGGCGATCGACGTGCCGGAGTACCTGTGGCTGCTCGAGAACGAGGCGCGCCCGCTGAGGCCGGACGCGATCGTGATCGCGCTGTTCGTCGGCAACGATCTCGCGCCGGCTCGCGCGCCGCGCTCCTCGGTGTTGGTGCAGGCATTCGAGCGCGAGAACATGCTGGCCTGGATCCTGCCGCAGCGCCTGCTCGTGCTGCGGCGCGAGGGTCTGCTGGGTCTGAAGGCTGGGACGGAGCAAGCGCCCGAGGGGCCGCGGCTCGAGACGGTCGAGGAGCTCACGACGGCGCTGCCCTGGCTGTTCGAACCCAGCCTCGAGCCGCCGGCCTATTCGCCGGTGGCGTACCGCGAGATCGAAGTGGATCGCGCGCACTGGACCTGCGACGCGGACGGAGCGGACTACGACAGGCTCTGGGTCTGGCTCGGCGATCTGATCGATGCCGCAGCCGGCATCCCGATGCACTTCCTGATCCTCCCCGACGAGTTCCAGGTCGAGGACGCGGTCTGGCAGGACGTGCTGGCGCACGGGCGCGGCGCGCGGCTCGACCGCGAGCAGCCGCAGCGACTGCTGCGTGCGTGGTTCGAGGCTCGGGGGCTCGCGTACTGCGATCCGCTCGCCGAACTGCGGGCGGTCGCGCCGCTGGCGGACGGGCGCAAGCACGTCTACCACCTGCGCGACTCGCATTTCAACGTGCGCGGCAATCGCGTCGTCGGCGAAGCGCTCGCGCGGTTCTTGCGCGAGCGCCTCCCTTCCGCTGGGTCGCGCTGACGCATTCCGGGGCAACTGACCTGCACTTGGCCCATCCATTCCCCGGCCGGGGAGACCGCAACCCGAGAACGCCTGCTGGAGGTCGGGGACCAGGCGCACGGGGAACGTCGATTGCCCGACTGTTCTCGCCGGTGGCGGCCTTCGCGATCCTGTCAGCGGCGGTCGAGAACTGGGAGCGAGATACACTCTGCGCGCTTTCTGCCCGGAGTTCCCATCCATCATGACTCATCGCTACGTGATCCTCGGCGCAGGCCGTCAGGGCGTCGCCGCCGCCTTTGATTTCGCGACCCGCGGCGACGCCGAGCTCGTGCGTCTGGCCGACAACGACGAGAAGACGGCCGAGCGCGCGGCCAAGCGCTTGCGCAAGCTCACCAAGGGCGTGCGCTGCGAGTTCGAGCCCGTGCGCTGCAACGTGGCCAAGCGCAAGCACGTGCGCGACGCGCTGAAGGGCTGCGCGGTCGCGCTGTCGGCCGCTCCGTACCGCTACAACGCACAGCTCGCCGAGTGGGCGATCGAATCGAAGTGCTCGTTCCTCGATCTGGGCGGCAACACCGAGGTCGTGCGCGCAGAACTCGCGCTGGACCGGCGCGCGCGCAAGGCCGGTGTCAGCATCGTGCCCGATTGCGGGCTCGCGCCGGGCCTCGGCAATCACCTCGCCGCTCACGGCGTCGCATCGCTGGACACGCCGCGCGAAGTGCACGTGCGCTGCGGCGGCCTGCCCGAACGGCCGGTCGGCCCGCTCGGCTACAAGCTCGTGTTCAACTTCTATGGGCTGTGGAACGAGTACCGCGGCCACGGCGAGTTCCTGCGCGACGGGCGCAAGGTGAGCGTGCCGACGCTGACCGAGCTCGAGCCGTTCGAGTCACGCGAGCTCGGCAAGCTGGAGGCCTGCGTCACGAGCGGCGGCACGAGCACGTGCCCCGACACCTGGAAGGACCGGCTGCGAGCCTTCGACTACAAGACGCTGCGCTATCCGGGCCACTGGGAGCGCATCCGGCTCCTGTTCGAGCTCGGCTACATGGACGAGCAATTCGAGTCCGCCGATGGCGCGGAGTTCGAGCCGGTGCGGATGACGCAGCGGCTGTTCGCGGACCGCTTGGCGTTTCCCGAGGTGCGCGATGTGGTCGTGTTGCGCACGACTGTCTCGGGCACGCATGGCGGGAAGCCGCGTACTCTGGTCTACGACCTCTTCGATCGGCACGACGAGACCACGGGCTTCACCGCGATGGAGCGCACGACGGCCTTCCCGGCCGCGTTGGTCGGCCACTTCCAGGCGCGCGGGAAGATCGCGCCCGGGGCACAGCCCCTGGAAGTGTGCGTGCCGGCGCTCGAGTACGTGGAGGAGCTTCCACGGCACGACATCCGAATCACCGTCAGCCGGGCCTGATGTAGGGATTCTGTAGAAGTTTCGTGCCGCCGGTTGCGGCGTTGCGATCTCGCGCGAACATGATGCGGTTCGGGTTGTCCGCCGGGCAGATCCACCCACCCACCATCATCCCGACAGAGCTACTCCGATGACCGAACACGAAGCCCCGCCGATGCCCCAACCGACCGCCGAGCACAAGCTGCTCGCGCAACACGCTGGCAAGTGGAAAGTGCACTGCAAGTTCTACATGGATCCGTCGCAGCCGCCGATGGAGACCGAGGCGACCGAGACCATCGAGATGGTCGGCGAGTTCTGGACCGTCGGCCGCTTCAGCTCGAACATGATGGGCATGCCGTTCTTCGGCTGCGCGACGATGGGCTACGAGCCGCACAGCGACAAGTTCGTCGGAACGTGGATGGACTCCATGGTGCCGACCTTCTTCTACATGACCGGCACGCAGAAGGGCGACACGATCACGATGCGCTGCAAGGCGCTCAGTGGCATCACGAATACCGTGCTCGAGCATCGCACGACCGAGAAGCACCTGAGCAAGGACGAGCGGATCTTCGAGATGTTCGTCACCATGCCCGATGGCAAGGAAATGAAGATGATGACGAACCACTACCGACGCGCCTGAGCGGCGGATCGCGAGCCGATCAGCGGCGGCCTGAGGTGACGTTCCTCGAATCCGCCGACTCGCCGACGCGCGGCCGACGGCCCACCACGATCGAGGGCCGTCGGCCGCGAATCTCGATGTCGACGTACCCCTGTTCCTCGAACCATCGGCACAAGGTCTCGGGAGGATGCGGGTGGTCGTGTTCGGGTGTCAGATCGTCGAAGGTGATCAGCAGCGAGTATTCGTAGCGCTCGCGCCGCGTCAGCGTGCTACCGGCCTTGCTCGGGATCCGGTCGTGATTCTCGAACGGAATCAGGAACTTGACCGGTCGGCGCAAGAACGCGATCCGGTTGAGCGCACCGACGGTCGGGTACAGGAGCGGCCCCAGGCGCGAGAGCCAGCGGAACACGCGCTCGTGCGGCCACTTGCGGATCAGCGGGCGCACCCAGTACTTGAAGTGACGCGTCGATTTCCAGTGAGTGTCGTACGAGTGCAGGAAGAACACGCCGCCGGGCGCGACGAAGGGCGCCATCTGCGCGAAGGCGCGCGGCGGATCGGGCGTGTGCTGGATCACGCGGTGGCAGTAGCCGATGTCGAAGGAAGCCGGCCGCAGCGGCGGCCGCCGCAAGTCCGCCTGCAGCACGAGTACGTTCTCGCGCGCCAGCGTCGCCGGCGACTGCGCATCGACGGCCACGGACATGTCGATCGATACGAGAGTGCCGACCATTTCGGCAAGCACCTCGGTGTCGTTGCCCGAGCCGCAGCCGCACTCGAGCACCGACTTGCCGGCCAGGAACTCGGGCGTGAACTGCGAGCGCCGCAGGATCGTGTCCCGGACCAGGTGCGTGCCGTTGTACGAATCGCGCTGCAGCTTCTGGAAGCGATTCCACTGCCAGCCGAAGTTGTCCGCATAACCCGAATCGGGCACGAAGCGCGGGATGCGGGCGCGCACGGGAAAGCGCTGCGCGCAGGCCGTACAGGCGAGACTGCCGTCGACGATCGCCGCGCCGTCGCGCCGCTCGACCGCGGCGACGGCAAGCGCGCCGGCGCAATCCGGGCAGGCGAGACGCTCGAGGAAGGACTCGCGCACTTCAGTCGCGGCCGCGGTCGCGGCGCACCGTGCGGGCCTTGCTCGGAATCCGAGTCACGCCGCGGATCCTAGCCCAAGTTCCGCAGTTGGAGAAAAGCGCGAGGTAGTTTCCGACGGCAGGTCCCGTTGGGAGGGTCCAGAGGGCCCGTTCGGCCGCGGAAAGAGCTGAAAAGTCGATGTAGTGACAACATGCCCGGTTGCCGGAGGCTGGTGTGATCGCGAGAAGTAGTGCCAGGCGAAGACGGGCATGTACCTGCGGCACACGACAGTTCGACGAGGGCGGAAGACGCTCGTGTACTGGAACTTGGTGCGCTCGGTGCGCATCGGCGGCAAGGTGCGCCAGGAAGTCATTGCGAGCTTGGGTCGGCTTGACATGCGTGGCCGCGATCGCGCGGCGAAGTTGGCGTCGTGGATCACGGGCAAGCGCTGTGAGCCGTCGCTGTTCGAGCCGGTAGACATCGGCGACGATGAATCGGCGCACATCGAGCTGAAGAAGCTGCGCGTGGAGCGCTCACGGCGCTTCGGCGACGTGTTTCTTGGATTGGTACTGTGGCGTTCGCTTCGACTCGACGGCCTGTTCGACGAGCTGATCGGAGCTGGTCGTGAAGACGTGCCGTGGTCGATGCTGGCGGCGATCCACGTGATCCTGCGGCTGTGCTCGCCGTCGAGCGACTTGGCGCTGGCGGAGGATGTCTATCGCAAGACGGCGCTCGAAGATCTGCTGGGCGTGCCGGCGGAGAAGATCAACGACGATCGCGTGTATCGCGCGCTGGATCGGCTGCTGCCGCACAAGGAAGCGGTCGAGCAGCACTTGAAGGCGCGTTTGGGTGAGCTCTTCGAGATCGAGTACGACTTGCTGCTCTATGACGTGACGTCGACGTACTTCGAAGGGCTGGCCGAGTCGAATCCTCAGGCGCAGCGCGGCTACAGTCGCGACCATCGTCCCGACTGCAAACAGGTGTGCATCGCGCTGGTGGTCACGCGCGATGGGATTCCGCTGTCCTACGAGGTTTTCGACGGCAACCGCGTCGATGTGACGACGGTCGAGGAGATCGTCGGGACGATGGAGCGCCGCTTCGGCGCGGCCGATCGCGTGTGGGTGATGGATCGAGGCATGGTGAGCGAGAAGAACATCGCCTGGCTTCGTGCGGGAGGGTGGCGCTACCTGATCGGGGCGAGCAAATCGGACCTGGCGCGGCTGGAGCAGCGCATTGTGGAAGACGCGGACTGGACGCGGATTCGCGAGGACGTGGAAGTGAAGCTGGTGCCGGGTGCGGACGAAACGGAGACGTTCGTGCTTTGCCGTTCGCAGGCACGCAAAGACAAGGACCGTGCGATCGTGCAACGCTTCGCGACGCGCCTGGAGCAGCGCCTGGAGCGGCTGGGATCGCGGCTGCGCAGGTCGCGAAAGAAGCTCGATCGCACACAAGTCGATCGACAGATCGGCCGGATCCTCGAGCGTCACTCGCGTGCATCAGGCAAGTACGAGATCGTGGTCGAAGAGACGACGGAGTGTGCCAGCGGACTCCGTCTGATCGTGCGCGAGAATGCCGAGTGGGTGGCGACGAGCAAGGCGCTGGAAGGCTGCTACTTGCTGCGCACGAACGTGACGAAGTGGACTGAGGCGGAGCTGTGGCAGACGTACATCCAACTGACGCAGGCCGAGGAAGCCTTTCGGATCCAGAAGAGCGACCTGCAGATCCGCCCGGTCTGGCATCAGCGCGCTGATCGCGTGCAGGCCCACATTTTCGTTTGCTTCCTGGCGTATGTGCTGTGGAAGACGCTGGAACAATGGACACGCCGTGCGGGACTGGGTGATACGTCTCGCACGGTGCTGACCGAACTGGCGCAGATCCAGAGCGTCGACGTCGTGCTGCCGACGAGGGATGCGAGAGAGCTACGAGTGCGCTGCGTGGTCAAGCCTGAGCAACCTCAGGCGCTGCTGCTCGAACGACTGGGCCTGAAACTGCCGCGCAGACTGAGCAACGACCGCTCACCAGTCGCCGCGTCCGTGTAGTGACAACATCGGCACCAAAACGGACGTAAGTCCTTGGCAGAACTCGTCTCGCCTTTCTGAACTGCGGAAGTCAGGCTAGTGGTGCACGGGTTCGTGCGAGCAGGCGGCACCTGGTACCAGTACGACAGCCCGAACGTGCCTTCGGGCTACCTCGCGCAGACGGAGATCCGCGGCATCAACGACGCGGGCGACCTGCTCGGCGACATCCCCGGCCAGGCCTTCGTGTTGCGCGGTTACAGCCTCTCCGGCGGCTTCGTCGTCGGCGGCGCCGAGGAACTCGTCGACCTGCCTGGGACGAGCACGCAGGGGTTCCGCGCGATCGACTCGGCGGGCAGGCTGGTCGGCTTCGAGAACCTGGCTCTGGATGCCTCGCAGGCGTGGCTGCTGACGCCGGAGTCGGGCGGTCCCGGACTGGCAGGCAGCGGCGGACTCGTGCCGCTGCACTACACGAAGGGCGGCACGGCGAAGGTCGGCAATGCGGGATTCCGCTACGCCGCGGACGCGCTGGTCGGCGGCTCGGTCGGATTCCTCTACATCGGTCTGTCCGCGCTCGCGCTGCCGCTGTTCGGCGGAACCGCGTGGGTCGGCCCGCCGCAGGTCCTGTTCCTGTCGCAACCGACCGCGGGCTCCCCCGGCGTCGCGGGCAGCGGCCGCCTCGACATCGCAACGCCGATTCCGCCGGACCCGACGCTGGCCGGGCTCGTGTTGCACTCGCAGGTGTTCGTGCTCGACTTCGCGGCGGTGCAGCAGATCGCGATGAGTCAGGGCCTCTCGCTGACGCTGAAGCCCTGATCGGGTCGCGAGCCGGGGCAGTCCTTCAGATCCCGTATTGGATCTTCAGCAACTGCGTCGTCGACAAACCGTACGGCGCGCCCGGATCGAGGAACGCGCCCTGGTGGTAGAGCGTCACGCCCGCCATCGAAGGCGGGATCGTCACCGCGAACGAATAGCCGCCCTCACCCGGCGCGCCGGGAGCGCCTTGCGGCGGGAACTTCATCAACAGCAGCGCCGGATCGGCGATGTTCACGTAGAGCGTGATGCCGGGGAACGGGATGTTCACCAGCTCGGCGCCGCTCCCCGCGATCGCGATGAACCCGAGCGAACCGCCGACCGCGCCCGTCGCGCCGCAGGTGACGAGTTCGCCGGTGCGGAAGGGCCCGCTGGCGCCGAGGATGGGCGTCAGTCCGCCGGTGCCGGCGACGCCAGCGCCGCTCTGCACGAGGCTGCCCGCAGTCTGACCGTGCAGCCTCGTATTGAAGAATGTCTGCGCCCCGTTCGCCGCGTCGTCATCGCCGTCGCCGTCGAGGTCTCCGACCCACAAGATCGACATGCGCTGATCCGCCCCCGGTGTGAAGGTGCCGCCCCCATTGCCGAGCAGCATGCGCGCGACGGCTGACGTGCCTTCGGTGAAGAGGAGATCCGCGTCCCCGTCGAGGTCGTAGTCGCGCGCGAAGACCGACACCGGATTGACCGAGACGCTCGCAAGCGGTGTCGTGATCACCGTGAAGATGCCGGGCTGCGTCGAGAAATCATTGCGGATCCACTGCACGCTGGGCGTCGACCCGAACGCGATGTCCAGATCGAGGTCGCCGTCGATGTCGACCGTCGAGACGCGCATGTGCTGGTAGCTCGATGAGCTGAGGACCGGCCCGTTGAACCAGTAGGGCGGCGCGAACTGGCCCTGGCCGGCATTCCAGCGATAGCCCAGGCGCGACGGCTCGGCGATCACCAAGTCCTGCCGCCCATCGGCATCGAAATCCGCCAGTGCCTTGACGGTCTGCGGGAACGTGCTGCCCTGCGCGAAGTGACCGGTTCCATCATTCATCCACACCAGCGTGAAACTCGATCCCGAGGACAGCCCCGCCGCGAACTCGGTCGTCTCGAGCATGTCGAGATCGCCGTCGAGGTCGAGGTCGACGGGGCGCGTCAGGTACGGAATGCCAGGTTCGAAATCCGGTCCGCTGGGCACGGCATTGTCGCCCCAGGTGTACGCGCCTCCGCCCGTATTCCAAACCAATTCGTGCCTGGTCTGACCCGGTGCGTAGTAGTACGAAACCACGAAATCGACGTCCCCGTCGCCGTCCCAGTCACCAGGGCGCGAAGTCGACACGAACAGCATCGGCGGCACGTTCAGCACCTGCATCGCCTGCCAATCGAGCTTGCCCGCGCCGTTGTTGCGTCTGGAGTACTCGATGTCGGGATTCGCATCGAGATCGCCGTCCCGGTCCAGGTCGCACTGGACGAGCTGCCCGATCCACGAACCGGCGCCGATGGGCTGCGTGTTCGAAACGGCGACCGGCGGCGCCTGGACGCCGCCGCGGCTGAAGTAGATGCAACGGCCGCCCACGAGATCGACGTCGCCGTCACCGTCGAGGTCGCTGACACCGGCGATGTGCTGTGCTCCGATGCTCGGGATCTGGAACGCGTCAGCGAACTTGCCGGTCCCGTCATTCTTGGCGATCTCGAAGTTGCTGAGCACGTTGTTGAGGGGCGGATAGGGCCCGCCGCCGCCGCCACAGCAGACCCCGTCCAGATCGCCATCGGCGTCGACGTCGGCGAGGTCGGTCGCCGGTCCGCCAACGCGCAGCGGACCAGCGACGAAGTTCCCGATGCCCTGCTGCGCGATGACTTGGTACTTGCCCATCCAGGTCGAGCCGCCGAACGCGACCACGTCGCTGTCGCCATCGCCGTCGATGTCGCCGCTGGCGACCATCGTCCCGCTGCCCGCCGGGTAGAGCAGCGGCACGAGCATTCCGTACTGCACGACTCCCGTGCGCCCTACGGGCAGAACCTCGATCGAATGATCTCTGACGGCCACGAGGTCGAGCGGCGCCATGCCATTGACCTCAGCCGGGAGGAGGCCGGTGTGACCACCACTGAGCGGCAACGCTTGATCCACCGGGTGCAGCGAGTTCCACGCCGCGCTCGAGCTCAGGTAGACCAATAGGAGGTCCTGCCCCGGAATCGCGGTCGTGGCAAGCGCACAAACATCCGCGCGCGAGTCGCCGTCGAGGTCCTGCAGCAAGAGGTCGACCAGCGCGCCCCCGCCTGGAATGACGAGCTCGGCGACTTCAGTTGCGACCGGAGCCGCGGGACCGTTCACCTGGAACAGATAGATCGCATTCCCGATGCCGACGGCGAAGTCGGCGCGACCGTCGCCGCTGAAATCGCCGACGGCGAGCGGCTGCCCGTTCGCAACTCCCGAGCGAGTGACGACGGTGCTCCAGACGCTGGTCAGCTTGCCTGCGCCGTCGTTCTGATAGATGCGCAGGTAGGTGTTGTCGTAGTCGTCCCACACGGACATGCCGACCGCATCCATCCGGCCGTCGCCGTCGATGTCGAGCAGGCGGTCGAAGGGCGGGTTGCTGACCATGAACTGGGTCAGCACGACGTTGGGCGCGTCGAAGATCGCCGCGCTCTGCTGTGCGAGCGCGAGCGGGGCGAAGGCGAGGGAAGCGAGCAAGCACGGACCGGCGTTGCGAAGCACGAGGGCCTCCTTGTTGGGATCCTGGATGCACGGGCCGCGCAAACGACCCGGCGCCTGAATCCTAGCGCTCGGTCGCTCCGATGGGGGCGGATTGGCCGATTCCCGCAACCGGGCTGCCGAAATTCAGCCGGCCAACTGCTGCAACGCGTGCAGGCGCGAGTACGTGCCGCCGCGGCGCAACAGCTCCTCGTGTGTGCCGAGCTCGACGATGCGGCCGCCCTCGACGACCGCGATCCTGTCGGCGCGCGCGATCGTCGACAGCCGGTGCGCGATCACGATCACCGTGCGCTGCTCCATCAGCCGCTCGAGGGCGAGCTGCACGACGCGTTCGGATTCCGAATCGAGACTGCTGGTCGCCTCGTCGAGCAGCAACAGCGGCGCGCGCTTGAGGAAGGCCCGCGCGATCGTGATGCGTTGACGCTGCCCGCCCGAGAGCCGGGAGCCCATGTCCGCGACGTCGGTGTCGTAGCCCTTGGGCAGCTCCGCGATGAACTCGTGGATGCCGGCCGCGCGCGCGGCCTCCTCGAGCTCTTGCTGCGTCGCGCCCGGCTTGCCGTAGCGGATGTTCTCGCCGATCGTCGTGTGGAACAGGAACGGCGTCTGGTCGACACGCGCCCACAGCTGGGTCCAATCCCCCACCGCGACCTCGCGCAGATCGATGCCGTCGACGCGCACGGCGCCAGCTGTCGGATCGACGAAGCGACAGACGAGGTCGAGCAACGTGCTCTTGCCCGAGCCAGACGGCCCGACGATCGCGAGCGTCTCGCCGGGGCGCACGTCG
>Ga0194128_10001837_pt1 | contig 36031 bp, 32 predicted proteins | sample TA2KigCa65mmetaG_FD_148650 | JGI IMG/M metagenome (GOLD analysis project Ga0194128, IMG submission 148650) | Freshwater microbial communities from Lake Tanganyika, Tanzania - TA2015037 Kigoma Deep Cast 65m | ecosystem: Environmental > Aquatic > Freshwater > Lake | place: Tanzania: Lake...
GCGCCGACTTCCCGGAAGCAGAGCTCGAAGGGCGGGCCGTCGACAATGACGCAGGGATCGGTTTCGGGTGTTCGTCCCAGCGAGGCGAGACGCGCGATCTCGACCTCGTCGTATCCGCGGATCTCGGAGTCGTCGAGCGCGGCTGACCAGAACCGGGCCTGCGCGGCCGCGTGCCGACAGTCGATAACCAACTGCTTCATCGTTGCCAGGGCGACATCATCCTCGGTCTTTCGGCGACGGACCAAATGCTGCGACGACCAGATCGTCTCGGTGCCTCGGCATACCCCCGAACCCCGGGGGCAGCTCCGCACTGCTCGCTCGCTGTTGGTCAGGCTGCGTCGTAGGGCCTGCACTCAGGCGTGACCCAAGCGTGACCTTACGGAGCATCATTCGGGGTCACGGACGGTCACGCGACGCCACACGACGCAAGCCCTGACCTGCTCGAATGCGCAGAACCGCAGGTGAGGCACGCGCCGTCCGTGAGCCTTCCAAGCTGGTCATGCGGGTTCGATTCCCGTCACCCGCTCCACTCAATCGCACCTGGTGAGCATGAAGTCGAGGTCGCCGGGCCCGGCAGACGTGCCGACATTCGCGCCACGATTCATCCGCGTGGCCCCGGCCTCCCAAGTGCTGACATCCGGGAGCGGAACCGATGCGCTCGGCCCGATCCCGGCCCGGGCCGTTTCTCCTGAATCCGACACGGCCCAACCCCCGAGACCCACCGGACCCCCCAGCACCGCCGAGATCCATGGCAGACGACTCGGTCGGCACCGCGCCGCAACACGAGACCGCCAGCGCCGGCGGCACCCACACGGAAGCGTTCCCCTGGTCGATCGTCGACGCCGCGCACCGCCGCACCGCGACGACTTCGGCGCCGAGTTCCTTGTCGAGGTCAGCCTCAGCCCGGTGCGCAGCAACGGCGACCTCTTCGTGGTCGCGGTCGTCCGCGACGTCACGGAGCGGGTCGAGGCGGAGCGCCACCTGCACGAGAGCGAGCTCGCGCTCCAACAGGCGGAACGAGCCCTCGCCGTGGCCGGCGACCGGGAGCAAATCGCGCGCGACCTCCACGACACGGTGATCAAACGGGTCTTCGCGGCCGGGCTCAGCCTCCAGGGCGCAGCGGCCCGTGCCGACGACGCGACAAGGGCCAGGGTCGAAGCCGTCACCGCCGAGCTGACGGGACGATCCGCGACCTGCGCACCGCGATCTTCTCGCTCCAGACCGTCGACCGGTCGCTCAGCGGGTTTCGAGGCCGGCTGCTCGACGTGGTGACCGAGCAGGGCCAGGCGCTCGGGTTCGAGCCGCGCCTGCAGTTCGAAGGCCCATCGAGGCGATCGACCCGTCCATCGCCGACCAGATGATCCCCGCGCTCCGCGAAGCACTCGCGAACATCGCTCGCCATGCGCGTGCCCGCAACGCGCAGGCGTCGATCGAGGCGGCCGACGAGGTGACCCTCACCGGGATCGACGACGGTGTCGGCGCACCCGACGAGGTGATCGGTCGGCGTGGCACGAAGAACATGGACGAGCGCGCCGTGAGCCTCGGGGATACCCGCACGCTCGGCAACCTCGACTCGGGCTGTGCCCGGCTCGGGTGGCGCGTCCCCGCGTCACCGCGCGGCTGAGCCAACCATCGCAGGTCGGGGCGACTCGGCTGCGAAGCGCGCGTGCTCTCGCAGCGGGTGCTCCTCGAGCCGGCGGGCGGCGACCAGTGACGCCAGCGCGAACGAGATCGCGACGAGGAACACCGCGGGAAGCGCGCTCGCGACGCTCGCCGCCGTGGCCCCGTGGTCCGGGAGCCCGGCGGCGAGGACGGCGCCGAACAGCCGCGTGCCGATCGTGCCGCTGAGCGAGGCGAGCAGCACCGCGCCGACCGTCATGAACACACCACCTGCGATCGGCCACGCGCGGTAGCGGCCGGTCGTCTCGACCCTGCGACCCGCGAGCAGGGTCGCGAGCGCGGTCGTCGTCATGAACGGGATCAGCAGCAGCCCCGAGACCGTGGGGCTCACCCCCGCCACCTCCTGGAGGAACACCGACAGGAGGAAGATCCTGCAGTAGAAGAGCAGCCCGCTCAAGAGGTTCAATGCGTCGGAGACGCGCACCACCGGGTTCGCGAAGAGGCACAAGGGCACGAACGGCTCCGGGGCCCGCCGCTCGCGCCGGACGAAGCCCAGGACCGGTGCGACCGCGGCACCGACCAGTCCGACCACCTCGGGCGAGCGCGACGCGAGCGTCTTGCCGCCCTCGGTCACGACGACCACGAGGCTCGCCAGCGCGCCGGTGAGCAACGCCGAGCCAGGTAGTCGATCGCATGGGCCGCCCGCCGGTACGGCACCTGCAGGTTCACCCCGACCACGACCATGACCAACGCCGCGAGCGGAAAGTTCACGAAGAACGCCCAACGCCAGCTCAGGTGGTCGAAGAACAGGCCACCCAGCAGCTGACCGGCGATCCCGCCGACGGCGAAGACCACACCCTGTTAGCCCAGCCACCGGCCGAGCTGGCGCGGCGGCACGAGCTGACCCACGATCGCCATCGCGAGCGCGCCGAGCCCGCCCGCACCGACGCCCTGGAGCGCCCGGGCCACCACCAGCTGGCCGAGCGACTGCGACAGCCCGCACAGGGCGGATCCCAGCGCGAAGATCGCCACGGCAGCGAGGAACACACGCTTGCGGCCATGGAGGTCGCCGAGCTTCCCGTACAGCGGCATCGTGGAGATCTGCGCGAGCAGGTACGCGGTGACGACCCAGGTGATGCCGCTCACGCCACCCAGGTCGCGCACGATCGACGGCATCGCCGTGGCCACGATCGTGCCGTCGACGGTGGTCAGCAGCATCCCGAGCTGGAGACCCAGGAAGATCACGACGAGGCGACGGGGAGAGACGATGGGTCACGGTACATTTCGCAACCGTGCCGGGCCCGTCGTGGACGACCGGTACACTAACGGGGCCCGATGGGCGAGCGCCCGTAGCTCAGCTGGACAGAGCGGCTGCCTTCTAAGCAGCGGGTCGGGGGTTCGAGTCCCTCCGGGCGCGCGGGCACGGCTCGACGCCGTGGCCCTCCTTGGTGGCCGTAGCTCAGTTGGCTAGAGCGCCGGGTTGTGGTCCCGGAGGTCGGGGGTTCGAAACCCCTCGGTCACCCCACGCGTCTCAGCTCCGGGCTGGGGCGCGCCCGGGCAACGCCGCCCGGAGGGCGTCCTCCACGGTCCGCTGTGCGAAGTCGTAGCCCGTCGCGACCAGCCTCGCCGGAAGCACGCGCTGTCCTTGCAGGAGCAGGTGCTCCACCAGCTCGGAACCGTAGAGGGCCCGCAACGCGACCACGGGTGTGGGCAGCACCGTCGGGCGATGCAGCACCCGACCCAACGCCTTGGTGACGTCGCGGTTCGTCACCGGCTCCGGGCCGGTCGCGTTCAGCGGGCCGTGCAGCCCTGGCGTCGCGATCGCGTGGAGGATCGCCCCGACCTCGTCGTCGAGGGCGACCCAGCTCATGTACTGGTCACCGCGGCCGATCCGGCCGCCGAGACCCAGGCGGAACGGCAGGAGCATCCTCGCCAGCGCGCCGCCGTGGGCCGCGAGCACGATCCCGGTACGCAGGTGCACGGTGCGGATCCCCGCCTCCTCGGCCGGCGCGGTAGCGGCCTCCCACTGCCGACACACGTCGGCCGCGAAGTCGGGCGCCGTCGGTGGTGGGCTCTCCTCCGTGCACTCCTCGCTCCCCCGCGCCCCGTACCAGCCGACGGCAGATCCCGACACCAGCACCCCGGGCGGCGCGGCCAGGCCTGCCAGAGCGCGCGCGAGGAGATCGGTGCCCCGGGTGCGGCTCTCGAGGATCAGGCGCTTTCGCTCGGGCGTCCAGCGCGCCTCGCCGATGCCGGCGCCGGCGAGGTGCACCACCGCGTCGCAACCCTCGAGGGCGGCAGCGTCGATCGAGCCGGCCTCGGGATCCCAACGGGCGGTGGCGGGGCTGCCGTCGTCGCCGCGCACGAGACACACGACCTCGTCGCCGCGACGCCCCAGCGCGGCGACGAGCGCCGTGCCCACCAGGCCGCTCGATCCGGTCACCGCGATGCGCACCTCGGACCTCCCGTCGACGGTCGCTCCACGGTAGGACAACGGTGGGAACCCGCCGGACTCGGTTCGCTAGTCTCTTCCCGCGCCGCTAGCTCAACTGGTTAGAGCAACAGACTCTTAATCTGTAGGTTCAGGGTTCGAGTCCCTGGCGGCGTACTCAGCCAGCCAGCTGCGCTTCCCCCGCCCCTTCCCCCTCCGTCCGGCCGGCTCTTGGCCGCCAGTACGCGTGAGGGGTACGGAGTGCCACAAGAACCAGCAGTCAGAACCTTGTCCGAGCTCAACGCGCCCTGTTCGGGAGTGTTCCGGGCCGAGCACGCCACCGCACGCGGAGTGACGAGCAAGCAGCTCGCACGCCTCAGCGCCCAGGGCGTGGTCGAGCGGGTCCATCCGTCCACGTACCGGATGACCGCTGTCGCTCCATCCGGTACGCAGCGGCTGCGCGCCGCACTGCTGTGGGCGGGGCGGCGGGCCGCGACGGCCGGTCGGTCAGCGACATCGCGATACCGCCTTGAAGGCGTGCACGCGAGACAACCGGAGATCGTCCTTCCCGACGACGTGCGCAATCGGACGTCAGGGATCATCGTTTCGCACGCGGACCCAGCCTGCCAGATGTTTCGGACCGTCGGCGAACCCAGACCACGGGCATCGAGGCGACGCTGCTACGGCTCGCGCGCCTTCTCGACGAAGAATCCTTCGAGATCGCGTGCGAGGACGCCCGCCGACGCCAGCTCACCTCGCTACCAGCACTGCGCGCGTCCCTTGGGCGCTTCGGTTGGCTTGGCCGGCCGGGCGTGGCGAGGCTCCGCACATTGATCCGAGAGCTCGACGCGACCTGACCCTTGGATTCGACCCTCGAGGTCAAGACTCGGCGCCTGCTCGTCGCCCACGGACTGGCCGGCTTCACCCGTGAGCTCCCGCTCGACTGGAACGGCCGAACCGACCGATACGACTTCGCCTTCGCGGGCCAGCGCACGATGCTCGAGACCAACGGATGCCGATGGCACCACGACCCCACCGATGACGAGCGCGACCAGGCCAAGCGGAGCGTGCCCGCGCGGCACGGCTTCCGGCTCGTCTTCGCCACCCGGGAGACGGTCACCCGCCGGCCCGGCGCCCTCATTGCGGAGCTGCGCGCCGCGCTCGCTGCGTAGCCGCGGCAAGCGTTCCAGGCTGAGGCCACCTCCGAATACCACGCTTCGTGAGATTTTGGGCGAACCATTTTGAAGTTTGACCACTCCTCGTGACGATACCTCCTCTGATCCGATACGAGAGGAGTGCCCGATGCGCGGTCGAAGGCGGAGTTTCCAAGCGGCGGTGCTCGGGACGCTCGCAGTCCTCGTGCTCGGGGCCTGCGGCGTGGCCGTCGCGCCCCCGGCCAGCCCCACCTTCGTGGGCTCGCTCGCCGGCCGCACCGGGGTCAACCCCGGCTCGGCGATCCTCTGGATGAACGACGCCGACCGCAACCGCGAGCTCGACCAGATCGCCGCGACCGGCGCAGGCTGGATCTCGGTCGACTTCGACTGGAACTCGATCCAGGCATGGAGTGCATCCGACTGGCGCTGGGACGTGGCGACCGACAAGCTCGTTCGGGGCGCGAAGGCACGCGGCCTCAAGGTGCTCGCCATGCTGGCCTACAGCCCGACCTGGGCCCGCCGGCCCGCGTGTGCGAACACGAGCCATTGCCTCCCCGCGAACCCCGATGACTTCGCCCGCTTCGCCGGTGCCGCGGCTGCGAGGTACGGCAGCAACAGCAACATCGCCGACCTGCGCGGCACGGTCGTCGCGTATCAGCTGTGGAACGAGCCGAACCACTACCCATTCGTGCAGCCGACGGTCGACGTAGCCGGCTACACCGCGATGCTCGTACGCGCCTACCCGGCGATCAAGGCCGCCGACCCGACGGCGACGGTGCTCACCGGAGCGACCTCGCCAGCCGGTGACGACCCGAGTGGTCGCGACATGGCACCGGCGACCTTCCTCGAAGGCATCTACGCACACGGTGGCGGGGGATCCTTCGACGCCGCGGCCCACCACCCCTACTCGTTCCCGTACAGCCCGCTCGTCGAGGCGCACTGGAACTCGTTCCAGCAGACCAAGACCATGTACGACGTGATGGTCCGCAACGGCGACGGCGGGAAGAAGATCTGGGGTACCGAGTCCGGCGCACCAACCGGCACCGACCCCGGCCGGTCGGTCAGCGAGGAGACTCAAAGCCAGTTCGTCGCCGACTACTTCCGAGGCTGGCACCACGACTACGCCGAGTTCAGCGGACCGCTGTTCTGGTTCCAGCTACGAGACAACGACACCAATCTCGCGTTCTACGAGGACAACTTCGGACTCCTCCGGCGCGACTGGACGAAGAAGCTCGCCTACGACGAGTTCACCCGGCAGATCGCGAACACCTAGCCTCCGCGGGTCGTGGCCCCCGTCGACCCGCTCCAGTCGTTCCGTCTCGACGGCAAGGTCGCGATCGTGACCGGAGCGTCGTCCGGCCTCGGCGAGCGCTTCGCCCGCGTGCTCGATGCCGCCGGCGCGAACGTGGTGCTCACGGCCCGGCGCGCCGAGCGACTCGAGGCCCTCGCCCGTGACCTGCGCGACCCGCTCGCGGTCGCTTGCGACCTCACCGACGACGCTCACCGCTCGGAGCTCGTGCCCAGGGTGGTCGAGCACTTCGGCCACGTCGACGTGCTCGTGAACAACGCCGGCTCCAGCGAGCCGATGCGCGCGCTCGACGAGCCGCTCGACCACTTCCGCGCCACGATCGAGACCAACCTCGTCGCGTCTTTCGCCGTGGCGCAGGACGTCGCCCGGGCGTTGGTCGACGCCGACCGACCCGGCGTGATCGTGAACGTCGCGTCCATCTACGGGGTCACCGGTGTCGGTCGTGTCCCCGAGGCCGGCTACGCCGCGTCGAAGGGCGGGATCGTGAGCCTCACCCGCGAGCTCGCCGCGCAGTGGTCACGCAAGCGGATCCGGGTCAACGCCCTAGCTCCGGGGTACTTCCCCTCGGAGATGACCGCGGACCTCTTCGCCGACCCGCGCCTCGTCGACTGGGTGCAGGAGAAGACGCCGCTCTCCCGCGCCGGTGAGCCTCATGAGCTCGACGGCGCACTCCTGTTCCTCGCGAGCGACGCCAGCAGCTACGTGACGGGCCAGGTGCTCTGCGTGGACGGCGGCTGGACCGCCATCTAGCCCGCTCTTGCGACTCCGTCGCAGGCCGCTCGGGCCCCGGCTCGGGCGGCGCACGATACGTGCGCCGCTGATCCTCGCCTTCGGCTGAGGCGAGACCTCAGACCGTGGCCTTCTCGAGAACGTGCACGACGCAGGCCGAGCCCAGGCCGATCACGTGCGTGAGCCCGACCCTGGCACCGTCGATCTGACGGTCACCGGCTTCGCCCCGCAGGTGCGTCGCGACCTCGTAGAGGTTGGCGACCCCGGTCGCCCCGAGCGGATGGCCTTTCGAGATGAGGCCGCCACTCACGTTCACCGGGATCCTCCCGTCGCGCCACGGCCCGCGCTCGTCGATGAACTTGCCGGCTTCACCCGGCGCGCACAACCCCAAGTTGTCGTAGTGGAGCAGCTCCGCGGTCGCGAAGCAGTCGTGCAGCTCAACGAGGTCGAGATCCTGCGGGTCGACGCCGCTTGCCTCGTACGCCTTCGCGGCCGCGTCGCGCGTCAAGGTGTTCACGTCGGGTTGGACCTGATCGGCCTCGGTCCACGGGTCCGACGTCATCACCGACGCGCTGATCCGCACCGCGCGGGCGCGCTGTTCGCTCGAGAGCGTCTTCAGCTTGTCCTCGCTGACGAGCACGATCGCGGAACCACCGTCACCCGTCGGGCAGCACATGAGCAACGTGTTGGGATACGCCATCATCTCGGCGTTCATCACCTCGTGGAGGCTGAACCGCTTCTGGTACTGGGCAAGCGGGTTGAGCGTGGAGTGCGCGTGGTTCTTCTCGGCGACCTTCGCGAACTGCTCGAAGCCGACACCGTCGTTCCGCCCCGCGTATTCCATGCCAGCCTGTGCGAACACCCCTGGCATCAGGGTCGTGCCCAGCCGGCCCTCCACGCTCATGACCGCGCCGTAGCGGCCCGATGGCTCGTACACGTTGCGATCCGAACGGGCGGACGCGCCAAGAAGGCCCATCTTGCCCATCTTCTCGAACCCCGCGGCGAGGCCCATCTCCGCCTCGCCGGATGCGATCGCCATGTACACGCAGCGCAGGGCGGTCGCCCCGGTCGCACACGCGTTGGTCACGTTGTACACGGGGATCCCGGTCTGACCGATCTGCTTTTGGAGCCGCTGGCCCACCCCGCTGGACGCCTCGGCGAGGTTGCCAGCCCCGAGCACGTCCATGTCGTAGATCGTCACGCCGGCGTCGGCCATCGCGGCCATCGCGGCTTGCGCGCCGAGGTCGATCAAGTCCTTGTCGGGATAGCGCCGGAACGGCGTCATCGCCGCACCCAGGATCCACACGTCACGCTCGGCCACCTCACGCCTCCTTGATCGGCTCGTAGGCGAAGGCCACCGCCTCGGTGCCTTCGTCGTCGGTGCCCGCGACGTAGGTCGTGAGCGACACCCTCAAACCGGCGCGCACGTTCTCGGGGTCGGGCTCGACGTTCACGAGGTTCGCCTTCACCACCCCACCGCCGTCGACGTCGATCACCGCCGACACGTAGGGCGTCGGGACTCCGGGCGCCGCGCGATAAACGATCGTGAAGGTTCGCACCATGCCGGTGTCGGCGAGGCGCCGGCGCCGGAAGCCCGGCTTGCCGGACTTGGCGTCCGCGTTGCGGCGGTCGAAGTACAGCGCGCCGGTCTCCACGGACTCGTTGGCGACGAGATGAGGGGGACCGTCGTCGAGCACCAAATAGTCGACGATCGGGATCTGCTTGCCCATGGGCGCTCCTCGACTGCGCCGGCGATTGCCGGTCGACGGGGACCGTACCGTGACCTCCCACCCCCGGCTCAAGCCGACGGCGCGAATGCCGACAATCCAGCCGTGACAGCCACGGCCGACGGGCGCGACAATCCAGCCGTGACAGCCACGGCCGACGGGCGCTCAGACCCGGCTGGCGCCGAGCTGGCGGAGGTCATCCTCGAAAACCTGGCCGACGGCATCGTCGTCCTGAGCTCCGAAGGCCGGATCGAGCACGCGACCGCCGGGCTCGAACGGATGCTCGGCGCGCCGGCCGGCGCACTCGACGGGCTCGACTGCGCGGAGCTGCTCCACCCGGCAGATCGCGACGCCGCGCTGGCGGACATCGAGCATTCGATCGCTCGCGGCAACCAGTCACCGGGCCCGGTGAGCTTCCGGCTCGCCCACCATGACGGGTCCTGGGTGACGACCGAGATCGAAGCTGCACCCGGACTGCTCGACGGCGGGCGCATGATCGTCACCGTTCGCGACGTGAGCAAGTGGGTCGCGGCCGAACTGAAGCTCGAACAGGCGAAGAGCCTTCGCGAGCTCGTGGGGGCGATTGCGGCGCGCTTCGTCGACGTCACCCCCGACGCCGTGGACGACCTCGTCGACGCGGCTCTTGCCGATCTCGGACGCTTCACCGGCGTCGACCGGAGCTATGTGTTCCGCTACGCGCCGGACCTCCTGACGATGGACAACACCCACGAGTGGTGTGCTCCGGGCATCGAGCCGGCGATCTCCAAGCTGCAGGGGCTGCCCTCGGAGAAGATCCCTGCCTTCCACGCCAGCATCGGGCGCGGAGCCAGCGTGAAGATCCCTCGGGTGGCCGAACTCCCGGCCATGTGGGCCCGAGAGCGCGTGATCTTCGAGGACCAGGACATTCAGGCGCTGGTTGCAGTGCCGATGACCCGCGCCGGCACTCTCGTCGGCTTCCTCGGCTGCGACAGCGTGCGCCGCGAGCGAATCTGGGACGAGGACTTCGTCGGCCTGCTTCGGGTCGCGGCCGACGTGATCGGCTCCGCGCTCGCGCGACGCGACGCTCAGCTCGATGCCGCCCTTCGCGAGAAGCGGCTCAGGGCGTTGGTCGCGAACTCCGGCGACCTCATCGTGGTGCTCGACCGCACCGGCAGCTTCGTCATGCCGCCACTCGGTCGAAACATCCTCAGCCTCGCGGGGGACGACCTGCCAGGTAAGTCCGCGCTCGACCTCATCCACCCCGATGATCTCGAGAAGGCCATCGAGGCGCTCGGCTTTCTCGTCGAGAGGCCCGGCACCCGAGGCACGCTCGAGCTTCGTCTCGTCAACGCGACCGGCGAGCACGTTCCCGTGGAGGTCGTCGGCGTCAACGCGCTCGAGAACCCTGTGATCGATGCGATCGTGCTCAACGTGCGCGACGTCCGCGACCGTGTGCGCACGGAACGCGAGCTGCGCGACAGCGAGGAGCGGCTTCGCACCCTGGTGATGAGCATCCCGGGAGCGGTGTTCCAATGTGAGGTGGAGCCGCCCTATCGCGACGTGTTCGTGAGCGACGCGATCTACGACCTCACCGGGTTCGCTGCCGAGGAGTTCCTCTCGCATCAGGTGCTCTTCGAGCAGCTGATCCTGCCGAAGCATCGGGCCCGCACCGACCGCGAGCTCGAGGCCGCGATACGCACCCGACGTCCGTACGAGATCGAGTACCCGATCCGGCATCGCAGCGGCCAGGTGCGGTGGCTTGCCGAACAGGGACAGATTTCGTTCGACGCCGAGGGCACACCGCGCTTCCTCGAGGGAGTGATCCTCGACGTCTCGGCACGCAAGACGCTGGAGGAACAGCTCGCGCACGATGCAGCGCACGATCCACTCACCGACCTTCCCAACCGGGTTCGCCTGCTGGAACACCTCAACGAGCAGCTGGCCGAGGCATCGCGACGCCCGTACACGGTTGCCGTCCTGTTCCTCGACCTCGACCGGTTCAAGCTCGTGAACGACGCGCTGGGCCACCGCGCCGGCGACGAGCTTCTGGTCGCGTTCGCACGACGCCTGAGCGGCGTGTTGCGCGCCGGTGACCTCGCGACCCGAAGCGGTGGAGACGAGTTCGTGGTCGTGTGCTCGGACATCCGCAGTCCGGTCGAAGCCGAGCACGTCGCCGAGCGGATCCGACGCATGCTCCGCTTGCCGTTCGACCTCCACGGCCGGGAGGTCTTCGTCACCGCGAGCACCGGGATCGCGATTGCCGACGGCTGCGCCAACGCCACCGACCTGCTGCGCGACGCCGACGCGGCCGCCTACCGGGCCAAGGAGCGCGGCCGGAACCGGTACGAGGTCTTCGACACCGCGTTGCGCGCCGCGACAGCCGCAGCGCTCGAGACGGAGACCGCCCTGCATCGCGCGGTCAAGGAAGACCAGCTCATCCTCCACTACCAACCCGTGATCGCCTTCGCCAGCGGCCGCGTCGTCGGCTTCGAGGGCCTGCTCCGCTGGCAACACCCCGAGCGGGGGCTGCTCACGCCCGACGCCTTCATCGACGCGGCCGAGGCGTCCGGACTCATCGTGCCCATCGGGCACCAGGTCATCAACCTCGCGTGCCAGACGCTGGCCGGCCTGCGAGACGACCAGCTCGGGCTGGCGGTGAACCTCTCGCCGCGCGAGCTCGCCCAGCCCGACCTCGTCGACCGCGTGCGCGCGGCCATGCGCGATTGGGGCATCGATCCGTCACGGCTCTGCCTCGAGATCACGGAAGGGGCGCTCTTCGAAGACGCCGGCGCCGCGCTCGACACGCTCGACGCCCTCAAGGACGCCGGAGTTCGACTCGCGATCGACGACTTCGGCACGGGCTACTCGTCGCTCAGCTACCTGAGCAGGATGCCGGTGGACGTGGTGAAGATCGACCGCTCGTTCGTCGCCGAGCTGAAAAGCGACGGCTCCGGCGACACGATCGTCGCCGGCGTCGCCTCCTTGGCGCGGGGACTGGGACTCGACGTGGTCGCCGAGGGCATCGAGCACCGCGACCAGGCCGACCTCGTGCGTCGCCTCTTGTGCACCCACGGGCAGGGCTACGTGTGGTCCCGTCCAGTGCCACTCGACGAGGCCGTCAGCTTCGCGAGCCGAACTCCACTGCTCGGCCGGGCCCTCGATGCAATCGCGCGACACTGATCGAACGCGAGCGTGGCGGAACCGGCAGACGCGCCAGGTTTAGGTCCTGGTGTCCGACAGGACGTGGGGGTTCGACTCCCCCCGCTCGCACTATCGCCCGTCCTCGCGCCTTCGGCTACTTCCGGCGTTTGCCCTTGCCCTTCGGTCTCGCCTTGCCCTTGCGCCGGAAGAGGCCCTTGCCCTGCTTGCCATCGAGCTCGGCCAGGATCTCCGGTGCAGCGGCGTTCACGATCTCTTCGGCCTCGTCGAGCAACGCAGCGACGTCCTCGCCCTCGGGTTCCTGCTCGGGCGGCTCCGCCGAGTGCGCAAGGCTCCCGTAGTGCCACCCCGCGTCGAAGCGTCGAAGCGTGAACCCGGCGCAGTCCTCCGGGCAGCGCCACGGCGCCTCGGGGGCCAGGTCGAGCCGGCACTTCCGCACGATCTCCCCGCTCGGATAGGTCCGGGACTCGTAGTGGCGGCAGTCGACCCTCATCGGCATGGCGCGATCTTCGCAGACCGACACCCGGGAGATCGCTCGGACCCCCTCAAAGCCTGGCGGCTCAGCGCCGATAGAGGGGTGGGCAGCCGGAAGACGGGCCTGTACGAGGGGCGGCGATGGCAGCGAGCGAACAGGACCGATACCTCGCCCTGACCGAGCATGCTCCCGTCGGCCTCTTCGAGATGGACGCCGAGCTCCAGTGCGTCCTCGTCAACCAGCGGTTCTGCGCGATGACCGGGCTGACGCCAGAAGCCGCCATGGGTGACGGCTGGGGTGCGGCGCTGCACCCCGACGACGTCGAGGCGATCGCGGTGGAGTTCTCGCGCGCGATGCAGGCGGGTGACGACTACCGGATCGAGCATCGCTGGGTCCGCCCCGACGGCACGGTGACCTGGTGCCTCGCGGTCGGCAAGGCACGACGCGACGCGGCTGGTCAGGTGACCGGCTTCCTCGCCGTCGTCACGGACGTCACCGCCGAGCACCACACCGAGGCTCGACTCGCCGCGCTGCTCGAGGCATCCTCGGACGCGATCTTCATCATCGACACCGACACGACGATCCGGTACGTGAGCCCCGAGATGACCCGTCGCTACGGATGGGTAGCCGACGAGCTGATCGGAACGCCCGGCATCGACCTGCTCCATCCCGACGACCTGGGCGCCGCGGCCGAGGCGATGGAGCGCCTGCTGGCCGGTGGTCCCGGGGCGCAGCTCCGAGTCGAGTACCGCAGCCGCCACCGCGACGGCCATTTCGTCCCCGTGGAGGCGGTCGTGACGAACTGCCTCGACAACGAGGCGATCGGTGGCCTCGTGCTCAACGCGCGCGACGTCACCGACCGACTTCGCAGCGAGCAGCTCTTGACTGAGGCCCAAGAGCACTACCGGCGCAGCGTCGAGACCGCCGACAAGGGCATCTGGACCATCGACCCGGACAACCGGACCACCTTCGTGAACCGGCGGACGGCCGAGATGCTGGGGTACTCGGTCGACGAGATGCTCGGCGCGTCGCTCTTCGCCTTCATGGACGACGAAGGACGGACGATCTGGTGCGAGAACCTTGAACGGCGCCGCACCGGGATCTCCGAGCATCACGACTTCAAGTTCCGTCACCGCGACGGGCACGCCATCTGGACTCGCCTGAGCACGTCGCCGATCCTCGGTGACGACGGCAGCTACGAGGGAGCGACCGCGCTGGTCACCGACGTCACCGCACAGCGCGAGATCGAGGAGCAGCTCAGGTACAACGAGGCCCGGCTCACCGCGCTCTTCGAGGCGTCCTCGGACATCATGGCGGTGCTCGAACCGAGCGGCGAGTGGCACGCCAGTCCCGCCGGAACCCGCATCCTCGGCTACCCGATGGGCTTCGACCCGCCCGGCGGGATCTTGTCACTCGTCCACCCCGACGACCTGGAGCTCGCCGCCACTGCCATCCAGGAGATGTTCGAGGATTGCCGCTCGGGCCACGAGCCGCTACGGGTCCGAATCCGACACCTTGACGGGCACTACCGGTGGTTCGACTGCACCGCCAAGAACCAGCTCGACGACCCGAACGTCAAGGGCATCGTGATCATCGCCCGCGACGTGACCCTGCAGAAGGAGGCGCAGGACGCGCAGCGTACGGCCGAGAGCCGTTTCCGCAGCGCGTTCGAGCGAGGACCGCTCGGCATCGCTCTCATCGGGCTCGACGGCCGATTCATGGACGTCAACCCCGCGTTCTGCAAGACCGTCGGACGATCGCGCGACGAGCTGATCGGCACCGAAAGCGTTCTGCTGGTCCAGGACGAGGACCGCGAGCGCATCGTGGGAGAGGGTCGCGACCGAGTACTCGGCGATGTCGCGGAAGTCCGCCCCGTTTGGATGCGCCGGCCCGACGGCACGATCGTCTGGATCCTCGCCGACGTCGCCCTCGTCCCCGGCGCGACGGGTGAGCCCGACTGCATCATCGCGCTGATGGCCGACGTCACCGAGCGCAAGCGGCTCGAGGAGCGACTCGAGTTCCAGGCGTTCCACGACCCGCTCACCAAGCTCCCGAACCGCGCCCTGCTCCAAGACCTCATGGAGCAGGCCTGGGAGCGGCGCACCTCGACTGGGACCCTCGCACTGCTCTTCGTGGATCTCGACCGTTTCAAGCTCGTCAACGACACGCTCGGCCACGACGCGGGCGACGAGGTGCTCCTGCTCGCGGCACGCCGACTCGCGGGGAGCATGCGCACCGGCGACACGGTCGCACGTCTCGGAGGCGACGAGTTCGTCGTCATCTGCGAAGCCATCTGTGGACGCGACGAAGCGGTCACGATCGCGAACCGCATCCGCGAGTCGTTGGCCCGCACATACCGGCTCAGCGCGGGGACGGCGCAGGTGGCGGCATCGGTCGGCGTGGCGATCGACACGGACCACGTGACGGTCGACGACCTCCTGCGCGATGCCGACGTTGCCGCGTACCGTGCCAAGGAGCTCGGGCGAGATCGGGTCGAGGTCTTCAACCGCGTCGTCGGCCTCTGAGCATTCTGGACGAGATCAGCCGAGCCAGTCGGGGGCACGCTCCAGGAGCGAGCGACTCACGGCGAGGCAGCGGTCGAGGACCTCGCACGGAACCTCCTCACCGTCACGGATGCGCAGCAGCGACACCCGCTGGTGCGCGACGACCCGCAGGCTGGTCTCGGGGGCGTCGGTGACCGAGGGGTAGGAGTCGATCGCGCTCACCTCCAACGGCAGGTCCGGGCCGCCGATCGCGGCCAGGTCGGTCGCCAGCACCAGGAGGTCCGGCGCGTGGGGCAGCGGTGGCAGGGCCCAGGTGAAGCTGAGCGGGAGGAAGTACTCGTCGGGTGGGTCCTCGATGCCGTCCCCCGCGATCACGGCATCCTCGAAGCCGAGCAACACCCGCGGCTCCACCTCGAGCGAGAGGTAGAGGTCGACGGGACCCTCGCAGCCCTCCTCCGGGTGCAGGTCAACCTCCCAGTTCTGACGCAGCGAGTAGCTCTCCACGAAGTGCCGCTCGTCGTGCACGTGGAAGCCATGCTCGACCGCGTGGTCCTTCAAGTCGGCGACAAAGCCTGCGAGGTCGATGACCGCCATCGACGCCTCAGCCCGCCGCGAGCGCGACTCGCAGCGCCGAGACTGCGTCATCGAGCGCGACCTTGCTGACGTCGATCATGTCCTGCATCCCGAAGAACCCATGGAAGACCCCCGAGTAGTCACGCGCCTCCACCGGCGTCCCGGCCGCGCGCAGCGCGTCCGCGTAAGCGATTCCCTGGTCGCGCAACGGGTCGTACTCCGCGGTGATGACCATCGCGGGAGCCAATCCCGCGAGCTCACCCCGGAGCGGCGAGACGCGCGGATCCGCGGCGTCGGCCGGGGTGGAGAGATAGTGCCCGTAGAACCAACGCATCGCGTCGGCGGTGAGGTAGTAGCCGGTGCCGTTCTCGACCATCGACCGGCTCTCGAACTCGTAATCGGTGACGGGGTACACGAGCAGCTGGAACCGCAAGCTCGGACCACCTCCGTCGCGCGCGAGCTGTGCGACGACCGCGGACAGGTTCCCCCCGGCACTGTCACCGGCCACCGCGAGGCGCGTGGCGTCGGCGCCGAGCTCGGATGCATGCTCGTGCACCCAGCACAGCGCGGCGTACGCGTCGTCGACAGCCGCGGGGAACCGGTGCTCGGGGGCCATCCGATACTCGACCGACACGACGACCGCGTCGGCACCGTCGGCGAGCACCCGGCAGATCCCGTCGTGGGTCTCGAGCGAGCCCAGGACCCAGCCGCCACCGTGGTAGTAGACGATCACGGGCTTCGCGCTGCTGCCGGCCGGCCGGTAGCAGCGCACGCGGATCTCCTTGGCCGGGCCGGGGATCACACGGTCTTCGACGTTCGCGACGGCCACCGAGCCCGGGAGCGCCATCGCGTCCATGAGGTTGCGGATGGCCTGGGGATCCGTCTCCGGCGTCAACTCACCGAGCCCGGCCGCGTCGATCATCTCGATGACGACGGCTGCCTGCGGGTCCAACGGCATCTCAGCGCTCCTCGTTCGTCGGCCAACCAGACTCGCGCAACCGGGCGGCCAGGTCCCGAAGCGCCCTCCCGCGGTGCGAGATCGCATCCTTCTCGCCCGGCGCCATCTCGGCAAAGGTGCGTCCACCGCCCTCGGGGACGAAGACGGGGTCGTACCCGAACCCGTTGCCGCCCCGCGGCGCGTCGGCGATGACGCCCTCGACCTGGCCCTGTGCGATCACTTCGGATCCGTCGGGACTCGAGAGGACGACCACGGTGACGAAGCGAGCAGTGCGCGGCCTGTCGGGTCGGACCGCGAGGTCTCGCAGCAGCCTGACGACGTTGTCCTCGTAGGTCGCGTTGTCACCCGCGTACCGTGCGCTGCGCACACCGGGTGCGCCATCGAGTGCGTCGACCTCGAGCCCCGTGTCGTCGGCCAGGGTGGGCATGCCCGTGGCCGCGCCGAGCGCCTTCGCCTTGAGCCGGGCGTTATCCAGGAGGGTCGCTCCGGTCTCCTCCACCTCCGCGACCTCACCCGGTCGGGGCACGAGCTCGAGATCGAGACCCGCCGTCGCGAGAACGGCCCTCAGCTCGCGCGCCTTGTCGGGATTGGCAGTCGCGAGCACGACACGGTACGTCACCGGCCGCGCGCGGGTGGCGGGACCGCGATCATCTCGCGCTGCAAATCGAAGATCTCCCCGATCCCGAGCTCCGCGAGCCGAAGCAGCTCGTCGAGCTCCGAACGGCTGAACGCCATGCCTTCCGCGGTGCCTTGCACCTCGATGAACTTGCCGGCGCCGGTCATGACGACGTTCATGTCGACCTCCGCGCCGGCGTCCTCGGCGTAGTCGAGGTCGAGGCTCGGGAGCGCGCCCACCACGCCCACCGAGACCGCGGCGCACAGATCGGTGATGGGATGCGCGGCGAGGGTGCCCGCCGCCACGAGGCGGGAGCACGCGTCGTGCAGCGCGAGGAACCCGCCGCAGATCGCGGCGGTGCGTGTGCCACCGTCGGCTTGCAGCGCGTCGCAGTCCACGACGATCTGGTGCTCCCCCAGCACCACGAGATCAGTCACGGCACGCAACGACCGGCCGATCAGGCGCTGGATCTCCTGGGTCCGACCGCTCTGCTTGCCCCGCGCCGCCTCCCGGTCGACCCGCTCGGCGGTCGAACCAGGCAGCATCGAGTACTCGGCGGTCACCCAGCCCTGGCCCTTGCCGCGCAGCCACGGTGGCACCCGCTCCTCCACGGACGCGGTGCACAGCACCCGGGTCCGGCCCATCTCGACGAGCACCGAGCCCATCGCGAGCTCGGTGAAGTCACGGGTGAACGCGACCCGGCGCAGCTCGTCGGGCTCGCGCCCGTCCTTGCGGATCCCCATTGCGTGCCCTCTCCCCGACGTGTCGTCTTCCGATGTGTCCCCCCGGCCGGCCGCCGGCGCCTCCTAGACCTCAAGAGTGAGGTGTGGCACCGCGATCGCGACCGGGGCGCCGAACGCCTCCGATCCTTCCGCAGCGGAGCGCTCAGGGTCGACCTCGGGCCACAGATGCGTGAGCACGAGCCGCTCGGCGGCCGCGGCCCAAGCGGCCTCCCCGGCCTCGCGCGCCGAGAGGTGGATCGGCGTCGGCCGGTGCTCGTGGAGGTACGACGCCTCGGAGAGCACCAGGTTCGCGGCGGGGGTGAACGCCGAGACCGACCAGTCGGGACCGGTGTCGGAGGTGTAGACGAGTCGACGACCGCCGGCCGTGGCCTCCACCGCGAAGGTGGGCGGGGGGTGGTCCGTGCGTGAGAAGCACAGGTCGACGGCACCGATCGCGACGGCGTCGCCGTCGTAAACGTCGGTCCACTCGAAGGTCTGGCCCCAGCTGCTCACCAGCGCGCCGAGCCGGTGGCGCGCCCGCTCCGGCGCGAACACGGGCATGCTGTCCTGGACACGGCCGTACCGCATCATCACGTGCAGCCCGTACAGGTCGACACAGTGGTCGGGGTGCTCGTGGGTGATCACCACCGCGCTCAGGGCGCCGGGATCGACGTGCTCTTGCAGCGTGGCAAATGAGCCGTTGCCGCAGTCGAGCCAGATCGCGGTGTCGCCCTCGCGCAGCAGGTACCCGCTGCACGGGCCACTCCGGGCCGAGGCATACGAGCCCGACGCGCCGAGGACGGTCAGCTCCATCGCCACTCCCCGACCGTGCCGACCTCGGGTCCGAGGAACCGGGTACCCAGGCGGCGGAAGGTGGCGACGTCGCCCGAGGTGAGGAACTCGTGCGTGGGCGCGCCCTCGTCGACGCCGGCGACGTCGCCGAGCTCGGCGCGCACCTCGAACGCAGTCTCGTCGGCGCTGGAGACGAGCACGACGTCGCGCCCCATCACGTCGGCGATGGTCCGAGCCAGCAACGGGTAGTGGGTACAGCCGAGGATCAGAGTGTCGACGTCGGCCGCGCGCACCGGGGCCAACAGGCGCTCCGCGAGCACGTGGACCTGGTCCGACTCGGTGTCGCCGGCTTCGACGAACTCGACGAAGCCCGGGCACGCGGCACACTCCAGCTCGATGTCGAGCTCGCGGGCCGCCTGCTGGTACGCGCCGGAGGCGATGGTCCCGACCGTGCCGATCACCCCGACCCGGCCGGTGCGCGTCGCGCTCGCCGCAGCTCGTACGCCGGGCTCGACGACACCGACGACGGGGACCTCGTAGCGCTCCCGCAGCGCGGGCAGCGCAGCCGAGGCCGCGCTGTTGCACGCGACCACGAGCATCTTCACGCCGCGATCGGCGAGCAGGTCGCCGATCTCCAGTGCGTGCTTGCACACCTCGTCGGCCGGCTTGGGCCCGTAGGGGAACCGACCCGTGTCGCCGAAGTAGACGGTCGGCTCGTGAGGGAGCAAGTCGATGAGCGCCCGGAGCACCGTGAGCCCACCCAGGCCCGAGTCGAACACGCCGATCGGCCGCCGCGCTTCGACCGACGCGGCGTGGCTGGCGGGACCGGCAGGCTCCATCGAGGTCACGCTACCGGCGGGCGCCGGCTCGCCGGAGCCGGTCCGCCACCGCGGCGCCGATGCCGTGCCCTGCCGGCGGGACCGCCAGCACCACATCGAGACCGAGATCGTCGGCCCGTCGCAGCGCGACGTACAGGACCCGGGCGTACTCCTCGACGCTCGTCGGCGTGGCCAACGTCACGATCACCTCACCACCCCCCTCCCGGTTTGTGTGCGAGAAAGCGGTATCCGCTCCTCGACGCACAATCTCGGGGGGGTAGGAACGGAGGTCCGAGGCGAGGGCGAGGACGCCGACGCGACGACCGTGGGCGCGCAGCTGCTCGGCGCGGTCCGCCAGCCCGGCGGCGCGCGTGGTCTCGACCCGGGCACGTGGCGCGTAGTGCGCCTCCAGGGTGCCGGGCGCGCGGGTCGCCCCACCAACCGGCAAATCGTGGCCGACCAGCTCGGCCAGCCGCTCGCGGGTCAAACCGCCCTCCCGCAGGATGCGCGGCTCGGCACCCGAGCAGTCCACGATCGTGGACTCCACCCCCACCCGGCAGGCGCCGCCGTCGAGCACAAGGTCGACGTCGTCGCCCAGCTCGGTGCGTACGGCCCCGGCGGTCGTGGGACTGACACGCCCGAACCGGTTCGCGGACGGTGCCGCGATCCCGGAACCGAACGCGTCGAGCAGCTCGAGCGCGAGCGGGTGCGCGGGCACCCGGAGCCCGACCGTGTCGAGGCCCCCGGTGGCCTCGTCCGGCACCGAAGGGGCGCGCCGGAGCACGAGAGTGAGAGGACCGGGCCAGCACGCCGTCGCCAAAAAGCGAGCCAGCTCGGGTACGTCGATCGCCCAGCCATACAGCTGCTCCACCCGGGCCAGGTGCACGATGACGGGGTGCTCGGCAGGCCGTCCCTTCACCGCGTAGAGCCGGCGGAGCGCAGCCGGGTTGGTCGCATCCGCCCCGAGGCCGTAGACGGTCTCGGTCGGGAACGCCACGAGCCCCCCGGCGCGCAGGATCTCGACCGCGCGCTCGTCGTCGGCGGCGTGCTCGAGCCTCGGACGATCGGCGCGGGTCACCAGTAGTTGATGCGGGAGGCGCGCTCCTCGACGACGTCGAGGTCGTCGGTCCAGGCGCCGGACGACAGGTACTTCCAACCGCCGTCGGGAAGCAGCGTGACGATCGTGCCGGAATCCATCCGAGCCGCGGCCTTGGCCGCGCCCGCGACGGCAGCACCCGACGAGATCCCCGCGAACACGCCGCACTCGTCGAGCAGCCGACGGGTCCACTCGATCGAGTCCCGGTTACGCACGATGATCTTGCGGTCGAGGACCTCGGGGCTGAAGATCGGCGGAACGAACCCGTCCTCCAGGTTGCGCAGGCCCTGCACAAGCTCACCCGCGGGCGGCTCCACCGCGACCACCTGCACCCCGGGCTTGCGCTCCTTGAGGTAGCGCCCCACCCCCATCAGCGTGCCGCTGGTCCCCAGGCCCGCGACGAACACGTCGACCTCGGGACAGTCGCGCCAGATCTCGGGTCCGGTGCCCTCGTAGTGCGCGAGCGGGTTCGCCGGGTTCCCGTACTGATAGAGAAACACGTAGCTCGGCTCCGCGGCCGCGATCTCCTGAGCCCGCCGGATCGCTCCGTTGCTGCCCTCCCCACCCGGGCTGAGTGTGACCTCGGCACCGAAGATCTCGAGCAGCTGGCGGCGCTCGACGCTCACGTTCTCCGGCATCACGACGCGCAGGCCGTAGCCTCGCAGGCGCGCGACGAGCGCGAGACCGATCCCGGTGTTGCCCGACGAGGGCTCGAGGATCGAGTCGCCGGGCTTCAGCGTGCCGTCCTTCTCGGCCAGCTCCACCATCTTGAGCGCGATGCGGTCCTTCGCGCTCCCGCCGGGGTTCTGTCCCTCGAGCTTCGCGTAGATGCGCACGCCGGGGTTCGGGCTGAGGGCGTGGATCCCCACGAGCGGGGTGTCGCCGATGAACTCGAGGATCGACTCGTACCTCATGGCGCGGCCACCGCTAGCCGCCGGCAACGGCAGGAAGGATGGAGACGACGTCGCCCTCGTCGACCTTCGTGTCGAGCGCGTCGAGGTACCGGATGTCGTCGTCGTTGAGGTAGACGTTGACGAACTTGTGCAGCGCACCGCCGGCGTCGACGAGCTGACCCGACAGACCGGGGAAGCGCTCGGTGAGGTCCGAGAACACCGCGCCGACGGTGTCGCCCTCGGCGGTCACCGACGGGGCGCCGTCGGCGTGGGGGCGCAGAAGCGTGGGGAGACGGATCTCGACGGCCATCACGTCAGGCTACAACTCCGACCTCGAAGGTCGGCATTCCCCGGTCGTCTATCCCGCCTCCAGCACCACCTGGCACTCGGCGATCGCGCCGTCGCGGATCCGGAACGCCCGCAGCGTCGGCGCCTCGTCCCGCAGCGAGACGATCACGTAGACCCACATCGGGTCGACGGCTTGACGCACGTCGGTCGGCGACGGGTACGCGTCCGTGTGGGTGTGGGAGTGCCAGACGCCGACGATCTCGTGTCCGCGCGCCTCGGCCTCACGCGACGCCCGGAGGAAGTCCTTACCGTCGACGGTGTAGGTGCGCGACGACGCGTCGGCGTTGCGGGCCGGGTACACGCCGCTGACCGCGCCGGTGGCCTCACCCCCGGCGACCGGGCCGACGAGCAGTCCGCATGCCTCGTCGGGCAGGCCGTGGTAGCAGTGCCCCACGACGCGCTGGTACTGAGAGGCGGTCAGCCGCAGCAGCGGCAGGGCGAACCCGCTCATCACTCGTCGTTTTCGGAACGATGCAGTCCGCATGGCGAGCCGATTCGTGCCGAGAACGCGGGCAGCGCGCTCATGAGGTCTTGGCGTCCTGGATGGCGCGCCAGACGCGCTCGGCCGTGAGCGGCATGTCGATGTGGCGCACGCCGAGATGCGACACCGCGTCGACGACCGCGTTCTGCAACGACGGCGTGGAGCCGATCGTCCCGGACTCGCCGATGCCCTTGGCGCCCAGCGGATTGAGTGGCGTGGGGGTCTGCGTGTTGCTCGCCTCGAAGCTCGGGAGCTCGGCGGCGCTCGGCATCGCGTAGTCCATGAGGTTCGCGGTGAGCGGGTTGCCGTCGTCGTCGTAGAGGAACCTCTCCCACAGCGCCTGCGCGGCACCCTGCGCGATGCCACCGTGCTGCTGGCCGGCCACCAGCAGCGGGTTGAGGATCCGGCCGCAGTCGTCGACCGCGACGTGGCGCAGGTGCTCCACCCGCCCGGTCTCCGTGTCGACCTCCACGACCGCCACATGCGCGCCGAACGGGTAGCTGGCCTCACCCTGGTTGAAGTCGAGCGCGTGCGCGAGCGCGGGCTCCATCCCCTCGGGCAGGCGAGCCGGGTCCTTCGCCGCGACGGCGAGCTCTCCCCACGACAGCGCGCCCGCGGGGACGCCGGCGACGCCGAGACGACCGTCGTCGTGCACGACGATGTCGTCGACGTTGGCCTCGAGCAGGTGCGCGGTGAGGGCCTTGGCCTTCGCGAGCACCTCCTCGCTCGCCTTGTACAGCGCGCTCCCGCCGATCTGCAGGGAGCGTGAGCCCATCGTGCCGGTGCCGCGAGGTACGAGCGTGGTGTCGGCCTGGACGAGCGTGACCTTCTCCATCGGGATGCCGAGGAGCTCCTGCACGATCATCGAAAACGCCGTCTCGTGGCCCTGGCCGTGCGCGGAAGTGCCCACGGTCGCGGTGACCGACCCGTCGTCGTGCACCTCGATCGCCCCGTACTCCTGGAACAGTCCGCCCGCAGTGACCTCGACGTAGGCGGCCACGCCGATGCCGAGCTGCTTCACGTCGCCCCGGGCGCGGCGAGCGGCCTGCTCGGCGCGCAGCTCCTCGTAGCCCGCGACCCGGCAGGCCTCGTCGAGCGCCCTGGCGTACTCACCGACGTCGTAGTTCGAGCCTGTGACGGTGGTGAGCGGGAACGCCTCGGGCGGGAGGAAGTTGCGTCTGCGAATCTCCACCGGGTCGATGCCCATCTCCTCGGCCGCCATATCGAGGATGCGCTCGAGCATCGCCGTCGCCTCGGGTCGGCCGGCGCCACGGTACGCGGCCGTCGCGGTGGTGTTGGTCGCCGCGCTCCAGGCGTTGCACTCCACCTTCGGGATCACGTAGGTGCCCTGGGCCATCGTGCGCGTGAGGAACGGGAGGAACGCGCCGACCGACGGGTACGCGCCGCCGTCGCAGTAGATCTTGGCCCGCAGGCCGACGATCGTGCCGTCGGCGCGAAGGCCCATCTCGACGTGCTGGACCTGAGCCCGGCCCTGAGTCATCGCGACCATGTTCTCCGAGCGCGTCTCGGTCCACTTGACCGGCCGCCCGAGCTCAAGAGCGATCTTCGCGGTCACGGCGTACTCGACGTACATCCCGGCCTTCGCCCCGAAGCCGCCGCCGACCGCGGGCGCCACCACGCGCAACTGATCGTCGGTCAGGCCCACGGCCGCGGCAATGGGGCCGACGATCCCGTGCGCGGCCTGGGTCGGTACGTGGCACAGGAGGCCGCCCGCGTCGGTGGGCTCGACGACAATCCCATTGCACTCCATGGGCACCGCGGCGAGGCGCTGGTTCACGAACCGGCCGGCGACCACGACGTCGGCGCCCTCGAGCACCGTCGCGTCCTCGCCGAACTCGAACGCCATGGCGAGGTTGCTCCCGTGCTCGGGGTGCAGCACCACGGCGCCGTCGACGAGGGCGGCCTCAGGGTCGACGACTGCCGGCAGCGGGTCATAGTCGACGATCACCTGCTCGGCCGCGTCGACCGCCTGTGCGCGCGTCTCCGCAACGACCACCGCGACGGCGTCGCCGACGAACCGAACGCGATCGGTCGCGAGCGGGGGACGGGCGAAGGTCGCCGGCAGCATGATGAACCCCTGGATCGGGTCGAGCTTGAGGTCGGCCGCCGTGTAAACCGCGACGACTCCGGGCATCGCGACCGCCTCGGAGACGTCGATCGACTCGACGGTGGCGTGCGCGATGGTCGAGCGCACGAACACGACGTGCAGGAGGGCTTCGACGGCGAGGTCGTCGAAGTAGCGGGCTCGGCCCTCGAGGATCGCGGGGTCCTCCCGGCGCAGGACGGCGTTGCCGAGGATCGATCCGGATGTGGCCATGGGTGCTCCTTGTCCCGACGCGGCGAGTCGCGGCCGTGCCACGGTGTGTCGCGGCCGAGGCTCGCCGCAATCTAACCGGGTGCCGCGACCCGTTCGGGTGGCCCGAGGAGCGTCGTGTCGGGGCCGGGCCCGGCCATGAAGCGGCGGACGTCCTCACCGATCACCCGCCGGCCCTCGTCGGAGTCGTAGAAGCGGTGGTCGAGGTCGGCGCGGGTCGCGAAGCCGAGCCGCGCGACCCCGTCGACCTCGTCGTCCACCTCGTAGTCGCCGGCCTCGCCGCCGGTGATCAGCGCTTCGACGACCACGCACTGGCGGTAGTCCGCGAGCCCTTCGTGGTGGGCCAGCGCGAGCGGCCTGTGCCGGTACAGCCAGTGCTCGACGAACCCGGCATGGTCGAGGTCGGGGTGGCGACGCATCAGCGCGGTCATCGTCACCGCGCAGGCCTCGGTCGCGGTCCGCGGCGCGTGCTCCTCCACCCGCCAGGCCCGGACCCGCGAGCCCAGGCTCCGGAGCGCGGCCGGGGCCACGGGGTCCTCGCCCCGCAGCAGGACACCGAATGGCCTGCCGGCGCCGTAGCGACCCTGGTCGTCGAGCGCCCTCTGCACGGTGAGGCCGTCGCCCCGGAGCTCGGCGAGCGCCTGCCCGTCGGGGTCCCAGATCGCGGCCAGCCAGGTCACGCCGGGGATCGTAGGCTCCGAGCATGACCAGCGGGCCGGTGATCGTCGAGGCGGCGCTGAACGGGATCACGCACCCGGGTCACAACCCGCGGGTGCCGGTCGGTCCCGACGAGCTCACCGTCGCGGCGATCGACTGCGTCGACGCCGGCGCGACCGTCGTGCACACCCACGCGCACAACCTGGGTGCTCCCGCCGACGGGCTGACCGACGCCTACGCCGAGTGCTACCGGGCGGTGCTCGCCGAGCGCCCCGGGACGATCCTCTACCCGACGACCGGCCTCGGGGCGAGCGCCGCCGACCGGTACGCACACGTGGCCCGGCTCGCGAGCGAAGGTCTCGTCCGGGCCGCCTTCGTGGACCCCGGCTCGGTGAACCTCGGCGGCGCCGGACCCGACGGCCTGCCCCCGCCGATCGAGTACGTGTACGCGAACACGTTCGCGGACACCCGCTACGCGTTCGACCTCTGCGTGGCACACGGGCTCGCGCCGAGCGTGGCGGTGTTCGAGCCCGGGTTCCTGCAGGTCGTGCTCGCGTACCGCGAGGCAGGGGCGCTCCCGGCGGGGACGCTGGTCAAGCTGTACTTCGCGGCCGGCGGGTACCTCACCCCCGGCCGGCCCCTCTGGGGGGTGCCACCGATCGCCGAAGGGCTCGACCTGTACCTCGCGATGCTCGAGGGGACCGGGATCCCGTGGGCGATCGCCGTCGTCGGCGCGGCGGCGCTCGACTACCCGATCACGCGCGCGGCGCTCGAGCGCGGCGGGCACCTGCGGATCGGCCTCGAGGACGAGCCGGAAGGTCCGGCCAACGACGAGATCGTGCGTCGCGCAGCGGACCTGTGCGCGACGGTAGGCCGGCCGATCGCCACACTTCCCGAGACCGAGCGGATCCTCGGCCTGCCCTGACAGCCGCACGCGCTCAGGCGCGGACGAGCTCCAGCACGTCCCGGGTGACCACGCTGACCACGCGCTCGACCCGCAGGCCCGCGCGCGCGGCGAGCTGCTCGTACTCCACCCGCGTGCGTTCGCGGCCCCGACCGGTGAGGACGAGCATCATCAGGTCGGCATAGCGCGCCGGGTGCAGCACGTCGGACGTCGGCAGGATGGCCTCGAGGAGCAGCAGCCGTGCATCGGTCGCCATCGCGTCACGCGTCGCGCGGAGGATGCGCACACACGCGTCGTCGTCCCAGTCGTGGACGATCGACTGCATGACGTAGCAGTCGCAACCGCCCGGCACCGTGGCGAAGAAGTCGCCGCCGACCACCTCGACCCGATCGGCGACGCCGTGGTCACGGAGCACCGGTGGCGCGTTGAGCACCACGCGAGGGAGGTCGAAGAGGACGCCGTCGAGATGCGGGTGGGCGGCAAGCACGGTCGCGAGGAGCGCACCGGTTCCGCCCCCGACGTCGCAGATTTGCCGGATGCCGGAGAAGTCGTAGCCCGCGGCGAACATCGGGGCCGTGAACCGAGACGCCCCCGCCATCGCCGCGTCGAACAGGCCGCCGAGCTCGGGGCGATCCTCCATGAGCTCGAAGAACGACGTCCCGAACGCGGCCTCCGTCCCCGACCGCCCTGTGCGCACGGCTCCCGGGAGCTCGTTCCAGATCGATCCCGTCCAGTCGGCGCCCATGAACCGGGCCCAGTCCCGCAGCGAGTCGGGATGGTCGCGGCGCAGGTGGTCGGACGCAGCGTTGTTCGCCCACCGATCCCCTCGCGCCCGGCGGAAGTAGCCGAGCGAGACCAGGAGCCCGAGGAGCCGTGCGAGCCCGTCGGGGTCAGCGGGCACTCGCGCCACGAGCTCGGCGGTGCTGCACGGACCGTCGGCGAGCGCATCCGCCACGCCCAGCTCGGCGGCGGTGCCGAGCGCCTTGGTCTCGATCAACCCGAACGTCCCCTCCAGCACCCGGACCGACGGCGGGACGATGCCGCGGTAGACGCGGGCCAGCCGGTCGCGCAGCGCGAGCAGCGCGCTCACCGCCGCCGCGGGCGGCATGCGCCGCCTCATGGCGCGACGACGCGGTGCTCGATCGCGCCGATCCCGTCGATCTCGACGCGCACGAGATCGCCGGGTGCCAGGTATCGCGGTGGGTCCATCGCGTGCCCGACGCCCGGCGGCGTACCGGTGAACAGCAGGTCGCCGGGCTCCAGCGTGATCGCCTCGGTCGTGAACGCGATGAGGCGCGCCACGGAGAAGAGCATGTTCGCGGTCGTGTCGTCCTGGCGGACCTCGCCGTTGACCAGCCCGCGGATGCGCAGGTCCTGCGGGTCGGGGATCTCGTCGGCCGTGACGATCCACGGCCCGGTCGGTGCGAACGTGTCGAGTGACTTGCCGCGCACCCACTGCGTGTCACCGAACTGAAGGTCGCGCGCCGACACGTCGTCGCCACACGCGTACCCGAGCACGTGGTCAAGGGCCCGCTCTTCCGCGACACCCTTGGCGGTGCGCCCGATCACGACCACCAGCTCGGCCTCGTAGTCGAGCGCGGACGTGATCGACGGCAGCACCACGTCGTCACGCGGCCCGACGACCGCATTGGCCCATTTCGCGAACAGCTGGGGTCGGTCGGGCACCACGGAGCCCGTCTCCCTCGCATGCTCGGCGTAGTTGCGCCCGACGCACACGACCTTGCCCGGCCTCGGGACGGGAGCCACGAGCTCGAGCTCCTCTAGTGCGCCGAGGCGGGAACCGGCATCGAGTGCAAAGAGATCGGCACCGGCATCGCGCACCTTGCCCCCGTCGTCGACGACGCCGTGACGCAGGCTCCCGTCCTCCGTGCGGTAGCAGACGATCTTCACCAAACCTCTTCGTGAACGTCGTTGGTACGCGGCTCGGCACGCTATCGAAGGCTCACCGCCTTCGCCGACGCCGGCTGCTCGCCGACAACCGTGAGGCCGAGCTGGCCGAGCATCCAACCGCTCACGTAGCGGGCGCCATAGCCACGGAAGTGCACTCCGTCCGGCCGCAGAGGCTCGCCGTCGACGAGGGTGCGGCAGCTCTCGAAGTCCGTGGGACATACGAAGCGCGCGAGGTCCACGAGTCCGACCGCAGGATGAGCACTCACGTACTCGTACACGGCCGTGTTGGTGCAGTCCGTCGACTCGGCACTGCGACGTTGGTCCTCGAGCGGACCCCAGTAGCGCGAGTAGGGCGCGGTCACGAGCACCACGCGCGCGCCCTTGGCTCCGAGCTGCGCGACTGCGCCGTCGAGTCCCCGCCGGTACCAGGGAGCGAAGCCGGCCTGACACGGCTGCAGCCAGATCCCGTCGTAGAGATAGGCAGTCACGCCGGCATCCCCCACCAACAACAGCACCGTGTCGGGACGGAAGGTGGCGACGTCGTGACGCCAGCCGTCTGTGCAGTGGATCGTCTGGTGGCCCGCGTCGCGATCACCGAATCGCGCTTGATCGGCATCGGGAAACGTGCACGAGAACCGACCGCGGTTGAGCACCACCGAGGGAGGACTTGTCACGAGCTGTGCCAGTCCCTCGCCGGCGAGCATGTTCGCGACCGAGTTTCCGGCGACCATCACGCGCTGTGCGTTGCGCTGAGACGCTAGCCGGGCGGCCCGCCTCGGAGCGACGATGCCTTGCTGCAGGGCGGTCGTCGGCGGCGCATACCGCAACGTCGTCGCGATGCAGAGCACGACGAGGGCGGCGGCGGAGGCGGGAGTCAACCACCGAAGCGTCGAAGCCGAGAACGCACCGTACCGAATCGGGCGCTCGACGAACCGATACGAGAGCGCCGCGAGCGAGAGCGTCACTGCGAGGCGGACGGCGAGCAGGGGTCACCCATCGAGCCCGACACGCTTCTCGTCGAGGTACACGTAGAGCGGCCAGTGGTACAGGTACGCGCCGTAGCTGATGAGCCCGAGCCCGACGAGCGGACGGAGCTCGAAGGCGCGGGCGAGGGGCCCGCGTACCGGGTGCGCTGCCGACGCGACCACGGCAGCACCGGCGAGGCCACAGAGGAGAAGCCCGCCTTGGTAGAGCAGCGGGCCGCTCAACCGGGTCCACGCGACGGCAAGGGCCGCGACGGCGACGAATGCGACCATCTCGAGTCGCCTACGGCCACCCCGGGTCCGAACCGGACCACGCCAGGCGAGCCATGCAGCGAGCGACGCGCCGAACAGGATCGCCGGCGCTCGGGTGTCGGTGCCGTAGTAGACGCGGTTCGCCTCGCCGATGCCGAGCGCGAGGATCGCGCAGCTGCCAGCCAGCCCCAGGGAGAGCGCGAGCATGCGCCGGGCAGTCGAGGATCCGTCTGCGCGCGAAGCCGAGCGGCGTCGGCCCCAGGCAAGGACGGCGCCGAAGACCAGCGGCCACACCAGGTAGAACTGCTCCTCGATCGCGAGGCTCCAGGTGTGCTGGAGCGGCGAGGGGACGAGGAACAGCTCCCAGTAGCTCGACCCGCCGAAGACCGCGCGCCAGTTCGCCACGTAGCCGAGCGTGGCGAGTGCCTCCCCCCTGATCCGCTCGAGCTCCGCGGGTTCGGCAACGAGCACCGCGTACAACGCGACGCCCGCGAGCATCAGGAAGAGGGCAGGCAGCAGCCTCCTGGCGCGCCGCGCCCAGAAGCCGGCGAACGAGATGCGGTCGGTGGCACGGCTCTCGGTCAGCAGGAGCGCCGTGATCAGGAAGCCCGAGAGCACGAAGAACAGATCGACGCCGAGGAACCCACCCTCGAGCCGCCCGCCATGGAACACGAGCACCGCGGCAACGGCCGCGCCACGGACGCCGTCCAAAGCGCGGATGCGCGCGACAGGATGCCCCTCGGCACGGCTCCCCCCAGCCATGGCCCATGGTCCCACAAGAGCCCTGTCGCCGGTACCCTCGCTGCCGATGTCCCGCCGTGGCGACCAGCTCGTGATCTCGAACCGCAAGGCCCGCCACGACTACCACGTGCTCGACGTGTGGGAGTGCGGGATCGTGCTCCAGGGCGCCGAGGTGAAGTCGCTACGGGAGGGCAAGGGCAACCTCCAGGACGCCTACGCGCGCGTCGAGGACGGCGAGGTCTGGATGCACGGCATGCACATCTCCCCGTATGCCTTCAGCCGCGGGGAGCTCGACCCGGTCCGCAAGCGCAAGCTCCTGCTGCACCACCGCGAGATCGAGGACGTGCGTCAGCGAACGCAGGAGAAGGGCTTGACGCTCGTCCCGCTGCGCGTCTACTTCAAGGACGGGCGGGCCAAGGTGGAGCTGGCCCTGTGTCGGGGCAAGAAGCTCTACGACAAGCGCCAGACCCTCGCCGAGCGCGACGCGAAGCGCGAGGTGGAGCGAGCACTGAAGTCCCGAGGCCGCGCGGACTGACCTCAGACCCGGTTCTCGGACTCCCGGGACGCCGGCCCTCTGTTCATCCCGCCTATTTGGGTGGCGCGCTGGATGTCGGTGAGGGTGAGGATGCCGACGAGGTCTCCCGCCTCCAAAACGAGGACGACGGGGAGCAGTCCCTGGCCCACGCGCTCGACGACGTCGAGGATCCGCTCGTCGAGTCGGGCCGTTGCCACCATCGAGAGCGGAACGGCGACGTCCGACACCCGAGTGCGTGCGCGCAGGTCTGCCGCGACGCGGCTCAGCGCGTCGAGGGTGACCACCCCGCCGATGCTGCCGTCCCAGAGCTGGACGGGCAGCACCCGGTGCCGAGGGGGGACGAGCTGCGCGTCGTGTGCGAAGGCGTCGACGGTCTGCCATCCCCGCACGGTCTGCGGGTCGGGCGTCATGGCCTCGCGGACGCGCCGGTCGCCGAGCGCGCCGACCGTCAGTGCATACCGGCGCTCGGCTCCGGCCGCGTTGAACACGAACCAGCCGATGAGCGCGGTCCACAGCGAGAGAAACGGGATCGCGAGGAACGTGCCAACGACGCCACCTGCGATCAGCGCGACGCCGACGACCTGCCCGGCGCGGGTCGCCGCGACGTCGGCGCGGGTGCGGTCGCCGTGGAGCCTCCAGAGCAGCGCCGCGAGGATGCGACCGCCGTCGAGCGGCGCGGCGGGGATCAGGTTGAAGACCGCTAACACGCCGTTTACCAACGCGAGCCACGCGAACGCCGACAACACGAGCGTGGAGGCACCCAGCGCACCCAGCGCGGCGAACACACCGAGGAACGCGGCGCCGAGCGAGAGGCTCATCGCCGGGCCGGCGGCGGCGATGCGCAACGCCGCACCCGCGTTCGGCATCTGGCCACCGAGCTGGGCGACCCCACCGAGGAGCCAGAGCGTGATGCCCTGCACCTTCATGCCGTTGCGCCGTGCGATCACCGAGTGGGCGATCTCGTGGGCCAGCAGCGACGCGAAGAACACCACGACCGTGGCGATCGCAACGGCCCACAGCCACGGATCGCCCTGACCGCCGGTCAGCCCGAGCGCGAGCAGACCCATGATGACCAGCAGGGACCAGTGGAACCCCACCTGGATGCCGGCAACCCGGCCCAACCGGATCGATCGCATGTGCACCTCCCGGGCGCTCACCCGGGGCAACGCCCGCACATGCCGGCGCGTTCCCACCCCTGGGATCTCGCCGGGAATGCCCGTGGCCCCCGGGGCGTACACTGTGCCAGTCGCCCCTCGCACCGGGGCGGCACTGACAAGGGGGTGCGTGGCTTCGATTCTGGGGATCGAAGTGGGTGAAGCGAGCCGACGTCGCCGGATCGTCGCGAAAGAGCCGGCACACTGAACACTTGCCGAGGACAACCTCGCACTCGCCGCCTAGGAATAGGTAGCGCGTCTTACCCGGCCCAGCCGCTCGGCCGGAACCGGGACGTCATAAAGAGCGGCTCACCGCCGGGACGGGCCCCGTGGCCCGGCGGGACATCGCAGCGGGGCTGGGACCCACGCAGGCCGCCGGTGGGCGGCGCGGGTCCGAGACCAACCCATCGGCTGCGCTCGGAGAAGCCCCACCAAGGACTCGGAAGACGGGGGTTCGACTCCCCCCACCTCCACCACCGTCCGGCTCCGGTCCCGAGGGCCGGTCCGGTCGTCACCGCTCGGCACGATCGACGCGCTCGGTGGCCACGACGTCGCGGGGCGGGTGTTTGCCGCGACCGCGGGCCGACTTGGACGGTCTCGTCCCCTTTGCGTCGCGGCGGGCCCGCGTCTAGCCTTTCCCGGGCACATTGGCGGAGCGGGCAGCGCTGGGACGCGACAACTCCGACGACGCGACCGCGCGGACGTCGGGCGGCACCTCGAACACGGTCCGGGATGCGGGCCGGGGTGTCGGCACAGATGGCCACCGAGCGTGGCCGGACCCCCGGCACGACCGTTCCCGCCACCGAGAAGGACGGGGACAACGATGGCGGGACGTGGGCGGAGCACGGCGATGCGGGCGGTCACGCTCCTCGGGCTGACGGGGATCGTGGCGGCGGGGATGCTGGCGACCGCACCGGCCGCGCACGCGGTGCAGCCCTCCCCCGGGCACACGAAGCTGCCACCGGAGACGCCGCGCACGAACGTCCCACGGATCACCACCGGCGAGATCACCGACCTCGAGTACATCGGCAACCGCGTGTTCATCGCGGGCACCTTCACCTCGATCCGGAACAACACGACCAACAACACGACGACGGTCAACCAGCCCCGGCTCGCGTCCTACAACATCGACACCGGCCTGATCGACACGGGCTTCCGGCCCGTGTTCGGCAGCGGCATCACCGAGATCGAGGCCACCCCCGACGGGACCAAGCTCTTCGTCGTCGGCCGGTTCAACACCGTCAACGGCGTGACCAAGCGCAAGATCGCCTCCATCAACCCCGTCACGGGAGCGACGATCACCGGGTTCACGGCCAACGCGAACGCGGCCGCGACCTCGGTCGAGGCGACGAACACCACCGTGTACGTCGGTGGGCAGTTCACGACCGTCAACAACGTCACGCGGGTCGGCCTCGCCGCGGTCAACGCCAACACCGGGGCGCTCGTCAACGGCTTCGTGAACAACCTCTCGGGCGGCATCGGGGTCGACGGGGCCCTGAGCGTGCAGGCCCTGGCACTGACCCACGACGACTCGAAGCTGCTCGTGGTGCACACCGGCCGCCAGATCGCGGGCCAGGACCGCTACGGGATGGGCCTCATCGACACGCAGACCAACCAGCTGCTCCCCTGGCGCAGCCGGCTCTGGGATGACAACCTGCAGTTCGTCGGTGGCGTCAACCGCATCTACGCGGGCGCGATCGCGCCGAACGACCAGTACTTCGTGGTCGGTAGCGGCTCGGGCGGCGACCGGCCGCCGATCAGCGACACCGCCGTGGCCTACCCGATCGCCGGCGGCGACTTCGTGGAGCCGCTGTGGATCTCGCGCAACTTCGACAGCGTGTACTCGATCGCGATCAGCGAGCAGGCCGTGTTCCTGGGCGGCCACATGAACTACATGGAGTCGCCGACCGCGCCCGATCCGTGGCCGGGCCTCACCACGACCGGGTATGGCCGCGGCCAGGGCCTCGGCGGCTACGGCCTCGGCGACGACATCGTGATCCGCGACCACATCGGCGCGGTCAGCCCGGCCGACGGCAAGGCGCTGCCCTGGGACCCGAGCTCGAACTCGTTCGAGGGCAACAAGGCGATGCTGGTGACCCCGCGGGGTCTGTTCGCCGGCGGCGACGCCACCACCCAGGGCGGCCAGAACGTCGGACGCGTGGCGTTCTACGACTTCAACAGCGTTCCCGCGCCCAACCAGAACGAGACCACGATCGACACCCCGATCAAGGGCCGGGTGGAGCCGCCCGACGAGGAGTTCGTCGTGGAGGGCACGGCGACGGCCACGAGCGGCGTCCGCCGGGTCCGGCTCGAGGTGCTCGACCGCGACACCAACCGGTACCTCCAGGACGACCTGGTCACCTGGGGGAGCTCGAACACGATCGAGACGACCCTCACCACACCCAACGCCACCTCCACCGGCTGGTCGCAGGCGCTGACGATCTCGGGGAACCGCAGGCTCCAGCTCCAGGCCCGCGCCTTCGGGCTCAACGGCACCAGCGACAACACCAAGGCCATCACCAAGATCGAGACGTTCGGCCTCCTCGACGACACGCCGACAACGACGATCTCGGGCCCCTCGGGCAGTGTGATCCCCACGACGACGTTCACGATGACCGGCAGTGCCCAGGACGACGTCGGCGTCGACTCGATCCGGTTCTCGTTCCGGGACGAGCAGAACCGCTACCTCCAGGACGACGGCACGGTCGACGCGATCTACAACACGTTCGCCGGTCTGCCCGACGTCGTCGGGTCACCGAACACGACGTGGTCCTACGAGGTCACGGTGCCCTACGAGGGTGAGTGGACGGTGCAGGCGATCGCCGTCGACACCGCGGGGCAGCCCGACATCCGCAGCGCGGACCGGAGCTGGCTCGTGAGCTCCACTGCGGTCGCGCCCAACGTGGCGATCACCGCACCGGCGGTGATGAACCCGCCGACCGCCGCGTTCCCGCTGACGCTGGCGCCGGGCTCGTCGATCACGTTCGCGGGGTCGGCCTCCGACGACCAGAGCCTCAACCGGGTCGAGATCCGGCTGCGCAACACCGCCACCCGCGAGAACCTGGGCGCCGACGGGACCTGGGGCGAGGACGTGATCCGCGGCTGGCACCGCATCACGCCGTTCAACGTGGGCGGGACGTCCTACAACTGGTCGTACACGACGCCGTTCACCACGGTGCCGGGCCCCTACGAGTTCGAGGTGCGCGCCACTGACAACCTCGACCTCACGACCTCGACGACGAACCGGGGGCTCCTGACGATCAACGTCCAGGTGCCCGGCGACGCGTACCCGGACGGGCTGCTCGACGTGACCGGAACCCTCACCGGGCTCACGAGCCGGCACCTCGACCTGACCGGCCGTGCCACCGACGACATCGGCGTCTCCGCGGTGCGGCTGACGATCCGGGACCGCACGACGAGCCGGTACCTCCAGCCCGACGGCACGATGCTGTCGCAGTTCGCCTACCTGGACGCTACGCTGTCCAGCCCGGGCGCGCTGAGCACCAACTTCGCCCGCTCCGTCGACCTCCCGGTGAACGGCGACTACGACGTCACCGCGTTCGCGTTCGACACGTCGAACCAGCAGGACCCGTCGACGACGGGCGCGACCGCGCGGTACCAGGTCTTCCCCGGGGACCTGCCTCCCACCGTCACCGAGAACCTGCTCGCCCCGACCGAGGGCAACGTGTTCACCGACGGCCGGATCTTCGTGAGCGGCCGGGTCGAAGACGACGTGCAGATCGCGCGGGCCGAGGTGGCGATCCGCGACGCCTTCGGGCGCTACATGGCGTCCGACGGCACGTTCACCAGCACCACGCTCTCGTGGCGCAACGCGTTCCTCAACAGCCCCGGCTCGCCCGGGTCGAACTTCTCGTACACGACGCCGGTGATCCCGGCCGGGGGCTACACCGTGCTCGTCCGCGGCGTGGACCAGAACGGCCAGGGGACGCCCGTGCCGAGCCAGCGCGGCGTCACGGTGACCACACCGGTGAACGCCCCGCCGGTCGCGAGCTACACGATGAGCTGCAACCAGAACGTGTGCACGTTCGACGGCCGCTCGTCGACCGACGAGAACCCGACCACCTTGACGTACTCCTGGACGTTCGGGACCCTGACCAACACCGGTCCGCTGCCGACCCGGACGTTCACGGGCGCGGGCACCTACACGGGCATCC
>Ga0194128_10001839_pt1 | contig 36022 bp, 29 predicted proteins | sample TA2KigCa65mmetaG_FD_148650 | JGI IMG/M metagenome (GOLD analysis project Ga0194128, IMG submission 148650) | Freshwater microbial communities from Lake Tanganyika, Tanzania - TA2015037 Kigoma Deep Cast 65m | ecosystem: Environmental > Aquatic > Freshwater > Lake | place: Tanzania: Lake...
TCGGTCGCATGGGTCAGCAGGCAGTGCTCGTGTTCAGCGACGGGACGCGGTGCAGGCAGTTCGTCTGTTTTGTTCGGGCGAAGGACAAGCGGCGCAGGCGAGCCGCCTGCAATACGGAGAAAAGACTGTTCAAGGTCTTCGACGTAATCAACCGCTGCCGCCAGGCCGATGGCGCCGGCGATGTTCGGCGTGCCGGCTTCGAACTTGTACGGCAACTCGTTCCAGGTCGTCTTGGCGAAGCTGACGTAGCTGATCATGTCGCCGCCGGTCTGATAGGGGGGCATCAGCTCCAGATGGCGCGGCTTGCCGTAGAGCCCCCCAATTCCCGTGGGGCCATAGACCTTGTGGCCGCTGAAGGCGTAGAAGTCGCAATCCAGCTCGCGCACATCGATCCTTAAGTGAGGCACGGCCTGGGCGCCGTCGACCACGACATAGACGCCGTGCTGGTGTGCGAGCTCGATGATCTTTTTGACCGGATTGATCGTTCCGAGTGCATTGGAGACATGCGCGATCGAGATGATCTTCGTGGCCGGATTGATCATCTTCTCCAGCGCGGCCAGGTCCAGTTCGCCGGCGTCGTTGACGGGAATCACACGCAAGTTGGCGTGCTTCTCCCAGCACAGGACTTGCCAAGGTACGATGTTGCTGTGATGCTCCAGGGCCGACACGATGACCTCGTCGCCGGCGTGGACGTTCATTCGGCCAAAAGTCTGCGCGACCAGATTGATTGCCTCAGTCGTGCCTCGCGTGAAGATCAGATCGCGCAGGCACGGGGCGCCGATAAACTTCTGCACTTTGACCCGGGCTTCTTCATATAGCTCCGTCGCACGCTCGCTCAGAGCATGGACCCCGCGGTGCACGTTGGCGTGATCGTTTTCATAGTAATGCTTGATCGCATCGATGACGGCGCGCGGCTTCTGGCTCGACGCGGCGTTGTCGAAGTAGACGAGCGGTTTGCCGCGAACGAGTTGATGCAGAATCAGAAAGTCGGCCCGGACGCGTTCGACATCGAACGCTGGGTGTGCGGCTTCCGGGGTTGTGGTTGCGATGGACATTTTCAACGTTCCCGTTTAGCCGCTCGCCTTTGGCGAGCGCGCGGCCGCCCGCGCCGATGGCGAGCGGCTAAACAACTCAACGCACGATGCGCTGCTCCAGTTCGTCGCGCAGCGCCTCAATCTTCAATCGCCCTACGATATCGTTGGCAAACGCGAACGTCAGCAGTCGCCGGGCCTGGTCCAGCGGGATGCCGCGCGATTGCAGGTAGAACAGTTGCAGCGGATCGAGTTGGCCGACGGTCGCGCCATGCGTGCACTTGACATCGTCCGCGAAAATCTCGAGCTGCGGTTTCGTATTGATCGTCGCGTCGTCGGAGAGCAGCAGCACCTTATTCGTCTGCTTGGCGTCGGTCTTCTGGGCGTCCTTGCGGACGAAGATCTTGCCGTTGAAGACGCCATGCGACTTGCCGTCGAGGATGCCCTTGTAAAGCTCATGGCTCGCACAATTCGGCTGAGCGTGATCGATGAGGGTGAAGTTATCGATGTGCTGCGTGCCTGACGCGAGGTAAAGGCCATTGACGGTGGCCTCGGCATGTTCGCCGTCGAAGCGAACGCGGACCTCGTTGCGAACTAAAGCGCCGCCTAGCGAGACATAATGCGTCGTGAAGTTGCTGCGCGCGCCCATGACGACCGCCGTGTGGGCGATGTGGTAAGCGGTCGTGCTTTCGTCCTGGATTTTCACGTGATCGACGACCGCACCTTCGCCGACGGCGATTTCGGTGACGGCGTTGGTGAAGTATGCTGCATTTCCGGAGTATCGCTCGACGATCGTGACGCAGGCATTTTTGCCGACGACAACCAACGTACGGGGATGAATCGCCGGCGCGTTTCCTTCCACGAGAGAGTGGAATCTGATCTCAATCGGTGTCGCGATGACGTTGCCATCGGGAACCACCACATAGGCGCCGTCATTGAGAAAGCTCGTGTTCAGGCACGTGAATGGGCTGTCTCGGTCGCTTGCAATGCGTGCCAACTGTGATAGTTTCGTTGTGGCCCTGGCCAATGAGCCGATTTCGGCACTCGCCCCGATCGATTCGGGCGCCTGTTTGGCGAATCGTCCGTTGACGAACAGGACAGTTGGGTGATCGGAATCGAGCTTCACTCGCGCATGAACATTGTTCGCCAACGTGAAAGGCGTCGCCGTGATCGGCGATATATTCGTAAACCGCCAATCTTCTGTACGCGTCGTGGGCAAGGCCGCTGCGCCAAAACACTCGCGGCCGCTTTGGCGCAGCTGTGCAAATCGCGCATCCGCCTGATTATCGAATGGGGTGAACAGTTTCGTGAATGTTGTTTTTTCCATGATCTTGCATGCTCGATCCCGCGGTTTCGCTACGCTCACCTGCGGGCTTCTGGCCCCGTCAAACTGCAATTTGCAATCTGCATCTCATGCCGGGACGGTCATCTTGATCGGGTCGTAACCGTGCTTCTCCAGCTCCAACGCCAACTCCTTTGGACCCGACTTCACGATCCGGCCTTCCGCCAACACATGCACGTAATCGGGCACGATGTAGTCGAGCAGCCGCTGGTAGTGCGTGATGACGATCATCGCCCGGTCCTTGGAGCGCAGCGCGTTGACCCCCTCGGCCACCGCTTTCATCGCGTCGATGTCGAGGCCGGAATCGGTTTCGTCGAGGATCGCTAATCTCGGCTCCAGAACCGCCATCTGAAAAATCTCGTTGCGTTTCTTCTCGCCGCCGGAAAAGCCCTCATTGACATTGCGTTTGAGCAAATCCTCGGGCATATGTAAGATCTTCATCTTCTGCTTGACGATCTTGAGGAACGCGGCAGCGTCGAGTTCCGGCTCGCCGCGATGCTTACGGACGGCGTTGACCGACGCCCGCAGAAAGTAGCTGTTGGTGACGCCGGGGATCTCGACCGGGTACTGGAAGGCGAGGAAGATGCCTTCGCCGGCGCGTTCTTCGGGGTCCATGTCGAGGAGGTTCTTGCCTTCGAAGAGAACCTCGCCTTGCGTGACCTCGAATGCATCCTTGCCGGTGAGGACGCCGGCAAGGGTGCTCTTGCCAGAGCCATTGGGCCCCATGATGGCATGCACTTCGCCGGCTTTGACGTCGAGGTTGATGCCGCGCAGGATGTCCTTGTCGGCAACGCGGGCATGGAGGTTCTTGATGGTCAGCATGTTCATGTATCAAGCCACTTGATGTTTGTGACGAATCGGTTTCTTGGATTTCTTCTCTGCGTATGTCTTTGGCGTCGGCAACGCGCGGCCCTGCTCCTCGTAGAACTCGATCAATGTTTCCATCACTTCCTGCGCGTGCATGACGGCCTCCTTGTAAGTCGCGCCGTGTGTCTGCGGTTCCGGACCAAATTCTGGCAGCGTGACGAGGTGCGCTTGATCTTCCTCGGACCACTGGATCACCACCGAATACTGCATCTTCACGGATTGCCTCTCGCTTGCCGAATCGCTTTCTTCACCTTGTGCTCCAAGTGTGGCGGTGCATCATCGCCATCATGACCGCGACCGACACGTGCGTTTTCACAGCGTGCCACCAAACGGTGTGGCTTCCATAGCCCGGCCGCCAGAGAAACCGGCATTTGTCAGCATCCGCTTCAACTCGCGCACTTTCTTGGGCATCAGCCAACGCTTCCCTCCAAACTCACTCCCAGCAGCTTCTGGGCCTCGACCGCGAACTCCATCGGCAGCTCGCGGAAGACTTCCTTGCAGAAGCCGTTGACGATCATGCTGACGGCGTCTTCCGCGGAAAGACCACGCTGTTTGCAGTAGAAGATCTGGTCCTCGCCGATCTTCGACGTGGACGCTTCGTGCTCGACGGTGGAGCTGGTGTTCTTCACCTCGATGTAGGGGAACGTGTGGGCGCCGCATTTGTCGCCCAAGAGCAGCGAATCGCACTGGCTGTAGTTGCGCGAATGCTCGGCCGCCTTGAGCACTTTGACCTGGCCGCGATAGGTGTTTTGGCCGCGGCCGGCGCTGATGCCCTTCGAGACGATCGTACTCCTAGTGTTCTTGCCGACGTGAATCATCTTGGTGCCGGTGTCGGCCTGTTGTTTGTGGTTAGTGAGAGCGACGGAGTAGAACTCGCCGACGGAGTTGTCGCCGATCAGGATGCAACTCGGATATTTCCAAGTGATGGCGCTACCGGTCTCGACCTGCGTCCAGGATATCTTGCTGTTGCGTCCTCGGCAGGCGCCGCGCTTGGTGACGAAGTTGTAGATGCCGCCTTTGCCTTCCTTGTCGCCGGGGTACCAGTTCTGCACGGTCGAATACTTGATCTGCGATCCTTCGCCGACCGCGACGAGTTCGACGACGGCGGCATGGAGTTGGTTCTCGTCGCGGATCGGAGCGGTGCAGCCTTCAAGATAGCTGACATACGCCCCTTCTTCGCAGACGATCAGCGTGCGTTCGAACTGCCCCGTCTCCTTGGCGTTGATGCGGAAATACGTGGACAGCTCCATCGGGCAGCGCACGCCCTTGGGGATGTATGCGAACGACCCGTCGCTAAAGACGGCGGAGTTTAGCGTCGCGAAATAGTTGTCGTTGTAAGGCACCACGCTGCCCAAATACTTCTTGATCAACTCCGGATGATTGTGCACCGCTTCCGAAAACGAACAGAAGATGACGCCCATTTCGGCGAGTTTGTCCTTGAACGTCGTGGCGACCGAAACGCTGTCGAACACCGCATCGACCGCAACGCCGGTCAATCGTTTTTGCTCATCGAGCGAGATGCCGAGCTTCTCGAACGTCTTCAAGAGCTCCGGGTCGACTTCATCGAGGCTGGTAAGCTGCTTCTTCGGCTTCGGGGCCGCGTAGTAGATCATGTTCTGATAATCGACCGCCGGAAACGTCACGTTCGGCCACCAGCGTGGCTCTTCCATCGTTGTCCAAAAACGATAGGCCTTGAGCCGCCAGTCGAGCAGCCATTTCGGTTCTTTCTTGATGGCGGAGATGCGGAGAATAATGTCCTCATTCAGCCCCTTGGGCAGGGTGTCGGCGTCGATATCGGTCGTGAAGCCCCACTCGTATTCTTTGTTGGCGAGTTGCTCGATGGTTTGGGTTGCGGTGGTCATGATCCGTCTCCTCTTTGAAGCCCAGGTGTGAGGTACTCCGAACTCCTGGGCTTGCACGTTCATCTCACGACGTTCAAGGTCAACAGTTGCGGCTCGTCGGCGAATACGGCGGCGGCGAGACGTTCGCGCAACAATTCCGGAAGCTGGCCTTCATTCTGAATCAGGTCGGCGAGCGTGATCTGATCGAGAGTCTTTCGCATCCAGTGCTCGAGCGTCTGCCAAAGCGATTTCAGCGTGCAACCGGAGCGATTTGTACATACGCCGTTAGGGGCTTCGGTGCCTGCATGTTTCTTGCAGTAGTCGGTTTCGTCAAAGAGCGGTTCGCCGAGAATCAGAAGGATCGAACCCAGACCGATTTCCTCAGCTGGCTTTGCCAGGGTGTAACCTCCGGAGCGTCCGCGAACACTGTCGAGCACCCCACCGTGTCGCAACACCGCCATGAGCTTGCCGACATAGGCGACCGAAAGTCCTTCCGCAGTCGCGATTTCCGGCAACGAAGCAGCGCCGCTTTCGGATTTGGCAACCCGAAGCAGGCATCGCAAGCCGTACTCTTCTTGAGCGCTGATCTTCATGGGAAAGCTCCGCAACGTCGTGTCTACGTTCATTCTAGTAATGTAGACTTTTTTGTCAAGATTTTAGTGTTCGTAGTTGCGCATCGGTCGCCAGCCTTCGCGAGGCGGCGCCAAACGAATGTGCTGCCACGGCGTGAACGTTGGTGATAGAATGACCGCGAGGTGCGTTAATGGCGGGCAGAGCTGCCAAACATCCCAAACGTGAACTGCTGGCTGCGTTCCTGGCAGGAGAGTTGAGCGAGGCCGGGCAGGAGTCGATCGCGCGGCACATCGAGAAGTGTGACGCGTGCTGTCAGACGCTGCGTGAACTCCCGGAAGATCCTAGCGTCGCCAAGATTCGCCAGGCCACCGCGCCGGCCGAGCAGCCGGAGCGATCCGGTGCCGCGCGCTCACGCCGCGAGGAACAGCCGGTTCCGAAAGAACTGCAAGAGCATCCGCGCTATCGCATCGGAAGATTTCTGGGCGCCGGTGGCATGGGCGCGGTGTATCGAGCCGAGCACAAAGTCATGGATCGCGTCGTTGCCATCAAGATCATTCATCCTGAATTGACGCGTCATCCGCGTGTTATCGATCGCTTTCGCCAAGAAGTGAAGGCGGCGGCGCGATTGTCGCATCCGAATATCGTGGCCGCGTATGATGCCGAACAGGCGGGCGACATTCACTTCCTGGTCATGGAGTATGTCGATGGCACGAGCCTGGGCCAGTTGGTGGCGAGAAAAGGGCCGCTCGATGTGCCGCTGGCGTGTTCGTTCATTCGCCAGGCCGCACGGGGACTGCAGCACGCCTTCGAAGCCGGCATGGTGCATCGCGACATCAAGCCGCAGAATCTCATGTTGACGCGCAAAGGCCAGATCAAGATTCTCGACTTCGGCCTGGCCCGGCTAGCAAGTGAAGCTCAAATGGACGAAGCGATGCCCGAAGGAGGCGGCCGACCGGAACAGACGCAGATGGGCGACGTGATGGGAACGCCGTCTTACATGGCCCCGGAGCACATCGCCGATCCGAGCCAGGCCGACATTCGCGCGGACATTTACGGCTTGGGCTGCACATTGTTCTTTCTTTTGACGAGTGAATCTCCGCCGGCCAAGGAGGCGGTCCCGAACCCGACGAAGAAGCGCACCTATCGTCCGCCGCGGCCGATTACCGATCTGCGTCACGACCTTCCGGACGACCTGGTAGCCGTCATCAACACGATGCTTGCGACGGATTCTGCGGACCGTTACCAGACGCCGGCGGACGTGGTCAAGGCGCTCGATCCATTCACTCAGCCTGGAAAGGCGAGCGCGAAGCCAACCGCCAAGCGGGCGCCGTCACCACCTCCGCCATCGGTCGTTGAGCCCGCGCGTCCCGAGCCGCCGGGGTTCGCCGCACAGTGTCCATTCTGCCAAACGCGCACGCGCGTGCCGCTCAAGTCCCGCGGCGCGAGCGTCCCGTGTCCGACATGCAAGTGCTACTTCACCGCTGTCTCCGACAAGGACATGGTCTAAAGACAATACTCGCTCGCCTCACCGAGGCGGAGCTAAACAACGCCGTTTGCACATCTTGACGGCCTCGAGCACGCGTTGTTTCGTCACATCCATCGTGGTACACTTTTCCAACCGAGGCCACTGGATACGCCTCACTGCTTCGGATCCTCGTCAAGAAAGGAATCTTCCCCATGAGCCGAATGTTGATTGCACTTTTCGCCATAAGTCTGACGGTCGTGCCCGTCACGGCACAAACAACGCGCGTGGCGGCGACGCACGCCGACAAGACGAATGTGTCGAAGCCTGCTGTCGGAACGACCAAGGTCGCCGTCTTCAACATCGGCATCGTGCTGAGCAAGTACGATCGCGCCATCGCCGTGAAACAAGCGATCGCTGGAGACGTCAAACGGTTCCAGGCCGAAGCGAAGGAACTCGTGCAGAATCTGAAAACCTGGGAAACCGCCCGGATGAAGAGCGACATCAGCCCCGACCGGAAGGAACTCTACGACGAGAAGATCATCAACGCCAAACGCCGGCTCGAAGACCTTGACCGCCAGATGCGCGTGCAGGTCAGCAAGTCGCAGGACGCCAGGTTGACCGAACTCTGGAAGGACGTTCGTGGCGCGGTCAAGGCCTACGCCGACGAGCACGGCTTGCAACTCGTGATCGCCTATGGCGACCCCAAGGAGGCCGAGTTGGTGGACGCCGTGCCGAACATCGCTCGCAAGATGCAAGCCATGGACCAGGGCGGCGGAGTGCCGTTTTTCGTCAGCCCTGGCGTCGACATCAGCGAAGCGATTGTGGAGATGCTCAATCGGCAGTACCGCGAGAAGAAGGCCGAATCGTCGGAGGATGATCCGAAGTAGCGATGGCTTGGTCTAGCGCCCGCCCGGCGGGCATTCAGCATGTTCGCGGGGCACGTTTTCGACGTGCCCGTTTTCTTGAGGCACGTTGAAAACGTGCCCCACGCCATACGGGCCACAAAATGAACGCTACCATAATCAGCGTCGTTTCGTTCGTCATCGCGACGGGATTCAATTCACCGGAAGTCCCCGTCAAGAAACCTGTCGGCCCGACCCGCGTCGCCGTCGTGAACATCGGCAGAGTCTTTTCGTATTTTGACCATCGTAACCGATGGAATGCTCTTTCGCTTATGTCGCAGGTTCACAAACGGCATGACGAAATCAACCAGATCACCACGAACATCGCTTTGTGGCAGACGACTCTCAACAATTCTGATTTCCGCGACGACGCCAAATGGCATCTGCGGCAGTATATCACGCGTGCGAAGAAACACTCGGCTGAGCTTGATGCGGAGATCAAATGCCTTCTCGAAAAGTACCAAGAAGAGTCCTTGACCCAGTATTGGACTGAGATTCAGGGTGCGGTCAAAGCCTATGCCGAGCAGCATGGCATTCACATTGTGCTCGGCTACGGCGAACCACTCGAGATCGAGTTGCTCAATGCCTTTCCGAACATCAATCGCAAGAATCAGGCCATCGACACGGGGGCCAGCGTTCCACTTCTGTTTCGCAACAGCGAAGACATTACGGACGGCGTGATGAACATGATGCGGAAACGCCGTCGCGAGAAACAGGAATAGTGCTTTGATCAACGAGGCGGGACGCGAGCGCGAAACGAAGAGGTTACAACGCCGCCAGGTAGAGCTCGTGGATGTCGTCTTCGGTAACGGGCCGCGGATTGAAGCGGGCGGTCCATTGTTGCGATGCTTCCTCGGCAAGCAACGGCAAAATGCCGCGGCTGATGTCGCATTCGCGCAAGCGCGTCGGCAAGCCCGCTCGCCGCATCAGTTCGACCAGACGTTCTGCCAGCAATTCGGCGGCGTTGTCAACGTGCCCGTTCGGCCAACCCGCTTCTTCGACCAGGTCGCCGTACAATTCCGAAACCGCGGGTGAATTGAAACGCACGACGTGAGGCAGCATGATGCCGATGGCCAGGCCATGCGTGACGCCGTAGTGCGCGGTCAGCGGATTGGCGCAGGCGTGGCAGACGCCGAGCATGGAGTTCTCGATTGCAGTGCCGGCGAGGAAGGCGCCCATCTGCATGGCGCCGCGCGCTTCCAAGTCGGTCGGCTCGTTCATGACTCTTTCGAGATTCATCTCCAAGAGCTTCCACGCTTCGCGAGCGAACATCTGCGAGACCGGGCTGCGCTTGGTGCAAACGTACGATTCGACGGCATGAGCAAGGGCGTCGATGCCGGTCAGCGCCGTGACCTTGGCAGGCTGCGTGACGGTAACTTCCGGATCGAGAATGGCGACGGTGAAGGCGGCCTTGCGATCACCGCAGGCCATCTTCAGGTGTGTCTTTTCGTCGGCGATGAGGGCATAGGATTGGGCTTCGCTGCCGGTGCCCGACGTGGTGGGAACGCCGATCGACGGGAGCATCGGCTTCTTGGCCTTGCCGAAGCCCTTGTAGTCGCGCATCGACCCGCCATTGGTGAGGAGGAAGTTGATGCCTTTGGCGCAGTCCATGGCGCTGCCGCCGCCGACGGAGACGATCATGTCGATGTCGAGCGGCTTGGCGAACTGCACGCCGCGATCGACGTGTTTACTAGTGGGGTTCTCCTCGACGTCGTCAAAGACGAACACTTCGAGCCCGGCGCCCTTGAGCGATTGCACCGCGCGCTGCGGGTGGCCGGCCGCTTCGAGACCCGGATCGGTGACGAGCAGCGCCCTCGTGTCGCCCAGCTCGCGCGCCAACTCGCCGAGCCGACCCAGCGTGCCGGCGCCGTACACGACGCGTGTCGGCGTGTGAAAATCGAACGGCTGCAGCGGCATCGTGGCGGGAGGGACTAGCCGAACCGAATTCATGATAGTCGACGTCGATTGCATATTTCGCTAACGGACAGGCTCATTTCGGCGGGAATCATACCACATCATAAGTATATCCGAATATCAGGCGAACGCGATCAAAAATCAGAATACACCGGGCGCCTGGTTCCCTTTGGCGTTCGGCGCTTGATTTGCGTCTGTCAGCAGGTTATGCTCTTCCCGCGACGCCAATCGCCATGTAGCATTCGGCTATGGCGACATCTGTGTTGTGGGTGCAATTCGTTGAGACGCACATTCGTTGAGGACGCACGAAAATGGATCCCATGATGGTCGACCTAATCAAGGCGGGGCTTTGGCCGCTGGTAGTGCTGGTTGCCATGCTCGTGTTTGTGAAGCCGCTGTCGGGACTCATCGATCGGGTGACGCGCATCTCGGTCAAGGACAAGGATGGGGCAACCTACGAGATCACTGCCGAAAAACGGACCGAGTCGCCAAGCCCCGACAAAACCGAGGCGGCGCCCGGCGCAACGACGCCGACCGCCGAGGTCGCTGCGCCGATGGCGCCAGTTGACGCCTCCGATGAGCAAAACCCGATACGAAATTGGCTAATCTTAGCCATCACGATCGCAGGACTGTTGCTGACGACCTTGGCGATGGGGGGCACTTCCCCTTACTATCCGCTGCAATACTTCATCTGGATGCCGATCTTGGCGGCGGCGACGGGTGCGATCTACCTCACGCTCGAACAATTCGGCTACATCCCCTGGGCCCAACCAGGAACTGCCGAGACGTCGCCTGGCGTCCCGGTGTCACCGGCATGGGCGTATTTCCGCGACCACGGCGGCTTATTCATCGCGGTATTCATCGGCGGCGCCGCCGGGTGGCTCTGGGCCAGCGAACGAGCCTACAACATTCGCGCACAGGAGCGGACTCAAAGCCTACTCATCCGCGAGGTCGACAAGAAGTGATCGGCGCCGATCCGCTCGGCGCTTGCTTTCGCACGTCAGCCCGGTTATGTTATCGGCACGTCACGAACTCTCCTCCCCGCCCGCCTCTACGAGGCGGGACTAAACTTGAAAGGACACCATGAGTGCATCATCGTTCACCCGCCGCGAGTTCATCGGCGCCACCGGCCTGGGCATGGCGGCGCCGTTCATTCTCGATTCCCACCTCTGGGCACAAGAACGCCAGGGCCAGGGGCCGAACAACCGAATCAACCTCGGCTTCATCGGCGTGGGCATGATGGGACGTGGGCATCTGGGCGGATTCCTCGGCAACCGTTCGACGCAGGTCGTGGCCGTCTGCGATGTGCACCGCGTTCGAAGGGACGATGCGGTCGAGCGCGTGCACCGCGCTTACGCCGCCGAACGCAAGGCCGGCACATATCGCGGCTGCGCGGCGTACAACGACTTCCGCGAGCTGTTGGCACGCCGCGACATCGACGCCGTTGTCATCGCCACGCCAGACCACTGGCACGCCATCCCCGCCATCCTGGCATGCCGGGCGCGCAAGGATGTCTATTGCGAGAAGCCATTGTCGCTGACGATTTTCGAAGGCCGGGCCATGGTGCGGGCGGCACGCGACAACAACGTCATCTTTCAGACCGGCAGCCAGCAGCGCACCGAGTTCGGCGGACGCTTCCGCCGCGCGGTTGAATACGTGCGGTCCGGACGCATTGGACGGCTGCGCACCATCCGCATCGGCGTGGGCGCGCCGCCTCGGCCTTGCACCCTACCCGACGAAGCGACGCCCGAAGGCATCGACTGGGAAATGTGGAACGGCCCGTCGCCGGTCCGCGCGTTCCATCGCGATCTCTGCCCGATCGGCATTCACAACCACTTCCCGGCCTTCCGCGCCTATCGCGAATACGCCGGTGGCTATCTGGCCGACATGGGCGCCCATCATTTCGACATCGCGCAGTGGGCCCTCGACATGGACAACAGCGGCCCGGTCGAAATCCATCCACCGGCCCAGGGCGAGACCGGCCTGCGCTTCGTATATGCCAACGGCGTCGAGATGTTCCATGGCGGCCCGACCGATTGCCGATTCGAGGGGACCGAAGGCCGCATCGACGTGAGCCGCGGCGCCATCTCGTCGATGCCCGCGGCCATCCTGCAACAACCGCTGGGCGAGCGCGACTTCCATCTTCCCGCGGCGCCGGCGAACCATCGGCAAAATTGGCTCGACTGCATCCGCTCCCGCCGCACCCCCGTCGCCGACGTCGAGATCGGCGCGCGCACCGCCAGCATTTGCCAACTCGCCAACATCGGCTACCAGCTCAGGCAGATGCTCCGCTGGGACCCCGTCCGCGAGCAGTTCGTCGACAACACCGAGGCCAACCGCCTTCGCTACCGCGAAAACCGCTGGCCGTGGAATCGGATGTAGACAAAAATGAAAACGGAGGCGAAAAATGCCCAGGTATGTTTGCCCTCATTGCGGCGATCCCCTGACGAGCACGGAGGTTAGCGAGCGCCAATGTTTGAACTGTAGGCAACCCCTACCACCCAATTTACCCGAAGCGATTGAACCGGTCGTACCTCAGACCAGCGGGTCCCGTGCGGCTTCGAATATTGCCCCAGGCAGTGAGCCTTGGTTTTACAGCTACCTTGAGTATTACGCTCATGTGCTGAAGATTCTCACGGTCATAGTGTTCGGCGCTGCGGCCGTGGCTGTTACGATCACCATCGGGCTTTCGTGTATGTTCACTGTGTTTTGGGCAAACCGTTAACGCCTGGCACCTTTTTGGGAGGTTAGAATGGTTCAGGGTCTTGTCGTAATGTGGGCGGTCATCTGGGTATGCGCCATGCTTTTTTTGCTTCTCGGGTTTCTGCTTTCACTTGTAAGCGTCGCATTCATTTACTTACTGGTAGACATAGCGCGGAACATTCGCGCCCTTCGACTAAAGCACGGCAATTGACATGGGCACGGTATCGCGAAAACCGCAGGCCCTGGAATCGGATGTAGCGGGCTCGCGGGTCGGACTGTTTGCATCAACCCAAACTACTTCCGCAGCTTCTTCTTTCGCAATAGGTCCGCCATCCACTTCGCATTCTGCTTCGAAAGCGGCGGCGATGGGCATGTGCCGCGGTAATCAATTCGATCGGGGAAACGGCCCGCATCGTAGCATTGATCCACGAGCGCCTGCAAGTCGACCGGCACATCGCGATCATCGCCCGCAAGCGGCACCGCAAACCGCGGCAGCCGCTTGGAGAGCGCCGTCGCCCAGACGCGATATTTGTTCCGCCAGCCCCCTTTGTGCAGGCAGACCAGATAGTCCCAACCATTTTCGTCCAGGCGCTCGCGCGGCACGCCAACGGTGTGCTCCCCAGCACGCAGTAGGTCAATCTCGATGAGGTGTGTCTTGCTTTGTAACAGCTCGTTTTGCTTCTCGAGATAAATGTCGCGGCCTTGCCCAGGATTCTTGTTCGTCGGACTCAGCACTTCGAGAACGGCGACCAGCGTTCCGGGATTGCGAGCGAGGTGAATCTCAATGAACGTCTCGCGAAATTCTTCCGGCGGAAACTCAATCTCCACGGCCGGATCCGCTTCCGCGATGGCGACCGAGGAGATGCCGTTTCCGTTGCGTGTTTGACTGCGAGGATTCCGCGCGACCGAAGTGTCCGGATACCGGCTGGTCGGCAGCTCAACGAGGAACACTCGCTCCTCGACATTCGCCACGTAACCCGCCGGCAACTCTTGGTTCAGCGCGTCGGCTGCATAGGTAATGAGCCGACTATGCACGCTCGGCCAAACTGCGGGTTCTTCCAAGAACGGATTCATGCCCGGAAACGGATTCGGCATGAGTTCACTCCTCGATCGCTCGATACTGCCATTATGCCATGCCGAACCATCGCTGGACAAGTCCGTCGATCCCAGGGGTTCGGAGTACCTCACCCCAGGGCGTCTGGGCGAATTACTTCTTCGCCGAAATGGCCTTGCATACCTTTGGCGGCGACATCGGCAAGACGTCCATGCGGACGCCGACGGCGGCGTGGATCGCGTTGGCGATCGCGCCGCATGGAGGAACGATTGGAACTTCGCCAACGCCGCGGACGCCGTAGGGGTGCAGCGGGTCCGGCACTTCGACGATTACCGCGTCGATCATCGGCAAGTCGAGCGCGGTCGGCATGCGGTAGTCGAGGAAGCTGGCGTTGGTCATCGCCCCTTTGTCGTTGTAGACGTACTCCTCGTTGAGCGCCCAACCGATGCCTTGCACCGTGCCCCCCTGGATTTGCCCTTCGACATAGCTCGGATGAATCGCCCGGCCGCAATCTTGGACGGACGTGTAACGCAGGATCGCCACCTTGCCCGTCTCCGGATCGACCTCGACATCGACGATATGGACCGCGAACGCCCCGCCCGGCCAAGGCGGATCGACGCTGGCCCGACCGACGATGACGCTGCCGTGCTTCTGCGCCTCGGCGGCGATCTCCTTGAACGTCAACTTCTTCGATGCATCAGACTTCGACGTGACAACTCCCCTTTCGTACACGAGATCGTCGGCTGACACCTTCCAGATCGCGGCGGCTTTCTCGATCATTTGCCGTTGGATGTCCTTGGCGGCTTCGAAGGCGGCCCAGCCGGTAGCGTAGGTCACCCGGCTACCGCCCGTGACATCGGTGTAACCAACAGCGTCCGTGTCCGCCACGCTCGGCTTCACGTCGGTCACCGGGATGCCGAGCGCCTCGGCGAGTTGCATGGCGACGCTGGTCCGCGTGCCGCCGATATCGGTCGAGCCTTCGACGAGACTGACCGAACCGTCGCCGTTCACCGAGGCGGTGACGCACGACTTCAGGCCGATGTTGAACCAGAAGCCGGCCGCGACGCCGCGGCCTCGCTTGAACGCAGTTTTGGTTCCTTTGGCGAGCGGCGCGGTGTAGTGAGGATGCTTCTTCGCCGCCTGGACCGTCTCGATCATGCCGATTTTTGGAAACGCCGGCCCATCGGCGCGCCGGCTTCCTTCCTTGGCGGCGTTCTTGATCCGGAAGTCGAGCGGGTCGATCTTGAGCTTCTGGCAAATCTCATCGACGACCGTTTCCATCGCCATGGCGGCATTGGTCGCGCCGGGCGCGCGGTAGGCCGAGGTTGCGGGTTTGTTGACGCAGACGTCGTAGCCGTTGATGAGCAGGTTCGGAATGTCGTAGCAGGAGAATATGCAGACGCAGCCAGCCCAGATCGGCGAGCCGGGAAACGCGCCGGCCTCGTAGGCGAGATACGCCTCGGCGGCGACGAGCTTGCCGTTCTTATCGGCGCCGACCTTGACCTTGATGAACGAGCCCGGCGTCGGACCGGTCGCTTCGAAACAGGCGGCCCGATCCATCAGCACTTTCACAGGCTTGCCGCACTTCTTGCTCAGAATCGCCGCCACCGGTTCGAGATAGACCCGAATCTTGCCGCCGAACCCGCCTCCGATCTCCATGGGCACAACCTTGATCTTGGCGATCGGCAATGCCAACAGCTCGGCGACTTGAGCACGCACCGTGAACGCCCCTTGCGTCGAGCACCAGATCGTCACCGTGCCGTCCGCATTCCACAGGGCCGTCGCGTTGTGCGGCTCGATGTAACCCTGATGCACCGTCGCGGTGTTGAACGACTTCTCGATGACGATGGCCGCTTCCTTGAACCCCTTGTCCGGATCGCCGAGCTTGTACTGCAAGTGCTTGGCGACGTTGGTTGGTTTCTTTTCGCCATTGGATTCCGACATCGACTCCGTGACGAGATCATCATGCAGAATCGGCGCGCCCGGCTCCATCGCCTTCACCACGTCGGTGACGCACGGCAAAACCTCATACTCGATCTGGATCAGCTTGCACGCTTCCTCGGCGACATGCCCGTTGATCGCGGCGACGGCGGCGACGGCTTGACCGCGATAACGCACCTTTCCGCGCGCCAGACAGTTGCTCGACAGATGCGCGAGATTGATCGCCCCTTCGCCGAGGTTGGCCATCTTGTTGCCCGGATCGGGAAAGTCAGCCGACGTGACGACCGCTTCGACGCCGGGCAGCGCGAGCGCCTTCGAGACGTCGACCTTCTTGATCTTGGCGTGAGCATGCGGGCTGCGCAAGACGCGCCCGTGCAACAGCCCCGCCGCCTGAAAATCGGCGCCGTACAGGGCGCGCCCGGTGACCTTGTCGACCCCATCATGCCGCACCGGCCGCGTGCCGATCACGGAAAACGTTTGGCTCATCGTAATGGCTCCTTTGAGATTGGTATAAGGAGAGCGCCATGAAGTGGCGAGCGGCGACATGACGGGGAGTCCGTTCAAAATCACTGGGCAATACTGCATGGGACCTCGCGCGAAACTGCCGAGCGAAGAACGGTATGCAGCAATGGGGGCGGGCAAGCTAGAATGCGCGTGCGTGGCAGTAGTGAAACAGGAGTTCCCACTCACGCTGTTGGATACGGCGGCACAACAACTCCAAAGCCGCACCGCCGCTTACAGCACGCTCGCACAAGTCGACGAATGCCGGCGCATCCCACCTCGCGTTCACTGGGATGACGTCGCATCCGGCCTCGATCGCTAGCGACAGCGAGGCTTGCTGCAACTCTCCGTGGATCGGATGCGTCGGCACGCGGCGAAACCAGTACTTGGCGTTCCAGTAGTCCGGCTCGCGACGATGCATGATGCCGTGCCAATAGCTTCCCTCGGTGGTCGCGAGGTCTTGGCTGATGGAGTGCGATTCGTCCAAGAAATCGTGCAGGAGCCAAAGGCCTGCCAGACAGGCCAGGGCTGCGTTTCGATCGCGCGCTCTGCCGAGCAGCGTCGCTTCCAATTGCTGCAACAAGGGCATGGCCGCGACGTCGGGCTTTCCTGGGCCGAGCGCCATCAAACGGTCGGTTGACAAAAGCAGTCGCAGTTCAGGAATGGGGTCCATGCTTCCTTCGCTTACGCTTCAGGCTCTGATGGGTCACTGCGATTTCTGCGGGATCGGACGGCCCATGCGCGTCAGGAGCATCTTCATATCTTCCCAGACTTCGCGTTTCATTTCCGGGTGCTTGTGCGGCAGCAAATAGGCCGGATGGTACGTGACCACGAGCGGAACGCCTTTGTAGTTGTGAAACCGCCCGCGCAGCCTGCCGATCGACATGGTCGTCTGCAACAGATTCGTGGCCGCACATCCGCCCAGCGCCACCAGGAATTTGGGTTGCACGAGCGCGAGTTGACGTTCCAGAAACGGTCGGCAGTTGCTCGCTTCATCCGCGAGCGGCGTGCGGTTGCCCGGCGGTCGGCATCTGAGGATGTTGCAAATGTAGACCTCGTCGCGTTTGAATCCCATGGCGGCAATGATTTTGTTGAGCAGCTGGCCCGCGGCGCCGACAAATGGAACGCCTTGTGCGTCTTCATCCGCTCCGGGCGCCTCGCCGACGAAACAAAGCTCAACGCCTGGCTCGCCGTCTCCGAAGACGGTTTGCGTCCGGGTCGAGCACAGTTCCGCGCAGCGCATGCACGTCTTGACCTCGTCCGCCAATGTTTGCAGCGCCACGCGACGCTCCTCGATAGACAGGCCACCCTCTGCCGCGGCCGTTTCCTCTGCGATGTCGAACATCGAAGCGGTCGACGCATCGTCGGCCGGTTTTGTCGTTTGGGAGATGACCAGAGGCGGAGCGGACGGCAGCCAATCGATTCCGCTGGCGTGCACCAGCTGAAGATGGGTCAACAGCTGCTGGCGAAGTGATTCGGGAGAATGCGTCATGGCAGTCCATACCAGAAACGATCACGATTCGCGTTTCGCATCGAGCCGCAAGAACGAAACACCGATGTCGTAAAACCCATCGTCGATGAGGGCGCAGCGCACGACCTTGCAGCGGATCCGAAGCGGCTTGCGATCGGCGGTCGCCTCGAAGCTGATGGCAATTTCCGGCGGCAAGGGCTCTTGCGCGATGAACGACAAGCCCCCTTTGGATAGATCGCGGGCGTAACAAATCAAGGGCTCCGGTCGCTGATCGAGATACACCGTTACGCGCTCATTGAACACGACGCGCGTGTGCACGCGCCGTTCGTGGGAGGGCAACTGTTGCGCCTTCGTCGTCCCCAAGATCTCCATCACAGTTCGGTGCACTTCCTCGGCCTGCGGCGACGCCACGGGAGGCGGCGCAGGCAGCGGATTGCCCGGCGGCAGCGGCTGGGCAAACTCGCAACCCATCTCCATCCCGGTCGATCCGATCAACCGCGAATGCCGCACCTGGGCCGGGATGTGGACGATGCCCTTGTCCGTCGGCACGCCGATCACGACGTTACTCGCGTACGCCAGCTGTTGCTGCAAGAGCGAGATGCCGTTCTCCGAGAAATTGCGCGACATTGCCCTGTACGTTTCCGTCCACACCGCCGACCCATCGGCATTGACCGGAGTCACTTGGAACGTCGCTTCCAGAGGCACGCGGTGCTCCTTGCGGCGCTCTTCCACGGTGCGGCGCAACAGGGAAAGAATTACCCGCCGCCCGCCCATTTCGAAACGAACATCGTCCAGGAACGACTTCATCATCAAGATGCCTCGCCCGCTGGATAACAGCACTTCCGGGTCGTCGCTCAGGCATCGTTTGAGCACCTTGTCGACGTCGAAGCCTCGGCCTTGATCTGTGATGACCCAGCGGTAGACGTCGCCGTCGAACTCGACGACGATGTCTACCTTGCGGGTGGCGAGAATTGGATCGGTCGCGCGCTGGGCCAGCGCCTCGGCGAAGATGTTGTCGCCTTGTTCCTTCAAATCCGATGATAGTTCGAGATTTCCGTGGATGATGGCGTTGGAAATCGCCTCGTGCAAGGCGATGAGGAGCTTTCCGGAGCGGGTCTCCTCGCAGACGCCCCCCAAAACGGCCTTGCGGCGTAAGAACTCGACTGTCGGCTCAATCCAGTTGGGGAGACTCGGAATCACGACATGGGATCGCTCCGCCACGACGTGCGCCGGTAGGAGCGGAATGTCGTTCTGGTCGGCCATGCGCGTAAGTTCCCAGATCAGGCGGTCGCTGCTAACCTATGTAATTGTGCGACGAAATCCCCGCAAAGGCAAGCTTCATTAAAAGGGCTGAGGTGCGATTATGCCGCGAAAAACGCCGAACAAAATCGATTTCGTTGTTTTTTTTTCATGGCGCATCACCGCGTGATCGGGTTACAATGCCTTTTTGCGGAACTACCCGCCCCAACGGTGCTTCCAAACTGGGGGACGAGCAGCGTGCCCAGGTCAGTTCGGCTCGTAGACCTCACGCGCTGCGTGAGGAATTCCTCACGCAGAGCGTGAGGTCTAGGATCGCCTTCGCTGGGTAGCCGCTTTGACGTGAGTTCCACCATGCCGCAGACGAGCAGTTGGACGCGAGTTCTGTTTGAGGCGATTGACGACGCCGTGTTTATCCACGACGCCGAGGGGAATATTCTGGACGCCAATTCGGCTGCCTCGCGCCGATTGGGGTACGCGCCCGAGGAATTGTTGCGGCTCAACACGCGCGACATTGACGCGCCGGAGTTCGCCGCCGGCTTTCAGGGCCGCCTGGATGCCCAGCTCTCGACCGGACATATGCGTTGCGAAGGCATCCACCGCACCAAGAGCGGGCGACGCATCCATGTCGATATCAACACCTCCGCCATTCAGATGGACGGCAAACCGGCGGTGCTTGCCGTCATTCGCGACATCACGGCGCGTAAGCAGGCCGAAGAGTTCTTGGGCAAGCAACGCCAGTTGTTACAGTCGATCCTCGATAACATGACCGATGCCGTCGTCGTCACCGATCGCGACGGCGTGCTCATCTTGTCCAACCCGGCGGCAGAGCGCGTCTTCGGACCCGGGCTGACACGGTTTCAATTCTCGCTCTTCTTGGCCGACCGCGTGACACCGGTCGAGCCATTCCCAACGCTGCGTTGCGCTCAAGGGGAATCGCTGCACGAGTTGGAATTTTTCGTCACTCATGCCGAGGCGCCGGACGGATTATCCATTGAAGTTGTGGGCCGGCCCCTGCGTCAGGTCGACGGCACCATCATCGGCGGCGTCCTAGTCTGCAAGGACATCACTCAGCACAAACGCTTCGAGACCGAATTGCGCGACTCCAAGGCCATGTACGAATCGCTCGTGCAGTCCTTGCCGCAAAACATCTTGCGCAAAGACGTGTCCGGCCGACTGACCTTCGGCAACCAACGGTATTGCGCGAGCATGAAGATGCCTCTTTCGGACTTGCTGGGCAAAACCGACTTTGATTTGTTTCCCGAGGATCTGGCCAAGAAATATGTCGCCGACGATCTCCATGTAATGCAAACGGGCAAGACGCTCGACACGATCGAAGGCCATCGGCTTCCTGACGGCCGGCGCATCTTCGTGCACATCGTCAAGACGCCGATCTTCAACGCGGAGTACGAGATCGTCGGCGTTCAGGGCATCTTCTGGGATGTCACCGAGGAGGTCATCGCTCACGAAACGGTGGCGCGGTCGGAGAAACGCTATCGCCAGCTGACAGAAGCGATCATGGATGGCATCATCGTCATCGATCAGCGCGGCCTGATCACGCTGTTCAATCCAGCCGCCGAACGCATGTTCGGCTTCAAAACCGAGCAGGTGCTTGGTAGGCCCGCCGCCATCTTGATCCCAGGCGAGTTCACGGAGCTTCACGCGGAAGGCGTGGCGAACTACCTAAAGGCACGGCTGCCCACGCTTCTCGGCAGGCCGCATGAGGTCAAGGGAAAGCGCAAGGACGGCAGCGAGTTTCCCGTCGAAATCGCGCTCAGCCTGATTGCCGACCCGAGCGACACCGAAGCGGATCGTCCCGTGCAAATCCTGGCGGCCATTCGCGACCTCACCGAACGCAACAAAATGCGCTCCGTCCTGGTGCAAAACGAAAAGCTGGCGTCGATCGGTCTTTTGTCGGCCGGCGTGGCGCATGAGATCAACAACCCGCTAGCCTTCGTCGCCAACAACATGGTCGTTCTCGAGCGCGATTGCAAGGGGATTCTTGACGTGCTCGCCCTGTATGAGTCCGGCCTGAATCAGCTCGACCCGGCACTGCGAGGGCGCATCCAAGAAATGACTGCCGACATCGACGTGCCGTATATCCAGGGCAACATGTTGCGCGTACTGAGCCGAACGCGCGACGGCATCGACCGCGTCACGGGCATCGTCCATTCCTTGCGCGGCATGGCCCGCACCGACGCGCCGCGCCGCCAGGACGTGCGCATCCCCGACCTCATCAACGGCAGCCTGGTAATCCTGCACGGAAAATTCAAACGCCTCGGCGTCGTCGTCGAGCAAAATCACGATCCCGCCGTGACGGTCTCATGCGTCCCGACGCAGATAAGCCAAGTCGTTCTCAATCTGCTCGTCAATGCTTTTCAAGCGATCGAGACTACGGGACGGCGGGATGGCCGCATCGACATTCGCAGCGCACGCCGCCAGGACGAGTTTATCCTGGAGATTCACGACAACGGCAGCGGCATCGCGCCCCAACATCTGCCGCGCCTGTTTGACCCGTTCTTCACCACCAAGGACGTCGGCGAGGGAACGGGGCTGGGACTATCGATCTCGCACCACATCGTCACGGCGCATGGCGGGCGAATCGAAGTGGAATCCAAGCTCGGCGAAGGAACCTGTTTTCGCATCTGCTTGCCTTGAATTTGTAGGCACATGCTGCCAGGTTGTGCCGTTTTTGTAGGGTGCGTGAAACGCACCAATCCCGGAGCGATGCGTTTCACGCACCCAACTTGCCGCTGCTTGCCATAGAACAGTCATCATGCGGTTCTTGCCCTACTATCCCGAAAGTCCCACCAACGTGCCCGCCGAGCCGACCAGGCCGTCGCCGTGGCATCGGGCGCGCATCGGGGCCCTTGCCATTTTGCTCGCGCTTTTTTTCCTGACCTACGTCGCAGTTTCGCTGCTCTGCGTCGGGTACATTGTTTGGGCGACGCTTGTGTGCACGTGGGACGACTGGCTCGTCGGCAATACGGTCGCGCTGGTGATGATCGTGCCGGTTGGCGGGCTCTTGGCGTACTGGCTGGCAGCATTGGGCAGCATCCGATCCGCTCCCTTGCCTGATGGCGACGAGATCTTCGAATTCGATCATCCGGCGCTGTTCGCATTCATCGCCCAACTGTGTGACGAGATCGGCGTCGCTCGGCCAACTCGCGTCTTCCTCGACGATCGCGTCAACGCCAGCGTGCTCTTGGAATTGCCCGACGGCATGGGGCTGGTGATCGGCCGCGGGTTGGTCGATTGCCTGTGCCTGAGCGAGTTCAAGGCGATCCTGGCTCACGAGATCGGCCATTGCACGCAAGGAAGCGTTGCCTTGAATCGCTATGTCCGCGTTGCCGGGCAACTCGTCAGGTATTTCATGCAGGAGGACGGCGTCACGGAACGCACTCTCCGCGGTTGGGCGGCGTTGCCTTTGTTGCTCGGCGTGCCGGCGTCGGCCATCCTCGGCGCCTGGCGACTGGTCCGATGGTTGTTGCGCGGTTATTGGGGCTTCGTCCACGCGGCGCACGAGGCATTGGCGCGCGAAGAAGAACTGCACGCCGACCGCATCGCTGTTCGCATCGCCGGCTCGGACGCTCTTGTGGATGCGCTCGCCAAATGCGCCTGTAGCGAGCCTCTGAGCCAGCCTCTGGCGTTAGCCGGGGGAGCCGCGGCGGCCGCGGGAGCCCACCCAACCGACGCCGAGCGCGAGCTCAACGCAACAGCGATCCCGGTTCCCGCCCAGCGCGACCCACGACCGGCCCGAGTGCTCTTCGAGGACGCCGACGCCGAGAGTTACGATTTCCTCAGCCAATACGGCTGCGCTGTTGATGCCTGAGTCCTACAATCCCCTTGCCGACCTAACCAACCGATGGGTAAGTTCCACTTTACCAACCACCAGCGAGCTGCCTTGATTCGGAGCTGGCCCCATGGCCAAGAAATCGTTCTACCCTCAAGCACCTGAGCTGCCCCCGGAATTCAGCACGGTCACGGGCAGCTACATAACTCAGACGCTCCTGCTCTTGGCGTCACTCGCTTTGTTCTTCGCGCTGTATTTCGGCATCATGTTCTTGTGCCTGGCCTTCATCGGCTTTTCGTTTTTTTGTGTCCGCGGCAACGCGACTGGTGGCCTGCCATCTGGTTGGTCAGCTTGTTTCTCTGTATTCCCGCTTTCATTCTGTTCATCTACATGTTAAAGAACCTGTTCAAGTACAAAACATCCGCTAAACCGGACGAGATCGAGTTGTTCGAGGATGAGCACCCGCGCCTGTTCGAGTTCATCCGCAAGGTGTGCGATGAGGTCGGCGCCCCGTACCCGGCTCACGTCTATGTCGACTTCAACGTCAACGCCGCCGCCATTGCAGAGACGTACTCGATTTTCAATCTGATTCTTCCGACCAACCGCAGTTTGCTCGTTGGGATGGGTCTGGTGAACGCAGTCAACTTGACCGAGTTCAAGGCGGTACTCGCCCATGAGTTCGGCCACTTCGCCCAGGGCGCCAAGATATCGCACTACTTCTCGACGGTGTTCACGGTCATCGGCCATGTAATCTACGGCGAGGATTAGTTCGACAGTCTGATCAGCGCCTGGGCGGATTGGTCGTCGATCGGCAGTGAATCGGGGCCGGGCTTCGCATTTCGCCTGCCGGCTCGCTTCGTGAGCTGTATTCTCTGGTGCTTGCGCAAGCTCCTCGATCTCCTCGCGTATGTAATCTACGTCTTCTACAAGTCGTACCGGCGCCAATGCGAGTTCAACGCCGACCTCGTGGCCGTCAGCGTCACTGGAAGCGACGCGCCGGTGCACCTGCTGGCCAAGTGCGATTCGGGGTACTCGTGCTGGCAGCAGGCGGCAGGCGATCTGAAAGTCGCGCTCGATAACCACATCTATACCTCCGACTTTTTCTATCACCAGACCGAAGCCCTCAGGCTGCTCAAGAAAAAGAACAAGGACAACCGCTACCGCGTTGACGACCTGCCGCCCTTGCCCAAGAACCCAGAAAAACACACGCAGGTGTTCGACGAGGCCGACGATCGCCTGTCCACCATGTGGCAAGATCACCCATCCAACTACGACCGAGAGCTGAACGCAAAGAACATCTACATCCGCTCCGAGTTCGACGACCGCTCCCCTTGGCTGCTCTTCGACAACGCCGACGAACTGAAGGAACGCATTACCTACAAGTTCTACCGCTACCACTTCAGGATCGATCGCGACGTCATCCTCGCCGACCCGATCGAAGTGCAAGGCTTCATCGACGAAGAGCACGGCGAGAGGACCTACAACCCGATGTACCAAGGGCTCTACGACAATCGCGATCTCTTCATCAAGGGGCTCAAGGATTTGGCGCAAGACAGCGCCAACGAGCCATGGACCATCGCGGAACTCGCGGAGAATCACGCGAAGCTCTACTCGGCCGAGGTAAAGCACCGCTCGCAGCTTTACTACAAACGTCGAGAAGAACAACGGCTCATGATCGGGGTGTTCAACGGTTGGCACAAACCCAAGAACGATGAACTCGAATTTCGCGGTGATGTTTACGAACCGGGGGACGCCAAGCGTTTGCTCAAGAAGGTCGAGAAGGAACTCGAGGCCGACATCGGCTGGCTGGCGCAGCTGGATCGCAAAGTCTTCATGACCTATTTCCAGATGGCGCTGCAGATCCACAAAGCGGTTGCGGAAGAGTTGTATCTGCGGTATGAGTTCCAATTGGAACTGCAGAACATCTGGTACGAACTGCAAAAGCAAGACGGTCCAATGGACGCCGCCATTGATTATCTCAACGCCCAGCAGGGCGACACCATCCCGGAGAAGGCCTTTGAGGAGTTGCTGACGATCTTTCGCGACACGCACAAGGCGATGAAGACCATGTTGAAGTCGGCCAAGAGCATGACGATCCCCGGACTTCAGAACATGCCGGCAGGCCAGTCGTTGCGTTCGTTCTTGCTTTCAGCCGATCTCATCGATGGGCTGAGCAAGTATGAACGGAGTGTCAGCATTGGATGGATCAACGAGTTGATTGGCCAGTTTCGCGAGATGCGCCGCAAAATCGACCGTGTTCACTTCAAGAGCCTGGCCGGCATTCTGGCGTTGCAAGAACGCATCGGCCTGGAATGCACGCGCCGCTGGGCCAAGCCGCAGCCAAAGGCCAAAGCGCCGGTGAAAGCGCCGTGAGGCAAATTCGCTGTTCATCGATTAGCGCTCTCTGGGCGCCTGGCGAGCGCTAAACGATAAACGGTTCACGCCGCCTTCGAAGTCTTTTGCTGAGCGCTCAGCTTCAGGAACTCTTCCACCGGATCCTGCACGTCGTTGCCTGGCGTCAGTACATCGCTTGGCGGGTGAATCGGCAAGTGCACTGTGAACGTGCTCCCCTGGTTCGAGCCGCCCGAGGTCGCCTCGATTTCGCCACCGTGCTGCGTGATTATGCGATGACTGATGGACAGCCCCAAGCCCGTGCCCTTGCCCGTCTTGCTGCGCGTAAAGAACGGCTCGAAGATATTCTCCAGCACGTCGGGCGTCATGCCGCATCCGGTGTCCTTGAAGACGAGGACGATCTGCCCATCGCGAACGCCGTGCGTGATGGTGAGCAATCCGCCGTCGTCCATGTTTTCGAGAGCATTGACGACGAGGTTGAGGAAGACTTGCTTGATTTCTTGAGCGTTGACCCACGCGATGATCGGGCCCAAGGGGCGGAATTCGATGCGTTTGCCTTTGCAATTCTGCAAGTGCTGAACCATGTCGATAACGCCCTGAATAACGTCTACGAGATTGGTCTGGTCGCACTTGAGGTCGCCGCCCCGGCTGAAGGCCAAGAGCTTCTGCGTGATCTCCTTGCAGCGAAACGCTTCCTCCTGAATCATCTTGAGATACTTGGCGATCGTTTGCCGATCGACGTCGCTCATCGGCACGTCCTTGAGAAGCGAGTCGAGCCGGCTTTCGAGAGCTTCGCTGCAGAAGGCGATGCTGGCGAGCGGATTGTTGATCTCGTGGGCCACCCCGGCGGCGAGGAAACCGACGCCCGCCAGCCGTTCGGAGCGCACCAGCTGCCGGCTGCGTTCGTTGACCTGCTGCGCCAGGCTGTCATACATCTCGCGCAGCTTGGCGGCCATATCGTTGTACGCCTTGGCTAGGTCTTCGATCTCATCGCCGCTGTTGATTTCGATGCGATGGTCGAAATCGCCCTGGGCAACGCGGCTCACGCCTTCTTCGAGATCGCGGATCGGCTCGGCGACCCAGCGGTAGAAGAAACGCAGGTTGCCCGCCATCAGCAAGATGGCCAGGATGCCGGTAATGCTCAAAAGGATGATGCTCTTGCGGGCGTCGTCGCGGGTGATGTCGATTCGGGTGCTGATGACCTTGGTGATCGTTCCGATCAGATCGCTGACGTGCGTCTCGGCGTCTTCGAGCTTTCTGCGAAGGATCGGCCTGCCGTCGAGGAAGTCCCCCGGATGCCCCTCGGCCGCCCCGACGACATCGGTTACCTTCTTCAACTCGGCGCGTAGTTCCTTCATGTCTTTCTGGAGAATCGCCACGAGCGCCTGTTCTTGCCGGCCTTCGTTCGGGGCTCGGCCGCGATCGATGGTCTCCTGAAGCTCGACGGCGTATTGCTCCAGGGCTTTCTCGACGTTCTCGATTTGTTTGAAGATGTGGCGTTCCTGGAGCGCCCATTCGCCGGCGGGCAGACGCAGCTTGCGAATTTCTTCTTTGACGGTTTCCGCATAGCGCATTTCTTCCATCTTGCGCACGCAGGTTCCCATGGCGGCGCGGTAGGACGCGAGCCCGTACAGGGTCCCGCCCAAGAGGAGCGCCATGATCGCCACCACCAAGCCCATGCCGAGCATGAGCTTGTGGCCAATCCGCCACGAGCCCGTCAAGCCCCGACCTCCTTGTCGCCGGCCATCTACGTAGAGAGAATCCCGTGGAATCTACCAGAAGCAATCGATTGTTTGGAGAGCAGTTTTTGGGAAGGCAACCAGGCAAGACGGGGAATCTGGCAAAGAGCCGCCCACGTAGTAAGCGGCGGCGCAGATCGACGCTTGCGACGTGCGCGGCTCCTTACTACCGGCGATACACCGTTTCGTTCGCCGCGGCGTTCTTGTTCAGGCGATTCTGCACGTGCAGCCCTTCGAGGATGAACTCCACGACACTCGCGATGAGCGGCGCCTCGGCCTGGGCGCGGATCGCTTGCACATCGGGGCGATCGAGGAACTTCATCACCGCGTTTTTCAACACCGGGATCTCGTTGAGCTTTTTGACGTACTCCGAAGCCGGGAGTTTGTCGCCCGTGACAAACGTCTTGCCGCCTTCGAACCACTCGATCAGACCACGGAACTGCTTGAGATCGAAACGGGCGTCGAACAAGTTCTTGATCGCTTCGCCCAGGAGTTTAGCGAGGACTTTTTCCTCCTGCCCGTCGTCTTCGCTCAGCGTCAGCTCAATTTTGCCGCGCGTGCTGGCAGCGAGATACGCCAAATCGCTGATGCGCGGGATCGTCGGATTTTCGCCCAACGTCAACGCCCGGCGTTCGGCGTTGGAGATCATGTTCTCCATGTTGGCGATCGACATGCGCACGCTGACGCCCGACTGCTGATTGATCGCCGGGCTCGAACGCGCCAGGCGCGCAGTCTCTTCGAGAATCTCTTTCATGAACGTCGGTACAAGGACGTTAGCCGGAGGCGCAAGCGACGGATCGCCTGCTCCGCCGCTTGCGCGTCCGGCTAACTCCGTTCGCTCGACCCAGGCGTTGGCGTCGGTGATGGCGATGCCGATCTCGCGCGTCAAGGGATAATGCGTGCGGATGACGCTGCCGATGCGATCTTTCAGCGGCGTGACGATTCGGCCGCGGTTCGTGTAATCCTCAGGGTTCGCACTGAAGACCATGCACAAATCGAGGTCGAGGCGAACCGGGTAGCCGCGGATTTGCACGTCGCGTTCCTCGAGCACGTTGAACAGGCCGACCTGGATTTTCGCGCTCAGGTCGGGCAACTCGTTCATGCAGAAGATGCCGCGGTTCGAACGCGGGATCAGCCCGAAGTGCATCGTATGCTCGCTGGACAGATAGCGTCCCTCGGCATGCTTGATCATGTCGATCTCGCCGATCAGGTCGGCGATCGTGACGTCGGGCGTCGCCAGCTTTTCGTGATAACGCTCCGCCGGCGTCACCCAGGCGATCGGCGTGTCGTCCCCGTGCTTGGCGATCAGATCCTTGGCGTAGCGGCTCAACGGGCGCAAGGGATCGTCGTTCACTTCGCTGCCGGCGACGATTGGCATGGCGTCGTCGAGCAGATTCGTCAGTTGCCGCAGCATGCGCGTCTTGGCCTGGCCGCGCAGGCCCAGGAAGAGCATGTCATGCTTGGAGAGAATGGCGTTCTGCACCTGGGGCAGGACGGTTTCTTCGTAGCCGAGGATGCCGTCGAAGATCCGCTGATTGGCTTGAAGCTTGCGTATGAGATTTCGCCGCATCTCATCTTTGACGGAAACACTTCGATAGCCGCTGGCTTTGAGTTCGCCGAGAGATTTCGGATGGGTCATGTGAGTATTATAGTCGGCGCGCTCGGATAGAACGACTCGTTGCAAATAACGAGGTCCGAAGTTTGAATCGAGAGTTCGTCCTTTGACATCGCCATTCTTTCGTCAAAGCGGATTTCGTCGTTGGTCATTGCTGACTTCGCAACAAGAAGTGCGATAACCTGTCAGAAGAGATTTCGGGCGCGTGATTCCAATATTTCGTTGCATCCGGCGGCCTGACCGGGTATAACCAAATCATCCTGCCAACAAGAAACACACTCTCCATCTGAAGGGATCGCAGCTATGAGCAAACTCACTCGGCGTCAATTCGTCAAGGGCTCGATCGCCGCCATGGCGACCATCACGATTGCCGGCACGAAGTCGTCGGGCCAGGTGGTCGGCGCCAACAACCTCATTCGCGTCGCTGTCGCCGGGCTCAATGGCCGAGGCAGTGCTCACGTCGGCGCCTATGTGGGCATGCCAAACGTCGAAGTCAGCTATCTCGTCGATCCCGACTCGCGGACCTTCGGCCGACGCCTCGAGCAAATCGGCGACCGCCCTGCCCCGTTCCTCGTCAAGGACATTCGCCGCGCCTTGGACGATCGCAACGTGCACGCGATCTCGATCGCGACGCCGAACCACTGGCACGCCTTGATGACGATCTGGGGCGCCCAGGCGGGCAAGCATGTTTATGTCGAGAAACCAAGCAGCCATAATGTGCATGAAGGCCGCATCGCGCTCGACATGGCGCGCCGGCACAACGTGATCGTGCAGCACGGAACGCAGAGCCGCAGCGAGGGGTCGTGGCAGAACACCATCGCCGCCATTCGTTCGGGCCGCTATGGCCGACTGCTCGTGTCGCGAGCGCTGTGCTACAAGCTACGCAACAGCATCGGCACGCGGCCCAACGGCACGCCGCCACGCGAAGTCGATTTCAACCTCTGGCTCGGACCCGCTCAGGAAACGCCCTTCCACGCCAATCTCGTTCATTATAACTGGCACTGGTTCTGGGCCTTCGGAAATGGCGACATCGGCAATCAAGGCGTTCACCAGTTTGACATTGCCCGCTGGGCCATCGCCGGCGCTACCATGCCCCGAAGCGTCGTCTCCGTCGGCGGACGTTTCGGCTATCGCGATCAAGGCGAAACGCCCAACACCCAGATCTCGCTCATGGACTTCGGCGACACCAAGTTGATCTTCGAGGTCCGCGGCCTGTCCTCGCAGGGCTATCGCGGCCAGGGCATCGGCAATGTGTTTCACCTGGAGAACGGCGTCATCGCCGGCCATCGCTTTTATCCGAACGGCGGCAATGCGTCCGAAGCCATCCCGCAGATCGACAACGTGCGGCGCGGCCCCGGCGGAAGCAACCACTTCGCCAACTTCATCGCTGCCATCCGCTCGGGCCGATCCTCCGACCTGAATGCCGACATCGAGGAAGGTCATTTTTCCAGCGCCTTGTGCCATTTGGCCAACATCTCCTACCAACTCGGCAGCAACGCTCCGTTCGCCCCGCGCACCCGCGCCTTCGGCGACAACCGCGACGCTCTCGAAACCCTCGAGCGCATGGAAGCCCACCTCAGCGGCGCCCCACACAACCTCCGCCTCGCCGACATCCAGCTCAAGGTCGGCCCGACCCTGCAGCTCCAAGGCGAGACCTTCAACGGCAACACCGAAGCCAACCGCCTCTTGACGCGCCAGTACCGCACCGGCTTCGTCGTCCCGGATCGCGTGGGATAACGCGCCTGCCGAATATTGTCAGAGCCGCGACGGTGAGGGAGCGTTTTCCGTTCAGTCGCTTCCTCGCCGTCGCGGTTCTATCGTTTTCCGCGCGACCCCAAAACGAATTTGCAGCGTCGCTCGTCAATAGAACCGCGCTCGCTTCAAGAAAGTGGTTAATCAGCGTGCGACAGCGGGCGCATCCTGAGACGCAAACACGTCTGCGGAGAGCTTATCGGGGATAAATGATCCGTGTCGTTTTGTTTCCCGAAATTACGCCAGATCGAACATCATCACTTCGCCGGGCCGTTCGCCAACGATGGTGACGCTTGGCTCGTCGCTGACGGCCAATCCGACGCTCGTCTCCACGATCGTGCCGTTGACACGAACGGCGCCACGCAAAACTTGCAACCAGGCGTGACGGCCGGGCGGCAATTCGTGCGCAACCGACTCGCCGGGGTCCAGCATCGTCAGAAAGACATTCGCATCTAGGTGGATCGTCAGCGACCTCGGTCGGCGGCCTTGCGTAGCGTCAACATGGTCGGGCCCCTTTTTCCGTTCACTCACGCTTCAGGCTCTGAGCCTAATCATGGCGTAGGGCTTCAATCGGGTCGAGTTGGCTGGCGCGGTACGCGGGGTAGAGGCCGAAGAAAACGCCCACCCCGATCGACACACCCATCGACAGGGCGATCGGCTCCCACTTCAGGTACGCGGGCAGGTTCATGTTGAACATGGCGGCGCTGACCCAGGGCATGACGAAGACGAGGGTGATGCCGGCGACGGTGCCGAGCGCGCCGCCGACGGTGGTTTGCACCATGGCCTCGATGAGGAATTGCAGCATGATGTCCCAGCGCTTGGCGCCCAAGGCGCGGCGGATGCCGATCTCGCGGGTGCGTTCGGTGACGGTGGCGAGCATGATGTTCATGATGCCGATGCCGCCGACGGCCAACGAAATCGACGCGATGACGAAGAGCAGGACCATGCCGCGCGCCTTGGCGCGCTCGGCCTCTTCAAGGCGATCGAGCGGCACGACGACCTTCCAGTCCTTTTTGAAGTGGCTTTGCTTGAGCCGGTCGGCAATGGCGGCGCCTGCGTCGCGCACCTTGTCCATCGCCGAGATTGTCAGCGTGACCTGGTGCAGCTCCACTTGTTCGCCCATGCGCGAGCCCGATTGGCGGATGTAGATCTTCTCGCCATAGCGGCCACGGCAAGTGGACAGCGGAATGTAGACTTGGTTGTTGAAGTCTTCCGCGTTGCCGCTGGCGTTGGTGACCGTGCCGCGCTCCTTCAGAACGCCGACGACAACGAAATGATGTTTGTTGAGCACGATGCTTTTGTTGAGGGCGGATTGAAACGGGAAGAGCGTCTCGGCCACGCTCGCGCCCAAGACGCAAACGTTGCGCAGTTCGTTGCCGTCGCCGGGGTCCTTGACGTCGTCGGCGTCGATGAGGAATCGGCCTTCGACGAGCGAGATCTTGTTTACGTTCTGGTAGGCGGCAGTGGTGCCGACGACGAAGCCGTTGAACATTTTGTCGAGGTTGCGGACTTCCTGGGGGAAGATGCGCATGGGCACGCTGCCGACAACGGTGTCGAGCAGAAGGAACCCCTCGTAGTCGGCATAGGTCAGGCCGTAGTTGAGCGTCATGGTGCGGCGTTGGCTGGATGCGTCGTCAGGCGGCTTGACGCTGAGGACGATGACATTGGTGGCGCCTTGCTTCTTGATGTCTTCGAGGGCATCCTGCATGTTGCCTTCGCCGAAGGCCATGAGCGTGATGACGGCGACGGTGCCGATGATGATGCCGAGCACGGAGAGGAATGAACGCAGCTTGTGTAGCCAAAGACTGCGCAACGCCAGCACGAGGCTGCGGCTCGATTTATCCCAGAAGAGCAGAAATCGGTTGACTCGGTCGTTCATAAGGGGTTTCAGAGTATTCGTTTAGCGTTCGCCGGGCGCCATGCGAGCGCGAAGCCGCAAGCGGCGGTTATTGGATCGCCTCCGACAGAAGGGAGTGCAGGTTCTCCGAGAATGCCGCGGTGACGGACTCCTGAGCGACCTTGGGGCGTTCATTCAACTCGTCGCTTTCGATCATGCCATCGCGCATACGAATGACGCGCTTGGCCCAAGCGGCGATGTCGTTTTCATGCGTCACCATGATGATCGTCTTGCCCGCGTCGTTCAGGCGAATCAGCATCTGCATGATTTCGTCGCTAGTTTTCGAGTCAAGGTTGCCGGTCGGCTCGTCGGCAAGGATCACCTGGGGGTCGTTGACGAGGGCCCGGGCAATGGCGACGCGCTGTTGTTGACCTCCGGAGAGCTGCATCGGCCGATGGTCGAGGCGATCGCCCAGGCCAACGAGTTGAGCGAGCTGGATGCATCGCTTGGTCGTCTTGTCATTGATACGGCAGCCCTGGTACAGGAGCGGGACTTCGATGTTTTCGACGACAGTGTACTGGGGCAGGAGGTTGTACGATTGAAAGATGAAGCCGAGATATCTGCTGCGGATTTCGGAAAGATGATCGTCGTCCATTCGGGAGACGTCATCGTTGCCGAGGACATAGCGGCCATCGGTGGGCCGGTCGAGGCAGCCGAGGACGTTGAGAAGCGTTGACTTACCCGAACCAGACGGCCCCATGAGGGCGACGAACTCGCCTTTCTCGACGGTGAGGGAGACGCCGCGCAGAGCGCGGACCACGACCGATTCGAGGAAGTAGTGCTTGGTCAGTTTTTCGACGCGTACAACGGCGGGCATGGTCAACTCAGATTCTTGATCCTCGGTCCCAGGCTGTGCCTGGGACCGCACTTCCGCGAGGCTCTGCCTCGCTGGCCATCGCGCGAGGCGGAGCCTCGCGGTCGTTGCGTCCCAGGCAGAGTCTGGGACGCAGGTTCGCTATCCCTTTTTCGACGAAATCTCGGGGGTCTCGCGGACTGCGGGGGCGAGTTCGGAGCGTTGCTCGTTGCCCTTCATCTGCGGGTTCTGCCCTGGAGGCGGGCCTCCACCCTTTTCGGCGCCTTCTTTTTTGCCCTTCTTGGCTGGCGCACCGCCTTCATCGAATTCGGCGCCTCGCTTGCCTCCGCCCGGCGTGCTCGGCTTGAGATCGCTTTTTTCCGGCAAGATCGACCGCGGGTTGAGGACGACTTTTTCGCCTTCGTCAAGACCGGATTTTATCTCGACGAGCTTGTCGTTACTGAGGCCGACGACGATGTCACGCTCCTGAGTGTAACCGCGATCGTCGACGACGAAGCACTTGCGGTTGGCGCCCATGGCGACGTTGCCGACGACTGCCTGGATCGGAATGAGCAGAACGGGCTCCGAGGTTTCGTCCGCCAGGATGGTGACTTCGGCGCTCATTCCGGGCTTGAGTTCTTCATTCTTGGGATTCAAGTCATCGATCGACACCATTGTGGGATAGAGCTTAACATCGGACGAAAGGAAATCGCCCTGGGCCGGGACTGTGGCACGTGATTTGACGTGCCCTGAATAGATGTGGCCAGGAAAGGCGTCGACGCGTATCTTGGCGCTATGTCCGGGAAAGTCGACGATGACGTCGTGTTTCTTGATGAACTTTCTTTCGCGGATCGGTTCGAAGGCGATCTGAAACGCCGCTAAACCATACAGGCTCGCTCTACCAAGAATCGGTTGGCCGATGGACGACTGGTATCGGAGCGCATCGGCGTATCCGGTTGGTCGCGTCTTTTCTTCCTTGATCTTTGTCACCAGAGCTTCATGGACGCGGGTGTTGACCATCATTTTGGCAAGGTTGGGGATGCGGATGAGTTTTTGGCCTTCACGAACCGGTTCGCCTTGGTTGACGGTGGACTGCTGGCTGCCGCCGCCGAAACGAGCTTGATCGGGTATGTAGTAAACGACCATACCGTCCTGCGGCGCCGTGATCTTGTAGAATTTCTCTTCCTTCATGAGGTCGCGGAGTTTTTCGCCTTCCTGGTCGAATATGGCTTTCTTCGATTCTTCGTCGGCGCGAGCTTTCTCGATCTTCGAATTGGCCTGCGTCTCGACGCGGTCCTTCTTGCGCTCGGCTTCCTTGACATCGCTCCATTTCTTGGTGACGTTCTTCTCGCGCTCGAAGATCCGATAGATATCGAGATCGCCTTGTGCTTTCTTGAGGGAGATGGCCATGCTTTCAAGCCGGTTCTGGTCGGCGTCGGCCTGGCTGAGGCTGTAGAACCCTTTCTTGACCATGCGCTGCGACCAGTCGGCTCGGTCCTGCCAGTTGTCGAGATCGGAGCGGGCTTGAACGATCACGCCTTCGTAGGCGCTGACTTCTTGCAAGTAGGCGCTGGTGAATTTGCCACCCGCATCCTCGGACTCCTTCAGCACGTCGAGTTCAAACTGCGTTTTTCGATCGTCAACGGGCACGCCGTTGCCGACGGTTCCTACGAGCCCTTTGCTCGGCTCCGAGCCAACTTTCTTGTTCAAATAATCGCGCACCTGCTCGTGCACAATCATTGTGATGAGTTTCTCGCCGGCCAACCGGCCGGAGTACTTTTTCAGCTCAAGTTGAGCCTGAATCAACTCCACTTCGGCCGTCTTTTTGTCGCTGACATTCTGGCTTTCCTGGATGGTGAAGTTCGTTTTCGTTTCGACCCATTCAGCACGAGCCTTATTGACCGTGTTCTTTTGAGTTTTTAGCTGCTCCTGAAACCCCGAATCGTCGAGGTCCACCACAAGGTCGCCGGCCTTGACTTGTGTGCCGTCGTCGATGACCCACTTGATAGTCGATGCGATCGTGCCGCCCTGCGTTTTGGCCTTGACGCGGCAGACAATATCGCTGTTCTCCGCCGACTCGAGGTTGCCGCGCTCGACGATGGTGACGCGGAGGATTTCCTTCTTGACCGTATAGGTCAGTCCCGTGAATGGCCGAGCAAAGGGCCAAAAGAAGAGGTAATAGATCGCAAACGCCAGCGCGACCGCGGCAAGGCCAGACACCAGCCAGAGATACGGACCGCTGAGCCGAGTGAAATAACCAGGTTCCGCCTGTAGCGCTCCATGCGGGGCGGGCAACGCTTCGTCCGGTTTGGACTCGATGGGGGAATTCGGTTGCTCGTTCATCGATCCGTGCTCCTGGTGTCGATCGGGTTGGAGAGTCAGCGAGCGTTCAGTTGGTCATCGCCGATGTTCTGAATGAGTTCCGGCGCGGGGTTGGATAACGAAACTTGGCAGTCTACTTTTGGATTATAAGCGTCGCCGTCGCCGATTGCAACAGCCGGTGGCGCGAAGCGGGAGAAACTCGGCCGAGAATTCCCGTTGTGTCGATCGTGCCGGTTGCGCGGGCCGTGTTAGCTTGACACCCCGTCGCAACTCCGAGCCGTCTTGACGCCGGTTATTCCGATTGAACGACAACGTCGATGAAATCCTTCGATACGTACACCGTGGGGAGAAACTCATGCGAATCGCACTGCTGACGGGCATGGCGCTCCTAGCCGCTTGCACCACGGGTCGTGCTGAAGAGTCATGCGGACCACGCTGCTCCAAGTCGCGCGCATGTCCGCGGCCGGAGTACACGCGGCTGCATTACTGGACACCGACGCTGTTCGTGGTCCGGTCGCACATCCATCCGTCGCGCCTGGACCAGTACCCGCCAGGCCCAATCCCGTGCATGCCGGCGATCGTCGAGGTGACGCGTTATCGGTGTCCCGCCGTTCCGCCGATGCCAAGCTCTCCGTACGCCGATCCGGCAAGCTACTATGCGCGGCCAGTGTTGACGCCGGGCGAAACCACGGCGCCACGCGAACGCTAAACGAAGAAAAGGCCTACTTGAACTTCACCGTCGCGAGCAGGTCGAGAACGTCCTGCCGCCAGATCTGTCGGCTCTTCCAGTCGCAATCGCACATGATGGCGTAGGTCGCATCCGGTTCGTTGACGACTGCCAGCAAGAAATAGCGCTGCGCCTCCGCCTGAAACACCAGCTTCAGATCGACGATCCGA
>Ga0194128_10001840_pt1 | contig 36015 bp, 27 predicted proteins | sample TA2KigCa65mmetaG_FD_148650 | JGI IMG/M metagenome (GOLD analysis project Ga0194128, IMG submission 148650) | Freshwater microbial communities from Lake Tanganyika, Tanzania - TA2015037 Kigoma Deep Cast 65m | ecosystem: Environmental > Aquatic > Freshwater > Lake | place: Tanzania: Lake...
GCGTCCGCAGGCGGGGCTCCCGATGGCGCGAGGAGCGGCAAGCACGCCGCACCGACCCCAAGCTGAGCAACGAACATCATCAAGAGATCCTAGCACCGGCTCGCCGGGCCTGGGGAACGCCCATAATAAAGCGAGGTCTCGACGCCCGCCCCGACGCCCGCCCCGACGCCCGCCCCGACGCCAGCCTCGATGCGCGCCGCGAGGCTCCGACCGGCGCTCGCGCGGCGGGTCGGCTGGAAGATATTGCGCAGGTTCTTCAGACCCAGCAGGAAGTCGTCGAGCATGCCGTAGCCCGACACGACCGCGTGCTGGTACCACAGGAATCCCAGCTGCGTGACCTCGAACAAACGGTTGCGCGGCAAGCTAATCAGGGCCCGAACCAGCGGCAGGCCGAAGGGTACATAGACCGCGACATTGAAGAGCTTCTGCAGGTTGACGACCTCGCGTACATCCTCGCGGATCATGTTCGAGTCGTGCTGGATCGAAGGCCCGATGTCCTTGTCCTCGTCGAGGCGACCGAGCTCGAAGTCCTCCTTGCCGAGCGCCGTCGAGCGGAACGAGCGATAGATCAACACCGTGCAGCCGTTGGGCTTGATCTTCTTGTTGACGCGCACGGTCTCGAACATGTCGTCGAGCGTCTCCGCCGGCGAACCCATGATGTTGTTCGTGCGGAATGTCAGCTTGTGCTTGCGCAGGAGCGGCGGGATGCCGAACACGACATCGTCGGTGTAGCCCTTCTTGTAGATCTTGAGCCGCACATCCTCGCTGCCGGACTCGAGCCCGAACTGCACCGACACGCAGCCCGCGCGCTTGAGCGCGATGATGTCGTCCTCGTCGAGGTAGTTGATGTTGATGTTGCAGGCGAACGGCAGGCCGACCTTCACCGGCCACTTCTCCGCGAACTCCGCCAGCCAGCCGGAGTACATGTTCAGCGCCGCGTCGCCGAAGTTGATCATCCGGAAGCCCGGGTAGCGCGCGAGCACGTCGTTGATCTCGTCGCACAGGTAGTCGACGGACTTGGTGCGGTTGAACTTCTCGCCCTTCTTGCCGCTGACCCAGTCCTTCTTCATCGTGCCGACCGAGCAGTAGGTGCACGAGTTCTGGCAGCCGCGGCTCGCGTGCACCTGCAGCACGCGCTTGGAGCGCAGGAACGGGTACTTGTAGAAGAGATCGACATCGGGGAACGGCAGGGTGTCGAGGTCTTGGATCACCGGCCGGATCGGGTTCTGCACCGGCACGCCGCCGACACCGCGATAGGCCACATTGGGGATGAGCTCGATGCTCTCGCCCGCCGCCCAGGCCTCGACCAGCTCGAGCATCGCGTACTCGGCCTCACCCTTGACCGTCGCGTCGATCACATCCGCGTGCTCGAGCGGCTCGAGGTCGTGGCTGGGGTGCGGCCCGCCCATCACGACCTTCAGCTTCGGATTGCGCTGCTTCCAACGCCGGATGTACGGATAGGGCCATTCGTGCTGGCCGGTGGTCGCGTAGATCGCGACCACATCGGGCCGGAAGTCCGCGATGGCTTGGTAGTAGTCGCGCTCCTCGCTCGTGATGAAGGCGTCGGTCTGGTGCCCGTGCTGCTTCAGGACTGCCGAGAGCACCTTGACGCCCTCGAACTCATGGCAGGTGGTCAGGACGAATGCGATGCGGGACATGGAAGGCTCGAGGCAGGTCGAGCGCCACGCCCAACCCGCCGCGCCGACAAGCATACTCGGTACAGGCCGCGCTGGGGCAGGGGAAGTGCGCGCGGCCGGCATGCGCGTGCGCGTCGTGGGCCGAGTTGGGCGCGCGGCGCGGTCCATGACAGACTCTGCGATGTTCAGGTTCTACCGCGCCACCGATCTTGGGCGAAACTGGAGCTGTCCCACGAGGCAGCGGCGGTGCGCTCGGCTTCCCCGAAGCGGGCCCTGCACGCGCAGCCTCGTGGCCCCAGCTTTCCAGAGTGCTCCGAACATGGCCTACGACTCCAGCTTGGTTCCGCCATGGACGGCGCTGCCGCCGTGGGTCGTGCTGCACCTGCCCCACGACTCGACCGTCCTTCCGGACTGGACGCGCGAGCAGTTCGCCGTCGATCGCGCCACGCTCGAACGCGAAGTCGCCTTGCTCACCGACCACCACACGGCGCGGCTGTTCGGGACGGGCCAGTCGTGCCCGCGCGTGCGGGCCGAGGCCAGCCGCGTCGTCGTCGATGTCGAGCGCTTCGTCGACGACGCGCGGGAACCCATGGCCGAGCGCGGGCTCGGCGTGATCTATCGCAGGACCTCGGATGGACGCGCGCTGCGCCACCCGATCGACGAGCGCACGCGAGCGCGCCTGCTCGACGAACTCTACTGGCCGCATCACGAGCGGCTCGAAGCGGCGGTCGAGCGCGCGCTCGCCACGCACGGTCGCTGCCTCGTCCTCGACGGTCACAGCTTCCCGAAGGTCCCGCTGCCCTTCGAGGACTCGCGCGCGAAGCGGCCCGACATCTGCATCGGCACGGACGAATTCCACACGCCGATCGCGCTGCGCGAGTCCTTCGTCGCCTCGTTCGAGGCCGAGGGCTGGTCGATCGAGATCGACACGCCGTTCTCCGGCGCGCTGGTGCCGCGCAGTCGCTATCGACGCGACCGGCGCGTGCTGGCCGTGATGGTCGAGGTCCAGCGTGCGCTCTACATGGACGAGGCGACGCTCGAGCCGCGCGCCGACTTCGACGACATGGCAAGGCGCGTTCAGCGAGCCTGCGCTCGGGCCCTGCGCGGCCAGCCACCGGCGAGTGCGCAGCCGCTGCCCGCTCGCGGATTCGACACGCATAAGTAAGGTCGGGTTCTGGCGCCGATACGGCCGTGCGGCTAGGTTTCTCCGCCGCGCGCGGCCCGAGGGTCGGCGCCAACCTCGGAGCCCCGCCATGTCGAAGGACCTCTATCCGGTCAAGCCGCACATCCAAGCCTCGGCGCACATCGCGTCGCTGGCCGACTACGAGGCCATGTACCGCCGCTCGCTCGAGAACCCAGAGGCGTTCTGGGGCGAGCAGGCCATGGCGCTCGACTGGTTCCACCCGTGGACGACGGTCGTCGACGCCGACTACAAGGAGGTGGACTTCGCGTGGTTTTCCGGCGGGCGTCTCAACGCCTGCCACAACTGCGTCGACCGGCATGTCGAGCAACGCGGAGATCAAGACGCGATCGTGTGGGCCGCGGACGAGCCGGGCGTCTACCGCCACATCACCTACCGCGAGCTCAAGCACGAGGTGTGCCGCGTCGCCAATGTGTTGCTCGCGCACGGCGTGAAGAAGGGCGACCGCGTCTGCATCTACATGCCGATGATCCCCGAGACGGTGTACACGATGCTCGCCTGCGCGCGCATCGGCGCGGTGCACTCGGTGGTGTTCGGCGGCTTCTCGGCGGAGTCATTGCGCGATCGCATCGTCGACGCGCGCTGCAAGGTGCTCGTCACCGCCAACGAGGGCCTGCGCGGCGGGCGCAAGATCCCGCTCAAAGCGATCGCGGACCAGGCGGTCGATGGGCTCGCGCTCGTCGAGACCGTGCTCGTCGCGCGGCGCACGGAAATCGAAGTTCCGATGCAGTCCGGGCGCGATCACTGGCTCGATGTCGAGATGCGCCGCCAGCGCTCGACATGCACGGTCGAGTGGATGGGCGCGGAGGATCCGCTGTTCATCCTCTACACCTCGGGCTCGACCGGGAAGCCCAAGGGAGTGATGCACACGACCGGCGGCTACATGGTCTACGCGTCGATGACGCACCGCCTCGTGTTCGACTACCACGACGGCGACATCTACTGCTGCGCGGCGGATGTGGGCTGGATCACGGGCCACAGCTACATCGTCTACGGGCCGCTCGCCAATGGCGCGACGACGGTGATGTTCGAGTCGACGCCGCTGTATCCCGACGCGAGCCGCTACTGGCAGCTCGTCGATGACCTCAAGATCAACATCTTCTACACGGCGCCCACGGCGCTGCGCGCGATTGCACAGGCGGGCGATGCACCCGTGAAGAAGCACTCGCGCAAGTCGCTGCGCGTGCTCGGCTCGGTGGGCGAGCCGATCAATCCTGAGGTGTGGCGCTGGTACCACGATGTCGTCGGTGACGGACGCTGCACGATCGTCGACACCTGGTGGCAGACCGAGACCGGGGGAATCTTGATCACACCGCTGCCGGGCGTGACGCCGACCAAGCCGGGTAGCGCGACGCTGCCGTTCTTCGGCGTGAAGCCGGTGGTGCTCGAGCCCGAGAGCGGCAGGTTGCTCGAGGGCAACGGCGTGTCGGGAGCGCTGTGCCTCGCATCGCCGTGGCCGGGGCAAGCGCGCACCGTGTGGGGCGACCACCAGCGCTTCAAGGAGACATACTTCACGCAGTACAAGGGCTTCTACTTCACCGGCGACGGCTGCACGCGCGACGAGGACGGCTACTACTGGATCACGGGCCGCATCGACGATGTGCTCAATGTCTCGGGTCACCGGCTTGGCACGGCGGAAGTGGAGAGCGCGCTCGTCGCGCACGATGCCGTCGCAGAAGCCGCGGTCGTCGGCTTTCCCCACGACATCAAGGGTCAGGGCATCTACGCCTATGTGCTGCTCAACTCGGCCTACGCGGCGACGAATCCGCGCGAGCTCGAAGGCGCGCTCAAGGAGCAGGTGCGCCAGTCAATCGGCGCGTTCGCGGCGCCGGATGTGATCCACATCGCACCCGGCCTGCCGAAGACGCGCTCGGGGAAGATCATGCGCCGCATCCTGCGCAAGATCGCGGCGGGCGAGTACACGGGCCTCGGCGACACCTCGACGCTCGCCGAGCCCGAGGTCGTCGACAAGTTGGTCGCCCAACACAGCGCGCGCAAGTAGCGCGACGCCGCGCTACTTGCGCCGACCGGCCGCCTAGCATCGCATCAAGTCGAACGACAAGCGCACGCCGCGCTTGCACAGCGGGCAGGCATCCGGGCGCCACAGGTTGCGATCGCGTCGCGCGAGCACATGGAAGGGCACCGCGAGTTCCGCGCCGAGCCTTGCCCCGTCCGTGCCCAGCTCGACCAGTGCGGCGAGCGCGACGACGCTCGCTCCCGCTTCCCGCAGGTCCCCCGCCGTCGAGCGACAGGCCGCACCCGCATTGATCGCATCGTCGAGGAGCAGCACGCGCGCCTCGCCCACGATCGCGCGCAGCGAAGGCGGCACGCGAAAGCGCGAGTCAGCGTCCGAGATGCGCTCCGAGAACACGCACGGAAGACCGAGCTCGGATGCGACAAACTGCGCCACGAACGCGCCGCCGACCAGCGGCCCGCAGACGACCTCGGGGCGCTGCGGGTAGGCAAGGCGCGCAATCTCGCTCGCCCATGCGCGCATGTGCGGCGTGTGCGCGAGCAGACGCTGCAGGTCGATCCACAGGTCGCCGTGGTGGCCGGACTCGTAGACGAAGTGGCCGTTCGCCGTGTGCAGCTCGTGCTCAAGCTGTTCGCTAGCGTCGGGGAGCGGACGCATGGTGCAGATGTTAGCGCGCGCGCAAGCCTCGCGGTGCGCAAGACTTTGCACCTTTCGAGCGCGTGCCGTAGTGTGGAAGCGCTCATCATGGTCCGTACCGCGCTCGTCCAGACCTACCACCGCTACACGCAGTTCACGCACGTCCATCCGCTCGGGATCATGATGATCGCCGCGCAAGCGCGCGAAGCCGGGCACCCCGATGTGCACATCCTCGACATGAAGGTCGAGGATTGGGATCCGGAGCAGTGCGTCGCGGAGCTTGCGAAGCTCGCGCCCGATGTCATCGGCCTCTCGGCCATGACCTACGAGGCGGGCTGCCTGCACGCGCTCGCCAAGCTCGTGCGCGAGCGCCTGCCGCGCGCGGTGATCGTCGCGGGCGGACCGCATCCGAGCGTGGCGGCTGAGGACGTGCTGCGCGACGCCAATGTGGACCTCGTCGTGCGCGGTGAGGGCGAGTTCACCTTCGCGGAAGTGCTCGACGGCGTGGCCGCCGAACGCGCGGACTGGTCGGGCTGCCTCGGGCTCTCGTGGCGACGCGACGGCGAACTCGTGAACGAGCCCGACCGCGCGGCTCCGAAGGACCTCGACGCGCTGCCCTTCCCCGCGTGGGATCTGATCGACCACGCCAAGTACCACAAGGTGCCCCGGGGCGGCGTGATCTACGCGCACAAGGAGTTCGCGACGATCTTCAGCTCGCGCGCCTGCCCGTGGCGCTGCACCTACTGCCACAACAGCTACGGCAAGACCTTCCGCGATCGCTCGGCGGAGCATGTGCTCGCGGAGATCGACCTGCTCGTGACAAAGTACGGCGTGAAGGAACTCGTCTTCATGGACGACATCTTCAACTTCAAGCCGGAGCGCGCGAAGAAGATCGCGCGCGGGATCCTCGAGCGTCGCTACAAGCTCGCGCTGACCTTCCCCAACGGCTTCCGCGGCGACATCCTCGACGAGGAGCTGGTCGTCTTGCTGAAGGAGGCCGGCATGTACCGCTGCATGGTCGCAGTCGAGTCGGCGAGCCCGCGCATCCAGAAGGTGATGAAGAAGAACCTGAAGATCGACAAGGTCGAGAAGATCGTCGGCTTCATCGCCAAGCAGGGCGTGATGGTGCACGGCGCGTTCATGCTCGGCTTCCCTTCGGAGACCGAGGAGGAGATGCAATCGACGATCGACTGGGCCGCGCGCTCGTCGTTCCACACCGCGGCGTTTTTCCGCGTGATTCCCTTCAAGGGCACCGAGCTCTTCCGCCAGGTCGAGAACGCCGGCTTCCAGCTCCCCCACGACTGGTCCGCCTACGAGCCCTACCAGACGCAGATCAACCTCTCGACCGTGCCCGAAGGCACGATCACCCGCCTGCGCAAGTCGGCTTACCGACGCTTCTACTTCAATCCCGCGCGTCTGTGGCGCATCTTCAGCCTGATCCCCAACAAGACCAACATGCTGCCGTTCCTGACGCTCTTGTTCGCGCGTCGTGCCTACGCCCGCTAGCGCGAACTGGGAAACTGCGCGGCGTACTTCGCGGGGTCGCTGTCGAACTCGCCGGGGCAATTGGGGCAGCAAAACGCGAACACGCGGCCTTCGAATGTGCGCGTGTACTTCGGGTTGATCGGCGAGCCCGTGACGGGGCAGGTCGCGTTGACTGGTGCGTTCGGGTCGCCCGCGGGCGGAAGGTCGGGGATCGGAAGGTCGCTGGTGAACTTCGGGGCGTCTTCGACCTGCGCGATCACGGCGTCGGGAGTGTCGCCGAAGTCGACGGCGAGGCCGGGGCGTGAGCGCAGGCGCGCGAGCGACTCGGCGGAGAGAGCGCAGCCCCACAGGTACACATGGCGCAGCCTCGGCAGCGCGAGCAGGCGTTCTACGGATGCGTCGGTGATCGCGGTGCGCGCGAGCACGAGCTCCTCGACGGTCGGATGAGCGCCGAGCAGCGCGAACTCTGCATCCCCCACGCGCGTGTCGCGCAAGTCGAGGCGCGTGAGGCCGGGCAGCGTCGCGCAAAAGGCGAGCGTGCCGGCGCCGACAGGGCTGCGCGCGAGCGCGAGCTCGGCGACCTGCGGACGCAGCGGCGAGAGCAGGTCGGCGACGAGCGCGTCCTGCGCGCGCGGCGTGATCGCCGCGAAGTCGATCCACAGACTCGTTGAGCCGATCGCGATCGGCTGCACATGCACGAGCTCCGCCCGCAGGCGCGCGAGCAGCGCAGGATCCGCGGCGGGCACCGGCTTGGGTTCCGCAGGAGTCTCCAGCTCGGGCGCGACGAGTCCCTCGACCTCGCCCTCGAACGGTGCGCCGGCCGCGATCCAGCGCTCGAGCGCGAACAGCTCGCTCGCCGCGAGCTGCGGCTTCTCATCCGGCGGCATGTGCTCGTCGTCAGCGAGCGGCAGGTGCACGCGACGCAGAAGCTCGCTCGCCGCAGAATCGCCCGCGACGATGCTCGGACCGCTCGCCCCGCCCGCGCGAATCGCCGCCGGCGTGTGCAGGCGCAGTCCGCCCTTCGCGCGCTCCGCGCCGTGGCATCCGACGCAGCGCTGCGCAAGGATCGGAGCGATCACGGCCTCGTAGGCCGAAGCGCGCGGCGCAGCGAGCGCGGTACGTGTCTCGCCCGACTGACAAGAAACCAGCAGCGCCAGCAGCGACGCGAGTGCAGCGCGCTTCATGCGAGCAGCTCCGGAATCACGCGCCCGGAGACGTCCGTGAGCCGATAGTCGCGGCCTTGGTGGCGATAGACGAGACGCTCGTGATCGAAGCCGAGCACGTGCAGCAAGGTCGCGTGCAGGTCGTGCACCGTGACCGGATTCTCGGCGATGTTGTAGCCGTAGTCGTCGGTCTTGCCGTAGCTGATGCCCGGCGCGATGCCACCGCCCGCAGCCCACACCGTGAACGCGCGCGGATGGTGATCGCGCCCGTAGTTCGTCTCGGTCAGCGTGCCTTGGCTGTACACGGTGCGACCGAACTCGCCCGCCCACAGGATCAGCGTCTCGTCGAGCAAGCCGCGGCGACGCAGGTCCTTGATCAGCGCCGCCTGCGCGCGGTCGACAGCCTTCGTCTGCAGTTGGATCTCGCCCGGCAGCCCACCGTGCTGGTCCCAGCCGCGCATGTAGAGCTGGATGAAGCGCACGCCGCGCTCGGCGAGGCGCCGCGCGAGCAGGCAGTTCGCCGCGAACGTGCCAGGCTTGCGCACGTCCTCGCCGTACATGGCGAGCGTGCCCTCGTCCTCATCGGAAAAGTCCGTGAGCTCCGGCACCGACATCTGCATGCGATAGGCCATCTCGGCCTGTGCGATGCGCGCATCGACCTCCGGGTCGAGGCTCTCGCGCGCTTCCTTTTCGTTGAGCGCGCCGACGAGATCGAGCATGCGGCGTCGGTCGAGCCGCGCCACGCCCGGCGGATCTTTCAGGTACAGCACCGGATCGCCGCTCGAACGCAGCTTGCAGCCCTGATGCTCGCTCGGCAGGAAGCCCGAGCCCCAAAAGCGCGCGGCGAGCGCCTGCATGTTGCCTTGGCCCTGCGTGATCATCACCGCGAAGGTCGGCAGGTTCGCGTTGGCCGAGCCGAGTCCGTAGCTCATCCACGAGCCGAAGCTCGGGCGGCCGGGCTGCTGGTTGCCGGTCTGGAAGAACGTGATGCCGGGCTCATGGTTGATCGCCTCGGTTTCCATCGAGTGGATGAAGGCGATCTCGTTCGCGACGCTCGCGGTGTGCGGGAGGATCTCCGGGAGCCACACACCGCCCGTGCGGTTTTCCGCGCGCTGGAAGCGGAACATCGACGGCGCAACGGGGAAGCGCGTCTGGCCGCTCGTCATCGTCGTCAGGCGCTGGCCCTTGCGAATCGAGTCGGGCAGATCTTGGTTGAAGCGCCGACGCAGCTCGGGCTTGTAGTCGTAGAGATCGAGGTGGCTCGGACCGCCCTCCATGTGGAGGTAGATCACGCGCTTGGCCTTCGGCGCAAAGTGCGGGCCGAGCGGCCGGGGCGCATCCTGCGCCGCGAACGCGCTCGGGCCGCCGAGCAGCGAGCCGAGCGACAGCGCGCCGAGTCCGGCGCCGATCGATGTGGCGGCGCGGCCGAAGAAGCGGCGACGCGTGAGCGAGAGGTAGTGTTCTTCGATCGGGTTCATGGTCAGCCTCTGCAAATCGTGACATCGAGGTTGAGCAGGCTCGAGCACAGCACGGTCCACGCGGCGAGCTCCGCGGGATCCACACCCATCGGAGCCGGCGACTCGCCGACTTCGACGAGCGCCTTGGCATCCTCCGGCGCGCCTTGGTAGCGCACGCGGAAGTCCGCCAGCGCCGCACGCAGCAACGCGAGCTCGTCGGCATCCGGCTGTTGTGCGGTCACGCGTCGGAACGCGCGCACGATGCGCTCGTCGTCGCCGCTCGCCTCTCCGAGTGTGCGCGTCGCCAGCGCGCGCGCGGCCTCGACGAATTGTTCGTCGTTCCAGAGCACGAGTGCCTGCAGCGGCGTATTCGTCGCGATGCGCCGGATGTTGCAGAACTCGCGCGTGGGCGCATCGAGCGTCAGCATCGCGGGCGGCGGACAGGCGCGCTTCCAGTAGGTGTACAGGCTGCGGCGCCACAGAGCGTCGCCCGTGCCGCGCTCGTAGAGGCGCGTGTTCGACGCCGGCATCGCCACTTCCTGCCACAGACCCTCGGGCTGGTAGGGCTTCACCGAGGGGCCGCCGAAGCGCTCGACCAAGAGACCCGAGGTGTACAGCGCGAGGTCGCGAATTGCCTCCGCGTGCAGGCGACGGCGCGAGCCGCGCGCGAGCAGCGCGTTCTCGGGATCGCGCTCGGCGAGGTCCTCGCGACGGCGCGAGACCTGCGCGTAGGCCTCGCTGGTGAGCAGGATGCGGAGCATGTGCTGCACATCCCAGCCGCTCTCGCGGAACTCGACCGCCAGCCAGTCGAGCAGCTCCGGATGCGTCGGGAATGCGCCCTGCAAGCCGAAGTCCTCCGTGGTCGCGACGATGCCCGAGCCAAACACGAGCTCCCAGATGCGGTTCACCGCCACGCGCGCGACGAGCGGGTTGTCCGCCGCGAGCAGCCATTGCGCGAGCCCGATGCGGTTGGCGGGCGAGCCAGTGGGCAGCGTGCCGAGCGCCGAGGGCACGCTGCGCGCCACGGGACGGCTCGTGTCCGGCTTGTCGTAGGCACCGCGCATCAGCACGAATGTGTCGCGCGGCATCGCCGCCTCGCGCATCACCATCGTGCGCGGGATGCGCGCCTCGAGAGCGCGCAGCTCGCCCTCGAACGCCGCGATGCGCTCGCTGCGCGCACGGTACGTCGGCGAGAATTCCGTGAGCCAGCGAGCTTCGAGCCGCGCTTCGAGCTCCTTCCAGCGCGCCTCGCGCGGGAGGAGCGCCGCGACCAGATCGCCGGAGAACTCCCCGTCGCGACGCTTCTCGCGCCAGTAGAAGCCACCTTGACCACCGGTGTTGACGACCTTGAAGACCACGCTGCGCGTGCCGCGCGCGAAGCTCGCCTTCGCGGCGTCCTGATCGGCGGCGGCTGCGCGATCGATCTGGTTCTTGTAGATTTCCGCGCCGTCGACGAACACGCGCATGCCGTCGTCGCTGCCGAGCGCGAGCTCGAGCTCGCGCGCCGTCGGAACGAAGAGCCGCTTGGCCACATAGCAGTTGTTCGCGCCGCCGGGCAGCTCGTTGACGCGCCCGTCGAGACGCACATCGTCGAACGACCAGCCCTTGTCGCCGAACTTGGCCGCGAGATCGAGACTCGCGGCCGTCTCAGGACCGTCGACGCGCTCGAACAGCTCGCTGCGCTCGCCGTTGAAGGGCCCGCACAGGTACCAGCCGCTCGATGCGACTGGCAGGCGCGCGAGCAGCGCGTCGCTCGCCGCCGATGTGCTCACGCGCACGCAACCGAGCGTGTGGCGTGCGTAGACCGAGGTGTAATCGAGCGTCACGACGAGCTCGCTGCCGCCCTCGAAGCCGAACGGCTCGTCCGCGAGGAGCAGGAGCACGCGCGAGCCTTCGCGCTGGTGACCGTTGACGGCCCAGCCCAAGTTGTCGCCGCCCGCGAGCACGTTGACTGCGCGGAAGTCGCCGTTGGGCTGCTCGTGGTCGGCCCAAGCCCACTCGAGCCGCAGCGTGCGACGTTGCGCGGGATCGAGGCTCGACACAACCTCCGCACGCACTTCGCTCAGCACGGCATTGCCGTTTTCCGCGCGACCGACGCGGCCGTGCGGCAGGTCCGGATGCGCGAGCGCCTCGACGAGCAGCAGCCGCTGATCGGTCGCCTGCGTGCGCAGCCGCAGCACATGCGTGTCCGTGTCGGGATTCGCGCCGCTCGCGAGCACGGATCCATCGGCCTGCACCGCGAGCGTCACACCCGCCGACGCGCTTGCTTCGACGACCTGCGGCAGGGTCCAGCCGAGCCCCTCGTCCGCGATTTCCGCGTGGAAACGCGCAAGTTCCTCAGCCTCGCCCGGCCCGCGCTCTCCGAGCCGCGCGCGCTCGCCGTCGAGCTCGCCGCCGAGGCGCGCGCGCTCCGCGAGGTCCGCCTCGCTCGGCACTTCGAGGAACGGCTCGAAGGCGCGGTTCGAGTCCGGCACCTGCGAATACAGCCCCGGCTCCTCGTTGGAGTTGAAGTACGAAAACAGCGCGTAGTAGTCGGCCTGCGACAGCGGGTCGAACTTGTGGTCGTGGCAGCGCGCGCAGCCCATCGTGAGCCCGAGGAACACCGCGCCCGTCGTCGCCGTGCGATCGGCCGCGTACTCGATCTTGTACTCCTCGTCGATCGCGCCGCCTTCGTCGGTCGTCACATGGTTGCGGTGGAAGCCGCTCGCAACCCTCTGGTCGAGCGTCGCGTCGGGCAGGAGATCGCCGGCGAGCTGCTCGAGCAAGAACTGGTCGAAGCGCATGTTGTCGCGATAGGCGCGCAGCACCCAGTCGCGCCACGGCCAGATCTGGCGTCCGGCGTCCATGTGGATGCCGCTCGTGTCGGCATAGCGCGCGGCGTCGAGCCACGGCGTTGCCATGCGCTCGGCGTAGCGCGAGCGCCACGGCTCCTCGCTGAAAATCCGGTCGATCCAGCGTTCGAGCTTGTCCGCGCGCGCGTCCGCTGCGAACGCGTCGAGCTCCTCGAGCGTCGGCGGCAAACCGGTGAGATCGAGGAACACGCGGCGCAGCAGCGTCGCATCGTCCGCGCGCGGACTCGGCTCCAGCCCCTCGTCCAAGAGGCGCGCGCGCAGGAAGCGGTCGACCGCGTTGCGCGACCACGCCTTGTCCGCAACCTTCGGCACCGCGGGCCGGCGCGGCGCGACGAACGACCAGTGCGGCTCGTACTCTGCCCCGTCGTCGATCCAGCGCCGCACGAGCTCGAGCTCGAGTTCGTCGAGCGGCTTCTTCTTGGCCGACGGCGGCGGCATGCGCACGAGGTCGTCGTGGCTCGTGAGTCGCCGCCAGGCTTCGCTCTCCTCCGCCCGCCCGGGGCGCAGCGCGGCGCGTCCCTCGCGCTCGGCGGTCGCGCCCTCGAATGTGTCGAGCCGCAGCCCGGCCTGCCGCTTGGCCTCGTCCGGACCGTGGCACGAGAAGCAACGATCCGTGAGGATCGGACGCACATCTCGGTCGTAGTGCGGCACGGAGCGCGCGAACGAAGCGGCGCGGCGCGGCGCTTCACCGCACGGAGCGGCACTCGCGAGCGCGAGGGCGCCCGCGGCAAGCGCCAGCAAGGCGACGAACAAAGGAGAGCGAAGCGAGCGCTGTGCGATGTTCAAGAGCGAATCCTCCATGTGCATCGTAGCAGGCTCGTCGAATCCTCCACATGCATCGTAGCAGGCTCGTCCGAGGCTGCCGCCGTGCCCGCGACGCATCATCGGGGGCCGGCCGCGCGAGCGCTCCTCGCCCGCGCTCCACGGCCAGAATGGCCGCGTGCGGAAGACCCTGAGACTCGCGCCCGAGTCGCAGTTCTTGATCCTCGCGGCCGCCGTGGGCGCCGCGGGAGCGCTGCTCGACGCCCTACTGCGCTGGCTGATCTCGCTCTCGCACCGCGTGTTCGTCTCGCTCACGAGCGAGATCTTCACGCCGCTCGGCTTGGGCTGGAAGCCGCTCTTGTTCGTGCTCGCGCCGACAGTAGGCGGACTCGCCGTGGGCCTCCTCGGGCACTGCTCGCGCAGCGAGGTCGGCGGCTACGCCTGCCGTCGTTCCTCGAGAAGGTGAACCTGCGCGTCGACGACCTGCGGCCGCGACTGATCCTGCTGCGCTCGCTCGCCGCCGCGATCACGCTCGGCTCGGGCGGCTCGGCGGGCGTCGAAGGCCCGATCGCCTCGCTCGGCGGCGGCATCGCGGCCTGGATCGGGCGCGTGCGGCAGCTCGCGGGCGAGCGCGTGCGCGTGATGGTCGCCTGCGGGGCGAGCGCGGCGGTCGCGGCGGCCTCCGGCGCGCCGATCGCGGGGGTGTTCTTCACCCAGGAGATCGTGCTCGCGGGCAACTACGACCTGCGGAACTTCGTGCGCGTGGTGGTCGCGGCGGGGTCCGCGACCGTGGTGGCGCGCGCGATCCGAGGCGATGCGCCGCTGTACGACGTGGCGCCCTTCGAGCTCGTGAGCGCCGGCGAGCTCGGCGCCTACCTCGCGCTCGGCCTCCTGTGCGGCCTCGTCGGAGCGCTCTTCGCGCGCCTGTTCTTCGCGACCAAGCGCCGCTTCGCGGCTTCGACCCTGCCCGCCCCGTGGCGCCCCGCGCTCGGCGGCGCGCTCGTCGGCCTGATCGCGCTGCTCTCGCCCGGCGTGCTCGGCACCGGCGAGGAAATGATCGAGGTCCTGCTGTCGATCGACCGCACGACCACCGCGGCGATCCTCCTCGCGCTCGGCACGCTGGTCGTCGCCAAGGCGGTCGCGACCTCGCTCACGATCGGCTCCGGCTGAGCGGGCGGCATCTTCGGCCCGTCGCTCGTGCTCGGAGCGGCGTTGGGCGCCGCGGTCGGCGGCGTGGCCGACCGGCTGTGGCACGAGGGCACTTCGATCCCCGGACACTACGCGATGATCGGGATGGGCGCGCTGCTCGCCGCGACCGCGCGCGCGCCGCTCACCGCCATCTTCCTCGTGTTCGAGCTCACGGGCTCCTCCTCGACGGCCGTGCTCGCCTCGCGCGGCCTGCGCCTGCGCGGAGGCCGCGAACTCGCGGCGTTCGACAGCGTCACGGCGGAGCAGGCCATGCGCCCGGGCTTCGAGGGCGTCCCCGCGTCGACCACGGCACCGGCGTTGCAGGCGCTGGTGTCGCGCTCGCGGGCGAGCGCGTATGTGGTCGTCGACGAGCGCGACGAGATGGTCGGTTTGCTCTCCCTGCAGGACCTGTGCCAGCGCCGCGTGGTGACAATCTTCGCGGACGAGACGCTCTCGGTCGCCATCGAGCGCCTCGATGAGCACGGTTTCCGCCAGCTGCCGGTGGTCGCGCGCGAGAACCCGCGCCGGGTGGTCGGCATGCCAGAGCGAGCGCACATCCTCACCGCCTATCGCCGCTCGCTCGTCCGCCGGAGCGAGGCGGCCGCTGCGGACGACTCCGGCTCAAGCTCGTGACGGGCCACCCCGAGGCCGAGGGGATGGGAACAGCCACGCCTGCGGCGCGCTACAATCCGCCGTTCGAAGGCTGTGCTCCCCCGTCGCGAGAAGGCGACGCCGCAGCCCGTGCGAGAACCCCGAGGGCCGGGTGGCCCAAGAGTGCATGCCGTGGCGTCGATCCCCTCGTTCCTGTCCCCGACCGACACCTTCGTCCGCCGCCACATCGGCCCGAACGACTCGGATGTCGCGCAGATGCTCGCGTCCATCGGCTCGCGAAGCCTCGACGCGCTGATGGAGGAGACCGTTCCGGGCGCGATCCGCATGCGCCGTCCGTTCGCGCTCGGCGGCGAGCGCGGCGAGCACGAGCTGCTCGCGGACTTGAAGCAGATCGCGAGCGCCAATCAGGTCTTCCGCAGCTTCATCGGGCTGGGCTACTACGGGACCATCACCCCGCCGGTCGTCCTGCGCAACATCCTCGAGAACCCGGGCTGGTACACGCAGTACACGCCGTACCAAGCCGAAATCAGCCAGGGCCGCCTCGAGGCGCTGCTCAACTGGCAGACGATGGTGACCGACCTCACCGCTCTGCCGCTCTCCAACGCGTCGCTGCTCGACGAGGGCACGGCCGCGGCCGAAGCGATGGCGATGTGCCACTCGGCGACCAAGGGCAAGCGCTCGACATTCTTCGTCAGCGAGCGCTGCCTGCCGCAGACGATCGCGGTCGTGCAGACGCGCGCGGAGGCGCTCGGATGGGATGTGATCGTAGGCGACCACGAGAGCTTCGACTTCGCCAAGCGACCGGTGTTCGGCGCACTCGTGCAGTACCCGACGGCCGATGGCGAGGTGCTCGACTACGCGCCGCTCGTGCAGAAGGCCCACGACGCGGGCGCGCTGGTCGTCGTCGCGACGGACCTGCTGGCGCTGACGGTCGTGCGCGCTCCCGGCGAGTTCGACGCCGACATCGCGGTCGGCTCGGCCCAGCGTTTCGGCGTCCCCATGGGCTACGGCGGCCCCCACGCCGCGTTCCTCGCGACGAAGGACACCTTCAAGCGCGACATGCCCGGCCGACTGATCGGCGTGAGCAAGGACTCGCGCGGCAAGCCGGCCCTGCGCATGGCGCTGCAGACCCGCGAGCAGCACATCCGCCGCGAGAAGGCCACCAGCAACATCTGCACCGCGCAGGTGCTGCTCGCCGTGATGGCGGGCATGTACGCCGTCTACCACGGACCCGACGGGCTGCGCGCGATCGCGCAGCGCGTCCACGCCTCGACGGCGCTGCTCGCGCGCGGCCTCGGCAAACTCGGCTACAAGCTCGCGCACGGGCGTTACTTCGACACGCTGCGCGTGCAGCTCGGCGACAAGCGTGCGGAGACGATCGTCGCCACGGCGCGCGGCAAGCAGGTCAACCTGCGCTGGATCGACGAGCACGCGGTCGGCATCTCGCTCGACGAGACGGTCACGGCGAGCGACCTGCGCACGCTGTTCGAGATCTTCGGCGGCCAGGCGGGCGCGAAGCTCGACCTCGGCGAGCTCGGGACCGGCCTCGACGCATCCCTCCCGCTCGCGCGCACCTCGAGCTACCTCACGCACCCCGTGTTCCACCGCTACCACGCGGAGCACGAGATGCTGCGCTACATCCGCAAGCTAGAAGGCCGCGACCTGTCGCTCACGGCGGCCATGATCCCGCTCGGTTCGTGCACGATGAAGCTCAACGCAACGAGCGAGATGATCCCCGTCACATGGAGCGAGTTCGGCAACCTCCATCCATTCGCGCCGGTCGGGCAGGCCGCCGGCTACACGCGCCTGTTCGAGACGCTCGAGCACGCGCTGCGCGAGGTGACGGGCTTCGAGGGCATCTCGCTGCAGCCCAACGCGGGCTCGCAGGGCGAGTACGCGGGCCTGCTCGTGATCCGCGCCTGGCATCGCCACCGCGGCGAGCCGCACCGCAACGTGTGCCTGATTCCGACGAGCGCCCACGGCACCAACCCAGCGAGCGCCGTGATGGCGGGCATGCAGGTGGTCGTCGTCGCCTGCGACGAGCGCGGCAATGTTGACATCGCCGACCTGCGCGCCAAGGCCGTCGCGAACTCCGCCAACCTCGCCGCGCTGATGGTGACCTACCCCTCGACCCACGGCGTGTTCGAGGAGTCGATCCGCGAGATCTGCGCGATCGTGCACGAGCACGGCGGGCAGGTGTACATGGACGGCGCGAACATGAACGCGCAGGTCGGCCTGTGCCGCCCCGGCGACTTCGGCGCCGATGTCTGCCACCTCAACCTGCACAAGACCTTCTGCATCCCGCACGGCGGCGGCGGCCCCGGCATGGGCCCGATCGGCGTGCGCGCGCACCTCGCCCCGTTCATGCCGACTCACCCGCTGGTCAAGACCGGCGGCGAGCGCGGCAGCGGCGCGGTCTCGGCCGCTCCGTGGGGCAGCGCGAGCATCCTCGTGATCCCGTGGATCTACATCCAGCTGATGGGCGCCGCGGGCCTGCGCCGCGCGACCGAGGTCGCGATCCTCAACGCGAACTACATGGCCGAGCGCCTGCGCCCGCACTACCCGATCCTCTACAGCGGCAAGAACGGCCGCGTGGCGCACGAGTTCATCATCGACCTGCGCCCCTTCGAGAAGAGCGCGGGCGTGGTGGCCGAGGATGTCGCCAAGCGCCTGATGGACTACGGCTTCCACTCGCCCACCATGTCGTTCCCCGTCGCGGGCACGCTGATGATCGAACCCACCGAGTCCGAGGCGCGCGCCGAGCTCGATCGCCTGTGCGACGCGCTGATCTCGATCCGCGCCGAGATCGCGGCCATCGAGGCCGGTCGCGCCGACCGCGTCGACAACCCGCTCAAGGGTGCTCCGCACACGATGGACATGGTCGTCTCCGACGACTGGAAGCGCGCCTATTCGCGCGAGCAGGCCGCCTTCCCGGCGCCGTGGACGCGCGAGCGCAAGTTCTGGCCTTTCGTCGGCCGCGTCGACAACGGCTACGGCGATCGCAACCTCGTCTGCACCTGTCTGCCGATCGAGGCCTACGCCGACGCGCCGAGTGACGCGCAGGGCGCGCTGGCGAGCACGGAAGCCTGAGGGCGCGCGCCGTGGGACTCCTACGCAAACTGCTCGCGTTCCTGCACCTGCAAGGCCACGGCGAGCTGCTCGCCGTCGGCGCGCGCGCTCCCGCGTTCGAGCTCCCCGACCACACCGGAGCGAGCGTGCGACTCTCCGACTTCGCGGGCCGCACGGTCGTCCTGTGGTTCTACCCCAAGGCCGACACGCCCGGCTGAACGCTGCAGGGCTGCGGGTTCCGTGATCGAGCCCGCGAATACGCAGAGCGCGGCATCGAGGTGCTCGGCATCTCGTTCGACGCGCCGGAGCACAACCGCGCCTTCGCCGAGAAGTTCTCGTTCCCCTTCCGCCTGCTCTGCGATACCTCGCGCGACATCGCCATCGCCTACGGCGCCGCCCGCTCGCGCCGCGACCGCTTCCCCGCGCGCTACACCTATGTGATCGGCCCCGATGGCCGCATCCTCGAGGCTCTCGACACGAGCTCGCCCGCCTCGCAGGCCGCCGAGATCCTAGCCCGCCGCTAGAAGCGGAAAGTCGTGCCGAACTTGAGCGCGACTTCGGTGGTCGTGCCGACGAAGTGCGGACCGGCGCTCGACCAGCCTTGGTTGAGCACGAGGTAGGCCTGCGTGCCGGGCTGGAAGATCCACCACAGGCGGCTGTTCCAGCCGACAAGCTCGCTGACAGAGTCCCACTGCACATAGTTGGTCCACGACACATCGTTGCTCGCGAACAGCGCGAAGCTCAGGCGTGCGACGTCGACCGTGAAGGAGCCATCGGCGAGGCGCGCGTCGGTGCGCTCCCACTCGGTCGAAGCGAGGAAATGCCCGCTGGGACGCCATGCGAGCGACGCGAACCACTCCTGCGCGCGGCCGTCCCAGTATTCGCCCACCGAGAACGAGCCTTCCACGGACAGCGCGCGACGGTCGGAGGACTCGACTTCGAGTCGCGCACGGTCGAAGCGGTAGTCGCCGCTCGCGACCTCGATCCCGTCCTGGATCTCGAACGGCGCGAGCAGCACCTCGCGCGTCGCCGCGAGCTCGAGCCGCACGGAGTCATTGCTCTCGAAATACAGCCCGAAGGGCTGGATCTCGGCCTCGAAGGTCTGCGTGTCGCCGTCGATGCCCGTCACCCAGTTGGCCTCGACCTGCGCCTCGTACTGGCGCACGAGCTCGCCGTTGAGACGCGGCCTCCATGTGTAGCTGCCGTCGTGCCGCCGAATTCCCGTGCGCGCCACGAAGCCCAGCTTGGGATCGAAGTCCTCTTCGATCGTCGCGGTCCCGATACTCCAATTGAATTGGTCGTTGGGATAGGAGAGCTTCCCGGCCCACGCCGTGTCCTTGCCGCCGCCAGTCTCGTTGTCCGTGCGCAGCAGGTAGGAATTCCAGCGCAGAGTGCCGTCGCCGAGGAATTCATTGGTGCGCAAGTTGAGATCCGCGCCGTAGGTGTCGGCGCGCTCGTTCGACGACGGGTCGCCGCTGGTCCAGATCACGCCGACATCGGACTGCTCGAGGATGTTGCGCGAGACGCGCCCCGTGAACAGGTTGCGACCCTGCTGGGTGTCGCTGTCGCCGGTCTGAGCATCGAGGACGCCGAAGTTCCAGCCGTCCGTCTGGCCGGTGAGCTTCGCCGCGGCGTCGATCGGCACCTTCTCGCGATTGCGGTCGAGGCCGATGCGGCGCGAGAAGAACGGGATCACATCGGTCGAGCCGCCGAACTGGAAGACGCCCGAGTCCTCGAGGAAAAAGTCGCGGCGCTCGGGGAAGAACAGGGGAAAGCGCGTCAGGTTGACGCGGCGCTCGTCGACCTCGGTCTCGGCGAAGTCGGTGTTGAGCGAGAGCGACAGCTTGGTGTTGGGCGTGATCTTCCAGAAGAGGTCGGCCCCCGCCTGCAGGTCCTCGCCGCTCGAGTCGCTGCGGTGGTCGCGCGTCGCACGCCCGACCGCAAACGGCAGCAGGTCGACTCCGAGGCCCTGCTCGAGCCCCTCGAGCCCCGTGAGCGTGCCCGCGTTCGCCACCCAGAAGAACACGATGCGCGGATCCGGGCTCGCCCAGCGCGCTTCCTCCGTGCGACGCCGGATCAGGCGCCGCAGGTTGAAGCCCCACGAAGTCTGGCGCGGGTCGAAGTTGATCGTGGCGAACGGAATCGCGAGCTCCGCCTGCCAGCCGCGCGGCGTGATGCGCGCGTATCCTTGGAAGATGCCGTCCCAAGGCTTGTTGAATGTGGCACCGTTGCGGGTCACGAGCGCGTCTCCGAGCGAGCCCGCCGCGCCGATCTGAAACCAGAAGGCGTTGCGACGATCGAGGAACGGGTCGATCAGGAACTCGACGCGATCGTCGGGGTCGAGGTTCGCGTCGCGTTGCATCTGCGTGGCGCGGATTCCGGACGGGTCGGAGTCGTCGCACCACACCGCGAGGTAGAGGTTGCGCTCGTCGTAGCACAGCTTCACCACGGTCGGCTCGCTCGGCGCCGCGCCGCGCACGGGCTCGACCTGCACCAGCGGCCCGAGCTCGGCTGCGACGGCCCAGATCTCGTCGGACAAGTCGCCGTCAACGGTCGGAGCGCGCTGAGACTCCGCGATGCAGTGCACGCGGCTCTGCGGAACCCGCGCCGCTTGCGGCGGCGACGGTGCGACGAGCGCGGCGAGCAGCGCGGTGAGGATCACGACGGAACGCGCGCCCTACTCGAAGCGCCCGCGCAGGAGCGCCTGCCCTTCTCGCACATGCCAGCGCCCCAGCGCCATCACATCGCGCACGCGATGCTCGGGATCGAGCACCGCGAGGTCCGCGTCGGCGCCCACTTCGATGCGCCCCTTGCCCGCCAGTCGCAGCACGCTGGCGACATTCGACGTGAACGCGGGCAATACGCATTCGGCCGGCCAGCCGCGGGCGAGCATCTCGCGCAATGTGTCAGCGAGCGACGCTGGCTCCCCCACGCCCCAGCGATCGATGCGCCCATGTGCATCGAAGTGCGGCAGGCAGCCACCCGCGTCCGAGCTCACGGTCACGCGCGTCGGTTCCAGCTCGTCCTCGAGATAGCGCGTGAGCGCGTCCGGCGCGCTCCACGCGTCCTCGCCTTCCTCCACGGGGAACGCGGTGATGTCGATCGTCACGCCGTCCTCGACGAGCTCGAGCGCTTCCTCGAACAGCGCACGCTTGCGATTGACATGCGTCGGATGGAACACGCGCGGCGGAAGCTCCGAGCCTGCGAGCGCCTTGCGCACGAGCTCGAGTCCGCGCGCGCCGTCGCCCATGTGCAGGTGCAGCACGCCCGCCTTGCCCGTCATGAGCCCGGCGACATGGCACTCCGACGCGACGCGCAGGAACTCGTCGAGCGTCGGCTGGCTCGAGCGATGGTCGCTGAGCGCGAGCTCGCCGAAGCCGATCACGCGATCGACATGCACGATGTCGCCGCGCACGCTTCCGGTGAGCGTCATCGGCGGCAGGTGGTAGCCGCCCGTCCAGCACCACGCCGAGAGCCCTTCCTCGCACAGCGCGCGAGCGAGCGCGATGAGCTCTCCCGTCGTGCGCACACAGTCGTCCGTGCCGAGCAGCCCCACCACGCTGGTGATGCCGGCGCGCGTGAAGCGCGAGAGCGCGACCGCGGGCACGCGGCTCGCGTAGCCGGCCTCGCCACCGCCGCCGACGATGTGCGCGTGTGCATCGATGAGACCCGGCACGAGCCTGCGGCCGCCGAGATCGACGACATTCGCGGGCAGCGCGTCGGGGAGCTCGAGGTCGTCCTCGCCGATCCACAAGATCTTGCCGCCGCCAACCAGCAAGTTGCGTCTCCCAAGCGGCTGGGGCGCGTACACATCGGCGTCGAGCAAGAGTTCGAGCATCGGGGGGACGGTGCTGCGCTCAGCACCAAGCGTTGTTGAGCACCTCGCCCATGCCGCCCGCGCCGGGCACGATGTAGCCGTGCTCGTTCAGCCCGCGCTCCTCGCTCCAGCGCTCGCCCGGCAGGCGCGCGAGCACCGCCGGCGCGGACAACCCGCGGTCGAGGCGCGCGGTGTAGATCACGACATCCTCGACCGCATCGAGCACGGCGCGCAAGTACTCCGGCGTGGCGATCATCGGCATCGCGATCACGCGCGCTGGCTTGCCGTGGTGGCGACGGTAGTGATCGAGCGCGCGAATCGTCGTCGAGCCCGTGGCGCCCATCGGATCGGGCAACAGCAGGATCGAGCCCTCGACCGTCCCGCCGATCTTCGAGCCGGAGAGGTCGACGCCGATGACATGCCCCTCGGCGTCGGACTTGCGCGCCATGTTCAAGTGGTCGAGACGGATGTTCTCGTCGGGCAAGACGGCCGTCAGCATCTCGAAGCACACTTGGCTCGGCACGATGCCCGCGCGAATGATGTCGACGATCACGATGCGCGTGGTCGGATCGAGCACATCGCCGCGGTACACCCCCTCGGCGGGATGTAGCTCCTGCATGCGCGTCGGCTCCTCGGTGCGCACACGCGGCAGGTCGTGGCCCGCGACATTGGCGAGCATGATCTGGTAGACGCGCCGCAGCGTGGCGGTCATCTCTGGATGCCGAATGCGTTTGCCCGAGAGCTTCGAGAGCGCTGTCAGGAGATACAGGTTGTCGAGGATGTGCACCTTCGGGCCGTAGCCGTGAGTGAGCTCCCAGCCACTGCCGCTCTCGCGCTTGCGCTGCTCAGTCATGACGGACGCATCCTGCATGGAACTCACTTCGCGGCTTGCACGCCCTGCGCCAGCGCCTCGACGAGGCGCGGCACATCGCGGGCCGCGGTCGAGCACAGCGCGATGCGCACGGCGCCCTGAATCGGAACGATGAACACGCCGAGTTCACGCATGCGCGCCGCGACCGGCTCGGGCTCGCTCGCGAACACCGAGACGAAGAACCCACCTTCGTAGCGCGGATAGCGCAGCCCCTTCGCGCCCGCCGCGGCGTTGAACGCACGAACGCGCTCGGCGAGCAGCGCGATGTACTGCGCGCGCTCAGCATCCACACGCGAACGCAGCGCCGCGTCCGTGAGAATCGAGCCGATGGCGAGCATGCCCGCGTGGTTGCAGTTCGACCATGTCCCGCGGCACGAGTACGAGAGCGCATCGCCCACGCGTCGACGCGTCTCCGCCTCCGCATGCACGGCGACGAGAGCGCCGACGCGCGCGCCATACTGCAAGAACGACTTCGAGGCCGTCCACGCCACGAGCAGCAACGCCTCGCCCGCGAGCTTCGCTACATGCTCGACCCAGCGCCCGCCGAGCGGACCGCCGAACTTCGCGTAGGCGTGGTCGACGAGCAGCGTCACGCTCGCGCGCTCCGCTGCGGCGCGCACGATGCGCACCACCTCGCTCCACTCCGCATCGTCGAGCGAGTACCCCGTCGGGTTGTGGCACGGCGAGTTGAGCACCACCAGCGCGCGCCCCTGTGCCGCTAGCTGGGCCGACAGCGCGCGTTCGAAGTCGCGCGCATCGAAACGGCCGTCCTCTCCGAACATGCGGAATGTCTCGACGCGCCTGCGCGTGTGCTCCGCGAGCGTGTGGTACGGACCCCAGTAGTACTCGGTCGTGAGCAGGGCCTGTCCCGGCTCGAGCACATTGACGATCGCGTGGTGCAGCGCGCCCGTACCACCCGGCGTCGCCACTGCCGTCGCCGCGCGCGCGAGCTCGCCCGTGCCGAACAGGTCCGCGATCACCGACGCGAGGAAGTTCGCTTCGCCCGCGATCGGCGCGTAGGCCGCAGCACGACGCGGATCGACCGCGCGCAGCGCCTCGCCGACCGAGGGCATCACGGCCAGCCTGCCGTCGTCCTCCATGAGCGCACCCAGCGTGGCATTGACGATGCTCTCGCCGGCCTTGGCGCGCCGCTGCGCCTCTGCATTCAGCGAAAAAATCGGGTCGTCGGCCGGGCGCGAGCGCGCGGCCGCGACGAGCAGGTCGAGAAAGTTGCGGGTCGGGGCGGAGGACATCGACGGGGCGCCTTCAAGACACGCACGCCCGAGGGCCAACGAGCCCCGAGAACGGCGTGCGCGGGCCGTGGAGGATATCCGATCGCGCAGGCACTCGCTCGCGCGCGGCCTGCCCCTCGACTCAACGCTGCCGGCTGGGCGGATCGGCCACTCCCGGCCCCTCGTACAGGCCCCGCTGCACCGAGTCGAGCGCCTCGCGCTCGCGCACATCGAGCTTGCGCTCCGCATAGGTGCGATGGTCATGGGAGCGGATGCCGCGCACAGCGAGGAAGCGGTCGTACCACGGCCGCGACTCCACCAGCCCGCACAGAAAGTCCGTCGAGTGGGCCAGCGTCCACACCGCGTCGGGGTCGAGCGGATCGAGCGCGAGCGCTTGCTGCGCGCGCAGGCGCGCCCCGCGCATGCGTTCGCTGCGCGAGAGCCTCTGCACATCCCGCGGCGCCAGCTGCGCGACCTCGGAGTCCGGCAGCCACAGGAGCGCCTCGTCGCGCAGCGGTACGGACTCCTCGAACAGGCGCGTGCGCCAGTCGAGCAGCTCCAGGCAGGACTTGCGCAGGCGCAAGGTGAATGTCGAGCATTCCATGGCGCTCTCGACGCTCGCGAGCAGCTCGAGCTCGCGCGCGAGTCCCGCGCGCCGCACATGCTCGCCTTCCGACGCACGCGCGAGTGCCGTGAGCGACTGCGCGCAGCGGGCGATCTCGGCCTCGTCGCCGCCTTGGCGCAGCGCACGCAGGTCGTTGCGCATCGCGCGCAGAAAGCTCGCCGCGAGATCGACGCGCGAGGCGATGTTCATGGCCTCGTCCTGTGTGAGCAGCACGAACCCCTCGGCGGCACCGCGCAGCACGGCCAGAGCGCGGCGCAGCTCGGAGAGCTCGAGTTCCAGCGAGCTCGTCACGCGCCGTCGCAGGCGTAGCCGCAGGTCGCTCGCGATCTCGGCGCGCAGCTCCGCCGGCCGACCCGCGCTCGAGAAGGCCGCGAGTGGATCGCTCAGCGCGCTGTCGAGCTCGCGCCCGACCTCCGCGAGCGACGGCTCCCGCGCGGGATCGAGCAACGCGAGGTACCCGCGCTCGCGGCAGCGTTCGAGCGCTCCTGCGACGAGTACCGAGAGCTCGCTCGGCAGGTTGTCGAGCTCCGTCAGCAAGGTGCGATCGCGCGTCGAACGCACCGTCGCGAGCACCTCCGAGATCTTCGCGCGCGAGCCGAAGCCGCGCCGTCCATCGGGCGCGACGGCCCCATCCTGCCGTGCGAGCGCGAGCGTGGAGAGCGCGAGGAGAGCGAGGGCGCGTTGGAGCATCGGCGGTGCGGTCCCGAAGCCCTATCCGCAGCCTCGGCCATGGTCACCTTCGCATGCGCACCGCCCGGCGGGAAGCCGTAGGCTGGGCGCGACTCAGGCGAACGGGTCGACGGCCTCGGATTCGGGCGCGCTGGCTTCGGGCGCGGGCGCCTCCGCGCCGAACGGCCCGGCGGCGCCCTCGGTCGCGACCCCGGCGGGCTCGAACGCCTGCTCGCGCGCCCAGACTTCCATGCGCTCCTGTTCCACGAGCGGCGCGAGCTCCCCCGCCGACTCCGCGGGCGAGAAGCGCGCCGCGGAGAGCTGCGAGCGACGCGGCAGCAGCGTGAAGGTGCGCAACTCGCTCTCCGTCTCGACGCATGTGTCGGCGAGTCGCCGGGCGAGGAATTGCAGACGCACGACCCGGGTCACGGGCACTTCGAGCGAGCGCGCGAGATCGAGCGCATCGGCGCACGCGAGATCCTCGACGCGATCGATCCCCAACGAGCGCAGGCGCAGGCAGAGCGCCGAGTCGAGTCCGTCGAGCAACTCGGGGCGCAGCTGCGCGCCAGCTTCCTCGAGCGCGGGCGCGCTCACCGCCGCCAGCTCGTTCGACTCGAGCGCGGGCGCGGGCCCGCCGAACTCGCCGATGCGGGCCGCGAGCTCGCGCGCCTCGCGCTGGAAGCGCTCGGCCAGAGCGGGAAGCCGCGTGCGCAGGGCGTCCGCGAGCTTGGCGGGCTCGAGGCACAGCACATCGTCGCATGTGCGACAGCCGGCGTCGCGCAGCCGACGCAATGTGACCGGGCCTTGGCCGTAGAGACTGCAGAGCAGAGCCAGAGAGTCCATGTGCGTACTCCTAGAGCGTCGTGCGCGCGTCAAGCGCCGACCGGGAAGAGGGCGAGTTCGTCCGCGAGCGCCGCGAAGTCTTGGGCCGCGGTGGAGCGCGGCGCGAGAAGTTGGATCGGAACGCCGGCGCCAGCGGCTTCGCGCAGCCGCGCGCTCGAGCGAATCGCGGTGTCGTAGAGCCGCGCGCCGAAGCGCGCCTGCATCGCGATCAGCACCTCGCGCGCGATGCGCAGGCGGCGATCGAACATCGTGGCGACGACGCGCAGCTCGGGCGCGTGCCGTGCGGCCGCGAGAGTCGCGTCGACGATCTCCTGCGCCTTGAGCGCACCCTGCAGCGCGAAAGCGCCCGTCTCGACCGTCAGCAGCAAGGTGTCGCAGGCGCAGATCGCGTTGGCGGTGAGCAGTCCGTCGGCGCGCGGGGGGCAGTCGAGCAGGCACTCGTCGAAGCGTCCGGCGAGCGGCGCGAGCACGCGACGCAGCACTCCCTCGGACCCAAGCTCGCGCGCAGCGCGTTCCTCGAACTCCGCGAGCCGTCCGTGGCTCGGAATCAGCGTGATGCCGCCCGGCGCCGCGTGCAGCGCGTCGAGCGCGCGCACTTCACCCGTGAGCACTTCGAGCGCGCACGGCGAGTCCTCGGCTTCGCTCGAGAGTCCGAGCGTCGCGTGGGCCTGCGGATCGAGATCGATCAGCAGCACGCGCCGTCCGCGCGCGGCCAGCGCGCCCGCGAGGTGGATCGCGGTCGTGGTCTTGCCCGATCCGCCCTTGTGATTGGCGAGCGCGTAGGTGTGCATACGGCGAGGTTCGTGTGAAGCGTCGGAGCACGGCGGTTGGACGCGGGTCTTCACGGTGTGAGTTGGTGAGTGGGTGTTTCAGCGCAGCGCCTTGGCGGCGCGCTCGAAGAACGGGGAAACGCTACGCGATGTGTCGATGCGATTCCAGCACGCCACCGACGACAGCGCGTGCGCCGCGCGCGATGTCGGCGCGTACAGACACACGGGGACGCGCGCGTCGACGCTCGCGCTCACCGCCGCATCCGCCGGCACGACGCCCACCCGCTCGGGCTCGCTGCCGAGGAAGCGCTTGCAGGCATCGCGGAAGCGCTGCCACGCGGCCTCAGCGCTCTCGCGATCGGGCACGCGGTTGAGCACCATGCCGACATGCAGGTCGGGATTGACCATCTTGCCGCGCTTGTAGACCGCGTAGGCATCCGACAGACCCGTGATCTCATGGCTCGTGACGAGCAAGAGCGTCGTGGAGGCCGCGAGGTGCGCGAGCGTCGCGTAGCCGATGCCGGCGCCGTGGTCGATCAGGATCAAGTCGAACTCGTCCTCGAGTGGACGCAGCGCCTTGAAGAGCCGCTCGAGCTCGCGGCGCGTCGGATTCGCCAGTCCGTGGCGGCCGACGCCGCCCGAGAGCAACTTGAGCCCGTGCGGACCGGTGACGAGCGCCTCGCGTGCGCCGCCGCGCCCCTCGACGATGTACCCGAGGTCGAACTGCGGTGCGAGACCGAGCAGCAGGTGGTCGTTGGCGAGCCCCGCGTCGAAGTCGACGAGCAGGACGCGCTCGCCCTGCTGCGCTCGCAACACCGCGAGGTTGGTGGACACGACGCTCTTGCCCGTGCCGCCCTTGCCGCTGGCGATCGAGACCACCCGCGCTGTCTGGGGCTTGCTCTCGCGCATACGCCGTTCCGTGTCGGGGATCTCGTTCGGCGGATTGCGCCGCGACAGGCCGAAGGAAAGGTCGAGCATCGGAGAGGCTTGTGACTCTGCAAATCCCACAGCCCCGCGTCAACGCCCAAGAAATCCGCCTCTCGGCGTGGTCGCTCGTGCGCTAGTGCATGCGCGCCGGCTCGCCGATGCGATGCAACTTCATCACATTGGTCGAACGCGACACGCCCAGAGGCACGCCGGCGACGAAGATCACCTCCTCGCCGTGCAGGCAGATGCGCCGCTCCACGAGCATGTTCTGCGCCTCGTGCAGCATGTCCTCGAGGCTCGTTTCACGGTCGCACAGGATCGGCCGCACGTGGCTCAGGATCGTCATCGCCTGCAGGGTGCGCTCGTTGGGCGTCATGGCGATGATCTCGGCGTTCACCCGGTAGCGCGACAAGAGGCGCACCGTGTTGCCCGTCTCGGTGAAGCAGATGATCTTGTGGATCGAGAGCGCCTCGGCGGCCTGCGCGGCGGCGAGGGCGGTCGCGTTCGAGAAGGTCGGCTCGTTCTGGCGGAAGCCGGCCCGCGGCAGCTCGTGGTAGCGCTGGCTGGTCTCGACCGAGCGCGCGATGCGCCCCATGGCCTCGACCGCCTCGACCGGATACTCGCCCACGGCCGTCTCGGCCGAGAGCATGACGGCGTCGGAACCGTCGAGCACCGCGTTGGCGACATCGGCGACCTCGGCGCGCGTGGGGCGCGAGTTGTGCACCATCGACTCGAGCATCTCGGTCGCGGTGATCACGAACTTGCCGGCCTTGAGGGCCTCGCTGATCAGGTTTTTCTGCACCAGCGGCACCGCTTCCAGCGCGGTCTCCACGCCGAGATCTCCGCGCGCCACCATGATGCCGTCGGTGACCTCGAGGATGCCCTTCAGGTTGTCGAGGGCCGCACGACGCTCGATCTTGGCGACGAGCATGATCCGCGGCGCGAGCGCGCGGATGCGCTCGAGGTCATCCGCGCGCGACACGAACGAGATGCCGAGGAAGTCGACGCCGAGCTCGTGCGCCAGCGCGATGTGTTGGCGGTCCTGAGGCGTCGGAAGCTCTTGCAAGAGGTACGAATCTGGAATATGAACTCCCTTGCGATCGGAGATCGGTCCAGAGCGACGCACGCGAGCGCGCGCGATGTCGCCCTCGACCGACTGCGTGACCAGCTCGACGGCGCCATCGGCGAGCAGCACGCGGTCGCCCGGCTTGAGCGCGCCCTTGAAGCCCGGGAAGTTGAACGGAAGCAGGTCGGCTTCGGTGGACGCCTCGCCTTCGAACAGCCGCACATCCTCGCCGCGCTCGAGGCGGCGCTCGCCGGTCGCGAGCTTTCCAAGTCGCATCTTCGGCCCTTGGATGTCCGCGAGGATGCCGATCGGAATGCCCGTCTGGCGCGCCGCAGCGCGGACCTTCTCGACCCGCCGACGATGGTCCTCATCGTTGCCGTGGCTGAAGTTGATGCGCGCGACGGCCAGTCCGGCCTCGATCAACTGAATCAAGCGGTGCTCGGACGCCGGGCCGACGGTGGCGACGATCTTGGTGCTCGGACGGGCGAGGGCGGTGGACGGGAACGCGTTGGAAGAGCCTGGGCTGGACATGGGGCGAGACAGAATAGGACCGGCGCGGCCGTTTCCCATGACTCCGCGCTCGGCGGCGCGCACAGAAACAGGCGGTCGGCAGGGTCCTGAGTCCCGGCCGACCGCCTCGCAGGGGCCGCGTGCGTCCCGCTCCGCCGACTCGCACAGCGCAGCGCTCGGCACAAGCTGGCCCCCGGCAAGAATACAGACGCCGCGACCGCCCCACGGGTTCCCCGAGTCCGAACCAATGCGCCAGATCCTCCTCTGGCATGGAAACGGGAAGTAGCCCCCAAATCTCGTATTTGGACCCCCGAAATTTTGGCGCCGCGCTAGCTTCGAGGCGGCCCCTCCTCGGCCCAGCTTTAAGACGGTTACCCATGCATCCCGAACGCTCCGCGCAACGCTCGAGCCAAGGATCCCTCGCCGCCACTCTGACCGTGCTGTTCGTCGTGCTCGCCCTGCTGGCGTTGATCGCGAACTGACGCCTGAGCAGCTCTCCTCAGGCGCGCCTTTGGGTGTGCTCCGCCGCCGGTACCCCTCCGGCCGCGCGGCGTCGCTCGAGCCCAAGCGCCAGGTCCGGCTCGCGCCCACGCGCGAGTGCGTGTTCGCGTGCCGTTTTGGCCCACGCGAAAGTTCCGCACGCCCAGCGGACGCGGAGCATGCTCCGCGCCGCCGCTGCGGTGCTCGAAATCGAGGCTGGCCCGGAATTTGTTACTCTCTCGCTCACCTGCCGCGGCTCTCCGAACCGCCCCCCCCCCGGTGGGTCGGCTCGCACCTACCGGCGCCTAATCCTGTTTTGTCGGCGGTTCTCGGCACTCGGGACTTCCTGCCGACGACCCTCAAGGACCCACGACAGCCCCAACTCATGAACAGCACCCGCACCCTGCTTCTCGCCGCCCTCGCCGCCCCGATCCTCTGCTCGACCATCGCGCCGGGCGACTCGCTCGCCTTCCGCCCCAAGGCCGGAACCAAGGTCTCGCGCGCCTGGACCATCAAGCAGGAGCAGACCCTCGACGAGATGAACATGTCCATGAACGGCCAGCCGTTCCCCATGGACCTGCAGATGGACATGGACATGACCACCGAGAACACGGTCGAGGTCACCGACGAGATCGTGGCCGCCGAGGGTGGCAAGATCACCGAGCTGCGCCGCACCTTCGACAAGCTCGGCAGCGCCTCGAGCTTCGCCATGGAGATGGCCCAGATGCCCGAGGGCGGCATGGAGCAGTCGATGACCGGCTCGAGCGCCCTGCAGGGCAAGACCGTGGCCTTCGTGTGGGACGCCGAGAAGAGCGCCTACGAGAAGAGCTTCCACGAGAGCGAGGGCGAGGCCGACCTGCTCGAGAACCTCGACATCGACATGGACCTCGCCGTGCTCGTCCCCGGCAAGGAAGTCGCCGTCGGCGACACATGGGAGATCGATGTCAAGGGCCTGAAGCCCCTGCTCATGCCGGGCGGCGACGTCGGCATCCGCCCCGAAGACCCCGACGCCGCCGGTGGCGGAATGTTGCCGGGCATGGACTCGATGGGCGACATCAACGACCTCGTCGGCGACCTGCTCGAGGGCACCGCGACGGCCGAGTACGCCGGCATGCAGGAGCTCGAGGGCGGCACCTACGCCGTCATCAAGCTCAAGATCGAGATCGAGAGCAGCAACGACATGGCCGACAAGCTCGCCGAGATGGCTAAGGAAATGCCGGAAGGCATGGGCGAGATGTCGATCGAGCACATGGACATGGAATTCGAGCTCGAAGCCGAGGGCCAAGTCCTGTGGGACGCCGCGGTCGGCCAGATCCGCATGCTCACCCTGAACGGCAAGTCGAAGGTCGGCATCGACATGGGCATGGCCGTCTCGGCGCAGGGACAGAACATGACCATCGAGAACCAGATGACCATGTCGGGCACCATGGACATCTCGCTCGACGTCAGCCGCAACTAGCCACGCGCCGTGGAGTTCGCCGTCCTCCTCCGTCGAGGGCTCGGCGCGGTCACGCTGGCGGCGCTCGCCCCTTGGGCGGGTGCCGCCAGCGACGCCTTGACGACCGCGAAGGAGCTCGCCGCCGCGCAGAAGTGGTCCGAGGTCGCCGCCACGATCGAGGAGCACCTGCGCTTCCAGCCGTCGAGTGCCGAGCTCGACGACCTGCTCGCGCAGGCCTTCGCCAAGCTCGGACGCAAGGACGAAGCCGCGCACTTCCTCGAGCGCGCGTGGTGGCCGCTGGCGGAGACCGACAAGGAAGGGACCAAGCTGCGCAAGCGGCTCTTGGAGCTCGACCCGCTGCTCCCGCGGCGCGAGGCGCTCTACAAGAAGGGCACGAAGGAGCTGTTCGACGCGGCGGTCGTGCTCGAGTCGGAGGGCCAGCGCGAGCGGGCGCTCGAGTTCTGCGAGCGCGCCCTGCCGCTCGCCCGCGGCGCGGCGCGCGAGCCGATCGCCGAGCTCGCCGCGCGCATCCGCTCGAGCGAGGAGGAAGTCGACCTCGAGAAGGAAGGCGGCGCGCGCCCGATCGAGGGCTGGCCCGAGCTCACGCTCGAGAGCCAGCACTACCTGTTCGTGGCGCACTTGGAGCCAGCTGTCGCCGAGCTGCTCGCGCGCACGATGGACCAGATCTACGCGTCCTATGTGCAGATCTACTTCGACGGCGACACGACGCGCTTCACGCCCCGCAAGGCGACGATTCACATCCATGCCTCGCAGGAGCAGATGCTCGCGGGCTGGAGCGGACCGAGCCGTCCCGGCGGTTGGTGGTCGCCCGGCGAGTGGGAAGTGCACGCCTACGACACGCGCAGCGACACGAACTCGCTCGACCAAATGGTCGAGACCCTGTTCCACGAGGCGAGCCACCAGTTCATGACCATGCTCACGCGCGGCGGCCCGCCGGCGTGGCTCAACGAAGGCACCGCGACCTTCTTCGAAGGCGCGACCGCCATGGCCGACGGCACGGTGCTGTGGCCCGACGCGGCCAAGGACCGGCTCTCGCACCTCTACCGCATGCTGACCGCGGGCGGTGGCCCGACGCTCGCCGATGTCGTCAACTACGACTCGCCCGGCTCCTACGCGGGCGAGTACTACCCGTGGGGCTGGGGACTCGTGTACTTCCTGCAGCAGTACGAGAACCCCGCCACGCTCGAGTACTCGTTCCGGCCGCTGTACGAGCGCTACCGCGACCTCGTCACGCGCGGCGACAAGGGCTCGCGCGCCGCCTTCGACGAGGTGTTCCTCGGCCCCGACTCGCCGCGCGGCCACCGCACCTTCGAGCACTTCGAGAACGACTGGCGGCGCTGGATCCTCGACCACGTGCACCCGCTGCAGTTCGCGCCGAACCGGCGCGCGCTGCGCATGGAAGAGGTCGAGCGCTACCTCGCGGCCGCCAAGGCCGTCGCGGGCTCGAAGACCGCCAAGGTGAGCGAGCAGGAGTTGCTGCGGCGCGCGCTCGGCCACCTCGAGTACATCCGCACCAAGATCGACGATCCGCTCGAGCCCGCGGCCCAAGTGCTGCGCACGCAGGCGGACCTGCTCGAGCGCGTCGGCGAGAGCGCGGCCGCGGCACCGCTGCTCGAGAAGTTGCTCGAGCTCGCGGCCGAGGGAAGCTGGGAAGCGAGCGAAGAGGACATCGAAGCGCTCTCCAAGCGCCTCGCCAAGCTCGACAAGAAGAACAACCGTCTCGTCGCCGCGCGCGCCAAGGTCCGCGCGCTCGCGCGCACGGCGAAGATCCTCGTCGAGGACTATCGCAAGGGAAAGACGGACCTGACCCTGCGGGCCTACACGCTCGCGCGGCAGGCCTCGGTCTCGTTCGACGACACGCTCGGCGCACTCGGTTCGCTCGCGAGCGACCTGCGCACGGCGGCGCGCGAACAAGGCCTCCTGCGCGGCAACTTGCAGAAGCTCGCCGGCGTCCCGGGCTCGTGGCAGACGATCTTCACCAACCTAGAGACGGGCTTCGCGAGCTCGAGCGAGCGCGTGACGATCGACGGCGTGCGACCCGTGGGCCGCATCTGCACCGCGGTCGAGCTGTACGGCGAGTACGAGGTGCGCGCGCGCGTCACACTGCAGGGCGAGCCGCGCCTCGGCTCGCACCACGGACTGGTCATCGCCGGAACACCCAAGGGCGACTGGGCCGTGATCACCATCGACCACGAAGGCCGCCTGAATCTCAAGCGCCTCGTGTTCGGCTCCGGCGGCGGCGTCACGGACACGACCACCGCGACTGTGAACCTGCCACAGCCCCCGCAGAATGGCGCGCCCTTCGACCTCGCCGCGCGCGTCTTCCCCGACAACTCGATCGAGGTCACCGTCGCGGGACAGGGCCCGTTCCCACTGCGCCTGCCGATCGCGCGCACGCCGCGCACGCACGCCGGCGTGTATGTGAAGTATGGCTCGCTCGCTGTCGACAACCCCGTGGTCGAGCTCGCGCCGTGAGCGAGCGCTACGCACCCGCGCGCACCTTCCCGCCCTACGCGTACTTGCCAGGCCGCGATCCGCACCCCACCGGCGACCCGCGCGGACACAGCTACACCGGCGAGCGCGAGCCGCCCGCGGCCTACTTCGAGCCCGCGCGCTGGAGCGAGAACGAGGACTACCTGTTCGGCGCCGACCTCTACAACGCGGGCTTCTTCTGGGAAGCCCACGAGGTCTGGGAAGGCCTGTGGCACTCGGCCAAGCACGACGCGCTGCAGGCGGATTTTCTGCAGGGACTGATCCAGTGCTCCGCTGCGTGCCTCAAGATCCCGATGCAGCAACCCGCCGGTCTCGAGAAGCTCTCCACGAACGGCCTCGCGCGCCTCGAGCGCGTCGCGAGCGCGTCGCGCGGCGACTACATGGGCCTTGCCGTGCGCGAGTTCGTCGACCGCTTCCGCGCCTTCGCCGCTTCGCGCCCCGAGACTCCCGACGACCGACCGCGCATCGCGCTCGCCTGAGCTGCGAAGGCGGCGAGCCACGCGCGCACGAGCCGCGCCTGCGTGCGCGACGGAATGTCCTTGGCCGGCGGAACGTGCAGGAACAGCGCTGAAAGAGCGCGCTTCGCCGCGCTCGCGAGCAGCGCGTGGTAGGTGCGCTCGCAGACATAGCCGCCGGCGTTGTTCGAAATGCGCACGTCGGCAGCGCCCGCGGCGCGCAGGAGACGCGCGAGCGCGCGCAGGTCGAGCGTCGTGCGCAACATCGGGCCGACGCGCGCACCGAGGCTCGCCCCCACCGTTCCGTCGTTGTCGACGCGCTGCGTTGTGTAGCGACCGCGCGCGCGCCGCTCGAGGCGGAAGTAGCCCTTGCGCTGCACGCCGAGGCCGAGCACGAGGATCGGCCGCGACTTGGCGTGGCGCGCGACGAAGCGCTCGACTTCGCGCGGCGCCGCTAGGAAGCTCACCGGCAACTCGCGCGCGCGCACGCGCAGGCCCGCGGGCGGATCGCGCTCGAGCGCGGCGGCCACGGCGCGGCTGGGATTGTGGCGGCGATCCTCGAAGGGACCGAAGCCAGTGACGAGCACGAGCGGGAGCGGCACGCCGCCAATCTACGCCGGATACCGTCTCGCGCGGAACGGGACGCGGCTCGCGCGGCTAGAATCCCCGCGCTCGAAAGGACCATCCGATGCCGCGCAAGGACAAGGTGCTCGTCGCCAACGGTCAGGGATTCTGGGGCGACTCGCTGCTCGGGCCGATCCGGCTGTGCCGCGAGGGGCCGCTCGACTACCTGACCCTCGACTATCTGGCCGAGGTGACGATGAGCATCCTGCAGAAGCAGCGACTGCGCGATCCCTCCAAGGGCTTCGCGACCGACTTCGTGAAGATGATCGAGCGCACGGCGCCGGATCTGGTCGCCAAGGGCATCAAGGTCGTCGCCAACGCGGGCGGCGTGAACCCGCTCGCCTGCAAGGACGCCACGCTCGCGGTGCTGCGCAAGCACGGATTCAAGGGCATCAAGGTCGCGGTCGTCGAAGGCGACGACATCTATGGCGAGCTCGACGCGCTGCTCGCGAGCGGCGAGACCCTCGCCAACATGGAGAGCGGCGCCCCGCTCGCGAGCGTGCGCGAGCGTGTGTCGAGCGCCAATGTGTACCTCGGCGCGTTTCCGACCGCCGAGGCGCTCGACGCCGGCGCGCAGATCGTGATCACCGGCCGCGGCACCGACCCCGGCCTCGTGCTCGGCCCCCTGATCCACGAGTTCGGCTGGCGGCGCGACCAGTACGACCTGCTCGCGGCGGGCACGATCGCGGGTCACATCGTCGAGTGCGGCGCCCAGTGCACCGGCGGCAACTACACCGATTGGCGCGCGGTCCCCGACCTGGCCATGGTCGGCTATCCGATCGTCGAGGCCTCCTCCGACGGCTCGTTCGTCGTCACCAAGCACGAGGGCACCGGCGGCATGGTCACCCAGCGCTCGATCCTGCACCAGCTCGTGTACGAGATGGGCGACCCGCGCAACTACATCGGCCCCGACTGCGGCGCGGACTTCACCTCGATCCAGATGGAAGATGTCGGCCCCAATCGCGTGCGCGTGAGCGGCGCGAAGGGCACCTCGCCCACGCCGACCTACAAGGTCTCGATCAGCTACGAGAACGGCTGGAAGGCGCTCGGCCAACTCACGATCGCCGGTCCCGACGCGCTCGCCAAGGCCAAGCTGTGCTCCGAGATCGTGTGGCGCCGACTGGCCCACGACGGCTG
>Ga0194128_10001841_pt1 | contig 36009 bp, 30 predicted proteins | sample TA2KigCa65mmetaG_FD_148650 | JGI IMG/M metagenome (GOLD analysis project Ga0194128, IMG submission 148650) | Freshwater microbial communities from Lake Tanganyika, Tanzania - TA2015037 Kigoma Deep Cast 65m | ecosystem: Environmental > Aquatic > Freshwater > Lake | place: Tanzania: Lake...
AGCTGATCCGTCCTACACTCCGTCCGCTCCACCCCGCTCCTCCTGTTGGACGTTTTGTTTGTAGCGAACAGAGTTTAGCAGGAGTCGAGCGGGGTGGGCGATTCCTCCGGTGAGAGAAACGGGCTAGCTTCGCGTACAGACCCCAATCCATCGGAGACTCCCGAATCTCCTCGAGCAGCGTCGCACGCGCGGCTTCCCAGTCTCCGCGCGCAATCTGCTCGTCGGCTTTCGGGGACTCGCCGGCGGACGCGTACGCGGCGTTGACGAGTCGATCCAGATCCGCTCCCTCGCGCTCCGGCGGTCCGCCGGACGCTCCCTCGCCCCCGCGACGCAGCGACTCGGTCCCGCGGAGCTCTGCGAGGCGATGTCCCAGATGCTCGGCGAGCAACGCGTAGAGCTCGTAGACGCGAAAGGACGAGAGACGGCGATGCCAGCGCTCCCAGAAGCCGAGCGTCCCGCGGCGATCGTTGATGCCCATCATCGCGACGACGATCTGAGGATCGTAGTGCTCGAGATGCTCTTCGAGATGCTCGAGGCGGTCCTCGGTCTCCTCGTCGTCGCCGTGCACGTGCTCGCGGGCATCGCGGTCGGCGGAGGCGGCTTCCGCGACCTGCTCGCTCTCGCCATCGCGCCGGCCTACGTCGCATGGAAGGTCGCGCTCGCTCCGGCGATCGCGCGCGCTTCGCGACGCGGCGCCGAGTGGGTGCGGACCGAGCGGCGCGAGGAAGCGAAGGGCCGCCCGTGAGCGCGCTCGACGTCTCCGTCGTCGTCGTGTCCTTCAACACGCGGGATCTCCTGCGCGAATGCCTCGCGACCCTCGAGGAGGATGCGGCGGCGAGCGGCTTCTCGCACGAGACCGTCGTCGTCGACAACGCCTCTCGAGACGGCTCCGCGGACATGGTCGAGGCGGAGTTCCCCGCAGCGAAGCTCGTGCGGAGCGACGTCAATCTCGGATTCGCCGGTGCGAACAACCGCGCCTTCGCCGTCGCACGAGGGCGGCACGTCGTGCTCCTCAACTCGGACGCGTTCCTCCGTCCCGACGCTCTCGCCCTCGCGATCGCGCGCATGGACGCGGAGCCGGAGGTCGGCCTCGCCGGCGGACGCCTCGTCGGACGCGACGGCGCCTGGCAACCGTCGGCGCGGATGTTTCCGTCCTTGACGAACGAGCTCCTGACGCTCTCGGGCCTGAGCGCGCGCTATCCGCACTCCCGCTTCTTCGGACGCCCCGATCGCACGTGGGCCGACCCTCTCGAGGAGGCGGAGGTCGACTGGGTGCCGGGCGCGTTCAGCATCCTCCGGCGCGAGGCGCTCGAGCGCGTCGGCGCCTTCGACGAGCGATTCTTCCTCTACTACGAGGAGGTCGATCTCTGCCGGCGGATCCACGAGGCCGGCTATCATGTGCGCTACTGGCCGGAGATCGTCGTCGTGCACGTCGGCGGCGAGTCCGCGCGCACGGTCGACGGCGCCGGCGGCGTCTCGGAGTCGGGCGCGCAGCTCACGCTGTGGCGCTTGCGGAGCGCGCTGCTCTATCACCGGAAGCACCACGGATGGACCGGTGCGCTCGCCGCCGCCGCGGGCGAGTCCGTCTGGCATCGGGCGCGCGCGTGGAAGAACGCGGCCGCGGACGATCCGGAGAGCCGCGCGAAGGCCGACGAGTCGCGAAGGATCGCGGCGCTGCTGCGACGCGCATGGCGCGAGACGGACGGCGGCAGGATCTCTCCCCCGCAGCCCTGGTGAATCCGCCTCGCCGCGGCCCGAGCGCGCTTCAGATCCGCGCGCGTTCGGACGATTCCACACGCAGTGCCGCTCTTCGAGAACCTGCGCGAGGACTGGGAGACCTACGACCGCGATCCGTGGCGGCAAGGGCTCTGGGTCATGGTCGCGTATCGCTTCGGGCGCTGGCGCTATGGCGTCCGCCCGCGCCTCGTCCGCGCGCCGCTCTCGTTCCTCTACCGGCTCCTGAAGGTCGGAACGCAGATCCTGACGGGCATCGACCTGCCGTGCGAGACGAGAATCGGCCGACGGCTCGTCATCGAGCACTTCGGCGACATCATCGTCAGCGGCGACGCCGTCCTCGGCGACGACGTCGTGCTCCGGAACGGCGTGACGATCGGCCTCCGGCGCACGGGAACGCGCGGCGCGCCGCGCCTCGGAAATCGCGTCGACGTCGGCGCGGGAGCGAAGCTCCTCGGGCCGATCACGATCGGCGACGACGTCGCGATCGGCGCGAATGCGGTCGTCCTCACCGACGTCCCTTCGAGCTCGATCGCCGTCGGCGTGCCCGCTCGCATCCGTCCGCGCGTCGCGAAGGCGCGCGCGCAGGTTCACTCGATCGCGGAGGCGGCGAGCGCATGAACGGCTCCCGCTTCTCGATCGACGTCCTGACTCCGGTCGAGCGGAGACCGCGGCGGCTGCGCCTCAGGTGGGTGCGGAGTGCCTCGGGCCTCGCGAGCGTCTTTGCCGAGCTCGTGCGCCGCGCGCTCGACGTCGTTCTCGCGGCAGCCGCGCTGCTCCTCCTCTCTCCCGCGCTCGTGCTCCGCGCGGCGCTCGCCTGGCGGGAGACCGGACGGATCCTCGAGCGGAAGGTTCGCATCGGACGATTCCGCGAGCCGTTCCGAAGGCTCTCGTTCGCCGGCACCGCGCCGGGCCGCTCCTTGCCGATGTTCCTGAACGTCCTTCGCGGCGATCTCTCCCTCGCCGGACCGCGTCCGCTGACGGAGGCCGAGGCCGCCGCGATTCCGCCCGACGGGTTCGAGCGCTTCGGCGTGCGTCCGGGGCTCGTCTCGGCGCACACGCTGCGCGCGCGCACGGGCATCTCGTACGAAGGCGAGGTCGCGACGGATCGCGATCACTACTACGGACAGACGCTGCGCGGCGACCTCGGGCTCGTCGCGCGCTTCGTTCCGGTGCGCCTGCTCGGCGGACGGAGCGGTACGCCCGCACCGCCCGTTCTCGACTTCTTCGGCGTCTCGATCGTCAACGGCACGATGGACGAGGCGGTCGATTGGATCCTCGAGCGCGCGCGGGAGCGTCCGGCGAAGCCGGCGCTTCTCGCCTTCGTCAATCCGGACTGCCTGAACGTCGCGTGGGGAGACGCCGACTACCGGCGCGCGCTGCAGGAAGCATCTCGCGTCCTTCCCGACGGGATCGGCATCCACCTCGGCTGTCGCGTCCTCGGCACGGCGCTCCGGGCGAACGTCAACGGGACGGATCTCTTCCCGCGCCTGTGCGAGCGCCTCGCCGGCACGAACGACTCGATCTACCTCCTCGGAGCGCGTCCCGGCGTCGCGGCGGAAGCGGCCTCGGCGATGCAGAAGCGCTTCCCCGGCCTCGCCGTCGCGGGCACGCGGGACGGCTACTTCGCGCCCGACGAGGAAGAAGCGGTGATCGAGGCGATCCACGCGTCCGGTGCTTCGGTGCTCCTCGTCGCCTTCGGCGCACCGAAGCAGGAGCTCTGGCTCGCCGCGAATCGCGAGCGCCTCCGCGTCCCGGTCGCGGTCGGGGTCGGCGGCCTCTTCGACTTCTACTCCGGGCGCGTCGCGCGCGCGCCGCACTGGCTGCGCGAGCTCGGCCTCGAGTGGTCGTGGCGCCTTCTTCAGGAGCCGCGCCGCATGTGGCGCCGCTATCTGATCGGCAACTGGGTGTTCCTCTACCGCGTCTGGAAGCAGTCGCGCGTGCCGCAGACGAGCGGAGCGGCGTCATGAGCCAGGCCTCGATCAGCGGACGCCGCGCTTCGAGCGCCTCGATGCGCGACGAGATCCTCGAGCGCTACTCCGGCGACGGCTCGCCCGCGAGCTGGTGGCGGGTCCGCCTCCTCGTCAAGCGGCTCGCGTGGGTGACGGTCGTGACCGCGACGCGGTTGCTGAAGCGCCTCCTCGACGTCGGCGGCGCAATCGCGCTCCTGATCGTGCTGCTGCCGTTCTTCGGGCTCGTCGCGCTCCTCATCCGGCTCGACTCGCCGGGCGCGGTCCTCTTCGAGCAGCAGCGCGTCGGCCGCCACGGACGACTCTTCCGCATGTACAAGTTCCGCTCGATGTACGTCGACGCCGAAGCGCGCAAGGCGGCGCTCGCGACCGACAACGAGATGCAGGGCGGCGTCACGTTCAAGATGAAGGCGGATCCGCGGATCACGCGCGTCGGGCGATTCATCCGCCGCGGCTCGATCGATGAGCTTCCGCAGCTCTGGAACGTGCTGCGCGGGGAGATGTCGCTCGTCGGCCCGCGGCCGCCGCTTCCCTCCGAGGTCGCCGAGTACTCGATCGAGGATCGCCGCAGGCTCGACGTCGTGCCCGGGATCACGTGCATCTGGCAGGTCTCGGGCCGCTCCGAAATTCCGTTCGAGCGTCAAGTCGAGCTCGACGTCGCATACATCGAATCGCAGTCGATCCGCCTCGATCTGCTCTTGTTGCTCAAGACCGTGCCGGCCGTCCTCCTGGGCCGGGGAGCCTACTAGCCATGCAGGTCCTCCTCTTCGCCGACCGCACCGGCCCTGCGCTCGCGCCGTTCACCCGTCGCACGTGCGTCGCGCTGCTGCCCGTCGTCGGGAAGCCGCTCGTCGTGCACGCCCTCGAGTCGATCGCACGCGTCTCGCCGACGCGCGTCTTCGTCGTCGTCTCGCCGCACGCGGACGCCGTCGAATCCGAGCTCGGCGACGGACGTCGCTGGGGTCTCTCCCTCGAGTACGTCCTGACGCGCGGCGACGAGACGCCCGACGCGATCGTCGAGCGTCTCCGCCCGCGGCTCGCCGGCGACTTCCTGATCGTCCGCGGCGACGTGCTCGTGAGCCCGTGCCTTCCCGAATTTCTGGAGCGCGCTGCGGCCGTCGCCGGGACGAGCGTTTCGGCGACCGTCGGCGCGCACCCGACCGGCATCCGCCTCGTCCGCCGCGGTGCTCCGACGCCTCTCGGCCTGCCGAGCGATCCGGAGAAGGCGCCGGAGTGGCGCGAGGAGTCGGCGAGCGTCGAGATCCCCGCCGCGCGCTTCTCGGGCATCGAGTCGCTCGCCGCATTCCATCGCGCGAACCTCGACGCCGTCGCGGGCCGCTTCGGTGCGCTGATCGTGCCGGGGCGCGCGGTCCAGCCAGGCGTCTTCGTCGGCCGGCAGACGCGCCTCTCCCTCGAGAGCGTGCAGGAAGGGCCGGTGTTCGTCGGCAGCCGCTGCGACGTGAAGAGCGGCGTCGAGCTGCAGGGCGAGGTCGTCGTCTCGGACGACGTCGTGATCGATCACCGCGCGACGATCCGCTTCGCGGTGATCCTGCCGCACACCTACGTCGGCGAGATGGTCGACGTCTCGAACGCGATCGTCTGGAGCAACGACCTCGTGCACGTCGACAGCGGCGGAGTCGCGCGCGTCACCGACGAGTTCCTCCTCGCCGACCTCGGCGCCACGGCGCTCGAGGAGGGAGCGGCAAACGTTCTGCATCGAATCGCGGGGGCGCTGCTCTTCCTGCTCTCGCTGCCGCTCTGGCCGGTGCTGTTCCTCGCTTCGCTTCTCGCCGATCCGGTCCGCCCGTTCCGGATCGTCGATCTGGTCGGCAATCACACGGAGATCGGCCGCGACGGGCGTCGCGTACGCCAGTCGTTCCGCGCCCTCGAGGCGGCGACGCGCATCCCGATCCTGCGTTCCCTTCCGCTTCTCCTTCCCGTCGTCCGCGGCGATCTTCGGCTCGTCGGCGTCTCGCCGATGACGCCCGAGAGCACGGCGCGGCACAGGGAGGATTGGGAGAAGCTTCGCGATCGTGCCCCGGCGGGGCTTCTCGGCCCGGCCCAGCTCAGCCTCTCCGGCGACGCTCCGGAGGAGGAGCGGCTCGTCCTCGAGGCCTACTATGCGCAGACGCGCACCGGGACGAGCGACCTCGTCTGGCTCGCGCGCAGCGCGAGCGCGCTGTTCAGCAGCCGTGCCTGGGGTCTCGAGGCGCGGCCCGGTCCCTCTTGAGGGGAGGCCATCGAACGATGTCTCGACCGATCACGGCGACTCCGGGTTTCTCGCGTGCCGATCTGCACGTTCACACGAGCTACAGCGACGGCACCGCGGCGCCGGAGGACGTGCTGAACTACTACGCGCTCCACTCCGACGTGAGCGTGTTCGCGATCACGGACCACAATACGATCGACGGCGCGCTGCACGCTTCTCGGTTCGCGGCGGAGCACGAGGACCTCTTCGGACACCTCGACGTGATCGTCGGCGAGGAGATCTCGACGAAGGAAGGGCACGTCGTCGGCATCTTCCTGTCCGAGTGGATCCCGCCGGGCCTCTCCGCCGGTGACACCGTCGACGCGATCCACGCGCAGGGCGGCCTCGCGATCGCGGCGCATCCATACACGAGCTGGATGAAGTTCTCGGGCCTGGTCGGCGTCGGCGACCTGATCCAGAAGCTGCCGTTCGACGCGGTCGAGACCGTCAACTCAAACTTCACGGAGGTCTTCGCGAACCGGAAGGCGGCGCGCCGCGCCGGCAAGCTCGCGCGCGTCGGCTCCTCGGACGCCCACTTCCTGCACGCGATCGGCTGCGCCTACACGGAGTTCCCGGGAAGCGGCGCGGAGGGCCTCCGCACCGCGGTGCGGGAAGCGACGACGGTCGCAGGCGGCGCCTGCTACGGCGCGGCCACGCTCGCACGCTTCTGCGTCGACCGTCTCCGGAATGGAAAGTGGATCATCCCGCGCCGCCATCGCGTGCGCCGCGAGTCGCAGGCGGGCGAGCTCGAAATCCGCATCCACGAGGACTCGTCGCTCGACGCGGCGGTGCTCGCTCCGGTCGGGCGAATCGACGCGGCTTCGATGCCCGAGCTGAAGCAGACGCTGACGCTCCTCACGAGCGCGCGCGTCAGCGTGATCCTCGACCTCTCGGGCGTGCACTTCCTCGGCTCGCCGGGCGTGACCGCGCTCGTCGCGGGGCTGAAGGGCGCGCGTCAGGCGGGCGTCGGGTTCTGTCTCGCGAAGCTGTCGACGCCGTGCATCCAGACGCTGTCCGCGGCACGGCTGCTGTCGGTGTTCCCGCGCGCGCGCGACGTGGGCCAGGCGCGGAAGCAGCTCGGCGCGGACATGGCGGCTGCGGCGGGGTAGTCCGGGCAGCGCCTGTCTCGAAGGGGACCTTCCACCGCTTGTGTTGTCGGCAGATTTCGACGTAATCTGCCGACGTGCCTGGCGACCTATCTCGCCTCTTCGTCCCCCCGCGAGGCTCGTACTTTCTCTTCGGTCCGCGCGGCAGCGGGAAGAGCACGTGGCTTCGTCACCTCCATCCGGACGCGTACTGGGTCGATTTGCTCGACGAAGGTCGTTACCAGCGCTACCTCGTCGATCCCTCGCTTTTCTCTGCGGAGCTCGATGCGCTACCCCGAGGGGCGTTCGTCGTGGTCGACGAGGTCCAGCGCCTCCCCGGGCTCCTGAACGTCATCCATCAGAAGCTCGAGACGCGGCGGTTGCGCTTCGCGCTGTCTGGATCGAGCGCGCGGAAGCTTCGCCGCTCCGGAGTGAACCTGCTCGCGGGTCGCGCCGTTCGCAGGTCGCTCCATCCCTTCGTTCCCGAGGAGCTCGAAGGCTCGTTCTCGCTCGCCCGGACGCTCGAGTGGGGCGCGCTCCCGATCGTTTGGGCGGCTCCGGACAAGCAGGACGCGCTCGAAGCCTACGTGCAGATGTACCTGAAGGAGGAGATCCAGGCTGAAGCGGCGACCCGGAACCTACCGGGTTTCGCCCGGTTCCTGCCGATCGCGGGACTCTTCCACGGTCAAACGCTGAACGTCTCCGCGCTCGCGCGCGACGCCGGCGTCGCGCGTACGACCGTCCAAGGGTATCTCGAGATCCTCGAGGACACGCTGTTCACCTTTCAGCTGCCCGCATACGAGGCCCGGCTCCGCGTACGCGAACGTCGCCATCCGAAGCTCTATTGGGTCGATCCCGGTCTCGCGCGTGCCGTCATCGGCGATCGTGACGCGCCCGACGCCGGCTCGAGGGGCCGTCTCCTCGAGGGATGGATCGCACAGCTCCTCCGCGCGTATCGCGACTATCGAGGCATCTGCGACGAGATCGCCTATTGGGCGCCGGCGGAGAGCAAGACCACCGAGGTCGACTTTCTCCTGCGGCGCGGCCGGAGGCTCCTCGCGCTCGAGGTAAAGGCCTCACGGCGTTGGAAGACGGAATTCACGAAGGGACTGCGAGCCATCGAGGGCTTGTCCGGCCTCGAGCGCCGGATCGTCGTCTACCTCGGCGAGGAACGCCTCCGTCCGGAGAAAGGCATCGAGGCACTGCCGCTTGGCGACTTTCTCAGCGAGCTGGCGCGCGGTCTCGGGTGAGGGATGGGGGCGGGGTCGAGTCGAGCGTCGTCGTCCGGAAGCGTCCCTCCGGCGTCGTGTCGGTGATCGCACGGGTCAAGCTCGTCCGGGTCCAAGGCTAGCCGAGTGGCGCTTCACGGCCGCTTCCGTCCCCGGCTTCCGATCTCGTTCGGGCCTCGAACCATCGATCTCACTCTTCAGATTCGTGGCCTTCACGCGCGCATCGAGATCCTCGTAGATCACCAGCGCCTCGGCGAGACCTCGCCTCCTCGTACTCGAGCTGCCCGAAGTGCTCCTCGGCCCTTCGAAGGAGATCCTCGATGCCCTCCACCGTCATGCTGATTTCTCTAGGCGTTTGGCGGAGCTAGAGATACGACGGTCGAAACGGGAGGCCCCGAGCAAGCGGGCTCGAGCAAGGAGCAGCGATGACGGCACGGACCCCGGAGGATTGCGACCGCCTGTTCGGCGAGGGGATCAACGCGGGCGACGCCGCATCGGTCGCAGCACTCTACGAGGAGAACGGAGGTCTGGTGCTCGAAACCGGCGACGTCGCGACCGGACCGGCGATCCGCGGCTTCCTCGACGCTTTCGTCGCGATGAAGCCGCGCCTCGAGATGAACGTGTGGCGCGTCGTCCGGGCCGGCGACGACATCGCGGTCCTGTACAACGACTGGCGGCTGACGCTGCCGGGAGGCGACGGCGCTGCGGTCGTCTCCGACGGCAAGGCGATCGAGATCGTCCGGCGCCAGGCCGACGGGACCTGGAAGTTCGTGCTCGACGATCCTCGAGCGCGGGGCTGACAGACGGCCTCGGCGCGCTCCGTCGTCACGCTGCGGATGCCCACGTCGTCGGAGCTCCGAGCCGCAGACGCGATCGTCGTCGGCAGCGGCCCCGTCGGTGTCGTCACCGCGCGACGGCTCGCCGAGTCGGGACGCCGCGTCCTCGTCCTCGAGCAGGGCGTCGCGATCTCCGACCCGCCGGGGAGCCATCTCCGCAACGCCGAGCCTCTGCAGCGCGAGCCCGACGCGTTCTTCGCATCGGCCGATCCGCACTTCGACTACTTCGATCGTGCTGCAGCACCCGCCGGTCTCCCCGGAGCGTGCACCACCGCGGCCGTCGGCGGACAGGGCGTCCTCTGGACGAACAACTGCCCGCGCGCCGTGCGCGGGCTCGAGCGGCCCGACCTCCTCGCGGACGAGGAATGGGGGCGCTGCTACGGCGTCGCGGAAGCGTACCTCGGCGTCCACGCGGACGCGTTCGCGGGCTCGGTCCGCCAACGTCGGATCGCCGAGCGACTCGCCGCGGTGCTCGCGCCGCACGGAAGAAGCGTAATCCCGCAGGCGTTCGCGGGTCGCGTGCTCGGAGCCGGTCGCATCCACTACGGGGCACCGGCGGACGTGCTCGCTGCCGCCCCGCGCGACGTGACGGGGCGCATCGAGATCGCGCACGGGCCCGCCCTGCGGATCGCGGACGGCGTATGCGAGCTCGCGGACGGTCGTCACCTCCGAGCCGATGCGATCGTCGTCGCGGCGGGCGCCTTCGACACGCCGCGCCTGCTGCACCGGTCGGGCATCCGCCCCGCCGCGCTCGGGCGCGGGCTGACGTATCACCCGGTCGCGTTCGCGCAGCTCGTGCTCGACGACGCCCTCGTCGCCGGCGTCGACGAAGCCGACCTCCCGCCGCGCCTGCAGGTCCCTCCGACCGCTTCGCATCCGTGGAACGTCATGGTGCTCCGGGACACGAACCCGCTCGCGGAAGCCGCGTCCGAGCGCGACGTGGCGATCCGCCGGCTCGTCGAGATCCAGTGCTTCTGCCCGCTCGAGCCCGATCCCGCGCGAGCGATGCGGATCTCCGAGGACGGCTCGGTCTCCTTCGACGTCCCGTTCTCGGCGCAGGAAACCGAGCGCATGGCGGCGGTCGTCGACGACATGCACGCGGTCGCGGCGGCACTCGGCCGGTTTCGCTCGGGCTGCGAGCCGAGGTGGCTCGAGCTCGGCTTCGCGCACGTCTCGAGCGCTTCGCGCACGCTCGATAGCTGCGACGCACTACCCAAGAGATTCGCCGCGCGATTCGAAGACGACCGCTCGCGCGAGACGAAGGTCGCGAGCCGCGACGAGGCCGTCCTCAGAGCGGGATCGTGTGCTTGCCGGCGCCGAAGCGCTTCCCCGCGTGCTGGAACGGCACCGGGCTCACAACGACGAGGGACTTCTTCTCGGCGTTCGCTTCGACCTCGATCGATCCCGCCGCGCACGGCGCCGAGCCGCGCGCCCACGCGAGGTCGCCGAGCGCCGGATCGATGCGCGCGACCGCGAACCCCGGCTCCGCCGGCTCGATGCCGAGGACGCGCGTCGTCAAGTCACGCGTCGGCGTCGACGACCAGCCGTGGCTCACCGTACCGCCGTACCACGTCTCGGTCCACGACGTCGGACAGCGCTCGAGCGCGATCTTCCAGTCGCGACAGAGTGCCGCGATGCGATCGGCGCGGCCTGCCGCGACGACCGCGTCGTGCACGACGTAGCGGAAGAACGGCTGCGCGCGGACGATCTGACGCTCGGCGTCCCACCACGGCTCCGGATGTCCACGGCCGAGGTACTCGCCGCCGACCATGACCTCCGTGTTCGGCTCCGTCGGGCCGTCCGTGATGCTGAACGAAGCGTGCACGAGGTTCGGCTCGTCGAGCATCACCTCGAGGAGCCGCGGCCAGCGGGCCTGCGGCGCAAGGCGCCCGACGATCGCCGCGGCTTGCCCGTGCTGCGAAGCCATCGGACGAAGCGTTTCGCCGACGAGCGAGTCGGCATAGCGCCGCCGCGCCGGATCCCAGAGCTTCTCGAACGCCGCCGCGAGACGCGCGTGCGTCGCGCGGGCCCAAGCGGCGCGATGGGCATCGCCGAGCCACTGCGCCATCTCCGCAAGCTCGAGCAGAGCGCGTCCCCAGAGTCCGCAGAGCGGCGCACAAGCGCCCTCCGTGTACACGGAGGCCCAGTCGATGATCACCCAGCCGAAGACGTCGCGCGGCAAGCCGTCGTCCCCGCAGAAGGGGGCGAACCAGCGCACGACGCCCTCGACGACGGGAAGGAGCTCGGCGATCTCCTCGCGATCCCCGACCCAGCGGTAGAGGTTCCACACCGAGTGCACCCAGTGCAGAGCCCAGTCGGGGATGATCGTGAAGTCCGCCTGCTCGATGTCGCCGGCGACCGCCATCGGCAGCATTCCGTCGGGACGCGGCGAGGCGGTGAGCTTCGGATGCCAGCGCGCGAGCTCCCGGTCGGCGTTGGTCGCGAGATCGACCATCTGATGCACGACCGCATCGCCCGTCCACGCACGCTGCTCCCGCGTCGGACAGTCGACGTAGGAGTCGAGCGAGCAGAGGCTCACGGTACGACGACCGACTTGCCAGATGCGGTCGAGGTCGGGATCGGAGCACGCGAAGGAAGCGGAGCCGGCGACCGGGTACACGCGCTCGCGCACCGTCAAGCCATGAACGGTCGTGCCCGCGGGCGCTTCGACGCGGATGCCGCGGAGCCCGTAGAGGTCGAACGACTCGAGCGTCCGGCGCGTGCCGTCGCCCGTGAAGACGAGCCCCGTGTCGTGCTCGCTCGGCGCCGGTGCGCCGCTCGCGTCGAGGAACTCGGAAGGCTGCAGCGAGACCTGTGCACCGGCGGGGATCTCCGCGTCGAGCACGACCGTGCCGACGACGATCCGCTCCGTCGTGAAATCGCTCGCCGCGTCGCCGACGCGGCGGAGATCGACGGGCTTCGGCACGGGCCAGCTCGTGGCGCGCGCGTGAAGGGGACCGATCGGGAACGTCGGCGGCTCCGGTCTACCCGCCTCGCCCGTCGTGTGCGCGCGCCGCACGATCGCCGCGGGCCATCGCGTCGCGCCGGCGACCGTCTCGAGCCAGCCGTCGGGGAGCGCACGCGCATCCACGAGCTCGGGGCCTCTTCCCGAGATCAATCCGGCCGAGGCGGCAGCGCCCCAGCCTGTGAGGACGCTCGCCTGCCAGCTCGCGTCACTGACGAGCCACTCGTCCGCGTCCTCGCCGTCGCGCTCACCTTCGCCGAGCCGCGCCTCGAAGACGAAGCCGCCCGCACCGACGTCGTTCGCGTACGGCAGCGGCAGCCACCACGGCGTCGCGTCCTTGTAGAAGCACGCGAGCGCCGCGACGACATTCTCGCCCACGACGAGAAGCGGGGCGAGATCGACCACGTCGTACGGCTGCCGCCGCGGGTTCGAGCGAAGCGGGCCGCGCGCGACCTCGACGCCGTTCACGAAGAGGACGTAGCGCGAGACGGCGCAGATCCGCGCCGGTGCGGTCGGCGGCACGCTCGAAAGGGAGAACGCGCGCCGCACGCCGATGACGTGCCGTCCGTGCGGTGGCGCGTCGCCCGCAGTGCTCGCTTCGGCCCAGATCCAGCGTGCGCGCCACCGCCCCGGCGGGAACGTCGCCATCGCGATCGCGCCCTACCCCACCCAGGCGCGGGCGTTCCGGAAGAAGCGCATCCACGGACCGTCCTCGCCCCAGTCGTCCGGATGCCACGAGTGCTGCACGGTGCGGAACGTGCGCTCGGGGTGCGGCATCAGGATCGTCGCGCGGCCGTCCGCGGTCGTCAGCCCGGCGATGCCCGCGGGCGAGCCGTTCGGATTCGACGGATACTGCTCGCTGACGTCGCCGCGATTGTCGACGTACCGTGCGGAGACGAGACCGGCCTGCGTCAAGCGCCTCTCGCCGGCTTCGTCGCGGAACTCCGCTCGTCCCTCGCCGTGCGCGACCGCGACCGGAAGCCGCGCGCCCTGCATGCCGCGGAAGAAGATCGAAGGGCTCTCGTCGATCCGCACGAGGACGAGGCGCGCCTCGAACTGCTCGGAGCGGTTCCGCACGAAGCGCGGCCAGTCCTCCGCCCCGGGGATCAGCTCGTACAGCGCCGAGAGCATCTGGCAGCCGTTGCAGATGCCGAGCGAGAACGCGTCTGGCCGCGCGAAGAAGTCCGTGAACTGCGCGCGCAGCTTCGGCTGGAACAGGATCGACTTCGCCCAGCCCTCGCCGGCGCCGAGCACGTCGCCGTACGAGAAGCCGCCGCAGGCGATCGCGCCGCGGTAGCGCTCGAGCGAGTCGCGTCCCGCGAAGAGGTCGCTCATGTGCACGTCGACCGCTTCGAAGCCCGCGCGGTCGAGCGCCGCCGCCATCTCGACCTGCCCGTTGACGCCCTGCTCGCGCAGGACGGCGACGCACGGACGCGCGCCCGCGCCGCGGAGACGTGCCTCGTGACCGCCCGGGACGAGATCGAAGGGCACGTGCGCGTGCAGGCCCGGATCGCTCGGATCGAGACGGCGCGCGTGCTCCTCCTCGGTCGAGGTCGGATCGTCGCGCAGGGCCTGCAAGCGACGCGTCGTCTCGGACCAGGCGTCGCGCAGCGCCGTGCGGCTCTCGTCGAGGAGGACGCGGCCGCCGGCGCGGATCACGACGCGATCGTCGTCGCGCAGACCGCCGATCGAGCGCGTGAGCGGGATAAGGCCGTGCGCGCGCAGCACGCCGAGGACCGCATCGCGAGCCGCGCTTCGCACCTGCACGACGGCACCGAGCTCCTCCGCGAAGAGTGCGGCGATCGCGTCGCCGCTCGAGCGCGCGCTCGCGCCGTCCCGTGCGAGATCGATTTCGATCCCCGTCCGCCCGGCGAACGCCAGCTCGACGAGCGTCGCGAGCAGCCCGCCGTCGGAGCGGTCGTGATACGCGAGCACGAGGCCGTCTCGCACGAGCCTCGAGATCGCCTCGACGAAGCCTCGCAGCAGGACCGGGTCGTCGACGTCGGGCGGCTCCGTGCCGACCGCGCCGTACACCTGCGCGAGCGCCGATCCGCCGAGCCGGCTCTTCCCGGCGCCGAGGTCGATGAGGAGCAGCTCCGTCGCTCCGAGGTCGCCGCCGCTGCGAAGCTGCGGCGTGCACGCGCGCCGCACGTCCGGCACGCGCGCGAAGGCCGAGACGACGAGCGAGAGCGGCGCGGTCACGCTTCGCTCCTCGCCGCCCTCGCGCCACACCGTCCGCATCGACATCGAGTCCTTGCCGACGGGCACCGCGATGCCGAGCGCGGGACAGAGCTCGAGCCCGACCGCGCGTACGGCGTCGTAGAGGCCCGCGTCCTCTCCGGGATGCCCCGCAGGCGCCATCCAGTTCGCGGAGAGCTTGACGTCTTCGATCGTCGCGAGCCCGACCGAGGCGATGTTCGTCAGGGCCTCGGCGACCGCCATCCGCGCGGAGGCCGCGGGTCCGCTCGGACCGGCGAGCGCGATCGGCGCACGCTCCGCCATCGCCATCGCCTCGCCCGCGTAGCCGTCGTAATCGCTGACGGTCACCGCCGCGTCGGCGACCGGAACCTGCCACGGTCCGACCATCGGATCGCGCACGATCTGCCCGCCGACCGTGCGATCGCCGATCGTGACGAGGAACGTCTTGTCTCCGACCGAAGGGAGCCGCAGCACGCGCAGCGCCGCCTCCCGCACGTCGATCCCCGCGGTGGAGAACGTCTCGCCCGAAAACGGACGATGCTCCGCGAAGCGCTGCATGCGCGGCGGCTTCCCGAGGATCAACGAGAGCGGCAGGTCGATCGGTCGGCTCGCGAAGAGGCGATCGTGCAGCTCGAGCCGGTCGTCCGTGACCGCTTCGCCGACGACCGCCCACGGTGCGCGCTCGCGCGTGCAGAGCGCCGCGAACTCTTCGAGGCGGTCGCGCTCGATCGCGAGCACGTAGCGCTCCTGCGCCTCGTTGCACCAGACCTCGAGCGGCGACATCCCGGGCTCGTCGTTCGGCACGTCGCGGAGCTCGAAGACGCCGCCACGATCGCTTCCGTGCACGAGCTCCGGAAACGCGTTCGAGAGCCCGCCCGCGCCGACGTCGTGCACGGAGAGAATCGGGTTCGCGTCGCCGAGAGCCCAGCAGCGGTCGATCACCTCCTGACAGCGACGCTGCATCTCGGCGTTGTCCCGCTGCACCGAGGCGAAATCGAGGTCCTCCTCGCTCGTGCCCGCGGCCATCGACGAAGCGGCGCCGCCGCCGAGGCCGATGCGCAGAGCCGGTCCGCCGAGGAGGATCAGTGGCGAGCCCGCGGGAATCTCGCGCTTCTCGACGTGTCCCGCGCGAATGTTGCCGAGCCCGCCCGCGATCATGATCGGCTTGTGATAGCCGCGCACCTCGACGCCGTTCGGTCCGGCGACGCGCTCCTCGAACGTGCGGAAGTAGCCGAGGATCGCGGGACGACCGAACTCGTTGTTGAAGGCGGCGCCGCCGATCGGGCCCTCGAGCATGATGTCGAGCGCGGACGCAATGCGCGCCGGACGGCCGTGGTCCTTCTCCCACGGCTGCTCCGCGCCGGGGATGCGCAGGTTCGAGACGGAGAACCCGGTGAGCCCCGCCTTCGGCTTCGCGCCACGTCCCGTCGCACCCTCGTCGCGGATCTCGCCGCCGGACCCCGTCGCGGCGCCGGGATACGGCGAGATCGCGGTCGGGTGGTTGTGCGTCTCGACCTTCATCACGAAGTGGACCGGCTCCTCGTGCGCGCGATAGACGCGCGTCTTCGGGTCCGCGAAGAAGCGCCGCGCCTTCGCGCCCTCGGCGACCGCCGCGTTGTCGCGATACGCGGAGAGGACACCCGCGGGCGAGCGCTCGGTCGTGTTGCGGATCATCGCGAAGAGCGAGCCCTCCTGCGCGCGTCCGTCGATGATCCAGCTCGCGTTGAAGATCTTGTGGCGGCAGTGCTCGGAGTTCGCCTGCGCGAACATCATCAGCTCGACGTCGGCAGGGTCGCGGCCGAGCTTCCGGAAGCTCGCGTCGAGGTAGTCGATCTCGTCCTCGGCGAGCGCCAGGCCGAGCTCGCGGTTCGCACGGACCAGCGCTTCGCGGCCTTCGGCGAGGAGCGGCACGCGCGAGAACGTGCGCGGCTCGGCGACGGCGAAGAGCCGCTCGGCCTCGGCCGGCGCGGCGAGCGCCGTCTGCGTCATGCGGTCGTGCAGAAGCGGAGCCGCGAGTCTCCGGAGGACGTCTTCGGACGCTTCGCCCGCGATCCGATACTCGATGCCGCGCTCGAGTCGGCGCACCTTCTCGAGCCCGCAGGCGTGCGCGATGTCCGTCGCCTTCGAGGACCAGGGCGAGATCGTACCGAGGCGCGGGACGACGAGGAGAAGCGCGCCGTCGACGTCCGCTTTCGCTCCCGCCGCGGGGCCGTAGCGAAGGAGCCGCTCGAGGATGCCGTGCTCCCGGTCGTCGAGGGCACCCGCGACATCCGCGAGGTGGACGAAATCCGCGGCCAGTCCGCGGATGCGACCGTCGGAGGCGCGAAGGCGCGCGAGGATCCGCTCGAGCCGCGCCGGCGAGTGAGCGGGACCTCCGCGCAGGATCAGCATGGCGCCGCGTCGGAAGCGTGCGCGCGCGCGAAGCCGGCTTCACCTGCATTCGTCGCGGCGCGGAGTGCGGCCATGCCTGCAGGAGGAACTACCAGACGACGACGCAACCGCCAGGTCGCGGTTCCACGAGCGACGTGTCAGGGATCGACTCAGGGATCGACTCAGGGATCGACTCAGGGATCGACTCAGGGATCGACTCAGGGATCGACGTAGCCGAGCGCCTTCAGACGCGCGCGATCCTCGGCCGCGATCGAAGGCAAAGGCGAAGCGCCCGCGCTCGCGCCCGTCGCGTCTGCGGCCGCTTCCTGCACGCGCGGCGGCGGCTCCGGCCGCGCCGCGAGCGGCGTGAGCTTCTCGACCACGTCGGGACGACTCGAAGCGAGGTCGTGCTTCTCGTCCGGATCCGCGCGCACGTCGTAGAGCTCGGTCTTCCCGTCCGATCCCTGGATCAGCTTCAAGCCGTCCTTCTCGACCGCGACGAGCGCTCGATCGAACTCCGCGAGCTTCGGCGAGCCGTGGCGGCGGAGCTGATCGAGGTGGACCTCGTGCGGCACGGTGTACTCGGTGAGCGCGCGCTCGCGGCGCTCCGACGCTGCCGCGCGGAGCGACGCTTCGACGGGCGCCGGAGCACTCTCCCCCGTCAGCTCCAGGAGCAGGCGGAAGAGCTCTGCCGTGGAGATCGTCTCCGCGACGCGCGCGGGCGGGATCGCCTTCGGGAAGACGACGATCAGCGGCACGTGCGAGATCGCGCCGTGCACGTTGAACTGGTGGCCCATGCGGCCGTGCTCGCCGAGGGACTCGCCGTGGTCCGACGTGATGACGACGATCGTGTTCTCGAGGACGCCGCGCCGCTCGAGGTCCTCGAGGAGACCGCCGACGGCAGCGTCCCAGTCATAGAGGGACGCGTCGTAGAGCGCGACGAGCGCTTCGAGGTCCTCGGGCTCCCAGCGGTACGCTCCGGCCATCCACGCCATGTTCGCGCTCTGCAGCACCCTCCGGGAGCGCGCGTCGAGCTTCGGTCCCATCACGCGCTCACGCGCTTCCCGTGACGGCAGCCAGATCGTGTGCGCCTCCATGTAGTTGATGAAGGCGAGGAACGGTCTGCCGGGCTTCCGCTGCTCGAGCCACGAGACGAGCGCCTGATGCGCGGTCTCGCCGGCGACCTGATAGGCCCAGAGCGCCTCTCGATCGATCTTGCCCTTCGCCGTCGCGGCGTTGACGTCGTCCTCGACGATGCGAGAGCGGATCGTCTCGGCGATGCGCTCCCGCCAGCGCGGATCCCAGGCATGCTCGACGACGGCGAAGCCCTGCGTGAGCCCGGTGCGCTCCGTCAGGAATGGATTCGCCGCGAACGCGAAGGTGTCGTAGCCTGCGGCGGAGAACACCTCGGCGATCGTCGTCTCCTCTTCGGCGAGCCGGCTCGCGGGCCGGTCGACGCCGTGCGCGCTCACGTCGCGACCGGTGAAGAGGCTCGCGTGCGCCGGCAGAGTCCAGGCCCCGGGCGAGATCGCGCGGTCGTACACACGGCCGCGCGCGCCGAACGCGTCGATCCGCGGGGTCGTCGTGCGCTCGTAGCCGTAGGTGCTCATGTGGTCGGCACGCACGGTGTCGCCGAGCAGGATCAGGACGTTCGGCGGAGCTTCCGCTTCGGGCACGAGCGCGCCGCCTCGGTCGCACGCGAGAACGAGGAGAGCGCACCACAGCGCGCCGCGCGCGGGGCGCAGGAACCTGCGAAGCATCGAAGCGACGATCCTACTCCGGCCACGCCGCTCCGGCCACTGGGGTCAGGCGAAGCTCTCCGGGACAGAAGAGATTGCCGGCGGGCGGCGCTACTGCGTGATCGGTGGCGCGGCGCTCGCCGCTCACGGATACGCTCGATACACGGTCGACGTGGATCTTCTCACCATGGATGCGCGCGCGCTGAGCGACGAGCTCTGGCGCGGAGCCGCTCGCAACGTCGAGATTCGACTCGGGGATGCGACCGATCCGCTGGCGGGGCTGGTCCGTTGGCGCACCGATCCTCCGCACGATCTTCTCGTCGGTCGCGGATTCGCGATGTCGACCGCAATCGATTCCGCGGTTTTCGAGGCGACGCTGGGCGCCCCTGTCGCCAGCGGCCGCCACCTCGAGAGGTCGATCCGAACCGGGTACCTCTGCGCCTACGAGCCCGATTCCGGGGATCCCGCCACGTGGAAATTCTGAGCCGCTGCGAGGCTCGCCGGTCTCACGTGTGTGCTAGTCTCCCGGCTTGATCGAACGCATCCAGGAGCTCGAATCCGCGGCGTTCGACGCGTGGCCGGCCGACGAGGTCTTGACGCTCGGCGGCTGGCGCCTGCGCTTCAATCACGGCGTCACGAATCGCGCGAACTCGGTCTGGACGATCGCGTGGGACGGAACTTTCCCGCTGGATCGCGTGCTCGACCGCGTCGAAACCATGTACGCGGAGCGCGGCTTGCCGGCGCAGCTCCAGATCACCGCGGCCGCACTTCCGGCGAGCCTCGACGACGCGCTCGCGCATCGTGGCTACGAGGCGCGTCTCGGCACCGAGGTGTGGACGACGCCGCTCTCGCGGCTCGCCCCCGATGAAGCGCCGCGCGAGATCGAGGTGCGCTGCTCGACGGACCTCGACGAGGAATGGTTCGATCTCTCCGGACGGCGCGGGCGGTTCCGGGGCGAGGAGATTCCGGTCTATCGCCGCATGATGGAACGCCTCGTCGGCCGCGCCGGCTTCGTAATCGCCCGGCGGGACGGCGTGCCCGCGGCAACGGGGCTCGTCGTCGCGAGCGTCGGGCGCGTCGGGGTGTTCGCGATGCGGACGCTCGAGGAGCACCGCCAGCAGGGCCTCGCGCGCGCCGTTCTCGCGGCGATCGGCTCCTTCGCCGCCGCGCGGGATGCTGCCGAGCTCTATCTCCAGGTCGAGACGGACAACGAGCCCGCGCTCGCGCTCTACGCGCAGTGCGGCTTCCGGCGCGAGTACGGGTATCACTACCGCCGCGCGCCGACGCGGTGATTCCGGTCCACATTCCGGTCCACATCCGGTCTGGACTTACGGCGCATGCGAATGCGATGACCGGGACCGGCAATGCGACGGCGCGGTGGATTCGGAACGGCGGCATCGACACGCTGCGCCTCGGGGCCGGTTCCGGCCGGGCTGTCGAGTGTGCTCGTCACGGGCGAGGGAGCGGCGTTGACCGATCGTCCCGACGGGTTACCGGCGCCGCCCCTGCCGACGCCGCTTCGCGTGCAGCTCCGGAACGACGTCGGGACGTGCTGTAAGGCGCGGTTCGGTTCGGTGCGCCGCGGAAGAACAAGCCGGGGGTGTTCGAGGCGAAGTCGGCGTAGAGCGGGCTGCCGCGCGTGGCCGAGGGGATGGCCGAGGGAGTGACCGAGGGGATGAACGAGCGCTGGAGCGAGGAGCGAGCCTGGGCGTGGCATGCGGCGCAGCCGTGGCGCTTCGGCTGCAACTTCATCCCGAGCAACGCGATCAACCAGCTCGAGATGTGGCAGGCGGAGACGTTCGACCCGGAGACGATCGACCGCGAGCTCGGCTGGGCCGCTGCGATCGGCATGAACGCGGTGCGCGTCTACCTGCACGATCTCCTCTGGCGCGGCGACGCGGCGGGGTTTCTCGCGCGCATCGACCGCTTCCTCGCGATCGCGGACCGGCACGGTATCGCGACGATGCTCGTCCTCTTCGACGGCGTGTGGGATCCGTTTCCACGCCTCGGCCCGCAGCGTGCGCCGCGACCGCGCGTGCACAACTCGGGGTGGGTGCAATCGCCGGGCGTCGAGATCCTCTCCGATCCCGCGCGGCACGGCGAGCTCGAGGCGTATGTGCGCGGTATCGCGAAGCGCTTTCGGGACGACTCGCGCATCCTGGTGTGGGACGTGATGAACGAGCCCGACAACCCGAATCCGGTGAGCTACGCCGCACACGAGCCGAAGGAGAAGGCTTCTCTTGCCTTGACGTTGCTCCAGCGCGCGTACGGCTGGCTCCGCGTGGAGGGCGTGTCGCAGCCGTTGACGTCAGCGGTATGGCAGGGGGACTGGAGAGACCCGGCGAAGCTCGGGCCGCTCGATCGGTTTCTCCTCGGCGCCTCGGACGTCGCGAGCTTCCACTGCTACCTCTCGGCGCCGCAACTGCGCCGCCGCATCGAAGCGCTCGCGCCGTATGGGCGACCGCTCGTGTGCTCGGAGTTCCTCGCGCGCTCGCTCGGGAGCACGTTCGCGGAGTGCTTGCCCGTGTTCGCGGAGACGGGGATCGGCGCGTTCTGCTGGGGGCTCGTCGCGGGGAAGACGCAGACGATCTACTCGTGGGACTCGTGGGTGCGAAGGTACGAGGACGAGCCAGAGGAGTGGTTCCACGACGTGCTGCGGCCGGACGGCACGGCGTACCGGCGGGAGGAGGTGGAGGTGATACGGGCGAATCGCGGGGGTTGACGACGCGCGCTAGTAAGACCGCGGCCCATTCGCGCTGGAGGAAGGTGAACTGGCTCATGCCGACGAGAGCTCCTCGCACAGGTCGACGAGCGGTACCCCTTCCACGCCTTCGGCGAGGGGGAACCGTTCGGTGCCTCCATACACGACGAGGCGGCGATCCGGGCGCACCGTTTCGCAGGCGAGCTGGAAGCCGCGCTCGATCCTCGGCGCGAGGCCACGCTTGATCTCGATCGCCCACGGCTTGCGCCGGCCAGGGAGCTTCAGCAGCAGGTCGATCTCCGCTCCGACCGCCGTGCGAAAGAAGTGCGCGTCGGTGTCGGAAGGCGCTGCCGCGATGAGGGACTCGATCGCGAGGCCTTCCCAGCTCCCGCCCGACACCGGGTGCGAGAGCAGCGCCTCGCGGTCGCCGATGCCGAGCAGCGCGTGGACCAGTCCACTGTCGCGCACGTAGACCTTGGGCGACTTGACGAGTCTCTTGCGGACGTTGGCTTGCCAGGGCGTCAAGCGTCGCACGAGCAGCAGGTCCACGAGGAGGTCGAGGTAGGACGCAATCGTCTTTCCGTCGACCGCCAGCGCCCGCGCGAGCGCGGCGGCATTCAGGAGACCGCCCTGCTGGTGCGCGAGCATCGTCCAGAGCCGGCGCAGCGTCTCCGCGGGGATGCGCGGCCCGAGCTGCGGGATGTCGCGCTCCAGGTACGTGCGGGTGAAGTCCGTGCGCCAGCGAAGACTCGCGGCGTCGGAGGCGGCGAGCAGGCTTTCGGGGAAGCCGCCGCGCAGCCAGAGCGCGTCGAGGCGCTTGCGACCGACCTCGCCCGCGTCGAGCGGGCCGAGCTCCAGATGGCGGATGCGTCCCGCGAGCGACTCGCTGGATTGCTTGAGGAGATCGATCGACGCCGAGCCGAGGACGAGGAAACGGCCCTTCCCGCGCCCGCTGCGCCGGCCCTTGTCGATGAGCCCACGGAGGCTCCGGAAGAGTTGCGGGGTGCGCTGGATCTCATCGAGGATGACGAGCTCGTCCTCGTGCTGGGAGAGATAGAGCTCCGGCTCGGAGAGCTTCGCGCGGTCGCTCTCGGATTCGAGATCGAGGTAGAGGGACGGGCGGGTCTTGGCGACCTCCAGGGCGAGCGTGGTCTTGCCAGCCTGCCGCGGGCCGAGCAGCGCTACGGCCGGGGCTTCGGCGAGGGCGGTGCCCAGGTCCGCGAGGAGGCGGCGGGGGATCACGTGTGCAATTATGGATCTTTGCTCCAGAACTGCAAGAATGCTGCGCCCAGCCCAGGTTGTCCGTGGATCGGTGTGGACCGCCGCTTCCGCATTGGACGCCGGACACGAAAGCCTCGACTGGACGGCGCTCGGCGAAGCGCTTCCGCTCGAAGTCGAGCGGCTCGTTCTCGGCGAGGGCGACGAGGCAGGGTGATGCAGAGGAGTTTTTAGGGATGCCGTTAGACGGAACGATCGCGCTCGCTATCGATTGTGGCAGTAGGCGCAGTTCCCCGCGCCGCCGAGATCGGTGAAGGCCGGGTCGTTGGCGGGATCGTCGTCCTGATAGAGCGCCGCGCGTGCGGGGGCCTCTTGGACGAGCTGGCGCGCGCGCTCGAGGAACTCGGGCTTCCAGCCGCTCGACTCACCGAAACCGACGGCGGTCTCATACGCAGAGACGGCGTCCTCCACACGGCCGGCCTTGGTGTAGAGATCGCCGAACAGGACGAACGTCCCCTCGAGGTTGTGCGGCGCGAGGCCCTCGTTGAAGCAGATCTCGGGCTGCATGAAACACTCTTCGAACAGGGTCGGGAAGACGTCGTCGAGCAGATGGAGGATCGTCGCATAGTCGGGGCTCGTGGGCGCCGCGATCGGAGCGAAGCCGAACGGGATGAAGCCGTTGAAGAGGGCATCCACTTCGGCGGCATCCTCCATCATGCGGCGGCCGCGCTCGGTCGTCCGGCTCTCGCCGAACGCGACGCCCTTCTTGTAGATCGCCGCGCCGGCGAAGCCCGGCACTCGGCTGTCGTCGGCAAGCCCACCCAAGCGGAGCGGCAGCGCTCGCTCCATCGCAGAGGTACTGGCGAGGATCTCGCGCTTGCCCGCAAGAGATACCCGGCGCTGGTCGGGCTCCATGCGCTCGAATCGGTAGAGACGCATCATGCCGGTCAAGAAGTGGGCGCGGCCGTCGTAGGGGTTCCGCGACGTGGCGCGCGCGAGCGCAGTGAGCGCGCCGTCGCTGTCCGCGACGTCGCCGAGCATCGTGTCCCAGAACGCCGCTTCCGCCGCGGCAGACGCGCGGCTCGCACGCGGGCTCACGACGGCGGCGGCGCCGTTTCGCGAGAACGTGTGAAAGCGAACGAAGAACTGCTGATCGTCGACCGAGAAGCGGACGTGGGCGAATCCAATCGGGCCCGTTACCGGCGTATGCCCGGGAGCCGCTGCTTCGATCTGCAGACCGTCCGGCCCGAAGCGGACGGTGCGGATGCCCGCGACGGCGCCGCTCGAGTCGCGATAGACGAAGCCGCGAGCGGTCTTCGTCCAGCTCTCGCACGGCAGCGCCGCCTCGGCGTCGCCGACGAAGCGGCTGTCGCGGTAGGACGAGATCCGCACCCGCGACACGGCCGGGCAGCGCGGATCGCGCGGCGCCTGCAGCGCGCGATCCGCCCCGACCCGGATCCGGGCGTATCCCTCCGGACCCGAGACGAACGTCGCCTCCTTGTCGACCTCGAGGAGCGCAAAGCAGCTCGCAACCGACGGGACGGACAGGAAGAGAGCGACGAGAAACGCAGTCAGGGGAGCGTGCACGGACGTCCCGCCTAACACGGCCACCCGATGCGTGCGAGATCACTTCTTTCCGATCATGCCGGAGGCAGCGAGAGCTTCGATCTCGTCCGCGGAGAGGCCGAGCCAGCCGCCGTACACCGAAGCGTTGTCGGCGCCGAGCGCGCGACCGAGGTGACGCACGCGACCGGCGTCTCGCGAGCGACGCGGCAGCGGCGCTGCCAGCAGCATCGCACCTGCCTCGGTATCCTCCATCTCGACCAGGCTGCCACGCGCACGGAAGTGCGGGTTCCGCGACACGCGCAAGGGGCCCTCGATCGCGGCGACGGAGACGCGCTCGCGCTGGAAGGCCTCGACGACTTCCGCGCAAGGGCGCGCGGCGATCCACTCCGCGACGAGCCGGTCGAGCGCTTCCGCGTTCTCGACGCGAGCGCGGCTCGTCGCGAAGCGCGGATCCGAGGCGAGCTCCGGACGCCCGATCACCGCGAGCGTGCGGTGCGCGAGGTCGTCGGTGCCGGCCGTGAGCGCGACCCACTCGCCGTCCTCCGTCGCATACGCGTTCCGCGGCGCCATCGTCGGGAAGCGGTTGCCGTGACGGCCGGGATCGACTCCCGTCCGCGCCGCCTGCGTGATGCGCGCGCCGAGGAGTGCCAGGACCGGCTCGTACATCGCGACGTCGAAGAGCTCCCCCTCGCCGCCGGTCTCGCGCGAGCCGCGCGAGCTGCTCGCGTCGCGCGCGTACAATCCGAGGAGCGCCGCGATGACCCCCTGCAGGACCCCGAGCACGTCGCCGAGCCCGACGGGGGAGAGTCCCGGAGGACCATCCTCCTCGCCGGTCAGCGCGGCGAGACCCGCGGCCGCTTCCGCGAGCGTGCCCGAGCCGACGCGCTCCGCCCACGGCCCCTCGATCCCCCAAGCCGTCAAGTTGACGGCGACGAGGCGCGGATGTCGCTCGCGCAGCGAGGCCGCGTCGATCCCGAAGCGAACCAGTCGGTCCAGCGAGTGCGCGCTGACGAGCACGTCCGCACGGCCGAGCAAGCGATGCAGCACGTCGAGCCCCGCCGGGTCCGTCAGATCGAGCGTCACGCACTCCTTGTTGCGATTGACGAGCTTCCACTGCAGCGCGACGCCGTCCTCCGTGACGAGCCGGCGCAAGGGATCGCCGCGCGGCGGCTCGACCTTGATCACGCGCGCGCCGAAGTCGCCGAAGAACGCCGCTATCTGCGGAGCCGCGGCGAGCGTGGCGACGTCGACGACCGTGAGCCGCGAGAACGGCATCGCTCACCGGCTATCCGCGCCGGCGGATCGTTTCAAGACGCCTGCGACCGGGAAGCGCGGTCGAGCGCGTAGTAGGGCGTCTGCATCCCGTTCACCTCGAGGTGCTGCAGGTACCGCATGCCGAGGCGCTCGAGCACGCGGCGCGAGCCGAGGTTCGGCTCGTCGAACCCGCCGTGGATGCGCTCGAGCCCGAGCACCTCGAAGCCGTAGGTCAGGACCGCGCGCCCCGCCTCGGTCGCGAGCCCCTGTCCCCACTGCGTGCGATCGAGGCTGTAGAGGATCTCGACCCGGTCCGTTCCCGGCACGTTCCGCAGGCCGCACACGCCGACGAGATCGCGCGAGCCGGCGCGGCGCAGGCCCCAGAGCGCGAAGCCCTTCTCGGCGTGGTCCTTCCGGCTCTGCGCCGCGACCTCTGCGACGGTCTCGAGCGGCACGGGGAGGTCGTCCCAGAGGTAGAGGCGGACGTCGGGCGCGTTCCAGTGACGGTAGAGCGCGGGCACGTCGCTCTTCCCGATCGGCTCGTACGAGAGGCGCGCGCTCCGCGGCGAAGCGACGCCGCCCGGCACGACATCGGCGTGGCGGACGAGCTCGATCCCCTGCTCTTCCACGAGCCTTCGGATCGCGGGCGACGTGAGCGCCGCGAGCTCGCCCGCGTGATCGTAGCCCGGCATGCGGCGCCGCATCTCGGGCGTCGCGGACTCCGCGGGATGGCAGTAGAGCTCGCTCGTCCCGCGCGGCAACGTCGGAAACAGTGCGCGCAGATACCGCTCGTCGCAGTGCCCCGTCTGGTGCAGACCGAACACCGGCTCGATCGTGACGACGCCGATCTCCGCGAGTCGCCTCTTCGCCCGCGCCGCGAGCGCGCGGAACACCGCCGCCTCGAGCCCCTTCCGCACGCGATGCCGGCGATCGTACGCGAGGTTCTGCAGGAGCGGATCGTGCGTCGAGCGGATCACGCGAATGCCGAGCTCGCCCGCGAGGTCCGCGAGCACGTCGAGCACGGTCGGATGGAGGTGCACGTTCAGATGCCCGTCGACGTGGTCGAGCGGCAGCCCCGTCGCACGGAACGCTTCGAGCTGCGCGCGGATCTCCGCGACGAGCGCGCGCCGGAACGACGAGCGGAAGAAGTACTCCATCCCGGCGAGGATCGGGTCGTCACGAAAGCGCCGATCGGGGAGGACGAGGCCCGCGGCAGTCGCCGGATCGGAGAGCGCGCTTCCCTGCACGAGCACGAGATGGAGACCGACGCCGAGACGCGGCTCGTCCTTCGCGAGCGCCACCGCCTCGGAGGCGTGCATCTCGGCGATCATCAAGCTCGTCGTCGTGAGGATGCCGTCGCGGTGCGCGCGGACGATCGCGCGGTTCACCTCGGGAGCGAGCCCGAAATCGTCGCCGTTCACGACGAGCCGACGGCCGGCTCGTCCCGGCGCCGTGCTCATGCCTCTTCGGTCCCCACGGCGAGCGCGCGAGCGCGCTCCAGGTCCTCGGGGAAGTCGATCTCCGTCCACGCGAGGTCGTCGGCGGGCTCGAAGCCGACCTCGACGCGCGCGAGAAGCTCCGGATAGACCTCCTCGTGCTCGAGGTCGACGTCGCCGCGCTCGACGCGCTCCGCGAGAAGACCGAGGAGCACGCGGCTCGCTTCGGCGGAAAGACGAAGGAAGCCGATGGACTCGCCGAGCTGGTCGTACGCGCCGCGCGGAACGCGTGCGATGTCGACGACGCGCTCGCCGCGCACCATGAGCATCTGCTCCTCGCCGGTCGCTTCCGCGCTGCCGTCGAGCAGGAAGCAGCTCTCGTGCGCCGAGCCGACGAGCCGCGCGATCATCTCGTCCGGCCCGAAGACGTCTGCGTCCATCACGAGGACGGGGCGATCCGCTTCGAGATGCTTGCGCGCCGTCCAGAGCGACAGGATCGCGCCGCGCCGGTAATCGGGATTCCGCAGGATCTCGACGCCCGCCGCGCCGGCGAAGAGCGCTTCGATGTGCTCCGCGCCCCAGCCGACGACGATCACGATTCGCTCGACACCGGTCGCGCGGAGCTGGCGGACGAGCCGGCCGAGGAGCGTCTCGCTGCGGACCTGGAGAAGGGCCTTCGGACGCTCTCCGAGCTCGGCGCCGAAGCGCCTGCCGACGCCGGCAGCGAGAATGATCGCGGTGGGCTTCACGCAAGCACACGATCGCGGTGACGGAGTGCGCTCGCAAGCGTGCCACGCCGCTTCCCCCGCCTTCGTCACGGGTTGGTCGCCTCTGCATGTTCAATTGAATGGCCTTTCACCGCGTGGCAGCCTGCCCCCGTCAAGGACAGAACGAGCGCGAGTCCGATGAGCGCCCCGGCGCGCAAGCTCAGCCGATCGCGCGCGCCAGCGCCCCGAGGAACCGCTCGAAGTCCGAGCGCTGGAGGGCACCCATGTTCGCGACGCGGAAGATCTCCCGTCCGAGCGCCCCCTGCCCTTCGTAGATCACGAAGCCCTCGGCCTTCAGGCGATCGTGCAGCGTCTCGTAGACGACCCCGCCCGGCAACCGGAGCGACGTGATCGAGCTCGAGCGGAGCGGCTCGGGCAGGAGCATCTCGAGCCCGAGCGCCTCGAAGCCGGCGCGAAGCTGCCCCGCCGCGCGCGCGTAGCGCTCGACGCGCGCCGCGACCGTCTCCTCGAGGAGCTCGCTCAGCGCCTCGTCGAGCGCGTAGAGGATCTGCACCGCGGCCGTGAACGCGACGCTCCGGCGTGCGTGCGCGGCGTGATGTCGCGGCAGGTGCAGGTACACGGTCCGCTGCGGGAGCGCGGCCATGCGCTCCATCTCGCTCCGTCGCGCAAGGACGAAGCCGATTCCCGGAAGCCCCTGGACGCACTTGTTCGCGACGCCGACGCAGATCCCGACGCCCCACGCGTCGAGCTCGATCGGATCGCCCGCGAGCCCGCTGATCGAGTCGACGAGGAGGACGCGGCCCGCGTCGCGCACGACGCGCCCGACCTCCTGCACCGGATTGACGAGCCCCGTCGTCGTCTCGTGGTGCACGAGCGCCACGACCTCGATCGCCGGATCCGCCGCGAGCGCACGCGCGATCGCCTGCGGATCGGGACGCTCCGTCCAGGCACACGCGAGCGAGACCACCTCGATGGCGTGCGCCTCCGCCATCTCGCGGATGCGCTCTCCGTAGACGCCGTTCACGACGACGAGGAGCTTCCTCCCGGGCGTCACCGCGGAGCTGACGGCCGCCTCGAGCGCGAGCGTGCCCGACCCGGTGAGCGGCACCGCGACCCAGTCCGCGTCCGGCGCAAACGCTCGAACGAGCTTCGTGCAGACCGAGTCGAGCAGATCCGAAAACTCGGGCTCGCGATGGCAGAGATCGCCGCGTGCGAGCGCCGCGGTGACGCGCGGGCTCACGTTGACGGGACCCGGATTGAGGAGGATCAACGTCGGCTCGCGAGCGCACCGCGCATGCGCGCGGTCATCTCCTCGGGCGTGAACGGGATGCGCGGCGCGGGCGCGCCCGACTCCGGCTCCGTCTCGACGAGGAGGAAGCCCGGTCCGTCGGCCGCGGCGAACGCGGCGAGCTCGCGCTCGATCGCACTCGCGTCGCGCACGCGCTCGACGCGCCGATAGCCCGAAGCGGCCGCGATCTCCTCGAGCGCGACGCGGCCGGAGATCGTCGGCTGGTTCCCCGTGCTCGCGTAGACGCCGTTGTCGACCACGACGTGCACGAAGCGGCGCGGTGCCGCGACCGCGATCATCGGGAGCGATCCGAGGTTCATCAGCACGTTGCCGTCGCCGTCGAGCACCGCGACCGGCTGCTCCGGCTTCGCGAGCGCGATCCCGAGCCCGATCGACGAGGCGAGCCCCATCGAGCCGATCATGTAGAAGCACTCCGGCCGGTCGCCGAGCGCGCACGCCCAGCGCGAGAGGAAGCCGTTCGCGCAAACGAGCGCGTGGCCCGAGAGAGGGGGCAGGATCGCGCGGACTGCGGCCTCGGTGGTGAGCTTGGTCGTCACGCGAAGACTCCCGGGGGAACGACGAGCGCGACGGGCCGGCCCGTCTCGTCGAAGCGCTCGCGCGCCCATGCGACGTCGGCGTCGAGCTCTCGCTCGCCGAGCGTGCGCCAGGGAATCTGGTACGCGTCGAGGATCGTCGGCATCACGCGTCCCATCACGAGGTGCTCAGGCGCGTCCGTTCCGCCCTGCCCTCGCCACGTGATCACGAGCAAGCACGGCATCTCGTAGATCTGCTGCAGCGAGCCGAGGGCGTTCAGCGACACGCCGAAGCCGGAGTTCTGCATCAGGACGACCGGGCGCTTTCCCGCGAGCGCCGCGCCGGCCGCCAGGCCGAGTGCGGCGTCCTCGCGCGTCTCGGGGACGTAGCCGTCCGCTTCGAGCGCGCGGAGGACCGAGGCGATGAGCGAGCACGGAACGCCGGTGAAGAAATCGAAGCCGGCGGCACGGAGCGAAGCTGCGAAGTCCGCTCCCGCGAAGCGTGCGTTCGAGGACGGCGCGCTCATGCCTCCGCCTCGACGTCGATCGAAACGACGTCGCCCTCCACGCAGACCGCATAAACCGTCGCGCGTCCGGGGCGCGCGCTCTCTCCCGTGGCGAGAGAGAACGACCAGCCGTGCATCGGGCAGCGCACGACCGGCCCCGCTTCGGTCTCCTGAAGCGTGCCGCGGATCAGCGGCCCGCCGCGGTGCGGGCAGCGGTTCCCGAGCGCGTAGATGCGCCCGTCCACGTTGAAGACGGCGATCTCGAGGTCGCCCGCCTCGACGAGACGGCGCGCCCCGGCGGGCAGGCTCGCGAAATCGATCTCGATCGGCATGTCTCCTCGCGACGATCGCGGTGGCAGCGCCCGGGCGCAAGCATCCCAAGATCTTGCGACTTCCCCGCACGTGCGGTCCCGGAAGATCATGTCTCGAGAGCCATGTCGGCTTCGCTCGCTTGCTCGACCAATCTCCATCTTGCCCGCCCCCGGGGGCCCCTCTACCGTGGCGGGGTCTCGTCTGCCCGAGCAGGCTGCCCGGCGGCTTCTTCTCCATCGATCACAGTCCCCGTCACGGAAGCTGAGCCGTGAATCGAACGCATCGCCCCTGGTTTCGCGCGACGTGCTTGATCCTGAGCTACCTGCTCTACTTCGATCTGCTCGCGTCGTCGGCGCTCCAGTGGGTCGAGCGACGAGGCTTCTCCGGTGCCGACGCCTCCGCCAGCGCGTCGGCTTCCCCCGAGGAACCAAGTGCTCCAGAACGCGTCGCGGAAGCGTCGCGGACGATCTTCGTCAGCGCGACCGATCCCACCTGCGGCGGTCGATCTCCGTGCTTTGCGCAGATCCAGAAGGCGATCGACGCCGCGATCCCAGGCGACCACATCGTCGTCTTCCCCGGCCTCTACCCGGAGCGCCTGCGCATCATCGAGAAGAACCGGCACGCGGCCGCCTCGGAAGCCGACCGGATCAAGCTCTACGCCGATCCGCTGGCACCCGTCGGCAGCGTCGTCGTCGGACCGGCCGAGGACCAGCCGTGCTCGCTGCGTCCCGCTCTCGAGGTCCTGCGCTCGAAGTTCGTCACCATCGAGGGCTTCGACTTCCGCGACGCCGGCGCGCGCGGCGTGGTCCTCCGCGGCGAGGGCGGGACGAACCAGGGCATCCACGTCCTGCGGAACCGCATCCACGGCGAGCGCGACGTGCGGTGCAGCGGCGGCGTCACCGTGTGGCAGGGCAACGCCGACGCGGTGATCGCGAACAACCTGATCTACGCGAACCGCGGCGAAGGAATTCCGGCTCTTCTCGGAAGAGTGTGGGTCGAAGGCGGGCCCTGAGCGCCCGGAAACCCGCGCCAGGAGCGAACGAACGCGCGGTTGAACCCCACCGAAAACCTGGCACGATTCCGCGATGCGGCGAAGAGGGGCTGGGCGGCTGTCAGATACGTATCGATTCCCCGGGTTCCGCCCGCTCGCGAGGGTGGTAGGGATCTTCGGGAAACCAAGGGCGCGGGTCGTGACCCTCGTCCGGCGCTCAAAAAAACTCGCTGCGGTGCCTGCGGTCGGGCGCGGCGCGGATTCTACGACCGGACGATGCGCCGCGTCCGCGACCTCTCCTGTGGCGACGCGCACGTGTTCCTCGAGTTCGAGGTTCGGCGCGTAGCCTGCCCGGCCTGCCGCGCCGTGAAGCGGGAGCGCCTGCCTTTCCTTGCTGCGAATCCGTTCTACACCAAGCGCTTCGCCTTCTATGTCGGGGCGCGCTGTCGCTCATCCTCCATCAAGGACGTCGCCGCCGAGCTCGGTCTGCACTGGGCGGCCGTGAAGGAACTCGAGAAGGAGTACATGCGCGAGCAGCTCCGCCGGGTCGGCACGCCGGCACCGAGGATCATCGGCATCGACGAGGTGTCGATCCGGAAAGGAAAGGTGTTCCGCATCGTGGTGAGCGATCTCGTCCGACATCGTCCGATCTGGTTTGGAGGGAGGGACCGCACCGAGCCGAGCCTCGAGGAGTTCTTTGCTCGGCTTGGACCGAAGAAGGCTGCTCGCATCCGCCTCGTCGTGATGGACATGTGGCGTCCGTTCTACAACGCGGCGCAGAACTGCGTGCCGCATGCCGCGATCCTCTTCGGCAAGTTCCACGTGATGCGTCAGCTCGGCGAGGCGCTCGATGAGGTGCGGCGCAGCGAGTACCGCCGGGTCTCGGGCGGCGAGCGGCGGTTCATCAAGGGGCAGCGCTACAACCTGCTCGCACACCGGGAGAATCTCACGCTCGACGGTCGCAAGGCGCTCAGGACCCTGCTCGCCGCGAACAAGCGCCTGAACACGGCCTACCTGCTCAAGGAGTCCTTCGGGCAACTCTGGGACTACCGCCGCGAGGTGTGGGCGAGGCGGTTCTTCGAGAATTGGCGCGCCGCGCTTCGCTGGCAGCGCCTCCAGCCCTTCGAGAAGTTCGCCGCGATGATCGAGCGCCATTGGGATGGGATCGCGGCCTACTGCGATCCCGAGAACAAGGTCTCGCTCGGCTTCGTCGAGGGCCTGAACAACAAGATCCGGGTCATCCAGCGACGCGCCTACGGCCTCCGCGACGAGGAATACCTCCGGCTGAAGGTGCTGACGGCGACGCTTCCGAAGAGATAGCGCTCGCGTCATCGCAAGCCGCTGGGTCCTGTTCTCGGCACTCGGTCGACGGCGGGGACGAGCACGCGGACCACGCGACGGCTCCGACAACGACAGGCTGGCCACGGCGGTCGCGACCGGACCTCCGCCACGGCAATGCCTTGCGCCAGCGCTCGCGATGCGAAGGACGGTGCCAGAAAACGCGGAGAGCCGGCAGCGAAGGCGAAGCCGCCACGTGGCAGGCGAGCGGCGCGCAGCCCGAGCGCGTCTTCGGCGAGGAGCCGTTGGCGGCCGCGGAACTCGATGAACCGGCCGACGGGGCAGAAGACCAGCACGCGATTGCCGGCGTACCGGGTCAGCTCGCGGTACTACGCCGCGAAGGTCGGCGCTCGGGCGAGGCGGACCGAAGACCACCGCGGCACGGGTCGCCAGGTCTCGTCCCGCGAGAAGAGCGCAGCGAGCCATGGCTCGCTGGACCAAACGGTCGTCCAGTCGCGCCGCGAAGCGCCGTGGCAGAGGTGGCCGGCGTAGGGGGCGAGTCGTGACCGGAGTCCCTCCATGCTCGCCTTTCCAGCGGAGCGTAGCTCGAGGACTGTCGCGTTGCTCGGCCTGCTTGGCGACCGCGCTGCCGATGCCCACTCGTGCACCGTCCGGCGCAGGCGCCCGATGGTCGAATGGCGCGGCAGGCGATGGCTCCGGAACGTTCGCCAGCCGACGAAGTCGGCACCGCGCCCTGCGGGCTCGGGCTCGTGGGTGCCGGCCCGTAGAGCCAGGTGCAGGCGCTCGGCGAGGAATCCCTCGATCTGCACGCGCCACTCTGCAAGCTCGCTCCGGTCCGGAGAGAGCAGCACGAGGTCGTCCACGTATCGGACGTAGGACTTCACGCGGAGCCGTCGCTTGACGAAGTGGTCGAGCTCGTTCAGGTAAACGTTTCCCCAGAACTGGCTCGTCAGGTTGCCGATCGGGAGCCCGCGCTGGTTCTCTTTGCCGAAGAGGCTCTTGCGGTCGGGCACGGGGTAGCCCGGCTCGCCGGGGCGACCTGCCGCGCGCGCCGCTCCGGGGCCGCGGGTGCGAAACACGTAGTCCCGCGTCGGATCGTGGAAGAGGATCGTGCGGGTGAGCCAGCGCACTTCCGGGTGGCGGCACGCGCGCGCGAGGATCTCGTAGAGCGTCTCCTTGTGAATGGAGGCAAAGAAGCTCGCCACGTCGAGCTTGAGCGCCCACGCCGGGCGGCGTCCGTTCGCCGTGACCTTGCGCAGGAGGTCCATCAGCCGGTCGCTCGCGGCGAGCGTGCCCTTGCCCTCGCGGCAGGCATAGGAGTCGTGGATGAACCGGCGCTCGAAGAGCGGCTCCTGCCAGGAGACCAGCAGGTGGTGCACGACCCGGTCACGGAAGCCCGCCGCGAAGACCTCGCGTGGCTTCGGGCCGTCGGTCACGAAGCAGACCGAGCGCCCTGGCCGGTAGGTGTGCTCGCGCAGCTCCTTCTGCAGCGCGAGCAGGTTCGCCTCGGCGTCGACCTCGAAGCGAAGCGCGTTGATCGTATTGCGCTTGCCCCGGCGACAGCGGCGGTACTGCCGCCAGAGCTCCGCGAAGGAGTACGGGTCGGGGCCGATCACGAGCCGCCGCGCACCGCACGGACGTAGTTGTCGTTGCTCTTGTTGTCGTTGTTCACGTTGCCGTCGTTGAAGTTCACGTTCCAGGCGTTGTCCGGGTCGTTGGAGTTGGTAGACGACGACCAGTAGAACGACGACACGCTCGCCCCCTCCACTTGCTCCCGCGGGGCTTCCACCACCTGGATGGGCCGTCCGCGGACCCGGGCGGCTGGCCCCGCCGAGACGGGGGAAGCACGCCCTTGTGCCTTCGCCCCTTCGAGGGCTCCGGCGCCGTCGCCCGAACCCGGGCGGGAGGAGGACCTCGTGATCATGGCGCGCTCGGTTCCGCTATCCCGCCGGGAATCGCGGGCCGACTCTGGCCATGCCCGCCGCGCTGATGGCGGAGCCAGCCCTCGTTCTGCCGGGCGATCTCCACCACCAGCGTGACCGCGTGCTGAAAGCTCGAGAGCTTCTGGAAGGCTTGCCCATCGTGGGCCAGCCGCAGCAGTGCCTTCAGCTCCTCCAGCTCCTCACGCAGCTCGAGCAGCACCGGAGCCCTCTCCCGGCGCGAGTTCGCGCGCACGACGAGCCTCAAGCTCCGCCGTGCCGCCTCGCGCAGATCCGCGCCGAGAGAGTACTTGTGGTAGCGGGGAAAGCCGCGCACGACCTGGTCCAGGTAGAGACAGAGATCGTAGGTGGCCTTGTAGATGGGAAGATGCTCGCTCTGCGCCATCGCTTCCCCCACCCCGGTGGCCTTCGCCACGCGAGAATCGCGACCGGCCGGCGCTCACGCGCCGGCCGGAATCAAAGGATCAACAGACGAAGGATCAAAGGGTCAAGCTCACGAGCCGCCGCGCACCGCACGGACGGGGCCGGCGGTGCTCTTGTTGTTGTAGCCCACGAAGCCGTCGTAGAAGCCCACGCCCCAGGCTTGGCCCGGGACGCTGGAGATGGTAGACGACGACCAGTACAACGACGACACGGTAAATCCTGGAATCGACGTGCACGGGTTCATGGTGCAGCTCCCGTGCTGCGCGTCCAGCACCGATCGCAGCTCGCCGATCGTCGGCAGTCGCCAGTCGCACTTGCCCGCAAAGCAGCCCGTCGTCGTGCTACCGTCCGCCGATACGCCTCCGTTGAGCGTCCCGAGGAACGCCGTGAACGCGGTCCCGTTCGGCGTCGTCCCGCCGGACACAGTGTTCCAGGTGTACTCGTTGTCCTTGTCGTGCACGCTCGCGTCGTCGGTCTTCAACTCCCACTGAAGCCCGTTGTTCAGGTCGGTCGCAGTGCCGTCGGTGTTGTCGAGCCAGCGGCACGATGTGCTCTTCTTCGCCGCCGCCGCGTCCGCCTTTGTGATCGACTTGTCGAACTTCTCCTCGCACGTCGCCACGTCCGGCGTCTTGCCGAGGACCTCTTTGCGCCGCTCGCCCTCGATGCAGAAGGCCCGCTTGCGCAGCGCGTTCAGCTTCGCTGCCTGGCACTCCTCCTCGGCGGTCGGCGCGGCTCCCGCCGCGCTCGCCAGCGCCAGTGACAAGACCAGGGTCCAGATCGTCGTTCGCATCATCCAGTTCTCCTTTCACCCGGCTCGAATCGTGGGTCCGTACTTCTATCGCTACGGCACCGTGCCGGGGAAGTCATGAAATGAACTGAACCCTCGAACGTCGCACCGCGCTGGCCGGGGTTGAGACGAAGCCCGGCGAGTCAAGTGCACGGTGCCCAGGAGATTCGACGCTCGAGCGCGGTCCCGACCGTGGCTCGGCGAGTCCAAGCAGCCTCCCGGCGCGGACCCCAGCGCCAGTGGGACGAATTTCGCGCCGATTCCACCCACACAAACCCGAGAAGACCCGGAATTCGCATCAAGGACGGCGGGACGGGAACGCACTACGTCGTCTCGAACACGATCTTCGGGAACCGCCGCGGCGGCATCGAGCTGACGCGCAACCACGCCGTCTCCCTACGGTGGTGGTCCCGCCGCCTTTCCGGTTGCTCGGGACGCCGCACGCGGGATAGACGATCCGGTGGGATCGCTCGGCTGTCCGGGCTCCAACTTCCGCGAGCGCATTCTGACAAATCGGCCGTTCATGGTGACTACGCTCAGAATCGCGACCGGCCGGCGCTCACGCGCCGGCCGGAATCAAAGGATCAACAGACGAAGGATCAAAGGGTCAAGCTCACGAGCCGCCGCGCACCGCACGGACGTAGTTGACTTC
>Ga0194128_10001845_pt1 | contig 35984 bp, 31 predicted proteins | sample TA2KigCa65mmetaG_FD_148650 | JGI IMG/M metagenome (GOLD analysis project Ga0194128, IMG submission 148650) | Freshwater microbial communities from Lake Tanganyika, Tanzania - TA2015037 Kigoma Deep Cast 65m | ecosystem: Environmental > Aquatic > Freshwater > Lake | place: Tanzania: Lake...
GTGAAGATCACGCCCGACACCGTCGACGCGCCGGCCGACGCGATCGTCTGCACCTGGTTGTTCTCCAGGATGTTGCTGCGGCGGAACGCGCGCAGCACGCCGAGCGCGATCGCCGACGCCGGGATCGAGGCCGCGACCGTCATGCCGACGCGCAGGCCGAGGTAGGCGTTGGCGGCGGCCATCAGCATCGCCAGCACGATGCCGAGCGCGACCGCCTTGGCGGTGATCTCCGGCAGCGAACGTTCGGGGCCGACGAGGGGACGGTGCGGGACGGGTTGACTCATGGCGGGGACGAGGCGGTGAAGCCGCTAGGGTCCGCGCCCGCGATGGCGGAGTCCAGCCCGCGCTCTCGAAGTCCGCCGCCTGCCGCTCACGACGCCTTGGCCGACCGCCCGGCGCCGCCGCCGGCCGCGCGCGCCTTCTGGACGAGGCTGCGGGTCTGCTGCAGCGCGGCAGCGTCGGCGCTGTCGCCCATCGCCATCGCCGCGAGCTCCTTCTCGACCTCGTCGGCGGCGAGCAGGCGCACCGTCGAGCGCGTGCGCTCGTCGCCAGCAGCTCCGGCGGCTTCGGCGACGTGGGCCGTCGACGCCTTCCTGCTGGCCGCCTTGCCCCCCGCGTTGGCGGCAGGTCCACCGTCCGTGGCGCGGCCGGCGACTTGCTTGTTGACCAGGAAGTGGTGCTGCGCGAACGCCGCCACCGGTGCTAGGTGCGTGACGATCACCACCTGATGGTGGCGCGCGACCTCGTGCAGCTTCTGGCCGACCTGCAGGCCGAGCCGGCCGCCGATCTCGGCGTCGATCTCGACTCCTCGACGACCTCGAGACCGAGGTCGCCGCCGCGTTGCGCCAGGTGCCGCATCCATGGCTTGTAGCTCATGCCGTTGTCGGAGCAGCACGGCACGACGGCGAACGGGCGGCCGTGCCTGGCGGCGTACTCGACGATGACGCGCGTCGCGCCATCGGGGTGCATGCCGACGAGCAGGTCGCAGTCGCACGGCTCGTCGAGCGTGAACAGCCGCTCGGCGTACTTCACCTCGGCGCGCTTCCAGCGCTTGTCGAACGTCAGCACGTCGAGGCCGCGGCGCTGAGTTCGACGTTGAGCTTGCCCATGCCGCCGGCGATGTCGAACGCGCGCCGGCAGCCGGGGAAGTGACGCTCGACGAGGTCGGCGAACAGCGAGAAGCGGCGTTTGTCGGCCACGGAAAACGGGCGCGCGGAGAGTCGGTCGGTCGGCGCGGTGCATCATGCTGCCGCGCGCGGCAGCGCGGGTCCACGGACGGCGCGCGGCGCTTCGCGGGACGCGCGGCGAGGGACGGCGCGACGCAACGCCCCGCGCGACGCACCCGCTCGCGACAACCCTGCGACACGCTGCCCGCTGCGTCGGGGCTTCCGACCGGCGCGCGCGTCGCCCACGATGCGCCGTCTCGTCCCGTCGCGGCCTCGCCGATCGCGCGCACCGCCCCATGCCCATGCCCCGCTCGCTGCTGTCGTTCGCCGTCGCCGCGCCGCTGTGCGCGGCCGCGCTCGCCGGCCAGCAGGCCGCGAACGCCGCGACCGCGCGCACGCATTGGTCGTTCGCGCCGATCCGCGTGCCGGCAGGGCCGATCGGCGACGCGCCGACGACGACGGCGGCGATCGACGCAGCGATCGATGGCGCGCTGGCGGCGCGCGGCGTGCCGGCGGCGCCGCCGGCCGATCGGGCGACGCTGCTGCGGCGGCTGGCCTTCGACCTGACCGGCTTGCCGCCGAGCCCCGACGAGGTCGCGGCCTTCTGCGCCGACGCCGCGCCTGACGCATACGAGCGCGCGGTCGAACGGCTGCTGCAGTCGCCGCACTACGGCGAGCGCATGGCGGTGTTCTGGCTCGACCTCGTGCGCTACGCCGACACCGTCGGCTACCACGGCGACCAGCCGGTGTCGGTCTCGCCGTTCCGCGACTGGGTGATCGAGGCCTTCCGCGTCGACCTGCCGTTCGACCGCTTCACGATTGAGCAGCTGGCCGGCGACCTGCTGCCCGAGCCGACGCGCAGCCAGCAGGTCGCGTCGGGGTACCAGCGGCTGGGCATGATGAGCGCCGAAGGCGGCCTGCAGCCCAAGGAGTACCTCGCCAAGTACCTCGCCGAGCGCGTGCGCAACGTCGCGGGCGCGTGGCTCGGCGTGACGCTCGGTTGCGCCGAGTGCCACGACCACAAGTACGACCCGTTCACGGCGCGCGACTTCTACCGCTTCGCCGCGCACTTCGCCGACCTCGACGAACGCGGCCTCTACAGCGGTGACGACTGGGGCCCGAAGATCCCGGTGCCGACCGCCGCGCAAGAACGCGCGCGCGGCGACCTGACGCGCGCGATCGACGAAGTGCGCGCCGAACTCGCGGCCGAGACGCCGGAGCGGGCGGCGGCGCGCGCGGCGTGGGAAGCGGCGCTGCCGGCGTGGCGCGCGCTCGCGGCGACGACGACGAGCGCGCGCAGCGGCTCGGCGCTCCGACCGCGCGCGGACGGCGCGCTGCTGGCCTCTGGCGACGTGCCGGCGCAGGACGCGTACACGCTCGCGTTCGCCGAACTGCCGGCGGCCACGACGGCGCTGCGCCTCGACGTGCTGCCCGACGACGCGCTGCCGCAGCGCGGGCCGGGCCGCGCCGGCAACGGCAACTTCGTGGTCAGCGAAGTGCGCGTCGCGGTCGTCGCCGCCGACGACAGCGCGACCGACGTGCCGCTGCGCGCCGCGACGGCGAGCTACGAGCAGACGGGCGCCGCCGGCGGCAACCCGTACGGCAAGTGGGCGGTGGCGGCGGCGATCGACGGCGACCAGAAGGGCGCGACGTGGGGCTGGGCGATCATGGAGCAGGCCGGGCGCGCCAACTTCGCGGTGTTCGAGCTGGCGACGCCGCTGACGCTGCCGGCCGGCGCGCAGCTGCGCGTGACGATCGCGCAGGAACACGCCAGCCCGGCGCACGTGCTCGGCTGCTTCCGCCTCGCGGCGACCGCGCACGCAGGGTCGCTCGCCGCCGCCGACCAGCCGCCGCCTGACGTCGCGACCGCGCAGGCGACGCCAGCGTCGGCGCGCAGCGACGCGGCGAAGGCGGTGGTCGCCGCGCACTATCGCAGCGTCGATCCATCGCTGGCGCCGGCGCGCGCGCGGCTGGCGGAGCTCGACGCGCAACTGCGCACGCTCGACGCTGCGATCCCGTCGACGCTGGTGGCGCGCGCGGTGACGCCGCGGCCGGTGCGCGTGCTGCGCCGCGGCGACTGGATGGACGAACGCGGCGAACTCGTCGCGCCGGCGACGCCGGCGGTGTTCGGCCCAGCGCCCGCCGCCGAAGCGCCGCGCGCGGGCCGCCGCGACCTCGCGCGCTGGCTCGTCGCCGACGACAACCCGCTGGTCGCGCGCGCGTTCGTCAATCGCGTCTGGGCGCTGCTGTTCGGCGCCGGCCTGTCGCGCCGGCTCGACGACCTCGGCGCGCAGGGCGAGGCGCCGAGCCACCCCGAGCTGCTCGACCGGCTGGCGCACGACTTCCGCGCGCACGGTTGGTCGGTGCGGGGCCTGGTGCGCGCGATCGTGCAGAGCCGCGCCTACCAGCGCGCGTCGGTCGTCGACAACGCGCAGCGCGCGCGCGACCCCGACAACCGCTGGCTCGCGCGGCAAGGCCGCTTCCGCCTCGACGCCGAGTTCGTGCGCGACAACGCGCTCGCGGTCAGCGGGCTGCTCGTGCGCGACGTCGGCGGCCGCAGCGTGTTCCCGTACCAGCCGAAGGGTTACTGGGCGTTCCTCAACTTCCCGACGCGCGAGTGGCGCGACAGCGAAGGCTCGCAGCTGCACCGACGCGGCCTCTACACGCACTGGCAGCGCCAGTACGTGCATCCGAGCCTGCTCGCGTTCGACGCGCCGAGCCGCGAGGAGTGCACGGCGCAGCGGCCGCGCTCGAACACGCCGCTGCAGGCGCTGGCGCTGCTCAACGACCCGACGTACGTCGAAGCGGCGCGCGCGTTCGCCGCGCGGTTGCTGCAGGCGCCGGGCGATGACCGCGCGCGCGCGGCGCTGGCGCTGCAGGCGGCGACCGGCCGGCCGGCGCTGGCCGACGAACTGACCGCGCTCGTCGAACTGCTCACGGCGCATCGCGCCCACTTCGCCGCCGACCGCGCCGCCGCCGACGCGCTGCTGGCCGTCGGCAGCGCGCCGCGCCCCGCCGACGTCGAGCCCGCCGAGCTCGCGGCGTGGACCAGCGTCGCGCGCGTCGTGCTCAACCTGCACGAGACGATCACCCGGCCATGAACGTCCGCCCGCACGAACTGCCGCTGCTGCTGGCGCGCCGCGCCTTCCTGCGCCGCTCCGGCGTCGGCCTCGGCGCGATGGCGCTGTCGGCGCTCGCTGGCCGCGCTTCGGCGCAGGACCCGGCGCGCGCGCGCCGGCTGCCGGACTTCGCGCCGCGCGCCAAGCGCATCGTCTGGCTCTACATGGCCGGCGGCATGACGCACCTCGACACGTTCGACGACAAGCCGGAGCTGCGCCGGCGCGACGGCGAGCCGATGCCGGAGTCGCTGACCAAGGGCCAGCAGATCGCGCAGCTGCAGGGCCAGGCGCTGCGCGTGCTGGCGCCGCAGCATCCGTTTGCGCGACGCGGCCGCTCGGGCCAGTCGATGGCGACGATCTGGCCGCGCCTGGGCCAGTGCGCCGACGAGCTGTGCATCGTGCGCTCGCTGCACACCGACGCGATCAATCACGATCCGGCGCACACGTTCATGAACACCGGCACCATGAACCAGGGCCGGCCGGCGATGGGCTCGTGGCTGTCGTACGGTCTCGGCGCCGAGGCCAGCGACCTGCCGGCGTTCGTGGTGATGGTGTCGACCGGCGCCTACGGCCAGAAGCAGCCGATCGCGGCGCGGCAGTGGCACTCCGGCTTCCTGCCGGGCCAGCACCAGGGCGTGCTGTTCCGCGGCGGCGGCGAGCCGGTGCTGTACGCGCAGTCGCCGGCCGGCGTCGACGGCGCGCGCCAGCGCGACGTGGTTGACGCGGTGCGCCGGCTCGACGGCCATGCCCAAGCGCGGCTCGGCGATCCGGACATCGGCGCGCGCCTGCGCCAGTACGAGCTGGCGTTCCGCATGCAGGCCAGCGTGCCCGAACTCACCGACCTGCGCGGCGAGCCGCAGCGCGTGCTCGACCTCTACGGCGCTGCGCCCGGCGACGGTTCGTTCGCCAGCAACTGCCTGCTGGCGCGCCGCCTGCTCGAGCGCGGCGTGCGCTTCGTGCAGCTCTACCACCGCGACTGGGACCACCACGGCGCGGTGAAGGAGCATTCGGCCGGCACCGCGCGCGAGGTCGACCAGGGCGCGGCGGCGCTGCTCACCGACCTGCAGCAGCGCGGCATGCTCGACGACACCATCGTCGTGTTCGGCTCGGAGTTCGGCCGCACGCCGATGGCGCAGGGCGACGGCCGCGACCACCACATGCAGGCGTTCACCATGTGGTTCGCCGGCGGCGGCTTCCGCGCCGGCCACGCGCACGGCGCCACCGACGACTTCGGCTACCGCGCCGTGCAGGATCGCGTGTCGGTGCACGACGTGCACGCGACGCTGCTGCATCAGCTCGGCATCGACCACGAGCGCTTCACCTTCCGCCACCAGGGCCTCGACGACCGGCTGACCGGCGTCGAACCGGCCAAGGTCGTGCGCGCGCTGCTGGCGTAGCGCGCGGCGCGACGCGGCGCGTCGGCTGCTCAGGCGTGCGGGCGCACCGGCGCGACCCGCAGTGCGTTGCCGGCGTCGGCGTTGTCGCCGACGAAGCGCTCGGCGACCGGGTCCCACTGCAGCGGCAGGCCGAGGCGGTAGCCGATCGACGCGAGCTGGCAGACGGTCGCAGTGCGGTGGCCGATCTCGGCGGTGCAGATCGGCTCGCGGCCCTCGCGGATGGCGGCGAGGAAGTCGGCGACGTGGCCCGCGTTGCGCGGGAAGCGCAGTTCGCCGTCCTTCGGCTCGGCCAGCAGATCCGGCGCGTCCGGCGCGCTGCGGTCGGTCCCGCGGAACGCGCGGCTGTGCCCGCGCGAGCACTCGATCGTGCCGAGTTCGCCCTCGAACGTGCAGTCGGTCGGGCCGCCGTGGACCATCTCGCAGCCGTCGGCGTAGACGAGCACGAGGCCGCGCGTGGCCGCGCGATCGGCCGGCGGGATCACGCGCACCGGGCCGCTGTGGTCCATGCCGAGCGCCCACTGCGCGATGTCGAAGTGGTGCGCGCCCATGTCGGCGAGGCCGCCGTTGGCGTACTCGCGGTACTTGCGCCACGCCGGGAAGTGGCCGTGCATGCCGATCGGACACAGGTCGGCGTGGAACGGCCGCATCGGCGCCTGCCCGAGCCAGCCGTCCCAGTCGATGCCCGCCGGCAGCGGCTGCTCCGGCAGGTCGCACGCGATCGCCGGATCGCCGGTGTGGATGGTGATGCGGCGGACCTTGCCGATGCGGCCGTTGCGCACGGCTTCGGCGGCGCGCACGAAGTGGTGGCCGAACTCGCTGCGCTGCTGCGAGCCGGTCTGGAAGCACACGCCCGTCGCGGCGACGGCGGCGGCGATGGCGCGGCCCTCGGCGATGGTCAGCGTCAGCGGCTTCTCGCAGTAGACGTGCTTGCCGGCCAGTGCCGCGGCGATCGACGGCTCGGCGTGCCAGTGGTCGGGCGTCGCGTTGAGGATCGCGTCGACTTCGCGATCGGCGACGATGGCGCGCCAATCGGTGACGACGCTGCAGACGGCGCGCTTGCGCCGCTCGTTGACGATGCGCGCGCCCTCCGCGGCGCGCGCGGCGACCACGTCGGCGACGGCGACGATCTCGCACTTAGGGTCGGCGAGGAACTGGCCGACCAGTTCGCGCGCACGCACGCCGAAGCCGACGATGCCGACGCGGATCGCGCCGTCGCCGGGCGCGCGCGGCGGCAGGTCGCGCGGCAGCGGGGCCGGCGCAGCGGCTGGACCGGTGGCGCAGGCGGAGAGCGCGGCGCCACCGGCAGCGGCGACGGCGGCGGAACGGACGAAGTCGCGGCGGGACGGACGAGGCATCGGCGCACGGTCGCGCGCCGGCGCGACCGCGGCAAGCGCGCGATGTCGGTGCGGCAGAGGTGGTACAGGCGGCGGCGGTGTGGCGGCGCCGTGGCGCGGGATGCGTCCGTGTCGCGGCGCATCGGTTCGTTCATGCGCCGGCGCGTCGATGCGTCGATGCATCGTTGCGGCGCCGATCCGCGGCTCATGCGCGGCGTGCGACGTGCGCTGCGGCGCCGCCATGCCGTGCCGCACGCATCCGCCGCGTCACGCGATCAGGTCGCGCATCACCGTGCCATGGACGTCGGTGAGGCGCTGGTGGCGCCCGCCGGCGAAGAACGTCAGGCGCTCGTGATCGAGGCCGAGCAGCGGCGAGCGCGCGCGGCAGCAGCGACGACGCCGCCAGTAGGCCGAAGCCGTTGGAACACTGGCGCAGCAGTTCGCGGCGGGAGCAGTCCGCGCGGGCGCGGCCGATCGCGCAGCCTAGGAGTCCGCGTCACGGAAGGCCACGCCGCCCGATACGCGTCTTCGCGCCCAGAGGCTCGCCGGCCACCGTCCGCGGATTCACTGCTCGGCGAATGCGCCGATTCGCCTGCGGTCGTCGGCTTCGCGCCAGTCACGAATGCACGCACCGGTTCAGCGGCAGTCCTGTGGCGCAGGCTGCCAACGCGCCGCCGCTGGCCGCGATCACGCGATCACGCGACCGCGGCACCGCACACGCGCGCCCGGCCGCGACCCGCCGCCGTCAGTTCGGCTGGTAGTGGTACAGCAGCCAGTACACCACGACGCCGGTCACCGACACGTACAGCCAGATCGGCGCCGTGACCTTCGCCCACTTGCGGTGCTGCTCGCGCCGGTCCTTCAGCCCGAGCCACGCCGTGCGCAGGATCAGCGGCACCTGCACGACCGCGAGCACGACGTGCGAGATCAGCAGCACGAAGTACACCGGCCGGATCCAGCCCTGGTGCGGGAACTGCTTCTCGTTGCCTGAGAAGTGGTACACGAGGTAGCAGACGAGGAACGCCGCCGAGAAACCGAGCGCGACGAAGATCAGCTTCTTGTGCAGCTCGACGTTGCCGCGCTTGATCGCAATGAGCGCGCCGACGAGGAACACGAACGCGCAGGCGTTGAGGACGGCGTCGACGTGGACCAGAATGGCAGTGTCGAAGGCGGCGAGCATGGGGTCACTGGCGCGTGAGCACCATCGTCGTGAACAGCAGCGGCAGGTAGACGATCGACGTCAGGAAGGTCATGCGCATCGCCGTGTCACGCCGCGTCAGCGCGGCGATCGCGGTCGGAACGAAGAACAGCAGGTCGAGCCAGATGGTCACCGCCGCGTAGCGGTCGTCGACCATGCGCGTGTAGTACGGCACGAAGCTGGCGATGCCGAGGCCGGCGACGTACAGCAACATCGTCAGCGATGTGCGGTGGCCGCTCGGGTCGAGCGTCGGCAGCATCTGCATGCCGGCGCGCGCGTAGTCCTCGCGGTAGCGCCAGGCGATCGCCAGGAAGTGCGGGATTTGCCAGCAGAAGAGGATCGCGAACAGCACCGCCTGCGGCATCGCCAGCTCACCGACGACGGCGGCGTGGCCGACCACAGGCGGCAGCGCGCCGGGGATCGCGCCGACCAGGGTGTTGAGCCACGTGCGCGTCTTCATCGGCGTATAGACCAGCACGTAGCTGACGACGATCGCCGCGCACAGCGAGCCCGCCGTCCAGTTCCACTGGCCCGACGGCCGCGAGCCGTTCGGCGCCATCGGCGAAGCGAACACCAGCACGAGCAGGACGCCGGCGATCGACGTCGCAAGGCCGAACGCGAGCACTTCCGCGGGCGACAAACGCCCGGTCGGCAGCGGTCGCTGCTGGGTGCGCACCATCAGCGTATCGAGGTGCCGCTCACGGTGCATGTTGAGCGCGGCGGCGCCGACGGCGGCGAGGAACGTGCCGACGGTGACCGCGATCAGCAGATCGAGCGGCGGATGACTGCCCTTCGCCGGCCAGCCCATGTAGGCGCCGGCGACGACGGCGAACACGGCGAGCGCCGATAGGCGCGGCTTGCCGAGCTCCCAGTAGGCGGACAGCTTGCCGCCAGCGGGCGTAGTGACGGCGGTCATGCGACGGCCTGCGCGCCATCGGGGCGGCGCGTGGCGCGGAAGACGTGCGCGGCGAGCGTCGCCATCAGCACGGTCAGCAGCGCGCCGATCAGCACGTGCACCGAGATCGCGGTCGCGGCGCCGAGCTGCTCGACGTTCTCAGGGCGCTTGCCGTCGGGGTTGCGCACGGCGAGCGCGACGAAACCAAGCGCGATCTGCGCGATCATCAGGCCGATGATGGCTCGCGCGAGGCCCTTGATGCCCGGCGCTTCGCCGAGCCGGCCGACAGCGAACGCCGTCGCGATCGTCGCGACGAGGAACACCACCAGCGCGTTGCCAACGTGCGTCCACAACGCGTGTGGGCTGTTGGTGTGGCGCGCGATCGCGCCGACGATCGTCTGCGCGACGAGCATCCCCAGCGCGAACAGCGCGAGCCCGCGGCCGCTGCCGGGGGGCACGCTCGTCACCGGCGCGGTGGCGCGGTGGCGGTCCGACAGCTGGTACGCGAGCCAGCCGAACGTCGCGAACGTCAGTTGCGCGAGCGTGCCGTGCGTCACCGACGTGACCGCCGGCAGGTTCTTCAGCACGCCGAGGCCGCCGACGACGCCCTGCGTCAGCACGAGGCAGCCGCCGAGCCACGCAGTCGCGCGCGCGCGCGGCGAGCCGAGCCGACCGAAGTGCAGCCACAGCGCCAGCGCCAGGGCGAGCAGGCCGGTCGCCGACGCCGCGACGCGGTGAAAGTGCTCGAAGAAGCCGGGCAGCGTCGTGTAGCTCGACGCCGGCATCACCTGCCCGTCGGACAACGGCCAGTCGGGGTAAGCCATGCCCGAGCCGGTGCTCGTAGTCAGCGCGCCCTTGAGCACGGTGATCGCCGCCGTGACCAGCAGCGCGAGGCACAGCCGGAACGGCCCGCGGCAGGAGCCTAGGGACGACGGCGGGGTGGCGGGCGCGGAGGTCATGAGATGGCGGGCCCACAGACAATGCCCCCCTGGCCCGCGATTTTCAGCCGCGCAGGCGGCGCCGGCGGCGCGCCACGGCCTCGCCGCAGCGATTCGCACGCCGGATGCAGCCGTCCGAGCGGCTCAGCGGGCCGGACGCGCCGGCGCGCCGCGGGAGTCGTTGCCGAACGCCTCCCAGATCGGGCGCTCGCTGTCCTTGATCGTCGCGATGTCGACCGCGCGGTCGAGCGCCAGCGTTGGCTGCCGCGTCGCCGTGCACAGTAGCGTCTTGACCTCGACGTCCTTGCCGAGCGCGTTGGCCACCTCGAGGTGCGCGATCGCTGCGTTGGCCTCGCCCAGCTTGAGGTTGCAGATGCCGAGGTTCTTGTGTGTCAAGCGCGCGGCCGTCGGCGGCAGTTCGGCGACGTTCGCGAGCGACAGCTCAGCGACGGCGCGCTGCCACTGGCGCTGCTCCATGAACTTCTCGCCGCGATAGAGGTGCGTGATCGTCGGCGTGTCGAGTTGGCCCTTCACGACGGTGAAATCGGTTACCTCGATCCACGGCTTGTTCTGGAACGTGTTTCGCACCACGCCGGTGACGTTGACGCGCTGGTACAGATCGAGGCCGTAGAGCGTCTCCAGTCTGGCGCTCGACTTGCTCAGGAAGAGCAGGCCGAAGACGTCGTTGTAGGCCTTCTCCTGCCAGATCGGCTGCTCGTCGGCCCACGCGTAGAAATTGGCGAACTCCGTCGGCGTGAACTTGGTGAAGAGCGGATTGGCGATGACGCCGAGCGACGCGAACTGGACCGTGAAGTTGACTTTTACGTTCTTGAACGCCTCGGGATCCTTGCGGACCTGCGTCAGCGTGGTCGCGACGCGATTGCCGAACTCATGGTCCTGCGCCGGCAGCGCGGCGACGGCGAGCAGGAAGGGCACGAACAAGGCGCTTCTCATGGCAGTCTCGACTGGTTCCAGTGGCTCGGAGCGAACGTCCGGTCCGGCGCCGCGCCCGGAGCCTCGGCGCCGATCCCGGGCGCATCGCGCCGGCGTCGGGCCCGCGCAACCGTTTCCGGCCGCGCGGCGGCGACACTGCGACGAAGCGCTCGCTGAACGGAGCTTCGGCCCCGGACACGTGCTTGGTCCGGACGCGCGCACGGTTGCCCGTGGCGCATCGAGGTATCGGCGCGCGCGGCGGCGCGGCTTGATACGGCCACTCCGGTGGCGCGCGCCATCCGCGCCGGCGATCACAAGTCCGCGCTGGTATGACGCCTTCGCGCAGGTCATGATGCGGCTATTGGGAGGCGCCGTCCAATGACGGCCGGCCGCCACCAACACCTCGAATCATGCGCACCCTCTCGTTCTCGTTCCCCGTCGCGTCCCTGCTGCTCGCCGGCGCGGCCACCGCCCAGTACTACGAAGCCCGCAACGCCGGCATGGGCGGCGTCGGCACGGCGTCGTCCCACTACCTCGCCGCCGGTTGGGCCAACCCGGCGCTGCTGACGCGCCACCGCAAGAACGACAACTTCGGCCTGATCCTGTCGAGCATCGGCGTCACGGCGTACGACAAGGACGGCCTGGTCGACGACATCAACGACTTCGTCGACGCCGTCGACCGCGTCGACGCCGCCGGCACGTACACGCAGCCCGAGCTGATCGACCTCGCCGACCGTCTCACGGGGCTCGACAACCGCCAAGTGACCGGCACGCTCGGGCTCGGCCTCATGCTGGCCATCCCGTCGCGCCGCTTCGGCTTCGCGCTGCACGCCAAGACGTTCGCCGACCTGCAGGCCTTCGTGGACGTCGATCCGGCCGACGTCAACGCGCTCAACAACCCGGGCTCGATCGGTTCGTCGCCGACCTTCCTCAGCGAGGCGCGCATCGTCGGCGTCGCCATCACCGAGGTCGGCGTGTCGCTCGCGACCTCGTTCGGCGACGACTCGTCGCGGATCTCGTTCGGCGTCACGCCGAAGCTGCAGCAGGTCGACACGATCAACTACGGCGTCAATGTCGACAGCTTCGACAACGGCGAGTTCGACGACGACCAGTACCGCAACGACGACAGCGCCTTCAACCTCGACCTCGGTGTCGCCTGGGAGATCGAGAACGGCATCACGCTAGGCGCCGTCGGCCGCAACCTGATCGACCAGACCTACACGACGGTCGACACGCTCGGCCAGGCCTTCGTCTACGACCTCAACCCGACGGCCGCCGTCGGCGCGGCGTGGCAGCATGGCATACTGACGCTCACCGGCGACGTCGACGTGATCATCGCCGAGCGCTTCGGCACCGAGGGCGGCCTGGGCGACGACAACGTGCGCCTCGCCCGCGCCGGCGCCGAGCTGGACCTGTGGCGCTGGCTGCAGCTGCGCGTCGGCTACCAGACCGACCTGGAGAACACGCTCGACGACGCGATCAGCGCGGGCCTCGGCCTGTCGCCGTTCGACGTGCTGCACATCGACATCGCCGGCACGTACGTCAGCGACAACAGCTACGGCGCGGTCGCGCAGCTCGGGCTGACGTTCTGATCGGCCCGGCGCGCTGGCGCGCGGCGATCAGTCGTCGCCGCGCTCGCGCTCCCGTTCGCGCTCCTTCTCCTTGCGGCGCCGCAGGCGCTCCGGCGCCTCGCCCGCGCGCCACATCAGCACGATGGCCGTCGACCCCCACTCGCGCAGGTCGACGTCGAGGTCGTCGCCGAAGTCGTCGTCGTCGAGCACGCCGGCCTCGAAGTGGAACAGCACGCAGCCGTGCGGCGCCGTGCGCTCGAGCAGCTTGCGGGCCTTGGCGAGGCACTTGACCGGATCCTCGGCGACCAGCGCGTACGGCGGGTCGAGGAACACCAGGTCGGGCGCAACCTCGGCGTCGACGGCCTTCGCGTCGTCGCGGTGGCCGGCGCCGAACACCGCTGGCGTCATCGGCGGCGGATCCCACGCGTCGGCGCGCTGGATGCAGGCGCGGCCGACCGCGTCCGGCCCGAGCAACTGCAGGTTGCCGCGCAGCACCTCGAGCGCCTTGTTGTTTTTCTCGACGAACAGCACGCGGGCGGCGGCGCGGGAAAGCGCCTCCATGCCCGACGCGCCGGTGCCGGCGAACAAATCCCAGACGTAGGCGCCCTCGACGCGGTCCTGAACGATGTTGAACAGCGCTTCCCGGACCTGGCCGAGCAGCGGCCGGGTGCCAAGCCCGCGCACAGCCTTCAGCACGCGACCGCCGTACTCGCCGCCGATGATCTTGAGGCTCACGCGCGGATGGTCGCCGCCCGGCGGCGGCTTGGCAACGACGCGGCGGCTTCCGCGCGCGTCCGCCGGGCCGCATGCGCGACCGCGCGAACAGCGCGCTCCCCCCGCCGCCAGCGCGCGCTATCGTGCTCCGCCCCCGCAATGACCGCGCTCCCCGATCGCTTCGGCCGCCCGCTGCGCAACCTGCGCCTGTCGGTGACCGACCGCTGCAACCTGCGCTGCCAGTACTGCATGCCGGAGGAGGAGTACGTCTGGCTGCCGAAGTCAGACGTGCTGACGTTCGAGGAGATCCTGCGGCTGGTCGACGTGTTCACGTCGCTCGGCGTCGACGAAGCGCGCGTGACCGGCGGCGAGCCGCTGCTGCGCCAGGGGCTGACCACGCTGGTGCGCGCGCTGGCGGCGCGGCCGGCCCTGCGCGACCTCGCGATCACGACCAACGGCGTGCTGCTGGCAGAGCACGCGCAGGCGCTGAAGGACGCCGGCATGAAGCGCGTGACGATCAGCCTCGACACGCTCGCCCGCGAGACCTTCCGCCTGCTGTCGCGGCGCGACGACCTGCCGCGCGTGCTCGCCGGCGTGCAGGCGGCCCGCGACGCCGGCTTCTCGCGGCTCAAACTCGACACCGTCGTCATCGCCGGCGTCAACGACGGCGAACTGCCGGCGCTCGTCGACTTCGCGCGCGACGTCGGCGCCGAGATCCGCTTCATCGAGTACATGGACGTCGGTGGCGCGACGCGCTGGCAGCTCGACCGCGTCGTCACGCGCACGCAGATGCTCGAACGGCTGCAGCGCGCGTTCGGACCGATCCGCGCGCTCCCGCGCGCCGACAGCGCCCCGGCCGAGCGCTTCGAACTCGGCGACGGCACGACCTTCGGGATCATCGCGTCGGTGACGCAACCGTTCTGCGGCACGTGCGACCGTGCGCGACTCACCGCCGACGGCACGTGGTTCACCTGCCTGTACGCGGCGACCGGCGCCGATCTGCGCCGACTGCTGCGCGGCGGCGCCGACGACGCGACGCTGCGCACGGCGATCACGGCGACATGGCAGGCGCGCGGCGACCGCGGCGCCGAGGTCCGCGCCGGCCTGCCCGATCGCGCTCCGCTCGCGGCCGCGGCGACGCTGCGGCAGCAACCGCACCTGGAGATGCACACGCGCGGCGGCTGATCGCGCGCGCCACAGCCACGCCGCAAGGCCCTGTCAGCGCGCCGGATCGTCGCGAAAGCGCTCGGCGACGCGATGGCATGCGAGCACGACCAGCGTCAGCGCCGCCGCCGGCGCCGCCCACGGCCGCCACTCACCGAGCGCCGCGCGCTCGACGCCGCTGCGCAGCATCTCGCCCCACGACGTCGACGCGCTGCCGGTCGCGAGCCCGAGGAACGCCAGCGTCGCCTCGGCGACGACGGCAGCGGCGACGCAGAACGCTGCCGTCGTCGCCAGCGGACCCTTCATCTGCGGCAGCACATGAGCGAACAGCAAGCGTGCCTCCGACACGCCGAGCCCCCTCGCCGTGCGCACGAACTCGCGCTGGGCGAGCGCCAGCGCCTCGGCGCGGGCGATGCGCGCGAAGCTCGGCCATAGCAGCGCCGCGAGCGCGAGCCGCGCCACCGTCGCCGAGTCGCCGAGGAAGGCCGCCGCGAACATCAGGAACAGCAGCAGCGGCAGGCACGCGGTCAGTTCGACGAGCCGCAGCACGCAGGCCTCGAACCAACCGCGCCGCAGACCGGCCCATGTGCCGAGCAACGCGCCGACGACAAGCGCCAGCGCTACGGCCGGCGCGGCCAGCGACGACAGCGCCGAGGCGCCGTGCACGATACGCGCCAGCAGGTCGCGACCCAGCTCGTCGCAGCCGAGCCAGTGCGCCTTCGACGGGCCGACGCCGGCCAGCGCCGCGTCGGTGGCGAGCGGTCCGTGCGGCACCGGTGGCATCCAGACGACGACGTCGGGTCGCGACAGCGCCAGCCAGTCGCGCCAGCCGCCGCCATCGGGCGCGACGGCCGCGCGACCGACGAGTTCGGCGAACGCCGGGAACGACCATGCGCCATCGCGCCGCAGCGCCAAAGGCGCGTCGTTGGCGACGACCGGCGCAAGCGCGCCGAGCGCGACCAGCGCGAGCGCGAGCCAAAGCGACGGCGCGCGCAGCAGGCGGACCGGCGCGCGCGGCGGCTTCACGCTGCTCCTGCGCGGCGGTCAAGGCGCGCGTGCAGCCAGTCAGCGAAGGCGAATGCGAGCAGCGTCGCGATCGCGCCAAGCGTGACCAGCGCGAGCAACAGCGGCTGGTCCTGTTCGCTCGCGGCGGTGAAGGCGAGATGGCCCAGCCCGTCGAGCGCGAATGCGTTCTCGGCAACGACCGAGCCGCCGACGAGCATCGGCAGCAGGCTGCCCGCCAGCGTCGCCGCCGGCAGCGCGCCGTGGCGACGCAGGCGACGGCGCAGCACCGCGGGCTCGGCGCCGAGCGCACGCATCGTCTCGACCCACGGCGAGCGGTCGGCGCGCGCCACCGCGTCGCGGACAAAGCGCGCGACCAGCGCCAGCGGGCCGACGCCGATGACGGCGACCGGCAGGACGAGATGGCGCGCGCTGTCGAGCGCCTGTTGCCACGCCGGCCACGTCGTGGCGTCCGGCGAGCGCAGGCCCGAGACCGGCAGCCACTGCAGGCCGGCGGCGCCGAAGGCGAGCAGCAGCAGCGTCGCGACGAGGAACTCCGGCAGCGCCGCGAACGCGAGCAAGAGCGCCGAAGCCACGCCCTCGCGCGCCGTGCCGGCAGCCATGCCGAGCCGCGCGCCGAGCGGCACGCCAACCCCGAACGCCAGCAGCAGCGCGAGCCCGCCAAGCAGCGCCGTCGTCGGCCAGGCCTGCGCGATGCGCCGCCACAGCGCGTCGTGATCGCCGTTCGGACCGGCGAAGCGCAGCCGCGCGGCGTTGCCAAGCCACTGCAGGTAGCGCGTTCCCAGCGGCGCCGGCTGCAAAGTGACCGGATCGACCATGCCGAACTGCGCGCGCAGTTGCAGGATCGCGCGTTCGCGCGCGTCGAGGTCGGCGAAGGCGCGGTCGCCGGCGGCGCGCGCGATCGCCAGCTCGGCGCGGTCGACCGGCGCGAGGTCGACGACCGCGAAGGTCGCGAAGCTGACGCCGAGCAGCATGCCGCACAGCCACAGCAGCCGTCGTAGGAGGCGCAGCATGCGTCAGTCGCCGACGAGCACGGCGAGGATCGCCGCCTTGGTCTTCTGCCAGTTCTCCTGCTGGCCGGAGCCGCGCAGGTATTCCAGCGTCAGGATCGGCCAGCGCAGCGTGTGCCCGACCCACGAGCCGAGCGAGCCCGGCGTCGGCGCGATCTTGTCGGACGGCTTGACCCGCAGGCCCGACGCGCGGCCAAAGCGCTCGGCAAGCCGCTCCGCCGGGCCGTCGAAGTTGATGAACGTGTCGCCGCGCCATGCGTGCGCGACGACCATCACGTCGGGCCTCACGGCCAGCACGAGATCGTGCAGCGCCTTGGCCTCGGGCTGGTCGAGCGGCTTGTCACCGCGGCCCTGACCGGGCAGGTAGTTCTTCGCCGGATAGTTGCGGTTGAGGTCGACGCCGTTCCTGTTGGCGCGCGTGCCGGCGACCGAGCCGTCGGGGTTGGCGTCCTCGAGGATCGTCAGCGTGACCTTGTCGACGGCTCCGGGCGTGGCGAGGAACGCCGCCGGCAGCTCCGCAGTCGCGATCGCGCCCTCGCGCTCGTCGCCGTGGATGCCGCCGACCCACAGCGCCTTGCGCGGGCCATGGCCAAGGCGCAGCACGCGCAGCGGCCGGCCCTCGACGCTCTTGCCGATCGCGCGCCAAGTCGGCGGTTGTGGCACGGCGACGGCGACGGCTTCGGCGCGCGACGCGCCGGCATTGGCCGGCTGGCCACGCCAACGTTTTTGGACGCCCCCCGGACTGCCACTGACGCAACCCGCGGCCAGGACGAGGAACCATGCGACCGCCCGCATGGCGCACACCATACCGGCCGGCGGCGGAGCCGACGTGCCTTGATCAGGATTTGCGCGGTCGATCCGCAGTCGGCCTCAGGACTGCTGCAGTTCGCCGCTCAACGCCTACTTCGCCGGGCCGAAATGCGCTGGGCACGCGCGCGCAGCCAGTTCTGCGACGCTAGCGCGCTCAGATGCCGAAGCGACAGGGATCGCTCGGGTCGATCACGAAGGTCGGGAAGCCGGTGATCCACGCCGAGCCCTCGATCTCCGGCACGATCGCCGCGTGTGAGCCGACCTTGGTCTCGCCGACGATGCGCGCGCGGAACGCGGTCTTCAGCACGCTCTCGCTGCGAAACCACTGACCGACCTCGATCTCGCCCTTGCCGTGCAGCACAGCGAGCTTGGCCGAGGTGCCGGTGCCGCACGGCGAGCGGTCGTAGGCCGCGCCAGGGCACAGCGTCAGCGCGCGGCTGCCGGGTTCGACGCCGTCGATCGCCTCGAACAGCTTGACGTGGTCGACGATCTCGTCGGCGTCGTGCGCGGGATGGCGGCCGCGCACGCCTTCGCGCACCAGCGCCTCGCGCACCGCCGTCGCCGCCTGCATCAGCACCGGCAGCGCCGCCTTGTCGACGGTCAGGCCCATCTGGTCGGCCTCGACGAACGCAAACCAGTTGCCGCCGTAGGCGATGTCGGCCGCGACCTTGCCGAAGCCGTGCACCGGCACGACGACGCGCTGGCGGAGCAGGAACGACGGCACGTTGGTGATCGTGACGCTGACCGGCCTGCCGCCTTGCACCGCGACCTTGCAAGTCACTACGCCCGCAGGCGTGTCGAGCCGGATGTCGGTCACCGGCTCGACGGCGGGGACCATGCCCATCGCGACCGCGACGGTGGCGACGCCGATGGCGCCGTGGCCGCACATGCCGAGATAGCCGGCATCGTTGGCGAAGACCACGCCGAGGCTCGCGCCGGGCGCGCACGGCGGCAGCAGGTAGGCCAGCACGATCGCGTCGTGGCCGCGCGGCTCGCGCACGAGCGCGCGCCGCAGGTGGTCGAAGTCGCGTTGCAGCGCGGCGCGCTTCTCGGCCATCGTCGCGCCGGGGATCGGCGGCAGGCCGCTGGTCACGATGCGCGTCGGTTCGCCGGCCGTGTGCGAGTCAACGCCCTGGATCACCTGAGAGAACTGCAGCATGCGCGCATCATGCCGCGGCGGCCCCGAAACCTGCACGCAGGCATCGGCGCCCGACCGGGGCCGACCGACCGCAACCGAGCCGCAGCGGCATCGACCATTGCGACGCCAGCTGCGCCCGGGGCCACGCCCGGGACCGCGGCGAACCCGCAGAACAAGCGTGTGCGACCGCATTACGAGGGAGCGGCGGGCCGTAGCGCGAGGCCCAGCGCCAAGGCGAAATTGCGCGCCGGGCCCCGCCGCCGCACGCATCGCCGCGATGGCGCCGGCGGACGGAGGAGTCCGCGCCGCTCCGCGCGATGCGGCTCGCCGGCGCGAAACGGAACCCTGCGCGCGTCGCTGGACGCGCTGACCGCCTGGTTACCGGCCGGCGCGAACCACGCGTTCAGCCTGGCGATCCCGAGCAACCCGGCGCTGGTCGGCTTCCAGCTCTTCTCGCAGTCGGCCACCTGCCAGTTCCCGGCGCAAGACGCGTTCGGCGCGCTCACCAACAACGGCGTCGCCGGCATGCTGGGCAGCATCTGACCTGGACAGCCAGTCGCCGGCCCTGCCGGCGCCGCGCGCGTTGCCAACCATCCTTCCCGGCGCTTGGACATGAGCGTGCCCCGCCGTGATACTCCGCGCCCCCACAATGGCAGCGCCCGACCTCTGGACCTGGATCACCATTCCCGCGATCGGCGGTCTGATCGGTTGGAGCACCAACTGGCTGGCCGTGAAGATGATCTTCCGGCCGATCAAGCCGCGACGCATTTTGTTCTTCAAGGTGCAGGGCCTGATCGGTCGCCGCCAGCAGGACCTCGCCAAGGCCATCGGCCGCGTCGTCGGCACCCACCTCGTCGAGCACACCGACATCGTGCGCGGCCTCGACCACCTGGACTTCAGCGGCGTGCTCGCCGCCGTCCTCAACAAGGGCCTCGCGCCGAAGGTGCAGGAACTGCGCGGCCTGCCGCTGATCGGCGGTTTCCTCACCGAGGAGCGTGTGCAGGGCATCCGCGACGCGATCGTCGCCGGCGTGATGGAACACAAGGCGACCGTGCTCGAGGAGGTCGAGAAGGGCCTCGCCAAGGGCCTCGACGTGCCAACGCTGGTCGAGAAAAAGGTCGCCGGCTTCGCCATCGAGAAGCTCGAGGCGATGATTCTCGAGGTCGCCAGCCGCGAGCTGCGCGCGATCGAGATACTCGGCGGCGTGCTCGGCGCGCTGATCGGGCTCGCGCAGGTCGGCTTCCTCGCCTGGCACGGCCAGCCCGCGTGAGCCGTTACGCCGCCAACTCGCCGCGACTAGACCCGTCCGCATCGCCATGAAGGCCCGCTCGCTCGCCCCGCTGCTGCTCGCCGCCGCCGCCGCCGCGCAGGGCGGCCCGACGAAGTTCGCCGCCTACCCCGACCGCGACGCACTGTCGCCGTTCCGGTCGCCGACCGACGCCTACGCGCCGCCGGACGAGGCCTTCCGCCTGCTGCGGATGATGGAGGCATTGGCGGAATCGGCGTCGGCGCAAAAGCGCTTCGACATCGACGGCCGCGAGGTCGTCGACGACCCGCGCTGGCGGCAAGCGCGCGAGGACCTGCTCAAGCTGCCCAACGGCCTCGACGCCGGCTACCTCGCGCAGATCGTCCGCAACAACAAGAACGCCGCCGACCGAGCGACCGCGTTCTACGCGATCTTCCACGTCGCCCGCGTCGATGACGTGTTCGAGCTGATCGCCCACGTGCCCGGCGAGCCGCTGCGCACGATCCGCGAGCGCGCCTTTCCGCTCGCGATCGCATTCCTGCGCGCCAACGCCGGCCGGCGCTTCGGCGACCTCGCGCCCGAGAAGCAGGCCGAGCTGAAGGCGACGCTGCCTGCGCCCGGCAGCGCGCCGGCGCGCGCGGCCGGGATCGTGCGCGGCCCGATCCCTGAAGACCATCTGCACAAGCTGCGCCTGGTGCCGTTCCTGCAGATGTTCGACTTGCCGGAGCCGATCGACCAGGCGCAGGCGCTGTGGTTCGTGAAGGAAGCGTCGCTGGTGCGGCCCGACCTCGCGCTGGCGTGGCTCGAGCCGTCGCTGCCGCGCGTGAAGGAACTGCTGGTCTCGCCCGAAGCAAAGACGCGCGCCGAGGCGGTCGGCCTGTTCCAGGCGATCGGGCCGAAGGACCTGCCTGCCCCGCCCGAGGACCATGCGGCGCTGACGGCCTGGGCCGACGAAGCCGCGAAGGCGCTGTTCCCGCCGCTGCGCAACCTCAACGACGCGATCGTGCAATTGCATCCCGGCCGCGAACGCGACGCCGTCGCCGCCGCCGGCCTGACGGCGCTACAGAAGTCGTCGGTTGTCGATCCGTGGGTTGGCAAGGCCAAGGACGGCGCGGTCGCGCGCGGCGTGCGCGTTGTCACCGTGCCGGACACGCTGAAACCGCTGGCCATCCCGGCGGGCGCAGTGATCATGTCGGTCAACGGCGTCGGTGTGCGCGACGCCGCGTCGCTGCTGGCGACGCTGACGCAGCTGCTGCAGGCGGGTAGGCCGCCGCGCAAGCTCATGGTCGAACTGCTGATCGACGGCAAGGCGCACGCGATCGAGTACCGCGTGCTGTGAGCGCGAAGGTCGGACGCTGACCGGACCGGCCAGGAACGCGCCCGCCGGCACGTTCGCCGGCGCCGACAACAGCGCGCGCGGCGACCCGGTCGCCTTGGCGCAACAGCGCGCGTCGTCGAACGGCTATCGTGCGGTGATGGCCCACCCCCGCCGCCTGCCGCCGCCGTCCGCGCTGCTCGCCGTCGTCGCCCTGCTCGCCGCTCCGCTGGCCCTGCCGGCGCAGGGCAAGGCCGGCAAGGACAAGGCGGGCAAGGAGAAGGACAAAGCCGTCGCCGCGGCGCCGAAGGACGACGCGCTGACCGCCAAGGAACCGGCGATCGTCGCGATCGACAAGTTCCGCAAGGCCAAGGTCAGCACGAAGTCGGTCGACTGGAGGAAGGCGCTGCCCAAGCCCCCGCAGTTGCCGTTCGACGCGGCGCGCGCGTACCGCTGGCACCTCGAGACCAGCGTCGGCCCGCTCGTCGTCACGCTGCTGCCCGAAGCGGCGCCGATGCACTGCAGCAGCGTCGTCTACCTGTCGCGCTGCGGCTTCTACGACGGCCTGCAGTTCCCGCGCGTGCTCAAGGGCTTCATGGCGCAGGGCGGCAGCCCCGACAACACGCAGGCCGGCGACGCCGGCTACAAGCTCGACGGCGAGCTGAAGAGCGGCCAGAAGCACGACAAGCCCGGCGCGCTGAGCTCGGCCAACGACGGCAACCCGGACAACGAGGGCTCGCAGTTCTTCCTGACGTTCGTGCCGACGCCGCACCTCGACGGCAAGCACACCGTGCACGGCTTCGTCACCGAAGGCGTGGAGACGACGTTGAAGAAGCTCGAGGAGAAGGGCGTCGACAAGGACGGCGACCCGCTGCCGGAGAAGGTCGCGATCCTGCGCACGTGGATCACCGTCGCGCCGAAGGACGGGGCGGCGAGCACGGGCGGAGAGGAAGGCAAGGCCGGCAAGAAGGCCGGCGGGAAGTGACGGCGGGCGGCTACGCACTAGACGGCGCGACCAAGCGCGATCGCGAGCCGCTAGCCTGCGCGCATGACGACGTTCGCCGACCGGCTGTGCGTGCGGCCTGGGAAGGAGCTGCAGCTCGCCGACCGCGACCCGCGCGGCACGCCGAGCTTCGACGGCGACAAGGAGGCGGGCAGGGCGCGGCTGCGCCAGCTCAACGCGCAGCTGGAGAAACTGCAGGAAGCCCTCTACGCGCAGGGCAAGCGCCGGCTGCTCGTCGTGCTGCAGGCGCTCGCCGCCGGCGGCAAGGACGGCACGATCCGCAGCGTCTTCGACGGCGTGAACCCGCAGGGCGTCAAGGTCGCGTGCTAGAAGCGGCCGACGCCGATGGACCTGAAGCTGCCGGACGGCGATCCGGGGATCGAGGGCTGCAGGTGACGTGAGGGGGCGGGGCGTCACTTCCGCCGCGTCCGTTCCGCCTCGCCGCTACGCTGCCGCCTGCGTGAACCACCAAGACCCGCCCGTCCGCCCGACCGATGTCCTGATCCTGGGCGGCGGCTTCGCCGGCGCCGGCTGCGCCCGCCGCCTCGAGCGCCTGCTGCCGAAGGCCGCGCGCATCACGCTCGTCAGCAGCGAGAACTACTTCGTCTTCCAGCCGCTGCTGCCCGAGGTCGTCGGCGCCAGCCTGTCGCCGGAGCACGTGATCAGCCCGCTGCGCCACCTGCTGCGCCGCACCGAGGTCGTGCGCGGCGAGGTCACCGCCATCGAGCTGGCGGCGAACGCCGCCGAGGGCGGCGCCGCGGCCGGCCGCGTTACGGTGGTCGCCGAAGGCGGCGGCGAGACCGCGGTCTACGCGCCCGCGCACCTCGTGCTCGCGCTAGGTTCGGTCGTCGACACGAGCCGCATGCCCGGCATGGCCGAGCACTCGCTGCCGATGAAGAACGTCGCCGACGCGCTGGCGCTGCGCCACGCGATCATCACGCGGCTCGAGCTCGCGGTGCTGGAGTCAGACCCGGCCGAGCGGCGCGCCCTGCTGACCTTCGCAGTCGTCGGCGGCGGCTTCTCCGGCGTCGAGACGGCCGCCGAGATCAACGACCTCGTGCGCAGCGCCGCGCGCTTCTTTCCGTCGCTGCACAGCGCGCCGATGCGCGTCATCGTCATCCACGGCCGCGACCAGATCCTGCCCGAGCTCGACAAGCGACTGGGCGCGCACGCGCTGAAGGTGCTGCAAGAGCGCGGCGTCGAGTTCCGCCTCAACGCCATGACCCGCGCCGCCTCGCGCGAAGGCGTGTACTTGCAGGACGGCACGATCGTGCACGCGCGCACGGTCGTCTGCACGGTTGGCAACGCGCCGCATCCAATGCTCAAGGCAATCGCGCCTGCGGGCAGCGGGCGCTTGCCGACGGACGCGTTCCTGCGACTGCAGGGCAGCGAGCGCGTCTGGGCGCTGGGCGACTGCGCTGCCAACCCCGACGGCCACGGCGGCATGTCGCCGCCGACGGCGCAGTTCGCGTCGCGCCAGGGCGACGTCGCCGCCGCCAACATCGCCGCGGCGCTGCGCGGCAAGCCGCCGCAGCCGTTCCGCCACAAGAGCCTCGGCCAACTGGCGACGCTCGGCCACCGCAACGCCGTCGCCGCTGTCGGCAACCTCAAGATCACCGGCTTCCTGGCGTGGTGGCTGTGGCGAACGATCTACTTGATGAAGCTGCCGCGCTTCGACCGCAAGCTGCGCGTCGTCATCGACTGGACGCTCAACCTGTTCTTCCCGCGCGACCTCAACGCGCTGGCGATGAAGCCGACGGCGCGCCACGGCACCATTCACCTGGAAGCCGGCGAACAGTTGTTCGCGCAGGGCGATCCGAGTGGCGCCTTCTACGTCGTCGACCGCGGCTCGATCCGGCTGACGCGCTGCGACGCCAACGGCTGCGAAGCGGCGAGCGACGTGCTCGGGCCGGGCGAGCACTTCGGCGAAGGCTCGCTGCTTCGGCAGGGCGTGCGCACGACCACGGCGACGGCAGTCGAGCCGACGCGCGTGCTGGCGTTTCCGGCGGCGGAGTTCCGCGTGCTGACCCACAGCTTCCGCGGCCTGCGCAAGCTGCTGGACGCGACCTCGCGGCGCTTCCAGCCGGCGAATGCGATCCTGCCGAAGTGGGTGCCGGCGGAACAACTGCGCGCGCCGATCGCCACCATCATGAGCCGCAATGTCGTCGTGATGGCCGCCGACACCTGCCTGCGCGAGTGCATCCAAACGCTGCTGGACCAGCGCATCAACGCCTTCCCGATCGTCGACGCCAACGGCCGCCTCGCCGGCCTTGTCACCAGCACCGACGTCTTCGCCGCGCTGCGCGCCGACTCCGACCTGCAACAGCCGCTGCTGCAACTCGCCACGCGCGACGTGCAGTGCATCGCGCCAACGACGCCGATCGAACGCGCCGTCGAGATCATGCGCCGCCGCGACGTGAAGCACGTGGTCGTGGTCGACGGCAGCCAGCGCGTGGTCGGCGTCGTGTCGATCAAGGACGTGCTGCGGTTGGTGGCGGGCGCGGCAGCGACGAGGTGAGAGGGCGGCGACCATCGCTGGCGCGCCTGCCCAGCCCGCCCGGACACGCGCTCCGACACCCCCATTCTGCGCCCTGGGGGGAACCCGACGACGGCGACCGGCACCCTGCCGGCGCCACACCCGCGGCGCGGCCAAGAGTCCGCTCCCGCGGATCGACCTGCTCCCTCGCCTGCCCCCCGTAACGATCAGTGCCGCCAGCGCCCACCACCCGCCACTCCGACACCGTGCCGCCAGCGCCCTTCGCCTGCTATCCTGCTCGGTCCGCATGGCGCTCCGCCTCCTGCTTCCAGCCCTGCTGCTGCTCGCGGCCGACGACCCGCTCAAGGTCGGCTTCGCGAAGCTCGCCAGCTTCGACTACCAGGAAGGCATGACGCTGCCAAAGGAAGTGACTGACCTCGACGAAAAGCTGGTCGAGATCCGCGGTTTCATGCAGCGCGAGGTGCCGGGCAGCGAGCCGGTGAACTCATTCCTGCTGATCAATGACGCTTGCGGCTGCAACGGCACGCCGAAGCTCAACGAGATCGTCTTCTGCACGCTGCCCGACGGCGTGACCACCGACATCAAGCCGGGCGTAGTGACCGTCTCCGGCAAGCTGTACGTCGGCGAGGAGAATGAAGACGACGTGGTGATCATGATCTACCAGCTCGATGCGGACACGGTGAAGTGAGGGTCAACGCCTTGCACGTCCTGTTGGTGCTCGCCGTCGCTTCGCCGCTGCTCGCGCTGCTGCCGCTGATCCAGGGCCCGGTGGACGACTGGCCGAAGGAGGTTGAGCGCGCGTGCGCGTCGCCGCGCTACGGCCTGCGGCTCGCCGCCGCGCGCAAGGTCGCCAATGGCGGAAGCGCCGCCGTGCCAGCAGTCGTCGCCTGGGCCGACAAGAACGGCCGCAACGCGCTGCCGCAGACGCTGGTCGACGCAATCGCCGACGCGGCGACGACCGAGGCGCCGGTGCTCGATCTGCTGACCATGTGGGCCGCGGACCGCGACTTCTACTGGCGCGCGTCGGCGCTGCGCGGACTGGCTCTGCGCGTTCGCACGGCCGGCTACCGCCGCGTCGCGATCCTCAAGCTGTGCAAGGCGCACGCCGACGACCCAGCGTGGCTGGCGCGCACGCACGCGCGCTTTGGCCTCGCCCTCGGCGGCGACGACGGCGCGATGGCGCTGCCTGAGAGCGACCCGCGGGCGCGCGCGCGCCTGCCGCTGTTGCTGCTGCAGCAAGGCAAGTTGCCGCCGCTGCAGCCGCTGCTCGACGCGCTCGGCGACGAGCGCACGTTCCAGGAGACGCCTTGGGGCCAGCAGGCGGCCATCGAAACGCACAAGACGCTCAAGGCCTGGCTCGGCGACGACCATCCGCTCGCCAAGGGCGGCGCGTTCGCCGACACCGCGCAGGCGCTCGCCGCGATGCAAGCCGCATGCAGCAAGAAGAGCGGGCAGGCGCTGACGCTGCCGCAGGTCGCGCGCGACCGCGACGTCACGCTCGCCGGCGGCGTCGAGCTGCTGTCGTGCAAGAACGGTGACCAGTTCGTGCAGTGGACCGACGATGGCCGCGTGTTCCTCGGCGTCGACGCCGCGCGCGAACTCACCGTGCCGGCTGCGGCATGGGCCGAAGTGTCGAAAGATCGGACGGCGCTACGCCTGCCGAACGCCATGGGTGCGGTGGTTTGCGACAGCATCCGGCTGCGTTGGGCCGCGCCGCAGACGCACGGCAAGGCCGCCCCCGCGAGCCTGCCCGCCGACGCCACGAACTGGCTCAAGCGGCTGGCTCAGGCTATCGAAGATACGGGCGATGCCAAGGCGGCGGCGGACCTGCGCGCCGGCCTCGAGCAGTTCGCCAGCCGCTAGCGGAGCACCAACCCCAACCATGTGTGGCATCATCGCCGTGCTGCGGCGCGCCTCGGCGCGTCCGGCCCCGACGTCCGCGTCCCTGCGCGCCGCCATGGCCGCGGCTGAGGCGGCGCTCGCCGGCGCCGTCGATGTCGCGGCGCTCGATCGCGCCGCCGGCGCGCTCGGCACGCTCGACACGGCGCTGCGCGGCGTGCCCGGCCTACGGACCCTGCTCGCCGACCGCGCGCTCGCCGACGAGCTCGCTGGGCGCGCTCAGGCGCTCGCCGGCTGGCTCGTGCAGCACGAGGCGGCCATCGACGGCGACGCCGCGGCCGCCAGCGCCGACTCGCGCGTCGAAGAGCACAACCGCGCGCTCGTGCGGCTCAAGGACGCGCTGTGGGCCGTGCGCCGCGATCGCCTGCCGCACGCCGCCGGCGTGCGCGGCCTAGCCGGCGACGACGCACAGGCGGCCGGCGCCGCGGCAGCTTGGTCGAGCCTGCAGCTCGCGCTCGACGCGCTCGATCGCCTGGAGGTTCGTGGCCGCGACTCCGCCGGCGTGTCGATCCTCGTCAGCGGCATCGAACCCGACGCGCCAGCGCTGCGCTCACTGCGCACCGCGCGCGACAACGACCCGCTGTTCCAGGACGGCTCGGTGCGCGCGGCCGACGGCTGCCTCGTGTTCGTCTACAAGCACGCCGCCGAGATCGGCGAGCTCGGCGACAACGTCAAGGCGCTGCGCGCGTCGATCACCGCCGACCGACTGCTGCGCGCGGCCATGCGCCAGCCTGGCGCCGAAGCGCTCGTGCTCGGCCACACCCGCTGGGCCAGCGTCGGCATCATCAGCGAAGCCAACGCGCATCCGCTGACGCACGAAGAGCTCGCCGGCAGCGCCGGCCCGCTCGTGCTCGGCGCGCTCAACGGCGACGTCGACAACCACCATGACCTCGTGCGCAGCGAAGGTCTGCGCCTGCACGAAGCGATCACCACCGACGCCAAGGTGATACCCGTGCTGGTCTCACGGCAGATGCGCGGCGACAAGCCGCTGGCCGATGCGTTCCGCCGCACGGTGGCGACGTTCACCGGCTCGGTGGCGATCGCCGCCGCGTCGACCCGCGAGCCGCACCGGCTGGCGCTCGCGCTGCGCGGCTCGGGACAGGCGCTGTACGTCGGCTGCGCCGAGGACACATTCGTCGTCGCCAGCGAGCCGTATGGCGTCGTCGAGGAGTGCGGCCGCTACCTGCGCCTCGACGGCGAGACGCCCGGCAATCCGCAGAATCCCGCCGCGTCGCGCGGGCAGGTGGTCGTGCTCGACCGCGCCCGCGCCGGCGAGGTCGCTGGCATCGCGCGCCAGTCGTACGACGGCACGCCGCAGCCGGTCGCCAACAAGCTGTTGGCGACCGCCGAGGTCACCACGCGCGACATCGACCGCGGGATGTTTCGTCACTTCCTGCACAAGGAGATCGGCGAGGCGCCGCAGTCGCTGCGCAAGACGCTGCGCGGCCGCATCGTCGTCCACGGCGGTCGACTGCGCGCCGCGCTGCCCGACAGCTCGCTGCCGCCGGTCGTGCGCCAGGCGCTCACCGCCGGCGGCATCCGCCGCGTGTTGGTGATCGGCCAGGGCACCGCGGCAGTCGCCGGCCAAGCGGTCGCCGGCTTCGTCGCCGACGCGCTCGCCAAGGCGACGATCGCGGTCGAGGCGCTGCCGGCGACCGAACTCAGCGGCTTCCAGCTGCGCGACGACATGCGCGACACGCTGGTGATCGCGGTGTCGCAGTCGGGCACCACCACCGACACCAACCGCACCGTCGACCTCGTGCGCGCGCGCGGCGCCCGCGTGCTCGCGATCGTCAACCGCCGCGGCAGCGACCTCACCGACAAGGCCGACGGCGTGCTCTACACGAGCGATGGCCGTGACGTCGAGATGAGCGTCGCCAGCACCAAGGCCTTCTACGCGCAGTGCGCGGCCGGGCAGCTGCTCGCGCTGACGCTCGCGCGCGCGGTCGGCGTCGCCGACGACGCGCGCGAACACGAACAGCTACTGGCGCTGCGCGCGCTGCCGACGGCGATGCGCGCCGTGCTGGCGCAGGACGAAGCGATCACCGCGATCGCCGAAGCGCACGCGCCGCAGCGCCGTTCTTGGGCGCTGGTCGGCAACGGCAACAACCGCGTCGCCGCCGCCGAGGTGCGCATCAAGCTCAGCGAGCTCTGCTACAAGTCGATCGCCTGCGACGCGACCGAGGACAAGAAGCACGTCGACCTGTCGACCGAGCCGCTGGTGCTCGTCTGCGCCGCCGGGCTCGGCGGCTCGACCGCCGACGACGTCGCCAAGGAGGTGGCGATCTTCAAGGCGCACAAGGGCTGTCCGATCGTGATCGCGACCGCCGGCGAAGCGCGCTTTGCCGCCGCGGCCGCGACGATCCACGTGCCCGCCGTGCACCCAGCGCACGCGTTCCTGCTGTCGACGATGGCCGGGCACCTGTTCGGCTACCGCGCGGCGCTGGCGATCGACGGCACGGCGCTGCCGCTGCGGCGCATGCGCGGCGCGATCGAGGCGACGTTCGGCGCCGGCACGCCGAACGTCGACTGGCAGGTGACGCTGCGACCACATCTGCTCCCGGCGTGGGCCGAGTTCCAGCGACAGCTCGACGCCGGCCGTTACGACGGCGCGCTCGAAGCGCGCACCGCCGCGCGCCTCGTGGCGTTGTGCAGCCACGCGCTCGGCTTCGTGCCGCTCGATGCGCTGCCGACGACGCTCGGCGAGAGCGGCGGCCCCGGCGTGGTCGTCGATCGCCTGACCGAGGAACTGACGCGCGCGATCGACCAACTGACGCGGCCGGTCGACGCCATCAAGCACCAAGCCAAGACCGTGACCGTCGGCATCTCGCGCACCGACGAAGAGGTGCTGCGAGCGCCGCTCGTGCAAGCGCTGCTCGCCGCTGGCGCGCCGCGCGACCGCGTCGGCTATCGCGACCTGCGCGCGCTCGCCGGGCTCGACCCGGCGGTCGCCGAAGTGCTCGGCAGCACGCGCTACCGCATCGACGGCGACGCCGAGGCCGGCACGGCGCGCATCGAGGCCATCGACCAGCGCGGCATCGCCGCCGGCATGCGTTCACGCACGGCCGGCAACCCGCCGCTGCGCGGCACCAAGCACCTCGTCGCCGTCGAGAAGCAGTGCTTCCTCGCCCGCGGCCGCAGCGACGACCGCACCGTCGTCATGGTGCCCGAAGTCGAGCAGAACAAGGCCGTTGGCCTGACCCTGCTGCATGTGCGTTTCCGCGACCGGCTCGACGCCGCCACGCTGCGTTCCGTGCTCGCCAGCTACCGCCACCGCCACGCCGCGCTGGTCGACGCCGTGACCGAGACCGAGGCGACGTTCGACGAGGCGAAGCTGGCGGAGATCCCGGTCGTCGACCTGCTGTGCGAGCCGATCAACACGCTGGCGGACCGCTGGCGCGACGGCGCGCGCAAACGCGAACGATCCTGACGGGCTAGTGCGGTTCGGGCGCGCGGCAAACGCCCGGCGGCGAACGCGGCTAGCCGGTCGACGGCGCGTTCACGCTCGGCGGCGCCAAGCTGACGGCCAAGGCCGCGTACATGCGCAGGGGCGACAACGAGCCAATGCCGTGCACAAGACGGCGGCCGGAAGGCCTCGGTCGACTTCCCGGCCGAGTTGAAGAAGGGCGCCGAGGCGTTCGCCGCCGCCAAGGGCAAGTAGCCGCACCGTCCACCGCGGCGCAACGCGCCGGCGGGCGGGCCTGACAGCACGGGACGCCGCCGCGAGCCGCCGGGTCGACGATCCGGCGGCCCGCGCCCTTTTCCGCGCCGGGCCGGACCCTATCCTCTCCGCCCCGATGCCCGTTCCCCTCATCGACCTGACGCGCGACAAGGCGCTGCTCGCCGAAGTCGAAGCCGCCGTCGTCCGCGTCGTCCGCAGCGGTCAGTACATCCTCGGACCCGAGGTCGAGAACCTCGAACGTGAGTTGCAGCAGTACCTCGGCTGCAAGCACGCGCTGACCATGTCGTCCGGCACCGACGCGTTGCTGGCGCCGCTGATGGCGCTCGGCATCGGCCCGGGCGACGAGGTCGTGCTGCCGACGTACAGCTTCTTCGCCACCGCCGGCGTGGTCGCGCGCGTCGGCGCGACGCCGGTGTTCGTCGATGTCGAGCCGACGTGGCTCAACGTCGACGTGCAGAAGCTCGAAGCGGCGCTGCAGCGCTGCAAGCGGCCCAAGGCCGTGATGGCGGTGCACCTGTTCGGCGCCGCGTTCGACGTCGACGCCGTGCTCGCCGTCTGCCGCAAGTTCTCGACGCCGCTGATCGAGGACGCGGCGCAGGCGATCGGCGCCAAGCACCAGGGCCGCATGGCCGGCGGCGACGGCCTGTGCGCCGGCTGGTCGACGTTCCCGACCAAGAACATGGGCGGCATCGGCGACGGCGGCTTCCTGACCACCAACGACGACGACTTCGCCGCGACCTGCAAGCTGCTGCGCAACCACGGTCAGGCCGAGCTCTACAAGCACCACAAGATCGGCGGCAACTTCCGCATGGACGCGATCCAGGCGGCCGCGCTGCGCGTCAAGCTGCGCGGCATGGAGCAGGTGACCTTGCAGCGCCGCGAGAACGCCGAGCGCTACCGCAAGCTGTTCGCCGAGGCGCAGTTGCTGGAGTGGTGCAAGCTGCCGGTCGACACCGACCGGCACGCCTACCACCAGTTCGTGCTGCGCGTGCCGAAGGCGCAGCGCGACCCGGCGATCGCGCACCTGCGCCAGCAGGGCATCGGCTGCGCCGTGTACTACCCGATCCCGTTCCACCGCCAGCCGTGCTTTGAGTACCTCGGCGCCAAGGCGGCGGACTTCCCGGTCGCCGAGCAGGCGGCCGCCGAAGCGCTGGCGCTGCCGATCTTCCAGGGCCTGACCGAGGCCGAGCAGATCGACGTCGTCGGCGCGCTGAAGAAGTTCGTTCGCGCATGAGCGCCATGAACGTCCGCTCGCTGCTGCTGCCGTTCGCCGTCTGGTTCGCTGCGTGCGGCAGCGCGCCGCCGGTTCCGCCTGCGCCCCAAATCGACGCCGCGCGCAGCGAGCCCGCAGCGCCCGTCGCCGAGCCCGCGCCTGGCGCCGCACCGGCGGCGACGCCGACGGCCGTCGAACCCGTCGCCGAACCCGCCCCGTTCTCGCCGCCGCGGCTGCGCTTCCCGACGCGGCTGACGTCCGTCTCCGGCACGGCGCTCGCCGCGCAGTGGCGCGCGCTGCCGCTCGCCGAGCGCGAACTGCGGGTCAAGTCGCAGTTCGCCGCCGGCAACGTGCCGGACCGCCTCGCCGCGCTCGCGCCGGTGACCGTCTCCGAAGAGATCGACGGCGAATGGCGCACGATCACCGTCTGGTGCGCGCCGGATTACTTCGCTATCGGCACCGACACGGACGACCTGCGTATGCCGCTGTCGCCGCAGACGGCGCAGTGGCTGTGCGACCAGCTCGACTGCGTGCTGCCGACGCCGCGCCTCGTCGACCGCATCTGGCTGCAAGCCAAGGCCAAGGTCATCCCACAGCCGATCAGCCCCAAGGACCACGACATCGCGTCGCTGCAGATCTTCGCCATGCACGACCGCATGGTCGACGCGCAGACCTGCCGCGAACGACCAGACGCGCTCGTCGCCGGACACAAGAAGGACGTCGTGCTGTCGACGCTGCTGCAGGCGTGGCCGGATCGGGTCGTGATCTACGGCTGGCATCGGCGCGACGGCGCCGCCATCCAGCCCAAGTCCAAGGCGCACACGACGGCGCACGTCGACTACAGCCACGGCGTCCGGCTGATCGCGCGCGCCGCGCTGCTCGACGGCCAGCCGACGACGGTCGACGCCGTGCTCGCCGACCCCAAGCTGAGCGTGCTGCTCAGCGACGAGGGGCCGCTGGCGACGGCGCGCTACCCGTTCCAGCCGGCCGGCGGCGACGCCGGCGCGGACGCCGGCCGCTGACCGCGCAGCAGGCGGACGGCGAGCAGCGCGCCGACCACGTTGAGGGCGCAGTCGCGCAGCGCGTCGAAGCCGTCGCGCGCGCCGTCGGGCCAGATCCACTGGCCGAGTTCGTGCAGCAGCGTGATCGCGAGCGGCACGCCGAGCGCGATGCGCAGCAAGGCGTCGCGCTCCGCGCCGTCGGGCTGGCGGCTGACGCCGAGCATCAGCCCGGTGGCAAGCGTCGTCGCCACCAAGCCGCCGGAGTGCATCGCCCAGTCACGCATCGCTTGCTGCAGCGGCCACGGCCAAGCCGCGAAGTGCGTCGCCAGCGTCACCGCGCCGGCGCCGACCATCGTTGCGACGCAGGCGACGAGGCGCGCGCGCGACATGCACGGCCCGCGCGGCGCACGTCGGCGGGACGGCGACGTGGTGGCGGCGGGAGCGGCGGCCATACCGGGCGCTCAGCGCACGAACTTGTAGGCGCCGCCGTTGTCGGCAGCGAGGCGCTTGAGCAGCGAGCTGTCGATGCCGATGCCGATGCAGTGGATGACCAGCTGACGGGTGCGGTTCCAGCGCCGCACCTCCTCGGCGATGCCGTCGACGTCCTTGACGCGCCCGGCGGACGGATCGCCGTCAGTCAGCAGGTAGATCGTGTCGACGTCCGGGTCGGCGAACGCACGCTCGATGGTGTCGAAGATGTTGGTGCTGCCGGCCATGTTGAACTTGCGCACCTTCTCGAGCAGCTCGTCGCGGTTCTCGGCGTTGAGCGGCCGCAGCGCGTCCCATAGCGGGTGCACCTCGCTGCCGTAGCTGATGACGTTGACGCGGTGCTGCTCTGGCAGCGCATTCACGACGCGCGTGAGCTGCGCCTTCGCCTCGTCGAGGCGCGTGCGCTTCTGGTCGGTGCCGATCTTGGAGCCCATCGAGCCGCTGCGGTCGACGAGGAACGCGATACGGTTGCTGACGACGGGGATGTCGTGGTACGCGATGGTATTGCCACCGCCCGACGTGCCGCCGGCCTTGATGGTGTCGACGTGCGGCAGCGCGAAGCCGACGCCGTTCTTCTGCCACCACGTGTCCCACTCCTTCTTCGCGAAGCACCGTGTCGCGGTGTGCGCGAACAGCGCCTGGTCGAGCTCTTCGCCGAGCCGACCGTCCTCCTTGCCGTAGCGGCCGATCAACAGCGGGATCGAGGCCACGTCGCGGTGCTTGGTGAGGTAGCGGAAGGCGAGCGAACGCGCTTCCCACTGCTTGTGGCCGACGCAGTTCTGGGCGGCGCCGATGCCGGCGTCAGAGCCGAGCTCCAGCAGCAGTTGCAGGCCGAGCAGGCGCTCTTCCAAGTCGGCGCCGGAAGCCAGCTTGGCTAGGTCCTCCCGCCACGACGGGTCCTTGGCGAGGATCTCGTGCAGGTTGGCGGCCAGTTCGATCGCGCGCTTCTTGCCAGCGCGCAGGTCGGCGCGGATGCGGTCGACCAGCGGCTTCACGGCTTCGGGCGGCGCGGCCAGCAGCAGCAGGCGCGCGGCCTCGCGCGACGATGGCGAACCCTCGTCGAGCCCCGTGGTGACGAGGTACTTGAGCAGCGCCGGATCCTTGGCCGCTTCGGACGCGGCGGCCTTCAGCGCCTTGCGCACGACGTCGCCGCCGATGCCACCGAAGCGGATCAGGACGGGGTACAGATCGTCGTCGCGGCAGCGCACGAGGCCGCCGATCAACTCGGCGGCGACGGTCGGCCGCGGATCGCCGACGATGCGCTCGAGCATGTCGATGGCGAGGCCTTTGGCGCCGTCGTGCTCTTCGACGCACAGCTGGCGCCACGCCACCGCCGCGGTCTCGAGGTCGCCTTCGCCGCGCACGAGTTGCACCCGCGCCGCGCTCACTGGCGGCACGCCACGAACCGCGTCCATCTGGCGCAGCAGCCGCAGCCGCTGGGGCATCGGGCCCTTCAGCAATGACGGCGCGAGGCCGCGGGCGGCGCGGTCGCTCTTGCTCTGCACCAACGCCATGACGATCGCGTCGCGCTGGGCCTCGGGCAGTTGCTCAGGCGGCAGGCCAACACGCTCGATCAGGTTGTCCATCGGCCGATCGCCCTGACGCGCGATCGCGCCGGCGGCGGCGACGCGCGCCGGCATCGGCGCCTTCTCGCGCTCGAGCACGGCGGTCAGGTCGGGGCGCAGGTCCGGCCGCGCAACCTTGCCAATCGCCTCGACGACGAACACCAGGAACGCGCCGTCGGCGGCGGCCGCCAGTTCTGTGCACAGGAACTCCGCCGCCGCCGGATGGTCGATCTCACCGAGCCAGACGATGGCCTTCTGGCGCTGGATCGCCTTCTTGGGATCGCCCTTCAGCGCCTCGTAGTCGGCGATCGCCTTGTTGGCCTTCTCGGCCGGATCATGCACGAGGTCGAGCACCTGCGCCGGCGCAATAGCGGCGGCCAGGGTGGCGAGCAGGCAGCAGAGGGCGGTGCGAAGGCGGAACACGGGACCGGGCAAGGTCCGAGGTTTTAGCCGCTTCCCAGAATGGATGCAGGCCCGGAGGCACTTGGCATCGTCGGGGCGGCGGGCTGCGGTCGCCGCGGTCGAACCCTGACGTCAGACCGTCTTGAAGCCGCGGTCCAGCATCGCGCGCGCGGCCGATTCGATCGCCGCCCGGCTGTCGAGTTCGCCGCCGAGCAGCTTCTTCATCGCGTCGGCCACGATCTGGCTGCGGTCGCCGCCCGCGCTGCGGGCGCGCTCGGCGAGGCCCTCGACGGCCGCCGCGCTGGCGCGGCTCGCGCTGCTGATCTGCGCGCTGTCCCGCGTCGCGGCAGGGATCAGCACATCGCGCTGCGCGTCGGCCTTCTTAGACCGGTCGCTGGCGCGTTCGATGCTGCCCCTACTGCCTACGGTGCGGATGTCCATCGGTGACCTCTGCGGGTTGGTGCCTCGTTCATCGGCAGATCCCGTCTCCGCTTGAGAGCCAGGGCGAAAAATCCGGCCAATTCGACGAAATCCCGCTGCCACCGGCAGTGGCAACTCATGCCGGGTGGCACTTCCTGCCGATAGCCCGCCGGCAGGTCCTGCCGACCAGCTCCTGCGTGCCCCCGGCCGAGACGGCGCCGCCCCCCAGGCGGAACCGGAAGACGGACGGATGGCACGCGCGGTGCTCCCGTCGGGCAGGGCAGAGGATCGAAGTCATGTTGACCAGCATCCACGGACGGATCGAAGCGGACCCGATGGCGTTCCCGCAGGCGGCCAACCCGGCCGACGCGGGCGACGCATTCGCGTCCGTGCTCGACGCAGCGATCGACGGCGAGCCGGCGCGCCAACGCGTCGACGCCCGCCACGTCGAGGACCGCCGCGTCGACGACGTCGACGCCGAGGTCGAGGCCGACGAGATCCAGGCGCCGGCGGCCGACGAGCTATCGCGCCAGGAGCGAGGCGAACTCGCCACGCTGCCGACCGACGCGCAGGCGTTCGAAGCCAGTGGGCAAGCCACCGCGACGCACGCGCAGGACGATGGCAATGTCGCCGATGCGAGCCTGGCGGACCGTCCGACAGCCCCGCGCGGCGACGCCGGCAACTCGACGACCGGCGAGCCGACCCGCCCAGCGGGCAAGCCTTCGGCCGAGCCGCTGCTGGCCGCCACGCTCAATCCGATGGCCGCTCAGGCTGCGGCCACGGCGCCCGTCGCTGCCGGCACGGAGAACAACGTCGGCGCGATCGGCGCCGCGCGCGGCGTC
>Ga0194128_10001848_pt1 | contig 35915 bp, 28 predicted proteins | sample TA2KigCa65mmetaG_FD_148650 | JGI IMG/M metagenome (GOLD analysis project Ga0194128, IMG submission 148650) | Freshwater microbial communities from Lake Tanganyika, Tanzania - TA2015037 Kigoma Deep Cast 65m | ecosystem: Environmental > Aquatic > Freshwater > Lake | place: Tanzania: Lake...
GGATCTGGTGAGAAATGCAGGCTAGCGAAGGCGCGCCTCGTGGCCGCACACCGTATGCTCGCGCCGCGCCTACTCCTCTTGTTCCTGTGCCTACTCCCCGGGGTCGCCGCGGACGCCCATGCACAAGCCGGCGGTGGCACCGCGGGCGGCAGCGGGCCAGCGTCCGCAGACGATTCGAACGAATACCGGATCGAGGCGCCGGCAGCGGAAGAAGCCGCGGCGGAAGTCGGCGAGAGCAGCGGCTTCGCCACCGAGATGGACGCGGGCGAAGCGCAGGCCGCCGATGCCGCCGGAGGGCAATCTGCCGGGCTCTCTCCGCGCACGCGCACCGAGGTCGAGCAGATCGTGGTCAGCGCGCGAAAGCGCTCCGAGCTGCTCGAGGAAACGCCGGTCTCCGTCACGGCGCTCGGCGCCGAGACCCTGATCGCGGCGGGCGTCACGCGGATCGACCAGATCCAGAACCTCGTCCCGAACCTGACCATCCTCGGCGATCCGAGCGGCCAGCTCGGTTCGTTCATCATTCGCGGCGTCACGAACTTCCCGTTCGTCTTCTTCGACCAAGGCGTCGGCGTCTACGTCGACGGCGTGTTCTTCCCGCGCAACGCAGGCAACCTTCTCGACGTGGTCGACGTCGCGCAAATCGAGGTCCTGCGCGGCCCGCAGGGTACGCTTTTCGGCAAGAACACCGTCGGCGGAGCGGTCAACATCACCACCGTGCAGCCGCACGACGAGCTGGAGGGCTACGCTTTCATGCGCGCGGGCAGCTTCGGCACCTTCGACACGCGGGCAACCCTGAACGTTCCGGTCGCCGCCGGCCATTTCGAGGACCGCCTGTTCACCCGCTTCTCCTTCGGCTCGTTTCAGGACGAGGGCTACACGGTCAATACGCTGCGCGACGAGACGGCAACCGACCGGAGCTCGCTCAGCTTCATCGGTTCCGTCAGGTATCTCCCGGCGGACGACGTGAGCGTGCTGGTCTATGGGTCGTGGGAGCGCAGCCATACCCGCGGTCCGGGTGGGCAGTGTGTGTTCATTCAGGACGTCGCGACGAGCGTGTTCCTCCCTCCGGGCTACCGCGAAGCCTGCGAAGCCTCCGAGCCGTTCTCCTTCGCGGCGGATACCCATTCCGTCTCCGACCTCGAGAGCTACGGCACCTGGGGCAACGTCGAATGGGACGTGGGCGACCTGGGCCCGCTCGAGAATCTCGTCGTCAAGGCGACGGCGGCCTGGCGCGAGCAGATCCCGAGCGTCCGATCCGACTGGGACATGACGGGATTTCCTGTCTTCAAGCAAGCGCAGATCGGCGGGGCGAGAACGACGGCGAGCCCGGCTTTCAGCAGCAGGCCCAGCAAGAGCTGCAGGTGAACGGAAACGCGCCCGACGGCAGCCTCACCTACGTGGGCGGCGTCTTCGGCTTCCAGGAGGAGGTGAACCAGAACACCTCGCTCGTCGTCTTCCCGGGCACACCGGTCGAGTTCCTCGGCGTGAGCCGGGGCCTCGTCGAGACCGACAATTGGGACTGGGCGGTCTATGGACAGGCGACCGCGGATTTGGCCGATTGGCTGAGCTTGACGGCCGGCCTCCGCTACACCGAGGAGAAGAAAGGGCTCGACCGGACTCTCCTCGAGCCCCTGAACACGCAAGCGCCCGTCGCCGTGTCGTTCCAGGGAAGCGAGACGTTCAGCGCCTGGACGCCGATGGCGAGCCTCGCGGCGATCGCACCGGAGGATTGGCTCGACGGCTGGCTCGCGCCGCTGTCGCTCGATCACCTGATGGGCTACTTCACGTTCGCGGAGGGGTTCCGCGGCGGCGGCTTCAACGGCAACGCGCGAAGCCTCGAAGCGGCGCAGCCGTTCGAGCCGGAGTTCGTCGACTCCTTCGAGGTCGGTTTCAAGACGATCGCGCTCGACCGCCAGATCAGCATGGACCTGTCGCTCTTCCTCGCCGACCGCTCGAACATGCAGGTACCTCAGGTCGTGACGATGGAATGTGGCCCGGACGATCCGCCGGACTGCCTTCCGTCTGCGGACGTCCTGATCACGAACGCCGGCGAGGCGAGCACGCGCGGCTTCGAGTGGGAAGCGGAAGCGCGCCCGATCGACGGGCTGCAGATCACCGCTTCGGTCGGCTACGCCGACTCACGCTACGACGACTTCCCCAACGCCGAGAACGCGATCACCGGAGAGCCGCAGAACCGCTCCGGCGAGCGCATCCCGTTCTCGCCTCTCTGGCAGACACACGTCGCCGTCCAATATTCGTTCGAAGTCTCGTTCCCCGGCCCGGCCTGGCTGCAGGGATGGCTCACACCACGAGTCGACTGGTCCTTCGAGAGCACGGTCGAAAACTTTGCCCCCGAGCTCACTCAGCTCACCCAGCCGAGCTACGACCTCGTCGACATCCGTCTCTCGTACGACTTCGCCGACGACCGGACACAGATCGCCTTCTGGGGAAGCAACCTGACGAACGAAGAATACTTCAAGGACTCCCTCGCCCTGCAGACGCCGGTCCTCGGGACCGCGATCCGGTACTACGAAGCGCCGCGCGCCTTCGGCGTCGAGCTGAGCTATCGGTTCTAGCCTGCATTTCTCACCAGATCACGTCGCGAGGCGGTCGAGAGTGCCGAAGATTCGCGAGCCTCGGACCGGAGGGCGACGCAGGCGTACTTGAACAGTACGTCGAGGAGCCCGGAGGGAGAAGCTCGCGAAGATTCGGTGCTATCGGCCGCCGCAGTAGGGATCTGGTGAGAAATGCAGGCTAGGAGCGGCCCTGTGCGAGCAGCGTCAAGGTCCGCGCTGCTGCCACCGATGACGGACGAGGGGCGAACGAAATCTCGAACGAGGTACCGCCGCTGCAGACGCGCCATCTCGATTGACCTTCCCTGCCGGATTGGTCGGAAGCGTCCGTCAATCTCCCATTTGGGACAGGTGTTCGATCGTGAAGAGGTTGTCGGCGAGGCCGCGGTTGTAGTCGATCTCCGCCAGCTCGACGAGGGTCCGGTAGCCGTCGGTCGGGCTCCGCATCTCGACCTCGAGGATCGTCGGGATGCCGCCGACGATCTCGGTGCGCGTGACCAGCATCGTCTTCAGCAGCCCGTCCGCGTAGAAGTCGACGCGTGTCGGAAGCCGGGTCTCGCGGTCGATCGACGTGCGCAGGCGCCGGTACGCGAACTCGCCCTCGGGAAGGGTCGTCTCGACGATCCAGCAGCGGCTCTCGCCGTACTCGCTCTCTCCCTCGAGGCGGTGCGTGCCCTCGAAGTCGAGGAAGAAGACCGCGACGAGGTCCTCGTACGTGAACATGCTGCCCTGGAAGTTCTCGCGCCGGATCGAGGGCGGCACCCGTCGCACGCGGCGCTGGCCCGGGAAGTAGACCCACAGCGAGTCCGGGCTGCCCTCGTTCTGCCAGGCGAGAAAGCCGGTTCCCTCGAGCTCCTGCGGCGAATCGAAGATCCACAGAACCTTCCGCGCCTCCGGGTCGTGCTTCTCGTATCCGCGCAAAATGCGAACGCGCTCGTCGCCCGAGGGCGCGCGTACGCGCATCGTGACCCGCATGCTCTTGTCGCGCACCCCCGAGAGCACCGCGCGGGCCTTCTCCAGCACGGCTTCGCCGGTGGGCGCCGTTTCGCCGCCCGCACCGGAAGAGACGAGCTGGAGCGCGAGAGCGACGGCACCGGCGACGAGGCGCACGCCTCCTCCTTAGCCCGCCCCGCCGAAGCGGGAAAGCGCGCACCGCGCTGGATGGGGGCAGGATGGATTCCGGGAATCCATCTCCAGGCCGGGCCGGATCAGGCCGCGGGCTCGGCGGGAGCGGAAGCGACCGGCGGAAACCCTTCCGCTTCGATCAGGCGCCGCGCCTGCGTGGCGAAGTGCTCGAGGCCGACCTCGGTGAAGATCTGCAGCGCCACCTGGGCGTGCTCCCGAACGGCGTCCGCACGCCCGCGGATCGCCGCGACGCTCGCGAGGCCGAGATGCGCACGTCCGACGACCGAGCGGGCGCCGAGCCCCCCCGCCATCTCGAGCGCCTCGCGGAAGAGGTGATGGCTCCGGCACGGATCGCCGTCGTGTCCCGCGGCGACGACCTCGCCGAGCGCGAGACGATTCCGCGCTTCGCGGAGCCGTCCACCGGAGCGCTCCGCGGATGCCTCGGCGAGACGCCGCGCCCGCTCGAGCTCACCCGCGGCGAGGAGGGCCGAGATGATCAGGTCGACGTTCAGCGCGAGGTCGCCGTCCTTCAGGAGCCCGCGCTGCATGGAATCGAGCTCGCCTTCGCGGCACACCGGCTCTCCGAGCTCGACGCGCGAGAGGCAGCGCACCGCGAGCGCGGTCCGGACGGCGGCGACGTTGTCGATCTGGCTCGCCTGCTCGGCCGCGCGCGTCGCCCAGTCGATCGCTTGCGCGTAGCGCGCACGCGCGAAGAAGAGCGTCGCGAGACCCGCGGCGGAAGCGCTCTCGAGCGTGCGATTGCCCGCCTCGCGCGCGAGCTCCCACGAGCGTCGTCCGTAGGACTCCGCCTCGTCCATCCGATCCGACTCGTACAGGACGCGGTAGTGGAAGTAGCGCGCGCCGATGTAGGTGTCCGAGCGCCGGTCGTCGTCGCCGAGCCGCTCCAGCTCCGCGATCGTCTGCTCGATCTGCGCGTTCGCGTCCTCGAAGCGCCCGTCGAGGAGGTACGCGAACGCGAGCGCCCGCATCAGCGTCGCGGTCGCGTGCTCGAGGCCGGCGCCTCGTGCGATCTCGTAGCCTTCGCGTAGGAGCGCGAGCCCTTCCGTGAAGCGCTCGCGGCCGCTGTTCATCACGAGGAAGCCGCGGCTCGCATGGAGGCGCGCGAGCGAGTCCGCGTCGTTCAGGTCGCGCGCGAGCTCGATTCCGCGCTGCGCCGCCTGCTCCTCGTCGCTCGCGTGTGCCGCTCCGTAGAGGACGCTCGCGTTGCTGTAGCGAACGGCGACGCGGAGCGCGGAGCGTCGCAGGTCCTCGCTCGGTGCAGTGGTCTCGCGCAGCGTCGTCTCGGCGAGCTCCCATGCTTCGCGATAGAGCCGGATCGCGTCGCCGTAGGACGGGATCGCCTCCGCCTGCTCGCCGGCCTCGAGGAGCGTGCGGATGCCGCGCTGCGGATCGGAGCCGCGCGCGAGATGCCGTCCGATCCAGGCGACCTCGCCGCCGAGCCTTCGATCGTGGCTCTGGAGAAGCCGCTCCGCGACGAGGTCGTGCAGCCGCCGTCGCTCGCGCAGGAGGAGCCCGTCGTATGCGACCTCCTGCGTGAAGCTCTCGCCGAAGCGGTATTCCGTCTCCGACACGCCGGACTTCCGGTGGATGACTCCTGCGCGCTCGAGCTCGGCGAGCTCGGCGTGGACGTCGATCACCTCGCCGTCGAGGAGGTGCACCAGCATGTCGCGGTCGAACTGGCGTCCGAGCACGGCGGCGACCTGGGCGACCCGCTTCGCGCCGGGCCGCAGGCGATCGATGCGCGCAGCGACCAGCTCCTGCACCGTCGCGGGGATGACGATCTGATCGATCGCCTGCGTCGCGACGGCACGGCCGTCTCGTCGCGCGATCGCGCCCCCCTCGAGCAGGGACCGCGTGACCTCCTCGAGGAAGAACGGGTTGCCTTCGGCGCGGACGAGGATGCGCTCCTCGAGCGCTCGCGGGATCTCGCCGCCGGCGATCGCGCGCACGATCGCGGCACCGTCCTCGTCGCCGAGCGGGCGCAGCCGGAGTCGCGTGACCGCGCCGTCCGCCTGCCAGTCGTGCTCGTAGTCGGGCCGATGCGTCGCGACGAGCATCGAGCCGCGCACCTCGAGGCCGCGCAGGCCGCCCTTCAATCCCTCCAGCGAGGCCTCGTCGATCCACTGCAGGTCTTCGATCAGGATCACGAGGCGTCCGACCGTCGACGCACGCGCGAGCATGTGCACGTACGCCTTGCTGGTCCGCTCGGCCGTGATCTCACCCGGCTCCGCGGCGATCTCGGGCGTCGAGACGCCGAGGAAGCGCGCCAGGTACGGGGCTTCGTCCGCCATCGTGTAGCCGGTCTCGACGGTGCGGAGCCGCACGCGCTCGTTGATCTCCTCGGGAGAGTCGGCCGGGCCGAGTCCGGTGAAGGCCCGCAGCATCGTCTGCCAGAGCCCGTAGGGAACGTTGCGGTTGAGAGCGGAGCAGCGCCCTTCGAAGACGATCGTGCCGAGCGGCTCGATGCGACGGCGGAACTCGTAGAGGAGCCGCGACTTGCCGCTGCCTGCAGGACCGACGACCGCGACGATCTGGGAGAGCCCGTGCTCGATGCTGCGCACGCCGGCTTCGAGCTGCTCGAGCTCCGCCCGTCGTCCGGCGAGCGGCGTCAAGCCACGTGCCGCGGCGATCTCCATCGGCGTCGTCGCCTCGGAGACGGCGAGCACCTCGTGCGCGACGATCGGCTCCGTCTTGCCCTTCACCAGGAACGGGTCGAGGCGGCTCAAGCGAAAGCGGCCTTCGACGAGACGCGCGGTCGCGTCGCTGATCAGGATCGTCCCGGGGCGAGCGAGGCTCTGCAGGCGAGAGGCGAGGTTCGTCGTGTCGCCGATCGCGGTGTAGTCCATCTTCAGGTCGTTGCCGACCGTGCCGGCGACGACCGTACCCGTGTGGATTCCGATCCGCGCTTCGAGCGGGAATCCGGTCTGCAGCTCGAGCGACTGGCTGAGCTCGGCGAGCGCGGTCTGGATGCCGAGGGCGGCGAGGACCGCGCGCGCGGGCTCGTCCTCGTGCGCGATGGGCGCGCCGAAGAGCGCCATCAGGCCGTCTCCTGCGAGCTGATTGACGAGACCCTCGTAGCGCGAGATCTCGGCGAAGGTGAGAGCGAGGTAGCGCTCGAGGATCTCGCGGTAGACCTCGGGATCGAGACGCTCCGCGATCGCCGTCGATCCCGTCAAGTCGCAGAAGAGGACGGTCGCCCGCTTTCTCTCCCCCGCTGCGCCGGAAGAGGCGCGGAGCTTGTCCGCGAGGGCGCTCGGCAGATGGCGAAGGCGCGGATCGTCGAGGGGCTGCGCAAGGGGCGACGCCGTCGGAGCCGCGGTCGGCGCAGGCACACCGGCGAGCGAGTGTCCGCAGTCGGGGCAGAACTGGAAGGCGGCCGAGATCGGCGCGCCGCAGCTCGGACACTCGCTCGCGACGCGCGTTCCACAAACGTGGCAAAACCGCTTCCCCGGGATCAGCTCGCTCTGGCAGCTCCGACAGCGCACCTTCCGAGCTTGTGCGTCGGCGGGCGCTGGGTCAACAGCCACGACGTGCGTTCTAGCGCGCCGGCTGGAGCTCCTACTGCGAGGCTTCTTCGAGCGTCAAGCCGCGCGTCTCCGGAGCGCCGGAGAGGAAGATCGGGATCGAGGCGAGGATGGTCGTACCGGCGAGGAGCGTGATCGCGATCGGGAAGTCGCCGATCCAGGCGAGCAGCAGCGAGAGGATCAAGTAGGACGTCATGTTTCCGATCGCTTCCGCCATCGCGTTCGCACCCGTGTACGTGGCGCGCAGGTGCGTCGGGAAGCACTCCGAATCGAGGAGTCGGTTCGCGACCCCGAACGCCTGGATTCCGAACGTGAAGGCCGCGAAGGTGAAGCCGAGGCCGAGATAGGTCATGAGCCCGCGGCCACCGGGGATCCAGAAGTACGCGACGCCGAAGACGAGGGTCGCCGCGACGTTGATGACGAGCGTCGGACGCCGGCCGAAGCGGTTCGCCATCCAGGCGCCAAGTGGATTTCCGAGCATGCTCAGGCCAGCGCCCATGAAGATCCAGGTCACCTGCGATGCGGGCAGCCCGAGGTTCTCGACCGCGTGATAGTAGGCCCAGCTACCGAGCGCGACGAGGCCGATCGGCCGAAGCGTTCCGGCGGCGAGTAGCGCGATCGAGCGGCGGCGGTACCGCGGCGCGAAGAGGTCGCGCGCTCGGGAGATCTCCGTCGTGCCGAGGCTCTGCGCGTACGTGAAGCGCCGCGTCTCCGGCAGCGAGCGGCGGACGAATGGGAGAGCGAGGAGCGGAAGCGCCGCGATCGCGTAGAGCCAGCGCCAGCCTCCGGGGGTGTTCTCGAGCACGCCCGAGAGAATGATCGGGATCGCGCCGCCGATCGCGGCGATGAGGCCGAACCAGGACTGCAAGCGCGCGCGATGCTCGTCGCGTGCTTCCTCGCTGAGCGCGACCGAAAGCACCATCTGAAGCGCAACGATGCAGGCGCGGAGCGCCGTTCCCGCGATCATGAAGAGGACGACGGTTGGGGCGAGACCCGACGCGACCGAGGCGGCGGTCGCGAAGATCGTCGTCGTCAGGATCGCGCTTCGGCGACCGTGTCGATCCGCGCGGCGTGTCAGCCAGAACGTCCCGAGAGCGCCGAAGGAGGCGAGGCCCTCGATGAAGCTCATCGAGGCGTCGTCGAGGGCGAACTCGCGCGCGATGAAGGGACGCGCGAACATCGGCAGCATCAGCGCGTAGTAGGTGTACGCGGCGAGGCTGAAGAGAGGTGTGAGAGGAATGCCGTCCGCGCGCGGCGCCGCCTCCGGGTTTTGCGGCGAGGCCTCGTCCCCGAGCGCGTTCGACTGCGGCTCAGGCAAGCGGATTCTCGATCGGCTTCTCGAGACGGGGTGACTCCACGAGGACCGCCTCCGCTTCCGCGGTGACGACGTCGCCGTGGCGGATCTCGGCGTGGACGCGCCGCTTCCGGCTCGCCGTGCCTCGCGGCTCGGCCCACGCGGCGAGGTGAAGCTCCTCGTACAGCGGCGTCGGACGGCGAAAGCGGACCGTCATCGCGCCGGTCACGCCCGGCGTGCCGGCTCCCTGTCCCGCCGTGGCGAGGAGCTGATCCATGATCCCCGCGACGATCCCGCCGTGCGCCGTCGCCGGGGGACCGATGTACGGCTTGCCGAGACGCACCCGGCCGGCGACGCGGCCGTCGGTGAGCTCGAGCACGAGCGGCGGCGCGATCGGGTTGAAGGTTCCGATCCACGGGCTCAGCGGGACGCTACGATGCGGCGCCGAGTGATCGATCCCGTCGCGGCCGAGGAGGCCGGAGTAGTGTCCCGTGTGCCTCCGCGCGTCGAGACGCGCCGTGACCGCGGCGACGTCCGCTGTCGCGGCCTCGATCTCCTCCGGCTCGACGTCGGTGCTGACGGTCGCGTCGATGAGCTCGCGGACGCGCGCGGCGAGGCTTTCGAGAGCCGCGCGACGGGCGCGGCGTCGCTCCTGGCGGTCGGGGGTCTCCGGTCGGGGATCGCTCACGTCGGGGGAGCTAGCCTGACTCCCGATCGCTCGCAACGCCGCGGTGCGACTGCGGCGACCGAGGGCTTCGAGCGGTGCTTCGAAACCCGAAAGAGCCTTGGCCGCAAGGCCGTTCGATGACAGGATCCCCCGATGCTCAGGACGACATCCCCTCGAACCGACTCCTCTTCGGAGCGCGCACGCGCCGGACGCAGCCCCGTCTGGGCGCTCACCTTGGCACTCGGGCTCCTCGCGGCCTGCAGCAGCTCGAGCGGCTCCGGCGATGACGCGCCGGATCCCGCTTCGCCGGGGCCGCATTCCGTCGGCGTGACGCGCATCGAGCTCTTCGACGAGTCGCGCGATCGCGTGCTCCTCACCGAGGTCTGGTATCCGGCCGACGAGTCCGTGCGCGACGATCCGCCGGCGCCGGCCGGAAGCTACCTGCCGGACGATCTCGCGTTCCTCGCGGACAACGCGACGATCCCGCTCGTCGCCGTGCGCGACGCGCCGATCGCCGACAACGGACCGTTCCCGCTGGTCGCCTTCTCGCACGGCTCGGGAGGCATCCGCTTCCAGAACACGTTCCAGATGGAGCACCTCGCGAGCCACGGCTACGTCGTCGTCGCGCCGGATCACGCCGGCAACACGTTCTTCGACAGCTCGGGAAGCCCGAACGGGCTCGAGGTCGATCGGCCGCTCGACGTGCGCTTCCTCCTCGATGCGTTCAGCGACTTCACCGACGACCCCGGCAATCGCTTCGAGGGCTGGGTCGACACGAGCCTCGGGTTCGGCGTGACGGGACACTCCTTCGGCGCGTTCACGTCGCTCGCCGTCGCGAGCCAGGACCCGCGCATCGTCGCGGCGCTGCCGATGGCGCTCGGCGGGCCGGTCTCGAGCTCGTACGACGCTGCGACGTTCCTGATGCTCGCGACCGAGGACAAGACGATCGGCCTCGAGGGAAACCAGGGCGTGCGCGCCACGTACGCGTTGCTCCCGGGACCGCGCTTTCTCGCCGAGCTGATCGACGCGGGCCATTACAGCTTCAGCTTCGCGTGCCAGACGGGGCTCGGGATCGGCGACGGCGACGGCTGCAAGACGGGAACCCGCCTCGAGGACGGATCGCCCGTGACCTTCATCTCTGACCTGCGCGTCTGGACCCTCGTCGACACCTACTCGGCGGCGCTCTTCGGGCGCTACATCAAGGGGATCGAGGAGTACGAGGACGTGCTGACGACGAACCTCGATCCCGAGATCACGCTCTTCACCGCGGAGCCCTGAGGCTCGAGGTTTCGCCGTGAGCCGCCGTCGAACTCCGCCATCGGCCCTCGGCACCGAGTGGGAGCCGACCACGCCGGCGAGCTCCAGCGAAGCGGATCTCGCGTGGCTCGACGAGATGTGCGCGGGAGGTCGACCCGGACGACGTGTTCCACTTCGCGCAGAGCATTCCCGTGGCGGGCCCGAGCACGGCCGCGGCACGCCGCGCGGCGTGATCGCGAAGCTCAGTGCGCGGCGCCGTGCGCCGTGTCGGGCGCCGCGGCAGGTGGTGGGGCGGGTGGTGGGGCGACCTCGGGCGTCAGGCCGTCGAGCCCCTGCACCGAGAAGTCGAGCATCTCCGGACGAAGCTCCGCGGGAAGATAGGTCTTCGACTCGCGCGTCAGGTCGTCGTTGAGGCTCGCCCCGAAGAGAAGTGCCACGCCGGCGAGCGCGACGAGAACCGCGACCCGCGTCATGCGGTCGCCCCAGCGAAGCCCCATGAAGTAGAGCGCGACGAGGCTCGCCTTGAGCGAGGCGATCGAGAGCGCGACGACCGCGTTCCATTCGCCGAGGTCGACGAGCGCGACCGCGACGGTGACCACCGTCAGCACGATCAGCGTCACGAAGATCCGCTGGTAGAGGGCCACGGGAACGACGACGTGCTGCGACATCGGTGAGCCCTCCTAGTGCCTTCCGAGGAGGTAGAGCATCGGGAAGAGGAAGATCCAGACGAGGTCGACGAAGTGCCAGTAGAGCCCGCTCATCTCGACCGGCGTGAAGTAGGCGGCCGAGAAGCGGCCGCGGCGCGCCATCCACACCAGGACCAGCAGGACGCCGATCCCGATGATCATGTGCAGCGCGTGGAGGCCGGTCAGCGCGAAGTAGAACGAGAGGAAGAGCTCGTGCTGCGCCGCGCCCGGGCCGTCGTAGCGGAAGCCGATTCCGGGGACGAGGCCTTCTTCGAACTTCGAGCCGTACTCGAACGCCTTGATGACGAGGAACGCCGCCCCGAGGGCGAGAGTCCGCACCAGCCAGCGCACCTGCGTGCGCGCGTCCGCCGTCTGCGCAGCGTGGACGGCGCGCGCCATCGTCAGGCTGCTCGTCAGGAGGATCACCGTGTTCAGCGCGCCGAGCGCAAGCGACAGATGGTTGCTCGCATCCTCGAACGGGTCGACATAGGTGACGAAGTAGATCGCGTAGGCAGCGAGGATCGCGCCGAAGAACATCACCTCCGTCAGGAGGAAGATCCACATGCCGAGGGTCGCCGCGCCGAACTGCTGCTCCGCGTCGTCGAACTGATGCGCGACGGCGTGGCCGGCGTGGCCGGCGTGGGAATCGTGGCCGTGGTGGTGCGCGTGCGGGACCGAAGCTGCGTGTGAGTCAGGCAACCTGGAGCTCCTCTCCCGGATCGATCCGCGTGTAGCCGTACGGGTCGTCCTCGACGACCGGCGTCTCCGCGAAGTTGTCGGGAGGCGGCGGCGAAGGGGTCGCCCACTCCAATCCGGCCGCGTTCCACGGATTGGCCGAAGCGACCTTCCCGTAGCGCATCGACCAGGCGAAGTAGACGATCGGCAGCAGGTATCCGAAGCCGAGGATCGAAGCTCCCGCGGTCGAGAACACGTTCAGCACCTGGAATTCGGGCGGATACACGTGGTAGCGCCGCGGCATCCCGAGGTAGCCGAGGACGAACTGCGGGAAGAAGGTCAGGTTGAAGCCGAGGAAGATGATCACCGCGGAGACGCGCGCGAGCCACTCCGGATAGAGCTTCCCGCTGATCTTCGGCCACCAGAAGTGGAGGCCGCCGAGGTAGCCCATCACCGCGCCACCGACCATGATGTAGTGGAAGTGCGCGACGACGAAGTAGGTGTCGTGCACGTGCACGTCGAGGCCGAGCGAAGCGAGGAAGAGGCCCGTCAGTCCGCCGATCGTGAAGAGGCCGATGAAGCCGAGAGCGTAGAGCATCGGCGCCTCGAACCCGATCGAACCCTTGTAGAGCGTCGCCGTCCAGTTGAAGACCTTGACGGCCGAGGGAATCGCGACCGCGAAGCTCAGGAACGAGAAGATCAGGCTCGCGTTCACCGACTGTCCGGAGACGAACATGTGGTGGCCCCACACGAGGAAGCCGAGGAGGGCGATCGCGAGGCTCGAAACGGCGATGAACTTGTAGCCGAAGATCTTGTTTCGCGTGAAGCAGGGGATGATCTCGCTGACCACGCCCATCGCCGGAAGGATCATGATGTAGACGGCCGGGTGCGAGTAGAACCAGAAGAGGTGCTGGAAGAGGATCGGATCGCCGCCGAGCGCGGGATCGAAGATCCCGATGTCGAGCGAGCGCTCGACCGCGACCAGCAGCACGGTGATCGCGATCACCGGCGTGCCGAGGATGAAGATGATGCTCGTCGCGTACTGCGCCCACACGAACAGCGGCAGCCGGAGCCAGCGGAGCCCCGGCGCGCGCATGCGATGGATCGTGACGAGGAAGTTCAGGCCCGTCAGGATCGACGAGAAGCCCGACACGAAGACGCCGAGCGCCGCCGAGGTGACGTTCGTGTTCGATCCCTCGGTGCTGTACGGGGTGTAGAACGTCCAGCCGGTGTCGACGCCGCCCGTCAAGACGGCGTAGAGCGTGATCCCGCCGCCGAGGATGAAGATGTACCAGCTCGCGAGGTTCAGGCGCGGGAACGCGAGGTCGCGCGCTCCGATCATCAGCGGGATCAGGAAGTTCCCGAGCACCGCGGGAATCGACGGCACGAGGAAGAAGAACACCATGGCGACGCCGTGCATGGTGAACATCTTGTTGTAGGTGTCGTCGCCCATCAGGTCGCCGGCCGGCGTCAGGAGGTCGAGGCGGATCGCGAGCGCGGCGAGGCCGCCGATCGCGAACATCACCGTGATGCTGACGAGGTAGAGGAAGCCGATCCGCTTGTGGTCCTTCGTGAGGAGCCAGGAGCGGACGCCGTAATCGACGTTCAGATAGTTGACCGCGGTGCGCGAGCTCGGATCCGGAGTCATGTCACTTCACCCCGCTGTCCCTTCGGTCGCGGCTTCCGTCTTCCGCTGGGTGACCTCTCCCAGCGGCGTCGAACCGCGATCGCGCAAGGATTCGATGTACGCGATCAGCTCGAGGACCTGATCCTCGCCGACCAGACCCTGATAGGTCGGCATGATCGGTTGGTAGCCGGCCGTGACGCGCTGCTGTGGCCGCAGGATCGACTCGCGCAGGTATGCCGAGTCGGCGACGACGCTCGAGCCGTCGCTCAGCTCGACCGCGCTTCCCGCGACGTTGACGAGCGAAGGGCCGCGTCCGGAGTCGTCCGTCTGATGGCACGTGACGCAGCCGAGATCCGTGAAGAGGCGCTTGCCGGCTTCGGCCATGCTGACCGGCGCCGCGCCGCGCTCCGTCCCGGAGAGCCACGCCTGGAAATCCGCCGGCTCCATCGCGATGACCTGGCCGATCATGCGCGCGTGCTGGCTTCCGCAGAACTCCGCGCAGAAGAGGTGGTAGCGGCCGGGCTTCGTCGCCTCGAACCAGAGGTCCGTGTAGCGGCCCGGAACGGCGTCCTGCTTCACGCGGAAGGCGGGAACGAAGAAGCTGTGGATCACGTCCTCCGAGGTCAGCGTCACCTTGACGGGCTGGCCGATCGGGACGTGCAGCTCGTTGATCTCGCGGCGTCCTTCGAGGTGCTGCATCTTCCACATCCACCGCTTGCCGACGGCGAACACCTCGAGAGAGTCCGCAGGCGGCCGCCGCAGGTCGATGAACAGCATGGCGCCCCAGTAGAAGATCACCATCGAGAGCACGAACGGCAGGACCGTCCACCCGATCTCGAGCTGGAGCATCCCGAAGTCCTCGGGCCTCTCGAGGCGAACGCGCCTTCGCCGGTACCGAATGGAGAAGGCGATGATCAGACCCGCCACGAGCAGCGAGAAGAAGGCGCTCAGGGCGATCAGGAAGAAATAGAGCTGGTCGACCGGCCCGGCCATCGTCGAGGCTTGCTCGGGGAAGAGTGGAAGCTCCGGGATCACGGGCGGTCTCCGATGTCACCGCGACGGCGACGCTCGCGCCAGAGGGCGGCTCCGATGAAGAGGGCGAGCGAGGCGGCGGTCGCGGCTCCGGCCACCCGCACGGCGCCGAGCGTCGCCGCGCTGTAGCGGCCGTGCGCCGGGTCGTAGCGGAAGCAGAAGAGCAGGACCTGGTCGACGGGTGTGCCGATCTTGCCGTCCGACGACTCGATCAACGCGAGGCGAAGGTCGCGCGGCGCGGGATCGATGCCGAAGAGGTAGCGCGAGATCTTCCCGTCCGCAGTCGCGACGACGACGCCCGACGGATGCGCGAACTCGCCCGTCTTCTCGTCGCGCGCGTAGCGGTAGCCGACGGCGCTCGTGAGCTCGCGGATCGCGTCCGCGTCGCCGGTGAGGAAGTGCCAGCCGTCGTCCGTCCCGTCGCGCCCGTACTTGCTCAGAGCCGCTTCGCGGAGGCGCTTCGCGTCCTCCGCGCCGTCGGCGGGGTCGAAGCTCGCGACGACGACGTCGAAGTCGGAGCCGACGTCGAGGGAGAGCGGCTTCAGCGCTTTCGCGAGCCCGTCGATCGAGAGCGGGCACAGCATCGGACAGCCGTAGTAGGCGAGGAGGAGGACGACCGGGCGGCTTCCGAAGTAGCCGCCCAGCACGACGTCCTTCCCGGAGGAATCGCGGAAGGGGAGGTCGAGAGGAAGCGGATCGCCGAGCTTCTGGTCGTACGCGACGTCCGACAGCTCGGGAGGCCTTCCCATCGCCTCGGGCGCCGACAGGATCCCTCTCGGCGGAGCCGCGGGAGGTGCCGCCGTCGCACTTCCGTCGGGAAGCACGGCGAGCAGCACTGCCGCGAGCGCCAGCGCGACGGTCGCGTGCTTCCTCACGGCTTCGCCTTCTCCTCGGCCGCCGCTCGCGCCGCGACGATCTCCATCGCGCGCTCGATCGGGATGCGGACGACGCCCGTCTGCGGGTCGACCCAGCCGTAGCTTCCGAGAGAGTGCTCTTCGGCGGCGCGGAGCGATTCGATGTCCCGATCGGGATTCACCTGCAAGCGCGGCGCGGGCGGAATGCGAAGCCCGTACTCCGCGGCGAGCGGATTCGCCTTCGGCCCCGTGCGCTCGCGGTGCGAAACGAGCGCGTCCTCGAGCCACGTCGGGAGGATCACGCCGAGCACGATCAGCACGGCGATCGAGCCGAGCCCGATCACGAGCGGCCGCGCGGGAGTCCGATCGCCTTCGTGGCTCACGCTTCCTCCTCCGCGAAGGCGGGATCGTACACCGGCACGACGGCGTGGCGCGCGAGGTGGATCAAGTAGAACCAGATCCACACGCCGCCGATCGCGATCGGTGCGAGGATGTCGAGCAGGTGCAGCGAGAAGCCGTTCGTCTCGTACGACGGCGCGACGAGCCAGAGGATCTCGACCCAGCGCCCGAAGATCAGCCAGAGACCGACGGCGGCGAGGATCACGCCGCGCTGCTTCGCGTTCCGCGACAGCAGGACGAGGAACGGCAGGGCGAAGTGGAAGACGACGAGGAACGTCGCGACCCAGCGCCAACCACCGATCGAGCGCCGGAGATACCAGGAGATCTCCTCCGGGATGTTCGCGGACCAGATGATCAGGAGCTGGGAGAGCGCCAGGTACGCCCAGATCATGATGAACGCGAGGAGGAAGCTGCCGAGGTCGCGGAGCTGCTGCGGCCGCACGGCGGAGTCGAGCTGCAACGTCGACATCAGGACGACGAGGACCGGGATCGCGAAGGCGAACGCCGAGAGCCCTTGGCTGCCCATGACGAGCAGCCCGAAGATCATCGAGAACCAGTGCGGCTCGAGCGACATCACCCAGTCGATCGCGGCGAAGGTGACGGTGAGGCCGTACGCGAGGAGTGTGGCACGGCTGAGCATCTCGAGGCGGCGCGTCGTCCGGGGATCGCCGGCGACGTCCTGCTCGATCGACCAGCGGTTCATCAAGAGCGCGATCAGCAGCCAGATGGCGAAGTAGATCACGGCCCGGACGAGGAAGAACGGGACGTTCAGGTAAGCCGCCTTCTCCGCGAGGATCGGATCCTCGGCGACGACGCCGGGATGCGCCCATTCGTAGAGGAGCCCGACGCCGAGAGCGATCGGCACGAAGAGGAGTGCGAGGAGCGGCAGGGTTCGCGTCGCCGCCTCGAGCGGACGCCGGATCACGGCGCCCCAGGCACCGCCCGCGATGTGATGGATCGAGAGGATCGCGAGCGACCCGAGCGCGATGCCGAGCCAGAGGAGGTAGCCGATCAGGTACGAGCGTACCGCTTGCTGCGGGTCGAAGATCGCCCAGAGCCCGCAGATCGCGAGGGCGACGAGCCCGACGACGAGCGCACGCGGCCCCGCCTTGCGCAGCGGATGGTCGAGCGGCACGCGGACCGAGGGAAGAGCCGTCGTCGCCATCTAGCGCGCTCCTCCCGCGGAGGCCTGCAGCGTGCCGCGCTCCGCTTCCGGCACGTCGTCGAGGCTCGCGTTCTGGCTGAGCTGCAGCGCGCGGATGTAAGCGACGATCGCCCAGCGATCGTTCGTCCGGACTTGCGCTCTGTAGCTCGGCATCACGCCGAAGCCGCGCACGATCACGTCGTAGAAGTGTCCGTCGGGCATGCTTCGGAGACGCTCCTCGTGGAACGAGGGCGGGCGACGGTAGCCGCGCTGCACGATCATGCCGTCGCCGTCGCCGAGCCCGCCGTGGCACGGCGTGCAGTAGATGCCGTAGCGCTGGCGTCCGCGCTCGAGGAACGCGAGGTCGACGGGAAGCGGGACGCGATCGATCGGCTTGCCGTCGATCAGCCCCGTCTCGATCTCCGGCGACTCGAAGCGCTCGCTGCGGGAAACGACGCCTTCGACGAGAGGACGGACGGACGTGCCGTCGGGGAAGAACTGGCTCGGGCTGTTCGGCTCGTAGCGCGGCTGGTCCTGCATGTCGTTCCGGCAGCCGACCGCGAGGAGCGCTGCGCAGACGAAGAGGCCCCGCCGCCACGCCTGTCGTGCGCGCGGGCTAAGCATCGACCTCGCTCACGGCGCGCGGAGCCTGGCGCTCGAGGAAGCGGCGCACCTCGTCGGCGTCAAAGCGCGGATCGGTCGCCTCGATGCAGAGGAAGAAGCGGTCGCTGCTCGCGAGCGCGAAGCGCGGCGCGTTGAAGATCGGGTGATGCGGCATCGGGAGGCCGTTCAGCGCGAGCATCCCGAGGACGGCGGAGAGCGCGGCGAAGAGGATCGTGCACTCGAAGACCACAGGGATGAACGAGACGAGGCTGTTGTATGGACGCCCGCCGACGTTCAGCGGATAGTCGATCGCGGACGTCCAGTACTGCAGCGCGAATCCCGAGATCGCGCCGAGGATCCCGCCGACGAGGACGATCCCCGGCAGCGCGGACCCGTGATGCCCGAGCGCCTCGGAGACCTCCTCCACCGGATACGGCGTGTAGGCGTCCATGCGCTGGTACCCCGCCGCACGCGCTTCCTCGATCGCGCGCAGGAGGTCCGTCGGATTCGTGAACTCGGCGATGACGCCGTGGAGACGCGCGGGCGTGCTCACGAGTGCTCCTCCCCGCCTTCGACCTCGGCCTCGGGGACGAGGGTCCGCATCTCGAAGATCGAGATCATCGGCAGGAAGCGGATGAAGAGGAACAGGAGCGTCAGGAAGAGGCCGAACGAGCCGATGTACGTCGACCAGTCCCAGATCGTGGGCGTGTAGATGCCCCACGACGACGGCAGGAAGTCGGTGGCGAGGCTCGTGACGACGATCACGAAGCGCTCGAGCCACATGCCGATGTTGATCACGATCGAGACGAGGAAGAGCCCGATCGTGTTCGTCCGCACGCGCTTGAACCAGAGGAGCTGCGGGATCAGCACGTTGCAGAGGATCAGCAGCCAGTACGACCACGCGTACGGGCCGGTGAACCGCAGGTGCATCATCGAGCGCTCGAAGAGGTTCGCGCTGTAGAAGGCGAAGAACGCCTCCATCATGTAGCCGTAGGCGACGATCAGCCCGGTCGCGAGCATCACGCGCGCCATGTTGTCGAGGTGCTTGAGCGTGATGAAGTTCTCGAGTCCGTACGCGGCACGGAGCGGGATCGCGATCGTCGCGACCATCGCGAAGCCCGAGAAGATCGCGCCCGCGACGAAGTAGGGCGGGAAGATCGTCGCGTGCCACCCGGGGATCACCGAGACCGCGAAATCGAAGCTAACGATCGTGTGCACGGAGACGACGAGCGGCGTCGAGAGCCCGGCGAGGAGAAGCGTCGCCGTCTCGTAGCGGTGCCAGTGCGAAGCGGAGCCGCGCCAGCCCATCGCGAAGATGCCGTAGATCTTCTTCCCGAGGATGTTCTTCGAGCGGTCGCGGAGCGTCGCGAGGTCGGGGATCAGGCCGACGTACCAGAAGAGGAGCGACACGGTCGCGTACGTGGAGACGGCGAAGACGTCCCACACGAGCGGCGAGCGGAAGTTCGGCCACATCCCCATCGTGTTCGGGTAGGGCACGAGCCAGTACGCGAGCCACGGGCGGCCGAGGTGCAGGATCGGATACAGCCCCGCGCAGGCGACCGCGAAGAGCGTCATCGCTTCGGCGAAGCGGTTGATCGACGTGCGCCAGCGCTGCCGGAAGAGCAGCAGGATCGCCGAGATCAGCGTCCCCGCGTGGCCGATGCCGATCCACCAGACGAAGTTGATGATGTCGAGGCCCCACCCGACGGGGATCATGATCCCCCAGACGCCGGTGCCGTACGTGAACAGCATCCCGAGCGCCGTGAAGAACACCATCAGCAGCGAGAGGCCGATCCCGAACCCGATCCACCAGCCGCGCGGAACGCGGTCCAGGACGGCCGAGCTGATCTTGTCGGTGACCGATCCGAACGTCTGGCCCGGGCCGATGATCGCGCCGGGGGGGACGACGGTGGCTTCCGCCGGTCGCGCGCCGTCGCTCACGCGTGCCCTCCGTGGCCTTTCTTGCCGCCGCCCTTCGTCTTCGGAGCGAGCTCGGGATTCGGATTCCGCACCGACGCGAGATAGGTCGTGCGCGGCCGCGTGTTGAGCTCGGCGAGGACGGAGTAGTTGCGCGGATCGGCCTTGGCCTTCGCCACCTGGCTCTCGGGATCGTTGATGTCGCCGAAGACGATCGCCTCGGCGGGGCAGACCTGCTGGCAGGCGGTGCGGATCTCGCCGTCGCGCACCGGGCGGTTCTCCTTGCGCGCCTGGTTGCGAGCCTCGTTGATCCGCTGGATGCAGTAGGTGCACTTCTCCATGACGCCGCGGCTTCGCACCGTGACGTCCGGATTCCGCTGCAGCTTCAGGCTCTCGGTGTTCCAGTCCGCGTACAGATAGAAGTTGAAACGCCGCACCTTGTAGGGGCAGTTGTTCGAGCAGTACCGCGTACCGACGCAGCGATTGTAGACCATCAGGTTCAGGCCTTCGCTGTCGTGCACCGTCGCGTTCACCGGGCACACGACCTCGCAGGGCGCGCGCTCGCAGTGCTGGCAGAGCATCGGCTGGTAGTGGACCTCGGGCTCCTCGGGCTCGCCCGTCCAGTAGCGGTCGATGCGGATCCACTGCATCTCGCGGCCGCGCGCGACCTGATCGGCGCCGACCACCGGGATGTTGTTCTCCGCCTGGCAGGCGACGATGCAGGCGTTGCAGCCGACGCAGGCGCCGGTGTCGATCGCCATGCCCCACGCCTGCCCGTCGTACGGGTAGTTCGGGTAAAGCGTGTCGTCGAGGGCGGGCTCGTGCTCGACGTGTTGCGCGAACTCCGGATCGCGGCGGAACTCCTCGACCGTCGCCGAGCGCACGATGTGCCGGCCGTGCAGCGTGCCGTGGTGCTGCGTGCACGAGAGCAGCTGGTGGTCTCCCGTGGCCTTCAGCACGAGCCCCGGCGCAAAGCCGAGGCCCTCCGTCGTGCGGAGCTGGTAGGCGTCGAACCCGCGCCCGTCTCCGACGCGTCCCGCGCGCGTCCGCCCGTAGCCGAGGTGCGCCGTCGCCGAGCTCGCCGCGTGTCCCGGAACGAGCCAGACCGCACCGCGGACGGATCGCCCCGCGAGCTCGAGGGTCACGACGTCGCCGTTCTCGACGCCGAGCGCGGAAGCCGTCTCGGGAGCGAGGAGGACGGCGTTGTCCCACGTGAGCTTCGTCAGCGGCTCGGGGCACTCCTGCAGCCAGCCGTTGTTCGCGAACTGGCCGTCGTCGACGGTCGGGTGCGGCCGGAACACGACCTCGAGCCCCTCGGCGGAAGCCGGCGGCGCGGGAAGAATCGAGGCAAGGTTCGCCTGCAGCGAGACCGGTCGTGCTGCCGCGCGCGTGTCGGGGACGACGCCGTCGTGCAGTGCCTTCTCCCAGCGCTTCTCGAAATCGACCGAGCCGAGGCGTCCCTGCCAGTGCTCGCGAACCGCCTGGTAGCTCGTCTGCTGGGCCTTCCCGAGCATCACCGAGAGGATCTCGTGGCGCGTCCGCCCTCCGTAGAGCGGTGCGATCAGCGGCTGGACGATCGTGACGGTGCCGTCGCCCGAGCGCGCGTCGCTCCACGACTCGAGGAAGTGCGCCGAAGGAACGTGCCAGTGGCAGAGGCGCGCCGTCTCGTCGTCGTAGAGCGAGACCGCGACTCTGTGGCGCACGCCGCCGAGCGCCCCGGCGAAGTCGAGATCCGCGGGCGCGTCGTAGACCGGATTCGTCTCCAGCACGACGAGGACCTCGACGCTTCCGGCACGCATGTCGGCGACGAGCGACTGGATCGATTCGAGCTGCGAGCTCGGATCGGCGGCGACGGGCTCGATCGTGTCGACCGTCTTGCCGACGTTGCCGAGCACCTCGTTCATCGCGCACGCGAGCGCGTGCACCGCCGCGGGCTGGCCGTCGCCCGCGATCACGACGCTCGAGCCGCGGTGCGCGGCGAGGTCGGCGGCGACCGCGTCGATCCAGGCGGAAGCGGCGGGCGAGAGGCTGGCAGCATCGTCGTTCGCGCCGACCGAGACGCCGACGCGGCTCGCGATCGCGCGTGCGAGCGCGAAGGTGCGTCCGGCCTGCAGTGGAAGGCGATCGTCCGCGACGGATCCGGTGATCGTCCAGCCGCTCTCGGCGACGTACAGCCGGCTCGGATCGATCGTGTGGCCCTTCGGGCGACGTCGCGAGACGAGCTCACGCGTGTGACGGAGCCGGTCGGCGCCTGATCCGAGGAAGTCCGCGTCGAGCGACAGGATCACGTCGGCGCGGTCGAGGTGGTGCACCAGATCGACGGGCTCCCCGTACGCGAGGACGGCGCCCGCGTGCGCGGTATCGCGATTCACCGGCTCCCACTGGTGCCAGCGCGCCGACGGGAAGCGCTCGCGGAGCGCCGCGAGCTGCGCCGCGAGGGTCGGCGACGTCACCGTCCCGGAGAGGACGCGCACGCCCGCGCCGCCGTTCGCCTGGGCGCCGTCGAGGACGCGTCCGAACGACTCGACGAAGCGGTCCCAGCCGACGATCTCGTTCACGCGGCGGATCACCTGCGCGCGGTCCGGGTCGTACATCGTCAGGACCGAGGCCTGCGCGAACGCGTCGGTCGCGCCGAGGCTCGCGGGATGATCCGGATTTCCCTCGACCTTCGTCGGGCGGCCTTCGTGGCTCTCGACGAGGAGTCCCGTCGCGTAGCCGTGCAGCGGCATCGCGGTCGCGAAGTAGAGCGCCTTTCCGGGCGTCTCTTCGGGCCAGTGCACGGCGGGGACGATCCGCTCGGAGGGCTGGCGCGTGCACGCGCCGAGGCCGGCGAGCGCGAGCGAGGCGCCCATCAGCTTCAGGAAGACGCGGCGGTCGATCCCTTCCTCGACCGCGGACGGGAACTCCGCGTGGAGGAACGCCTCGAGCTCCTCGCTGCCGGCGAGCTCCTCGAGGCTTCGCCAGTAGTCCGGACCGGTCCGTCCGGCGAGGCGTTCGCGAATGGGTTCCAGGTCGAGCTCGCGCACGGGTTCCTCTCAGCGGTGGCAGGCGCCGCACTCGGTGCGCGGCCGGACGTCGTACTCCGCGAGCAGCTGCAGGCCGAGCGAGAGCTGGTCCGCGGGCGGGTGGTAGCTCATCGAGAACACCTGGTCGCGCGGGCGGAGGTGCTGCTCGGGCTCGCGATGGCAGCCGAGGCACCACTCCATGTGGAGCGACGGGTTCTGCCAGAGGACGTTCATGTCGTCGACGTCGCCGTGGCAGCTCTGGCAGCCGACGCCCTTGTTCACGTGGACGCTGTGATCGAAGTAGACGTAGCCGGGGAGGTCGTAGACCTTGATCCAGCGGATCGGCTTCTCGTCGCGCCAGCTCGCGCGCACCGGCTCGAGGAACTCGCTGTCGCTCCAGATCTGCACGTGGCACGTCATGCACGTCTGGGTCGTGGGCATACCGGCGTACGCGAGGTCCTCGACGGTCGTGTGGCAGTAGCGGCAGTCGATGCCGAGCTCGCCCGCGTGGTGGCGGTGGCTGAACTGGACCGGCTGCTCGCGCGCGATCCCCTGGCGCGTCGCCCAGGGCGAGCGGTTGATGGCGGCGAGGAGGAAGAGCGCACCGACGACCGCGAAGAGTCCGCCGAAGATCGTGACCCTCGAGATGACGTTGGTGCTTCGGTGGAAGACCTGCATCCCCATTCGAGGGTACGCGGGGCCAGCCGAGTCTCAAGATAAGAAGTAGAGAAAAATCTTGCAGGAATCGATTAGGCAGACGAATAGTCGAGCCACGCCACCCGCTCGTCCTCATACCACGGAAGGCGCGAATCCGGAGCACGCCGCGCGGAGTTTGTCAGCTCTTGGGGGGGTCCGAGATGAGGAGAGTGCCCTGGGCGAGGCACGCCGGGCGTCCGTCGTTCGTCACCTCGACGCGGACGACGGCGGTGCGCCGGCCGAGCGAGAGCACCTTCGACTCGGCGACGAGCGTCCCCGCTTTCACGGGAGCCAGGTAGTTGAGCTTGAACTCGGTCGTCGCGGCCCACTGGCCGCGCTCCATCAAGGGGTAGAGTACGCAGCCGAGCACGTGGTCGACGAAGCCCGCCATCACACCGCCGTGCAGCGTGCCGAAGGGCGTCAGCAGCTCCTGCTTGACGTCGAGGTGGGCGATGAGCCGTCCCGGGCTCATCTCGTCGAACACGACGCCGAAGTAATGCGGCAGCCCGGAAGTGGACTCGTTGTTCACCCGGACCATCCCCTCGGCGACCTTGGCGCTGAAGTTCTCGAAACGGGGAACCTGGATCTCTGCCATCGTGGCCTCCCTCAGCCGATCTGACGCAACAGCCCCGCGAGGTCCGTCAAGTGAACGTCGTCGACGACGAGCCCGTCCGGACCGAGACGCGTGAACGTCGCGCCCTCGACGCGCACGGTGCGACCCGTCGCCGGGATGCCGAAGAGCTCGCCGCGGTGCGTGCCCGTCATCACCCAGCGATCCGCGTGACAGGCGCCGTCGATCACGAGTGCCACGCGCTCGAGATGGAAGTCCGGAAAGGCCGCGAGCAGCGCCGCGGCACGCTCGCGGATCGCGGCGCGTCCGCGCGCCTCGGTCGGATTGCCGACCTCGCGAACGACCGCGTCCTCCGCGAAGATCTCCGCCACGGCATCCGGGTCGTGACGGTTCCACGCCGCGTAGGTGTGGTCGTTGACCTCGAGAGTTCGTGCACGGTAGTCCATCCCACGCGCACCGTATCCCTGGTGTCGCGCACCCTTCAAGCAAGGAAGATCGAATGAAGCGCTTCACGGGCAAGGTCGCTCTCGTCACCGGGGCGGGCTCGGGAATCGGCCGGGCGACGTGCCTCCGGCTCGGCTCGGAAGGCGCTCGTCTCTATGGGATGGACGTCGATCCGCGTGGCCTCGAGGAGACGGCGCGCCTCGTCCGCGAAGGCGGCGGCGAGATCACGACCGGAGTCCACGACGTCTCGAAGCGCTCGGCCTGCGGCGAGGCCGTCGCCGCGTGCGTCGCCGCGTACGCTCGTCTCGACGTCCTCGCGAACGTCGCCGGGATCGTCCGCTTCTCGCACGCGACCGAGACCAGCGAGGAGGAGTGGAACCAGGTCCTCGCGGTGAACCTCTCGGGTCCGTTCTTCATGAGCCAGGCCGCGATTCCGCACTTGCTCGACACGGCCGGCAACATCGTCAACATCGCTTCGAACGCGGGCTTGATGGGGCAGGCGTACACGGTCGCCTACTGCGCGAGCAAAGCCGGCTTGATCAACATGAGCAGGGCTCTGGCGATGGAGTTCGTGAAGCAGAAGATCCGCATCAACTGCGTCGCGCCCGCGGGAACCGTGACGAATCTCGCGCTGAGCGTCAAGTTTCCGAGCGGCATCGAGCCGGCCCTGATCGATCGCTACCGCGGCTTCCGCGGGATGAGCCAGCCGGACGAGATCGCGAGCGTCGTTGCGTTCATCGCTTCGGACGAGGCCTCGGCGGTGCACGGCGCCGTCTGGGAGGCGGACCAGGCCGTCTCCGCCGGCTGACCGCGCGGCGCGTCCTCGGGGTTCGCTTCGCTCGCTCTCGCCCGTGGTGTAGAACCCGGCCATCCTCGGGGTGGAAGGGAGTCGTACGATGGCGCGATCGGTGGATGGGACGGCGAGGCTCGGGTGGTGCGCGCTCCGCGCGCTCGCGGCGTCAACGACGCTCTTGGAGCTGGCGGCGCTCGTGACGCTCGTGATCGCGATCTGCGCGGACGCGGCGTCGCCGCGCCCGGCCTGGGCGCAAGCACGGGCGCTGGGTCTCGGTGCGGAGATTCCGATCACGCCAGGTCGGACGCGCTTGGCGGTGCGACGTCCGCCGCGCCAGGTGCACTTCGTCCCGAACACATTCCGGTTCTGGGACAATCCGCGGTTCGCGACGACGACGAACCCGCCGAAGCCCGCGTATGCCGACGTCGTCCTCGAGCCCTCGAACTTCCTGCCCTGCGCCGGTGGCCCGTTCGCGCTCTGCTACTACTCCGGACCGAGCGACGGCCCCGAGGACCTCTCGTGCACGCTCACGGAGGATGGCCGCTTCGCGAACTGCAACTGCTACGAGATCCCCTTCGGATCGTACTTCGTCGACATCAACGCGATCCTGAACTACCCGGTCTACCTCGAGACGATCGACGCGTGCGGAGAAGACGGGAGCAAGTGCCTCGCCCCGAACTCCGCTCCCGTCTGCAAGCACGTCAACGAGAACACGCTGATCCCCGGCGCGGACCTCTTGTCGACGTTCAGCTTCGACTGCATTCCGGAGGACGGCATCGGGCAGACGCCGTGCGGGCAGTCCGCGCCGCCGTATGCCGGCTGCATGACGGCGCCGTGCTACCGCAACCACGAGGATCCGGGCATCGTGACGTGCTCTTGCCCGGTCTTCGACGGCCCGTACCAGGTGGGCCTCGACGACGAGACCTGCGACCTCGGGGGCGATCTCGTCTGGTCGGCGGCCTACGCGCCGAACGGTCCGACGTATCCGACTCCGCCGACGTGCATCCCGGACGCGCCGGGGAGCGTCGGGTGTCCGCTGTTCGAGGAGGGCGTCACGCCGCTTCCGCCCGGCACCGACTGCGACGAGATCTGCGAGGCGTACGCGTGCACGATCGACGGCCTCGAGCCCGGCTACACCTGCGATTCCGTCCTCTGCACGAGCGAGTGCAACGACCGCGGTCTCGTCGCCGACGGCTGCGGAAACCTCGGGAAATGTCCGAGCTCCGGCACGCAGGCGATCCTCGAGCTCGAATCGGAAGCAGGCTGCAGCTGCTGCGCGAGCCAGCTCTGCGGGTGCGAGCCGAGCGCCGCGACGAGCGAGGCCATCTTCGAGCTGAACCAGGCGCAGCGCGACGTCGGGATCACGCCGCAGTGCGACGTGAACGGGACGCTCTGCGGCACGCCGTAGGAATTCCGTCTTTACGCGCGAGCGACGGCGGTGATACACCCGTCCACGCCACGAGGTTCCTCCCGGAGGCGTGCACGCGTATGCCGAACGGCGCCACCTTCGAGCGGGGATGACGAGGATGTCGGAAGCTCCTCGCACGCGTCCGCGCTTGCCGTACTATCCCGCTCTCGACGGCTTTCGGGCGATTGCGCTGTCCGTGATGCTCCTCTTCCACGGAGGCTTCGAGTGGGCGAGCGGAGCCTTCCTTTCCATCTCCGCCTTCTTCACGCTCTCCGGCTTCTTGATCACCGGACTTCTCGTGCTGGAGCACGAGGGCACCGGGACGATCCGGCTGGCGTCCTTCTGGGAGCGTCGCTTCCGTCGGCTCATGCCGGCCGCCGTTCTCGGCCTCCTCGGCATGAGCCTGTACGCGGCGTTCGTCGCCGCTCCGGACGAGCTCATGCAGATCCGGGGCGACGTGATCGCGGCGCTCCTCTACGTCGCGAACTGGCGCTTCGTCTGGACCGATCAGTCCTACGCCCGGATCCTGACCGATCCCTCGCCGGTGCAGCACTTCTGGAGCCTGGGCATCGAAGAGCAGTTCTACTTCTTCTTCCCGCTGCTCGTTCTGGGCGTGCTCCGCTTCGTCCCGGGCTCGCGTCGAGGGCTCGCGCTGGTCCTGGCGATCCTCGCCGCGGCTTCCGTCGCGCTGATGTCGTGGCTGCACGTTCCCGGCGAGGATTTCTCTCGCGCGTACTACGGGACCGACACGCGGGCAGGCGAGCTCTTCGTGGGCGCGATCCTCGCGCTCGTGTATGCCGGTCGTCCTCTCGATCCCCGTCGCTGGGTCACGATCGCGACGAACGTGGCCGGCGGCGTCGCCCTGGTGCTGTCGGTCTGGCTCTGGGTGACCACTCCGGAAGGCGCGGACTGGTTCTTCGAGGGCGGATCGCTCGTCTACGCGCTGCTGACGGCAGCCGTCATCGTCGGGGCGATTCGACCCGGTCCTCTGCGCTCGTTCCTGTCGTTCGCTCCCTTTTGCTGGGTCGGGTGGATCTCCTATGGGCTCTACGTGTTCCACTGGCCGATCTTTCTCTGGCTCGACGGCGAGCGCACCGGCCTCTCGGGTTGGTCGCTCTTTGGGCTTCGCATGCTCGTGACCTTCCTCGTGGCGATCGCTTCCTACCGGCTGCTCGAGGTGCCGATTCGCTCGCGTCGCTTCGTCGGCGAACGCGTCGGCTGGTTCGTGGCGCCGACCGCGCTCGCTTCGGTTGCGCTCGCGATCGTCATGGTCAGCGATCAGCTGTACCGGCCCGGGTTCGCGGCGGCGGAGGTCGCTCACGCCGAATCGCGGGGCACCGTCCAGCCGCCCAGGGAGGACGCCTTCCGGATCCTCTTCGTCGGAGACTCCGTCGCCTGGAACATGGGCGTGGGAGCGGAAGTCTGGCTCAAGAGCCGGGAAGACCTCGACGTCTAGGTCTCCAACCGGGGCAACCTCGGTTGCGGCGTGGTTCGCGGCGGCATTCGTCGCCTACGGAAGCCGATTCAGGGCGGCTACAGGCGCAAGTGCTGGCGGTGGGAGCAGGAGTGGGGGGCGGAGGTCGAGCGCTTCCGGCCGCACGCCGTCGTGATCACGACGGGCGTCTGGGATCTCGCCGATACGCGTCTCACGGCCGACGGCGAGTACCTCTCGACGGGCGATCCGGCGTTCGACGACTGGATGGTGGAGGAGTACGTGCGCGCGGCGCGCACGCTCTCCGCGGACGGCGCGCAGGTCTTCTGGGCGACGTACCCGTGCCTCGGACCGCAGGCCAAGCCGGGCCGGGACGACGGCGCGCGGCGCTTCGACGGAAGCGGCGCGTTCTCCAACGACCGCATCCGGCACCTGAACGAGAAGATCCTCCTGCGCGTGCGCGAGCGTCTGGGCGGCCGCATGTCGATCGTGCCTCTTTACGATCAGATGTGCCCGGGCGGCGAGTACACTTCGAAGATCGGGGGCGTGAAGAACGCTCGCCCCGACGGCCTGCACCTGAACGTGCCGGAGGCCCGCTGGGCGGCGGAGTGGATGTTCGACTCGCTGCAGGAGGCGGCTCCGCCGAAGTGGCGCCGCCCCTCCGAACCCGTCGGATCGTCGAGCTGAACGAGCTGAGCGGGGGCTCGACTCAAACCGGCTTGCGCGTATGAGCCGGCCTGCTCGGGATCTCCGACGGATCGACGAGCCCATGCCGTCGCCAACCGGTGCGTGCGAGCCACGTTCGCGCTCCTGCGACCTCGGGGACGACATCTCGAGGCGCTTCGCTCGAGGATCTATCGTTGCTCCAGCCGTCGAACCACCGGGCCGAAGAGGCGGCGTCGAGCCGCACCGGCGGGACCCGGCCGAATCGCTGAAGCCAATGCTTGCGCGCGTTCAGCAGGACGTAAGCGAGCGCCGCCCGTACCTCGCGCGGCGTTCGCAGCAGGTGAAGGTGGTAGCGCCCGTCGAGAACCGCTCCAACGCGCCGGAAGACGCGGTTCACCGTACGCGCGAGCCGCGCACCGATCGACTTCATCCCGCGTGCGAGCGCGTGCCGGGAATCCGCCTCGACGACGAAGTGTGCGTGATCGCGCTGGAGCGAGTAATGGAGCACGCGAAAATCGCCCCGCTCGCACGCGCCGCGGAGGCTTCTGTGGAACTCGCTCACCAGCCGGACAGAGCGAAGATTCGGAATGTCGCGGCGAACGCGCAACGTCACGTGAGCGGGGCAGGGTCCGCAGAGCTCGGCTCGTTTGCGATGCCGCACTCGAGCGCGAAGTGACTTCGGCCGCCCTGCGCCATCGCGCGGGCCGCCCCACCCGGAGTGACGACGAAGCTCGTCGAGCGTGAGCCGTGCAGAAGACACCCGACGCACGACGGAACTCTATATCGGGATCGCGTCGAGGTCAAGAAAAAATAAAGAAAAGAGCGACTTGAATCGGGCGATGTTCTCGATGTCGTTTTCTTCTCGACCGATTGCTCATGGTGTTGCATAAACACAACGAGCCACGCCGCAGTCCGTCACGGCGTGAGCTGGGGCACAAGGCGCGGCAAGCGGAGAAAGCCCCAGGCCTCGCTCGAAGGCCTTCTCGACGAAGCGCTCGATGCGCGCCGGGGCGCGGCGGTCGCGGCAATCGCTGGCTGCTTTGCGATGCTGGAAGAACCTCGCTCGGGAGAAAGCGTCGCGAGCCGCGCGCCCTCTTCGCCGTCGACCGCCGCCTCTTCGAGTCCCCTACCCCTACGACAGCAGCGACAGCGTCACTTCGCGCCGCCGCTTCGCGACCTTCTCCGGCGACTCTTCCTCGATCCGCTCGTCCGGCTCGATCCGGAAGATCGGCTGGCCCTTTGCGACGACGGTCGCGTCCTTCCCCTGCATCAAGCTCTCGGTGATGGTTCCGGAGAACGGCACCGAAACCTTGTTGAACATCTTCATCACCTCGATGACGAAGAGCGGCTGGCCGGGGTCGAAGTGCTGGCCCTCGTCGATCAACACCGGCAGGTGCGGCGCCTCGCGGGAGTAGAACGTCCCGCCCATCGGCGTCACGATCTGGTCCGCGCTCGCTTTCGGCGGCGGTGCGAGAGCACGCGTCAGCTCGGTCGTCTTCTTCGCATCGAGGAAGATCTCGGGGAACACCGGAGCGAGGTCCTCGCCGACCGTCAGGTCGAGGAAGCCGGTGCGGAGCCCGATCCGCGGCAGCAGCAAAAGCAGCTCGAGGCCCACCTGGAAGCCGCGGTGCGCCGCGAGGCACTCCTGCCAGAGGCCGTCCTCGCGCCCGCAGAGCTTGTCCGCACGCTTCCCCGAGAACAGCGCTTCGAGCTCGGACCACGAGCGCGCGCCCGTGCGGCGCTCGACCTCGGCGTAGAACTCGAGCGCGGCAGCGAGGATCTCCTCGTCCTGGCTCCAGATCTTCTCGGAGGGCGGCTTCGACGGCACCTCCTCGAGGTTCAGGAAGTAGTAGAGCCGCTCGAGGAAGTGGATCGGGTTCGCCGCGAAGCGCACCGTGCCGTCCGCGCGCGTCCAGAGGTCGCCGTCGTAGCGCCCGAGGAAGCCGGCGAAGACGTGCGGGCTCGCGAGGATCTTCTCGATCGGGCGAACGAGGAGAGTCTCCTTCGTCGCGAGCACCTTGCGCGCGTGCGCGTCCGGCTGGCTCTTCATGAGCTTCGCTGCCGCGAGCTCGAGATCGACGTCCGCGGTCACCTGCGCGAGAGCGCCGACCGCGGCGAGATACGGCTGCATGAACCCCGTCGTCGGCTCGGCCATCACGCCCTTGCCGAGGAACCACTGCACGAGCCCGTAGTGCAGTGGCAGGTTCGTCTGGAGGTCGTCGCCGCGAAGCTCCGTCTGGCGGAGCACCTCCGCCATGCGCTCGTAGTTGTCGCGGCGGCTCTTTCCGTCGGTCAACACGAGCGCGACGTTCGAGTCGTACGCGCCCGCGAGCCTGTAGTAGATGAACGCGCCGGTGTCGGGGTTCCGCGTACCGATGCCCTGATCGAAGCGGATCTCGCCCGCGATCGGCCGCGACCACGAGCGGATCAGCCCTCCCGCGTGCGGCTGCAGCGCCTGGTTCGTCGCGTTGATGCGCGCCTCGAGGCCGGAGAGGCTCCGCGTCACCCGCGTCGGCCGCGACAAGCGGCTGCCGTGCACCGCGAGGAGCACCATCGCCTCGATCAGCTCCTCGACGATGAACGTCTCCGCCGGGTCGTCCGGATTCGCGAACCGGAGCGAGTACACGAGCTCGGTCACGACGTGCTCGACCTGGATGCGGGTGTTCATCTCCATGAAGAAGTGGTCGAAGCCGGAGACGACGCACTCGAAGGTCGAGACCGAGTCGAGCCCCGTCGCTTCGCCGAATCGCTCGCCCTCGCTCTCCATGCGCTCGAGCGTGCGGCGGTCGCCCTTCAGGATCTCGGCCGTCTTCGAGTGGCCGGCCGTCGTCGCCGCGGCGATCTCCGAGTCGAGGAGCTCCTGCGTCAGCGAGACCTCGAGGAGCTTCTGCTCGTGCATCTGGAGCGAGCAGTCGCGGCCGCCGAGAGCGATGCACCAGGTGCCGTTCCCGACGAGCTGGATCTCGTTGTGCCGCGTGCGCTCGATGTTGAGCTCGATCAGGAAGTTCCGGTTCGATCCGGGCTCGACGACCTTCGACTCGGCGAGGACATCCATCACCGCCGCGGGGATCTCCTCCACGGAGCCGACGACGCGTTGCCCTTTCCCGCCGCCGCCGCCGATGTGCTTGAAGCGGATCCGGTGGCCGGCGTACTGCTTCCACATCTCGGAGCAGAGCTCGGCCGCCATGGCCTGCAGCTCCGGGATCCCGACGAGCTCGGCGCTCTTCGCGTAGCCTTCCTGGAGAAGCGCTTCCGCGTTCTCCTCCGGCGACTTGGCGTCGTCCCACGCGAAGGGGAGATCCTGCTCCTTCGCGAGCTTCTCGAGGCCCTTCCGTCCGCCGCTGCGCTCGACGAGCGTCCGCGCAGTGATGTCGTCGATGCCGGGAATGACCGCGTTGCCGAGGCCTCGCGCGAGCTTCTTCGCCTCGTCCTTCGCGCCGGCGCGCCTAGCTGTGCGTGAAGACGGGCCGATGAAGCCGAGCCCCGATCCCTCGATCGCCTCGATGAACTCCGCGTCCTCGGCCATGAAGCCGTAGCCGGCGAAGAGGTGCGTGTAGCGGTGCGACTTCGCGATCTCGACGATCTCGCGGATTCGCTCGAGCTTCTGCTCCTGCCCGACGCCCATGTAGTCCGCGACGCGGTGGACGTTGTTCGGGAAGCGCATCCGCCGGAGCTCCGGCGCGACGCAGCGCGAGTAGGTGACGGAGTCCTTCTCCGAGAGGAGCATGCCCCACTCGCCGACGCCGATCTGCTCGAAGACGTCGAACGCCTCCTGCCGCACCGGTCCGCGACAGACGACGAGCACCTTCACCGGAGCGAGGGAGAAGGAGCGGAGCCACACGGAGTCGCTCTGATCGAAGCGACCGCGCTCGAGGTTGCGGTCCAGCACGCGGAAGATCTCCTTTACTCGAACTCGCGCTGAGGTCCGCTCATCGGCGAAGGCGTGTAGGTCCTCATCAGGAAGCTCAGGTTCTCGGCGAGGATGCGGCGGCTCGTGCCGGGCATCACGATGCGCGAGATCGAGCCGAGCGAGAGGGCTTCCTTCGGGTTCATGAGATCGCGCTCGTAGCGCTCGGAGAGCTCGGCCAGGCGCGCGTTTCGCGCGCGCGTCGCGTCCGCCTCCGGCGTTCCCGCGGCGACGGCCTTGCGGAAGGCGGCGTCGGCGTCACGGATCTCGTCCTTGTAGACGAACTCCTTGCCCGCCGGCCCCATCACCGCGACGCGCGCCTGCGGCATCGCGAAGACCATGTCCGCGCCGACGAAGTGCGAGTTGTAGCTCGCGTACGCGCCGCCGAACGCGTTCCGGATGATCAGCGTGATCGACGGCGTGCGGAGGTCGATGATCGAGTCGAGGAAGCGGCGGCCTTCGAGGATGATGCCGCCCGACTCCTGCTCGCGTCCCGGCAGGAAGCCCGTCGTGTCCTCGAGGAACACCATCGGGACGTTGTAGACGTTGCAGAAGCGGATGAAGCGCGAGCCCTTGCGCGCCGCGTGCACGTCGATCTGTCCCGAGGCGACCGCCGAGTTGTTCGCGACGAAGCCGACGACGTGTCCGCCGATTCGCCCGAACGCCGTGATCAGGTTCCGCGCGCGCTCCGGCTGGAGCTCGAAGTATTCGCCGTGGTCGCAGATCAGCTGCATGAACAGCGTGATGTCGAGCGGCGCGTTCATCCCCGCCGGCGTGTTGAACGTCTTCCGGAAGAGGTTGTCCTCCTCGACGGTGAACCGGTCGACGGGATCGGACGTGGGCCCGAACGGCGCCAACGACCGGTTGTTATCCGGCAGGTAGCCGAGCAGGCGGATCGCGGTGCGGAGCGAGCCGAGCTCATCGGGCGTCGTCAGGTCGCAGACGCCGTTCCGGCCGTGCACGCCCGGTCCGCCGAGGTCGTCTGCGGACACGTCCTCGCCGAGGACGCTCTTCACGACACCGGGGCCCGTCAGGCCGATGAAGGTGTCGTCGCACTGGATCATGAACGATCCCTGGCGAGGGAGGTACGCGCCGCCGCCCGCGTTGTACCCGAACATCAGGCTGATGCTCGGAACGAGGCCGCTGATCTTGCGGAGCGCCGTGAACGCTTCGCTGTAGCCGTCGAGGCCGCCGACGCCCGCGGGAACGAAGGCGCCCGCCGAGTCGTTCATGCCGATGAGCGGGATGCCGCGCTCGCCCGCCATGTAGATGAGCCGCGCGAGCTTCGCGCCGTTCGTCGCGTCCATCGAACCGGCGCGCAGCGTGAAGTCGTGGCCATAGACGGCGACGTCGCGCCCGCCGATGTCGAGGATACCGCAGACGATCGAGGCGCCGTCGAGCCCCGGCCCCCAGTTCTGCCAGAGGAGGTTCGGCTCCTTGTCGGTGAGGACCTTGATGCGCTCGAAGACCGTCATCCGGCCCTTGGCGTGCTGGACGCGGACGCGGTCGGGACCGCCGCCTTGCGACGGCTTCTCGAGGAGCTCGCGGCCGAGCGCGAGGGACTCGTCGTAGATGGAGCTCTGAGCGACCGCTTTCCCGTCCTTCGCCGGGTCGGGGCGGAACGGGTTTTCGAGGGAGTAGCTCTTGGCGGTCATCTCCATGCGGCCCAGCCTTTAGCAGAAGATCGGGCGAAGCCAGCCGATCGCCGGCGCCCTCCGGGCACCGTTGCAGGTGGACCTCCGAGGGCCGAAGAACGCTGCCGCTACGGGCAGTCGGCCGGTGCGGGTGAGCTTCGAAGCGCGCGCCGGGCTTTCGCCCTCGTGACGGAGCGATGGAAGCTCGCGCCGGATCGGGCCTCGGAGGCCGCCCTCGACGCGCCCACGGAGCGCACGCTAAGCCGCGCAGGGAGGAACCGCATGGGTCGTCTCGAGAAGCGTGTCTCCGTCGTCACGGGAGCGGGGAAGGGCATCGGCCGCGGCATCGCGCGGCGCTTCGCGCGCGAGGGCGCGCGCGTCCTCGTCGCCGAGATCGACGCGGAGAGCGGCGTCCGCACCGCCGCCGAGGTCGAGTCCCTCGGAGGCGAGGCGCGCTTCGTGCGGACCGACGTCGCCGTGAAGGAGCAGGTGCAGGGCGCGGTCCAGGCCGCGGTCGACGCCTGGGGCGCGGTGCACGTCCTCGTCAACAACGCTTGGGGCGGCGGCACGATCGCGCGGCTCGAGTGGAAGACCGACGCGCAGATGATGCACGGCGTGCAGACCGGGTTCCTCTCCGTCTTCTGGGCGATGCAGGCGGCGTTCCCGCACATGAAGGCGCAGGGCGGCGGCAGCATCGTCAACCTCTGCTCGCTGAACGGCGTCAACGCGCACATGTACTCGGCCGAGTACAACACCGCGAAGGAAGCGGTCCGCGCGCTGACGCGCACCGCGGCGCGCGAGTGGGGACGCCACCAGATCCGCTGCAACGCGATCTGCCCGGCCGCCGCGACCGAGGCGTACGAGGCGTTCCGCAAGGCGAATCCCGACACGGCGGCCGCCATGTTGCGCCAGAACCCGATGGGGCGGATGGGCGATCCCGAGACCGACGTCGCGGGTGTCGCGCTGTTCCTCGCGACCGACGACTCTGCTTACCTGACGGGGAACACGCTCTTCGTCGACGGGGGAAGCCACATCAACGGAGTCACCTGGGCTCCCGAGCTTCCGGAAGAGCTGCCGAAGTAGGCCTCGTGGCTCCGAAGGATGCGAACAGATCCCGCCGGCGGGCGGTCCGCCGCGGCTTCGCCGGCGGTGTGGCCGTCGTCGCGGCCTTCGGTGCGGGGCTCGCGTGGCTCGCCGTACCGCCGCTCGGCGGCGCCGCCGAGAGCGAGCCCGCACCGCGCCCGAAGCCCCTCGAGAGGATCGTCCGCCGGCTCGGCCCCGAGGCGTTCGGCGTGCAGCCTCCGGCCGGCCGCTTCTCGGTCGTGCAGGTGAACGACCAGGCGCGCGAGGTCGTCGCGAGCCCGGCGCGCATCTCGATCGCGCACGAGCGCGGCGTCCTCTTTCGCGACGGCGTCGCGCGCGTCCCCGTGAAGCTTCCGCCGGAGGTCGCGTCGTTCCCCGACTCGAGCTTCGAGCTGAGCCTGATCCACGTGCCGTTCGAGATCGAGCTCGACGAGAAGACGCTCGACGGCTTCGAGACGAAGGGCCGCTTCAAGCGGCGCGAATCGGCCTGGCGCCTCGAGCGCGATCCGAAGGATCCGTCGGCGGCGACGCTCGTCCTCTTGCCGGGCTCGGAGAAGGGGAAGGGTCAGCTCATCCTGCGCTTGGACGCGCTCGGTCCCGTTCCCAGCTCGCTCACGAGTGAGCCGTTCGAGCTGCCGCGAAACGGCGTACTCGAGCTCGGCTGGGCGGCGACGCCGCAAGCCGCCGGCGGCGCGGCACCGCTCGCGTTTCGTGCGATGCTCGACTGCGGCGAAGGCGGGGGCGAAGGCGAAGGCGAAGGCGAAGGCGAGCGCGAGGGCGAAGGCGAAGGCGAAGGCGAAGGCGAAGGCGAGCGCGAGGGCGAAGGCGAAGGCGAGGGCGAGGGCGAAGGCGAAGGCGAAGGCGAAGGCGAAGGCGAA
>Ga0194128_10001851_pt1 | contig 35896 bp, 36 predicted proteins | sample TA2KigCa65mmetaG_FD_148650 | JGI IMG/M metagenome (GOLD analysis project Ga0194128, IMG submission 148650) | Freshwater microbial communities from Lake Tanganyika, Tanzania - TA2015037 Kigoma Deep Cast 65m | ecosystem: Environmental > Aquatic > Freshwater > Lake | place: Tanzania: Lake...
GCTGCCGTTAGCGACTTCAGAATTGAAGACGTCAGCACCCAAGGTGGTGCGCTTGCTCAAGGCATAGTTCACACCAACGGCAAACTTGGTGTCATTTGCTGAGGTAGCCGTGTAGTTCCCACCAGTCCTAGACTTGTTATAGCCAGCAAGCCAGGTGTAGGCGCCCATGGGGACACTGCCGCTCAAAGAGGAGACACCAACGGTCTTTTGACCATCGGCGTTCTTGGTCACCGCGTTGATCACATTCAGCTTGGCAAATTTAAGATCGTAGCTAGCCCCTAGGGACGTGCCTTTAGCTTTTGCATCACCGGGGTTGCTGCCAGAATCACCCCAAGTGTTGGCGGTGTTATTTAATTGCAGCCACTGCGCGGTAATCGGACCTCTCGCGTAGTCAATGCTCACGAGTCTACGCTCGTTCGTACGGGTGGACCTAGAGGTCTGCAAAGAAAGGCTGACACCGTTGAAGTTGGGGGTGGTGTAGTGAACAGCGTTGGCCGTGGTGCCTCCAGCAATCAGGGCAGAAACACTGCCTGAATGGCCTGCAACCATACCAGCGCCGCCCGTGCAACCCCAGGGATCGAAGCCGCAGTTGTGCATTTCACCAATCTTCCCTAGGCGGACGGTACCGAACCCACCTTGGAGGTAGGCGTTGGCCACGTGTAACAAAGCGTAACCAGTGCCAGCAGAGTTACGGTCGCCAGTGGCAGCGTTAAAACGCATCTGGCTCTGGAAACCACCCTTCATGCCCCCGCCCAGGTCTTCAGTGGTGTTGATGTTGATCGCGTTGGCGCCGCCACCCTGGGAGGCGACATTGGCATCGCCAGAAGCACCTTCAGCGCCGGTGGCCATAATACCGACATTGATGGAACCAGAGATGGTGGCGGTGGACTGAGCGAAAGAAGCCGGGGCGGCCAGGGCAGCCAGAGCACCGGAGACCGCAACTGCCAAAAGTTTCTGTTTCATTCCATGAACCTCCTGTTGATAAACGCAATCGGGTGGCAGGCAGCCGAGTTCCTGTTTCCCCCCGGCCCAACCGCCTCAACCCCTCGTGAACTCAGTGAGAAGTTGGTGCCATTCTCCGCCCCCAGCCCCTACCGGCGCAACGCTTGGGCGCAGTTTTCCGAGGATTCACCCCCCCTCTGTTGCGTCGGAACAACATAATTAAAATGTAGTTAAATCAATGCGTTGCGTTTTCATGCTCGGATTCCGCACAAACTCCTCTGCGGATCCACCCACCCAGCCCCGCCTTGCAGCCGGCCGCATCGAAAAAGGGGGCGCGGCTGCGCCTCAATCGCCCCCTTGCCCTCTGGGTCGGGCTGGCTTGGCCCTCAGGCGAACAGCCGGGCCAGCTCGCTGCCCGGATCACCCGCCCGCATGAAGGCCTCTCCCACCAGGAACGCGTTCACCCCGCCGCTGCGCATCCGCGCCACATCCTCGCGCGTGAGGATGCCGCTCTCGGTGACCAGGACCCGGTCGGCGGGCACCGAGGCGCGCAGCTCCAGGGTCCTCTCCAGCCGGGTCTGGAAGGTGCGCAGGTCGCGGTTGTTGATGCCCACCAGGGGCGTGCTCAGCTGGAGCGCCGCCCCCAGCTCGGCTGCCTCGTGCACCTCCACCAGCACCGACATCCCCAACCCCGAGGCAATCGATTCCAGCTCGCACATCTTCGCCGTCGCCAGCGCCGCCGCGATCAGCAGGATGCAGTCGGCACCCATCGCCCGCGACTCGAACACCTGGTAGGGCTCCACCACGAAGTCCTTGCGCAGCACCGGCAGGCCGCAGGCCGCGCGCGCCGCCCGCAGGTGCGCCGCGTCGCCGCGGAAAAATTCCCGGTCGGTGAGCACCGACAGGCAGGCGGCGCCGCCCCTCTCGTAGCTGCGCGCGATCGCCGCCGGGTCGTAATCGGCGCGGATCTCGCCCTTCGAGGGGCTCGCACGCTTGCTCTCGGCGATCACTGCCGGACGCCCGGCCGCGAGCCGGGCGCGGATGGCGCCGGCAAAATCGCGCGGAGGCGGGGCCGCCGCGGCACGGCGCTCCATCTCCGCCTGCGCCACCGCGCAGCTGGCGGCGGCGACCTCGCTGGCCTTGACCGCCAGGATCCGCTGCAGGATGTCGGACATCAGGACCGCCTGATGTAAGCGAATACTTCTACTTCAGGCCCTGGCTAAATGAGACGAACGCCTCCAGCTTGGCCTTCGCCGCGCCGCTGGCGATCGCCTTGCGCGCGCGCTCGACCCCGTCCTCGTAGGACCTGGCCACGCCGGCGACGTATATCGCGGCGCCGGCGTTGAGCAGCACGATGTTGAGCGCGGGACCGGACTGGTTCTCCAGCACCGCGAGGATCATCTGCTTTGACTCCTCCACGGTGTTCACCTGGATGGCGCGGCGGTCATAGAACTCCAGCCCGAGCGCGGACGGATCGAGCTCATATTCGTCGACCTCGCCCTCCTTCAGCTCGCCCACCAGCGTCGGTCCGGACACCGAGATCTCGTCCAGCCCCTCGCGGCCGTGGACCACCATGACGTGGCGGGAGCCCAGGCGCTGCAGCACCCGCACCTGGATGCCGACCAGGTCCGGGTGGAACACGCCCATGACCTGGTTCTTCGCCCCGGCCGGGTTGGTGAGCGGGCCCAGGATGTTGAACAGGGTGCGCACGCCCAATTCCTGCCTCACCGGCGCGGCGTACTTCATCGCGCTGTGGTGGGCCGGGGCGAACATGAAGCCGATGCCGGTCCTGTCGATGGCCTGGGCCACCTGCGCCGGGGTCATCGCGCTGGCGCCGCCAAGGGCCTGCAGCACCTCGGCGCTGCCAACCGAGGAGGACACCGCGCGCCCCATGTGCTTGGCCACGCGCGCGCCGGCGGCCGCGGCGACGAAGGCGCAGGCCGTGGAGACGTTGAAGGTGTGCGCGCCGTCACCGCCGGTGCCGCAGGTGTCCACCAGGCGGTGGTGGTCCTTCACCTCGACCATGGTGGCGAACTCGCGCATCACCTGCGCCGCGGCGGCGATCTCGCCGATGGTCTCCTTCTTCACCCGCAGGCCGACGATGAAGCCGCCGATCTGCGCCGGGGTGAGTTCGCCGCGCATGATCTGGCGCATCACGTGCAGCATCTCGTCGTGGAAGATCTCGCGGTGCTCCACGGTGCGCTGGATCGCCTCTGCGATGCCGATTTTCATGTCCGTCCCCTTATTTGCCTTCGATGAAATTCCTCAGCATGGCCTGCCCGTGCTCGGTCCGCATCGCCTCGGGGTGGAACTGCACCCCTTGGACCGCCAGGCCGCGCGCGGCAAGTTGCCCGGAATCAGGGTCCATCGTGAGGAAACTCCCGCTGCTGCTGCCGATGTTGGAACGCAACTGCGTGCGGCCCGGGATTCACCCGCCCGCCGGGCCGCGCGGGGAGGCAAGGAGTTCTAGCGGCGCCAGGGGCGCCAGCTGCGCCAGCCGAGACAGGGGGTGTTGGTGCGCAAGTTATTCACGACGGCGGCGAATATATCACGCCGCCAGGCGCGCGCGCAGGTCGCCGATGGTGGCCGCGTAGTCCTTCGAGCCGAAGATCGCCGATCCCGCCACGAAGGTGTCGGCGCCGGCGGCGGCGACGCGGGCGATGTTCTCGGCCTTGATGCCGCCGTCCACCTCGAGCCAGATGTCGCGGCCGGTGGCCTGGATGCGCCTGCGCACCTCGCCGATCCTGGGCAGCACCGACTCGATGAAGGCCTGGCCGCCGAAGCCCGGGTTGACCGACATCAGCAGCACCAGGTCCAGCTTCTGCAGCGTATGCTCCAGGACCGACAGCGGCGTGGCCGGATTGAGCGCCAGCCCCGCCTTGCAGCCGTGGTCCCGGATGAGCGCGATGGTGCGCTCCACCTGCTCGCTCGCCTCCGGGTGGAAGCTGATCAGGTTGGCGCCGGCCCTGGCGAAATCCGGCACGATGCGGTCCACCGGCCGCACCATCAGGTGCACGTCGATGGGCAGCGTGGTGTGCGGCCGGATCCCGGCGCAGACCAGCGGCCCCACCGTCAGGTTGGGCACGTAGTGGTTGTCCATGACGTCGAAGTGCACCAGGTCGGCGCCGGCCGCCGCCACCGCGCGCACTTCCTCGCCCAGGCGCGCGAAATCCGCCGACAGGAGCGAGGGCGCGATGCGGAACGCGGGATCAGTCCTGGCCATGGCGATGCGATTCTAGCGCGCCGCACTACAATGCGCCCATGGTCCAGGACAAGCGCTACCAGGTCGCCGTGAGCGCGGCGGTGAAATACCTGCCCGAGCAATCCGACGAGGACGGCGGGCGCTACGTGTTCGCCTACACCATCACCATCCGCAACGCCGGCAGCGTGGCCGCCCAGCTGATCAGCCGCCACTGGATCATCACCGACGCGGCCGGCGCGGTGCAGGAGGTGAGGGGCGCGGGCGTGGTGGGCGCGCAGCCGCTGCTGCGGCCGGGCGAATCGCACCAGTACACCAGCGGCACCGCGATCGCGACGCCGGTCGGGACCATGCGCGGCAGCTACCAGATGGTGGCCGAGGACGGCACGCGCTTCGAGGCGCCGATTGCCGAGTTCACGCTGTCGGTGCCGAGGGTGCTGCACTGAGGCGGCAGATCAGCAGCGCGAGGGCCTCCGCCATCTCCAGGCACGCCACCCACATTGCGCGCCGCCTCCTGGCCGCAATGGCGGCGACTGTAGTCCTCGTCGCCGGCTGCGCCCAGGCGCCCTCGCCCGAGCGCGCCGCGGCCTGCCCGGCGCCGCCTGCCTGCCCTGTGCTTGCCGACTGTCCGGCCTGCCCGCCCCTGAAACCGCCCGCCGCGGCGCGTTACGAGCCGCGCGAGTTCAGCGCGCTGCCGGGCTGGGCCGCTGGCGCCCAGGCGGCCGCGCTGCGCGCATTCCTCACCGGCTGCGAGCCCCTGCCCCAGTCCAGCCCGCTCAAGCGGGCCTGCGAGGAGGCAAAGCGCGCGCCACAGGGCGAGGACGCCGCGGCGCGCAGATGGTTCGAAGGCGCATTCTCGGCCTACGCCGTGATCGGGCCGGAGGGCGGCGCCGAAGGCCTGATCACGGGCTACTACGAGCCGGTGCTGTCGGGCAGCAGGAGGCGCGGCGAGCGCTTCCGCCACCCGGTGTACGGCACCCCGGAGGACCTGGTGAGCGTGGATCTCGCGGCGGTTGCGCCCGAAACGCGGCACCTGCGCTTGCGCGGGCGGCTCGAAGGGCGCCGGCTGGTTCCCTATTGGAGCCGCGGCGAGATCGAGGCCGGGGCCATGCGCGCGCCCGTGCTGGCCTGGGTGGAGGATCCGGTCGAGCTGTTCTTCCTGCAGATCCAGGGCTCGGGCCTGATCGAGCTCGAGCACGACGGCCGGCGCGGCGAGCCGATCCGCCTGGGCTACGCCGACCAGAACGGGCACCCCTACCGGTCGCTCGGGCGCCACCTGATCGAGCAGGGCAAACTGACGCTGGAGAACGCCTCCATGCAGGGCATCAAGGCCTGGGCTGCGGCCAATCCCGCCGAGCTTCAGGAGGCGCTCAGCTTCAACGCGAGCTATGTGTTCTTGCGCGAGCTGCCGGCGCACGGCGGACCGATCGGCGCGCTGGGCGCGCCGCTCTCGGCCGGTGCCAGTCTGGCGGTGGATCCGCGGCACATTCCCCTGGGCGCGCCGGTGTTCCTTGCCACCACGTTCCCGCTGTCGGAGCGGCCGCTGCAGCGCCTGATGGTGGCGCAGGACACCGGCGGGGCCATCCGCGGCGCGGTGCGCGGCGATTTCTACTGGGGCGGCGGCGCCGAAGCCGGCCAGCAGGCCGGCCGCATGCGGCAGCGGGGCCGCTTCTGGCTGCTCTGGCCGCGCGGCGAACCGCTGCCGCGCCTGCAGTAGCCCGCGGCCGGCGCAAGCTTGCCTACTTCGCCTTGGCGCCGGCGGGGGCTTGCTTCATCGCCTCGTCGAGCACGCTGCGCAACTGCTCGGCAGGCAGCCCGCCGCGCAGACGCTCGCCGGTGGCGAGGATGATGGTGGGGGTGGAATTGACGCCCAAGGACCTGCCCAGTTCCAGCATCTTCTCCATGGGCACGTCGCATTTGGCCTTGGTCGTGATCGGCTTGCCATGCAGCGCGAGCTCGATCCACGCCCTGGCGCGGTCGGGCGCGCACCAGACCGCCTTCGAATGCTCGGCCAGCTCCGGCCGGATCACCGGGTACATGTAGTAATAGATCGTGATGTCGTCGATCTGCGCCAGGGATTTCTCCAACTGCCTGCAGGCCGGGCAGTAGGGGTCGGAGAAAATGGCCAGCACGCGCCTGCCGTTGCCGCGCTGGAGCCTGACCGCGAGCGCCAGCGGCAGCGAGGCGAAACTGATCGCGCTGAGCTTGCGCAGGCGCTCCTCGGTCAGGTTGCGTCCCGACCTGGTGTCGAACAACATGCCCTCGAGAACGAAGTTGCCCTGCGGGTCCGAGTACAGCAGCTGCGGGCCCTCCGGCCCCGAAACGTGCACCTCGAACAGGCCCGGGACCGCCGCTGGCCGCACCGCCTCGATCTTCGTGCCGCCCAGCGCCGGTGCCAGCGCCTTGCGGATGGCGGCTTCGTCGGCCGAGGCGGCCGGCGCCAGCAGGCAGAGGATGAGGGGCAGCAGGGTTCGCATCGCGTTGGACTTTCGTTCTAGGCCATCGCCTGCCGGACGAGCAGGTTCTTCAGGACCGGCAGGCGGTCGGCCAGGTTCAACCCGGCATTGCGCAGGCTGGCAAGCGCCCCGCCCCCGCCGCTGCCGAACAGGCCGTGCAGGCCGTGCACCACCGCATCCATCGCGGTCACCGCTCCGGCGCGGCTGCGCTCGTAGCGCCGCAGCAGGCGCGCTTCTCCCGCGTCGCGGAAGGGCTCGCGCCCGAGCAGCACGCCGGCGAGCGCACGCGCGTCCTGCAGGCCGAGGTTGGCGCCCTGGCCGGCGAGCGGATGGATCACGTGCGCGGCATCGCCCAGCAGCGCGGTGCGCGGCGCGATCATGCGCTGCGCGCGCAGCCGGCGCAGCGGGAAGGCGCGCGGTGAGCTCACCAGTGCGAGCGCGCCCAGCGCATGGTGCGAGGCCGCGGCGACCGCGGCGCACAGTTCCTCGGGCGCCAGCGCCATCAGGCGCGCCGCTTGCGCCTGCGCCACCGACCACACCATGGACACGCGCTCACCGGGCAGCGGCAGCAGCGCCAGCACCGGCCCGCCCTGGAACCATTGCCAGGCGAGGTTGCGGTGCGGCCGCTCGCAGCTGAAGTTCGCCACCACCGCGCTCTGGCCATAGCCCTGCTCGCGCACCGCGATGCCGGCCTGGGCGCGCACGACGGAGCGCGCGCCATCGGCGCCGATCACCAGGTTCGCCCGCAGCGTCGCGCCGTCGCCGAGCGACAGCGTCGCCCGTTGCGCGTCCACCTCGATGCGCTCGCATTCGGCGGCGGAGAACACCCCGAGGCCCGAGCGCAGCGCACACTGCAACTCGGCGTCCTCGACGATCCACGCCAGCTCTGCCGCCCCGCTCTGCCAGGCATCGAAGTCGATGCGCGACTGGCCGTCGTCGCCGAACACCCGCATGCCATGGACCGGGGCCAGTCGATGCCGCGCAATGGCCTGCCAGGCGCCGATGCGCTCGAGGAATGCGGCATTACCCGGGCTGATGGCGTAGACGCGGGCCTCCAGGGCGCCGGGGGCGCTCCGGGGTGGTGCCGCCTGCGCGATCAGGGCGACGCGCAGGCCCTGCAGCGCGCGTGCGAGCGCGGCGCCGACAACGCCTGCGCCCACGATCGCGACCTCGAAATCCGGCCCCGCTGCGCCCATCGCCTGCCCTCTGAAGACTTTGACTTCACGCCGCTATTGAGCGAGAATGCGCCCCCTGTCCAACACGGCGAATTAGCTCAGCTGGTTAGAGCAGCGGAATCATAATCCGTTTGTCCGGGGTTCGAGTCCCTGATTCGCCACCGCCCCTTTTTCCCTGCCCCTGTACACTCAGCCGATGATTGGTCGCTTCGCACCCCCGGCGGCGCTGGCGGCAACGGCCGGGGCGCAGATCCGCGAGGCGAACAACCGCACCGCGCTGCCGACGCTGCCGCCGCCGGACACCCGGGTGAAATCCCTGCCCCAGGCCACCGGCAACCTGCAGCGCATCTGGATCCTGTCCCGGCAGGAAATCGCCCGGCCCGACCCCGGGAAGTAGGCCTCGGCGCCACGCCATGGCCGGCAAATTCTTCATCCGCACCTTCGGCTGCCAGATGAACGAGTACGACTCGGCGAAGATCGCCGGGCTGCTCGCCGAGCGCAGCGGCATGACCGGCGCCGACACGCCGCAAGACGCCGACCTCGTCGTCCTCAACACCTGCTCGGTGCGCGAGAAGGCGCAGCACAAGGTGTTCTCGGACCTGGGCCTGCTCAAGCGCCTGAAGCAGCAGCGCCCGGAGCTGATGATCGCCGTCGGCGGCTGCCTCGCCAGCCAGGAGGGCGGCGCCATCGTGACGCGCGCGCCGCACGTGGATGTGGTGTTCGGCCCCCAGACCCTGCACCGCCTGCCCGAGCTGCTCGAGCGGCGCCGCGCCGGCGGCCGGCCGCAGGTGGACGTGAGCTTCCCGGAGATCGAGAAGTTCGACCGGCTGCCCGAGCCCAAGGCCTCGGGCGCCAGCGCGTTGGTCTCCATCATGGAGGGCTGCAGCAAGTACTGCAGCTTCTGCGTCGTACCCTATACCCGCGGCCGGGAGGTGTCGCGGCCGTTCGACGAGGTCATCGCCGAGATCGCCGCGCTCGCGGGCCAGGGCGTGAAGGAGGTGACGCTGCTGGGCCAGAACGTGAACGCCTGGCGCGGCGAGATCGACCGCGAGCCCGCCGACTACGCCGAGCTGCTGCGCTATGTCGCCGAGGTGGAGGGCATCGAGCGCATCCGCTACACCACCTCGCACCCGCGCGAATTCACCCAGCGCCTGATCGACGCCCACGCCGATCTGCCGGCGCTCTGCTCCCAGGTGCACCTGCCGGTGCAGTCGGGCTCGGACCGGGTGCTGGCGGCGATGAAGCGCGGCTACAGCGCGCTGGAGTACCGCTCCATCATCCGCCGCCTGCGCCGCGCGCGCCCGGAGCTCAGCCTGCACTCGGACTTCATTGTCGGCTTTCCCGGCGAGAACGCCGCCGATTTCGAGGCCACGCTGGCCTTGGCGGCCGAGCTGGGCTTCGACGGCTCCTATGCCTTCATCTACAGCCCGCGCCCGGGAACCCCCGCGGCGGAACTTCCCGACAACACCACGGCGGCCGAGAAGCTCGAGCGCTTGCAGCGCCTCAACAGGCTGCTGGAGGCGCAGGCACTCGCCGCGAGCCAGGCCATGGTGGGCACCGTGCAGCGCGTGCTGGTGGAGGGCCCCTCGGCGCGGCGCCGCGACGAGCTCGCCGGTCGCACTGCCAACAACCGCGTGGTGAATTTCCGCGGCCATGCCGCGCTGGCCAACCGCTTCGTCGAGTTGCGCATCACCGGGGTGCGCTCGCACACCCTGCGCGGCGAGATCGAACGTGCAGACTAGGGCCGCGCCGCGGCCCCTTGAGGTGCGGCTGGAGCCGGAGGACAACCCGCGCCTGGCGCGGCTATGCGGCGCGATGGACGCCAACCTGCGCCAGATCGAATCGGCGCTCGATGTCGCCATTGCGCGGCGCGGTGCGCGCTTCACGGTGCGCGGCGAACCGGCGCAGGCCGAGCGCGCGGCGCGGGCGCTGGAGCACTTCTACCGGTGCGCGCGCTCGGAGCTGTCGCTGGAGGACCTGCAGCTGGGCCTGGCCGAAATCAGCATGATGGGCAGGGCTGCCGGCCTGCCCCCGCGCGAGGGCGAGGACGGCGGCCCGAAACTGATGACGCGCCGGCCCGAACTCCACGGCCGCACGCCACGCCAGGCGCGCTACATCGAGAACATCCTCGCCCACGACATCACCCTGGGCATCGGCCCGGCGGGCACCGGCAAGACCTACCTCGCGGTGGCCTGCGCCGTGGACGCGCTCAAGCGCGACAAGGTCAAGCGCATCGTGCTGGTGCGCCCGGCCGTGGAGGCCGGCGAGCGGCTGGGCTTCCTGCCCGGTGACCTGGCGCAGAAGGTGGACCCCTACCTGCGGCCGCTGTACGACGCGCTCTACGACCTCGCCGGCTTCGAGGAGACCGCGAAGCTGCTCGAGCGCGGCACCATCGAGCTCGCTCCCCTGGCCTACATGCGCGGGCGGACGCTCAACCAGGCCTTCGTCATCCTCGACGAGGCGCAGAACACCACCCCGGAGCAGATGAAGATGTTCCTGACCCGGATCGGGTTCGGCGCCAAGGCGGTGGTGACCGGCGATGTGACGCAGATCGACCTCGCGCGCGGCGCCAGGTGCGGCCTGGTCGAGGCGCGCCGCATCCTCGCCGGGGTGCGCGGCATCGCCTTCAGCGCCTTCACCGCCGCCGACGTCGTGCGCCATCCGCTGGTGGCGCGCATCATCGACGCTTATGACCGCGACGCCGCGGCAGAAGAAAAAAACGCCGGCCCCTAGCCGGCTGGCGGTGCAGCGCGCGGTGCGCGCCGCACCGGCGGCGCGCACGCTGCTGCGCTGGGCGCGCGCCGCCGCCGGCGCCGGGCTGCGGGCGACCTTGCGCGTGGTCGGGGCCGCCGAGGGCCGGCGCCTGAACCGCGCCTTCCGAGGCCGCAACTACGCCACCAACGTGCTCAGCTTCGGCTACGGCGGCGGCCGCGGCGATCTGGTGCTGTGCCATCCGGTGATCGCGCGCGAAGCGCGCGATCAAGGCAAGCCGCTGCCCGCGCACTACGCCCACATGGTGGTGCATGGCCTGCTGCACCTGCGCGGGCTGGACCATGCGCGCCGCGCCGAGGCCGCGCGCATGCAGCGGCGCGAGATCCGCCTGCTGCGTTCGCTCGGGTTCCCGAATCCGTACCCGTTGAAAGCGGCGCTAAAATAGCGGCGTCGGCACCCCACCGCCCCCACCCCGGCCCGGCCTCGCGCCCCCCTTGCATGCCTGATTCACAACCACCCGGCTTTCTGGAGCGCCTGTGCGCGCTGCTGTTGCGCGAGCCGGCGGACCGCGAAAGCCTGGTGCGGCTGCTGCGCTCGGCCTACCAGCGCAACATCCTGGATGCCGAGGCGTTCTCCATCATCGAGGGCGCGCTCACCGTGTCCGAGATCCAGGTGCGCGACATCATGATTCCGCGCGCGCAGATGGACCTGATCGACATCCACCAGGAGGTCGAGGCCTTCATCCCGCAGGTGATGGCTAACGCGCACTCGCGCTTCCCGGTGATCGACCAGAGCCGGGACGACGTCATCGGCATCCTGCTCGCCAAGGACCTGCTACGCCACTACGCCGGCGAGGAGGAGTTCAACGTGCGCGAGATGCTGCGCCCGGCGGTGTTCGTGCCCGAGTCCAAGCGCCTCAACGTGCTGCTGCGCGAGTTCCGCGCCAGCCGCAACCACATGGCGATCGTGGTCGATGAGTACGGCGGCGTCGCCGGCCTGGTGACCATCGAGGACGTGCTGGAGCAGATCGTCGGCGACATCGAGGACGAATACGATTTCGACGAGGCGAGCGACAACATCCTGCCCGAGCCCGGCGGGCGCTTCCGCGTCAAGGCGCTGACCCAGATCGCGGACTTCAACGCCGCCTTCGGCACCGGGTTCCCGGACCAGGAGCACGACACCGTCGGCGGCCTGGTGATCGCTCACCTGGGCCGCCTGCCCAAGCGCGGCGAGACCCTCGCCATCGCCGGCCTGAAGATCCAGGTGCTGCGCGCCGACAGCCGGCGCCTCTACACGCTGATCGTCGAGAAGCCCAGGCCGTGACCCTGCCGGCCTGGCCCGTCGCGTTCCTGGCCGGCGCGGCGGCGGTGCTGGGATTTTCCCCTTTCGACCAGTTCCTCGCCGCGCTCGCCGCGTTCGCGGTCCTGACCCAGCTGCTGATCGCGGCGAGGACGCCGCGCGCCGCGTTCGGCGTCGGCTACCTCTTCGGGCTGGGCCTGTTCGCCGTCGGGGTGTCGTGGATCTACGTCAGCCTGCATCGCTTCGGCGCCATGCCGGCGCCGCTGGCGGCGATCGCCACCTTCGCCTTCTGCGCCTTGCTCGCGCTGTTTCCGGCCACCGCCGCCTGGCTGCAGGCGCGGCTCACGGCGCGGGCAGCGCCCGCGCTGCGCGCCGCGCTCGCCGTACCCGCCGCCTGGGTCCTGCTGGAGTGGCTGCGCGGGTGGATCCTGACCGGCTTCCCGTGGCTGTCGGCGGGCTATGCCGCCATTGACGATGCCCTTGGCGGGTTCGCGCCGCTCGGCGGGGTCTACGCCGTCTCCCTTGCCCTGGCCGGCGCCGCCGGGCTGCTGTGGTGCCTCGTCACCGGCCATGCGCGCTGGCCGGCGGCGGCGGCGCTGGCGTTGCTGCTCGCGGCGGGGGCCGGTCTGCGCAGCGCCCAGTGGACCACGCCGGCGGGCGAGCCCCTGACCGTGTCGCTCCTGCAGGGCAACGTGCCCCAGGAAATGAAGTTCGACCCGGCGCGCTACGCGCGCACCCTGGAGGCCTACGCCACGCTGGCTGAAGCCAGCCAGGCCCGCCTCATCGTGCTGCCCGAGACCGCCATACCTCGGTTCCTGGACCGGGTGGACCCGGCGTACCTGGAGCGGCTGCGCGCCGCCGCGCGCCGCAATGAGGGCGATCTCCTGCTCGGGGTCCCGCTGCGAGAGGGCGAGTCCTACTACAACGGCGTCGTCAGCCTCGGGGTCTCGCCGCCGCAGAGCTACCACAAGCAGCACCTGGTGCCGTTCGGTGAGTTCGTGCCGCCGGGCTGGGGCTGGGTGGTGCGCGTGCTGTCGATCCCGCTGTCGGACTTCTCGCGCGGCGCCCAGAGCCAGCGCCCCCTCGCCGTCGCCGGCCAGCGCGTGGCGCTCAACATCTGCTACGAGGACGCCTACGGCCGCCAGATCGCGCGCCAGCTGCCCGAGGCCAGCCTGCTGGTGAACGTCTCCAACGTCGCCTGGTTCGGCGATTCGCTGGCCCCGGCGCAGCACCTGCAGATCGCGCGCATGCGCGCGCTGGAGACCGGGCGCTGGCACCTGACCGCCGCCAATACCGGCATCACCGCCGCCATCGCGCCCGACGGCTCGGTGCGGGCGCGCATGCCGCAGTACCTTCAGGGCCGGGTGGAGGCGCAAGTGCGCGGGCACGCCGGCGCCACGCCCTACGTCAGGCTGGGCGACTGGCCGGCGCTGCTCGCGGCGCTGGCGGCGCTCGCTTTGGTCGCGCTGCGCAGCCGCAGCCAGTAAAATCCACCGCCCGATGCTCACTTTCCAGCAGCTGATCCTCCGCCTGGGCGAGTTCTGGGACCGCCGCGGCTGCGCGCTGCTGCAGCCCTACGACATGGAGCTCGGCGCCGGTACCTTCCACACCGCCACCTTCCTGCGCGCCATCGGGCCGGAGCCGTGGAACGCGGCCTATGTGCAGCCCTCGCGCCGGCCCAAGGACGGGCGCTACGGGGAGAACCCGAACCGCCTGCAGCACTATTACCAGTACCAGGTGGTGCTCAAGCCCTCGCCACCGGACATCCAGGAGGTGTACCTGGACTCGCTCAGGCACCTGGGCGTCAACCCCATGGAGCACGACATCCGCTTCGTCGAGGACGACTGGGAGTCGCCCACCCTGGGCGCCTGGGGCCTGGGCTGGGAGGTGTGGCTGGATGGCATGGAGGTGACCCAGTTCACCTACTTCCAGGAGGTGGGGTCGCTCCCCTGCAAGCCGGTGCTGGGCGAGATCAGCTACGGCCTGGAGCGGCTGGCGATGTACCTGCAGGGCAAGGAATCCATCTTTGACCTGGTCTGGACACCCGGGGTCAGCTACGGCGACGTCTACCACCAGAACGAAGTCGAGCAGTCGCGCTACAACTTCGAACTGTCGAACGCGCAGATGCTGTTCCGCCACTTCGGCGAGTACGAGGGCGAGGCCAGGCGCCTGATCGAGGCGCGCTGCGTGCTGCCCGCCTATGAAATGGTGTTGCAGGCCTCGCACACCTTCAACCTGCTCGATGCGCGCGGCGCGATCTCGGTCACCGAGCGCGCCGCCTACATCGGGCGGGTGCGCGCGCTGGCGCGCGCGGTGGCGCAGGCCTACTACGAGTCGCGCCAGCGGCTGGGGTTTCCGATGCTGAAGGCGGCGTAGATGGAAGCGACGCTGCTGGTCGAGCTGATGACGGAGGAACTTCCTCCAGGATCGCTTCGAATCCTCTCCGAGGCCCTCGCCGACCATGTCAGCTGCGAGATTATTAAGCATGGATTGAAGACTCCTGATCCCAGGGCGCCCAGGGGGAGTGTTTTTGCGACGCCGCGACGCCTGGGTGTAGCCATACCTTGGGTTAGCGATCAGGGCTCTGCATCCACCAGCTCCATCGAGGGACCGGTTTCGAGCAATCAAAAGGCCGTGGAGGGATTCGCCAAGAAGCACAAAGTTTCTCCGGATTGCCTCCAGCGCAAGCAGACCGGCAAGGGCGAGATTGTCGTCGCCCATCTCACGACTCCGGGAGTTCGGCTTGAGTCTGTATTGGCAGACATAGTTGAGCAGGCGCTCAACAGGCTTCCGGCATCGAAGCTGATGCGCTGGGGATCGGGCGAGATCCAGTTCGTGCGTCCGGTTCATGGCCTGGTGATGCTGCACGGAACAAAGGTGATTCCCGGCAGGGTCCTCGGCCTCGAATCCTCCAACCGCACCCGCGGCCACCGCTTCATGGGCAAGCCCGAGATCACCCTCGCCAGCGCCGAGGGCTACGAGAAGCAGTTGCTGGGCGAAGGCATGGTGGTGGCCGACTTCAACAAGCGCAAGCAAACCATCGAGGCCGCGTTGCAGGCCGAGGCCGGGCGCCAGGGCGGCAGCCTGGGCGAGCACGCGGCGCTGCTGGAGGAGGTGGCGGCGCTGGTGGAGCACCCCAGCGTGTACGTGGGCGAGTTCGACCGGGCCTTCCTGGAGGTGCCGCAGGAATGCCTGATCCTTTCCATGCGGCAGAACCAGAAATACTTCCCGCTGTTCGACGCTGCGGGCAAACTGCAGCCCAGGTTCCTCATCGTCTCCAACATGCGGGCCGCCGACCCGCGCCACATCGTCGGCGGCAACCAGCGCGTGGTGCGCCCGCGCCTCGAGGACGCGCGCTTCTTCTTCAACCAGGACCGCAAGCAGCGGCTGGAGGAACGCGTCCGGATGCTGGACAAGGTGGTGTACCACAACAGGCTCGGCAGCCAGCACAAGCGCATGGAGCGCGTGCGCCTGCTTGCGGGCAGGATCGCCGGCGTGCTGGGCGCCGACCCGCTGCTCGCCGAGCGCGCCGCCGAACTCGCCAAGGCCGACCTGCTCACCGGCATGGTGGGCGAGTTCCCGCAGTTGCAGGGCATCATGGGGCGGCATTACGCGCTGCACGACGGGGAACCGGCCGAAGTCGCCGAGGCCATCGAGGCGCATTACCGGCCGCGCTTCGCCGGTGACCGGCTGCCCGAAGGCAGGGTCGCGTGCGCGGTGGCGCTCGCCGACAAGCTGGAGGCCATCGCCGGCTTGTTCAGCATCGGCCAGCAGCCCACCGGCGACAGGGATCCGTTCGCGCTCCGGCGCGCGGCGCTGGGCGTGGTGCGGATCCTGGTTGAGCACCGGCTGCAGCTGTCGCTGCATGAGCTGGCGAAGGCGGCATGCCAGGGCTTCGAGGCGAAACCCGCACACGAGCTAGAGAATTTCGTCTACGACCGCTTCGCCGGCTACCTGAAGGAACTGGGCTACTCGACGCTGCAGGTCGACTCGGTCCTCAGCAAGCGCCCGAGCGGACTGGGCATGGTGCCGATGCAGCTGGAGGCGGTGAGGGCCTTCCAGGGGCTGCCGGAAGCCGAAAGCCTGACCGCCGCCAACAAGCGCATCGCCAACATCCTGAAGCAGGCCGAGGCCAAGGGCGAGACCCCGGTCAACGCCTTGCCGGTTGATCTTGCCGATCCCGCCGACCGCGCGCTGCACCAGGCCATCCGTGTCGCGGCAGAGAAAGCCAGGCCACTCTACGAGCAGGGCGACTACACGGGCTACCTGAAGAGCTTCGCGGCGCTGAGGGCGCCGGTGGACATGTTCTTCGAAACAGTGATGGTGATGGACAAGGACGACAAGGTGCGGCGCAATCGCCTCGCGCTGCTGCGCGAGCTTCGCGAGGCCATGAACCGCGTCGCCGACCTCTCCAGGCTGGCGGCGTGAAGCTGATCGTCCTCGACCGCGACGGCACCATCAACCACGACAGCGACCAGTACATCAAGTCGCCCGCGGAATGGAAGCCGATCCCCGGCAGCCTGGAGGCGATCGCGCGCCTGACGCACGCGGGCTGGCGCGTGGTGGTCGCCACCAACCAGTCCGGCATTGCGCGCGGCCTGTTCGACATGTCGACGCTGAACGCGATCCACGCCCAGATGCACCTTGCGGTGGCGCTGGCCGGCGGCCGCATCGACGCGGTGTTCTTCTGCCCGCACGCCACCGACTCGAACTGCAAGTGCCGCAAGCCCAGGCCCGGGATGCTGCTGGAGATCGCCGAGCGCCTGAACACCGACCTTGCCGGCGTGCCGCTGGCGGGGGATTCGCTGCGCGACCTCGAGGCCGCCGCTGCGGTGGGCGCACGGCCGTTGCTGGTGCTCACCGGCAAGGGAAGGAAGACGCGCGCTGCCGGCGGGCTGCCGGCGGGCAGCGAGGTTTTCGACGACCTGGCGGGGATCGCGGCCCGGCTTGCTCCATGACCGCGCTGCGCTCTGCTTTCTTCTTCCTCTTTCTGGTCCTGCTCACGCCGCCCTACGCGCTGCTGGTGCTGCTGTGCGCACCGCTGCCGCGCCTGGCGCGCAGTCGGATCATCAGCGGCTGGACCCGCATCGTGCTCTGCGCGGCGCGGCCGCTGCTGGGCATCCGCTACCGCGTGGAAGGGGCGACGAACCTGCCGCGCGAGCCCGCGGTCGTGCTCTCCAAGCACCAGTCGGCCTATGAGACCCTGGCGTTTCAGGAGATCTTTCCGCCCCAGGTGCACGTGCTCAAGCGCGAGCTGTTGTGGATCCCGTTCTTCGGCTGGGGCCTCGCGCTCATGAGCCCGATCGCGATCGACCGCTCGCGCGGCATCCGCGCGCTGCGCGAGATCGCGCGCCGCGGCCGCATCCGCCTCGACCAGGGCTTCTGGGTGATCGTCTTTCCCGAAGGCACCCGCGTCGCCCCCGGCAAGCAAGGCCGCTACCAGCCCGGCGGTGCCTGGCTTGCGGTCCACGCCGGCGTGCCGGTGGTGCCGGTGGCGCACAACGCCGGGCTGGTCTGGCCGCGCTATGCGTTCGTGAAGTACCCGGGCACGGTCACGTTCCGCATCGGGCCGCAGATCCCGACCAGGGGCCGCGAACCGAACCAGGTGCTTGCGGAGGCCGAGGCCTGGATCGAGGCCCAGCAGCCCGAACTGTGCGCCGCCGCCTGCTAGCGCAGCTGGAGCTGTTGACGCCGCCGGCGGCACCCTTCCCATGCTCTGAGGCACATGATGAGAATCCTGCACACCATGCTGCGCGTCGGCGACCTGCCGCGCTCGATCAAGTTCTACACCGAGGTCCTGGGCATGAAGCTCTTGCGCAGCACCGAGCGGCCCGAGCAGAGCTACTCGCTCGCCTTCGTCGGCTACGAGGACGAGTCCCGCGGCTCGGTGCTGGAGCTCACCTACAACTACGGCGTCGACCGGTACGACATGGGCGGCGCTTTCGGCCACATCGCCATCGAGGTCAGGGACGCGGCGCAGGCCTGCGACAAGGTGAGGCGCAACGGCGGCACGGTCACCCGAGAGGCCGGGCCGGTGAAGGGCGGCAGCACCGTGATCGCCTTCGTCGCCGATCCTGACGGCTACAAGATCGAGTTCATCGAGCGCAAATAGCCGCGACGCGGATGTAGTCCTGCGGCGAGAGGTTTTCGGGCCGCAGCCCCGGGTCCAGTTCGAGCGCCGCGAACTGCTGCGGCGCCAGACCGAGCGCGTTGCGCAGCGTCTTGCGGCGCGCGCTGAAGGCCTTGCGCACCACGGCGGCGAAATTCCCCGGCAGCTCGACAGCGGCGAGCGGCACCAGGCGCACCACGGCCGACTCGACCTTGGGCGGCGGGCGGAAGGCCCCCGCCGGGACCGTGAACAGCTTGCGCATCGCGAAACGCGTCTGCAGCATCACCGACAGCCGGCCGTACTGCGGCGTCGAGGGCGCGGCGACCATGCGGTCCACCACTTCCCGCTGCAGCATGAAGTGGAAATCCCGGAAGCGGGCGGCGCTCCCGCACAGGTGGAACAGGATCGGCGTCGAGATGTTGTAGGGCAGGTTGCCGACGATGCGCGCGCCTTCGGGCAGCGCGCTGAAGTCGAACTCAAGCGCATCGGCCCGATGCAGGCGCAGGCGATCCTTGGTGAACTCCGCCTCCAGCGCTTCGGCGAGGTCGCGGTCGATCTCGATCGCGGTCAGCCGGCCGACCTTCTCGAGCAGGCCGCGCGTGAGCGCGCCCTCGCCCGGCCCGATCTCCACCAGGAGGTCGTCCGGCTTCGGCTCGAGCGCGGCCACGATCCGCGCCAGCACCCCTTGGTCGTGCAGAAAATGCTGCCCGAAGCGCTTCCTCGGGCGCTGCCGCATCAGAACTGCTCGAGGCGGATTTCGACGTAGGCGCGGTCGCGCAGCTGGCGCAGCCATTCCTGGTAGGCCTCGTCGGCCTTGCGCTCGCGCAGCACCTGCCGCGCCTGCATGCGCTGTCGCTCCGCTGTCAGCCCGGCGCTGCGCCGCTCCAGCACCTGGATCAGGTGCCAGCCGAAGGCGGTCTTCACCGGCTGGCTGACTTCCCCTGGCTGCAGTTCGGCCATGGCGCGCTCGAACTCCGGCACGGTGTCGCCGGGAAATACCCACTCCAGGCTGCCGCCGAGCGAGGCGCTGCCGTCCTCGGAGTGCTGGCGCGCGAGTTCGGCGAAATCCTGCTTGCCGATGACCAGGCGCTCGCGCAGATCGGCGAGCTTGCGCCGGGCGTCGGCCTCCGCCACCACTTCGCTGGCGCGGACCAGGATGTGCCGCACGCGCGTCTGCGTGACCGGCGCCTCGCCGCCGGCGTTGCGGCTATCGATCAGCTTGAGGACGTGGAAGCCGGCCGGGCTGCGCAGCACTTCGCTCACCGCCCCCGGGCGCAGCGCCTTGAGCGCGCGGCTGAACAGTTCCGGCAGCCGGTCCTCCGCGCGCCAGCCCATGGCGCCGCCCTGCAAGGCATCGGCGCCGTCGGAGTAGCTGGCGGCGATCCTGGCGAAATCGCCCCCTGCGAGCGCCTCGGCCCTGGCCTTGTCGGCCTTGGCGCGCGCCTGTTCGATGCGTTCCGGCGCGGCCTGCTCCGGCAGCCGCACCAGGAGGTGCGCGAAATTGAACTCGCCGCCGCGACCGGCGCTGCCCTTGCTGTCCTCCAGATACAGGTCGATCTCGGTCTCGTTGACCTCGATGCGCTCGTCCACCTCGCGCTCGCGCAGCCGCGTCAGCATGATCTGGGCACGCACCTCCTCGCGGAAGCGCTCGAAATTGACCCCGTCGCGCTCCAGCGCGCGGCGGAAATCGGCCAGCGCAAGGTTGTTGCTCTGCGCCACGCGCTCGAGGCTGCGGTCCAGTTGCACCTCGTCGACGCGGATGCCGTTGTCCTGCGCCAGCTGCAGCTGCGCCTTCTCGAGAATCAGGCGCTCCAGCAGCTGGCCTTCGAGCAGCGCCGGCTCGGGCAGCGGCGTGCCCTGGCGGCGCAGCTGGCGCTCGGTGGACTCGCGCCGCTCGCGCAGCTCGGAATAGGTCACCACCTCGCGGTTGACCACCGCCACGATGCGGTCCACCAGGGACACCGGCTGGGCGTGCGCGGGCAGCGCAGCCAGCAGCCCCAGGGCCGCGGTCAGGATCAGTCTGGGCATTGCGCGCCTCCTAGAACACCTGCTCGAACGGCAGGCGCGGCCGCAGGCTCGGCGGCACCAGCGCCGCGCTGCCCGGGTTGGTGACGGCGTAGCCCGGCACCTGGCGCTTGAGCAGGCTGAGGGTCTCGTCCGTGCCGACGCGGCCCAGGCCGTTCAGCTCCAGTTGAAAGAACAGCGTGGTGGCCGTGGTCTGGGACGCCGCCCGCAGGCGCAAGAACGCCGCGCGGAACACCCAGCAGCCGCCGTTGTACTCCAGCCCGCCCAGCCCTTCCAGCATGCGGTTGTCGCGGAACGAATAGTTGTGGCGCCCGATGGCATACCATCCCGGTAGGACCGGCCATTGGCCGGAAAGATCCACCTGGCGCAGCAGGTCGCGATTGAAACGGTAGCTGGCATTGAGAACCTTGGCGATCTCCGGCGAGTAGCGCAGCTGGGCGCCGTAGCGCTCGGTACGGTTCTCGCGCGCGGCGTAGCGCACCGTGCCATCGAAGCTCCAGTCGCGCAGGAAGCGCCCGCCCAGCGAGGCGATGATGTCCGACGAATCCACGCTGCGCAGCGGCGTGGCGTCGTTCAGCGCCACGCGCTCGTTCCTGGAGTAGTGGCGCTGGCCGATGGTGGCGCGGAACAGCTCCTGCCCCGCGTTGTTCAGCATCCTCGAGGTCAGCGCCAGGGTGACCTGGTTGGTGTCGCCGAAGCGGTCGCCGCCGGCGAACCGGTTCTCGCTGAACAGGCTGGAGTAGTTGAAGTCCGCCAAGGCGGTGTCGAACAGGGGTATCTGGTCCTGCCCCCGGTAAGGCACCCACAGGTAATAGGCGCGCGGCTCCAGCGTCTGCGTCAGCTTGTCGCCGAACAGCCTCGCCTCGCGCTCGAAGATCAGGCCGGTGTCGGCCGACAGCCACGGGATGCTGACCGTCTGGCGCGAAGGCTGGCCCGCGGCGGTGCGCGACAGGTCGTAGTTCGCCGTGCGCAGGCCGACCTTGGGCGTGAGGAAGTAGCCCGGGGCGAGGACCGGCACCGCCACCGTCGGGTTGAAGGACAGCCGCGACCCCTCCACCCGCGTCGGATGGGCGAAGCGCACGTACTCGCCCGGCACGCTGAGGTCGAACAGCCCGCCCAGGCCGTAGCGCGCGGCGCCGAAGCTGATCTGGGGCAGGCGGTCATAGGGCGCGACGATCGGCGCCAGCGGATCCTGCAGCGTCTGGAATCGCTGCACCCGGCCCCCGAGGTGCAGCTGCACGTCGCGCCACAGGCGATTGTAGTTGAGCACGCCCTCGCGCTGCAGGGTGGCCTGCGAGACGGTGCCTACCTGGGAAGCGAAGTCGACGAAGTACAGGTTGTCGCTCACCTTGTTGAGGTCCAGGCGCCCGTTCAGGTTCGGCGTCAGGCGGTGCTGGTGCTGCAGCGAGAACCCGCTGCGCCGGGGCCTCGGCTCCCGGTCCTCGGCCATGTATTCGAGGCGCGCCTGGCCGGTGTAGTCGCGGTCGAGGTAGCGCAGCCGCGACTTCAACTGCTCGCCGAGCTTGCTCATGTGCACCGGGGTCAGCGTCAGGTCGTACTCGGGGGCGATGTTCCAGTAGAACGGCACGCCGAGTTCCAGCCCGCGACGCGTGGACTGCGAATAGTAGGGCGTCAGGAAACCGGACTTGCGCCGGTTCTCGAGCGGAAAACTGGCGAAGGGCAAGGCAAAGATGGTGGTGTCCAGGAAGCGCAGCCGCATGTCGCGCGCCTTGCCCTGCCCGGCGTCGTAGTCGAGCTCGAGTTCGCCCGCCTCGATGCGCCAGCCCTCCTTGCCCGGGGCGCAGCTGGTGTAGTGCGCCCGGTGCAGCAGCAGGCGGTTGCGGCCCAAGAACTCGAGCCGTTCGGCGCCGCCGCGGGCGGTCTGGTCGCGGTTGATAATGAAGCTGGGCTGCTCGAAAACCCCGGTGCCGCTGCCCGGGTCGTAACGCAGGCGCGGACCGAAGTAGCGCTCCGGACCGCGCTCCAGGCGCACCCCGCCCTCGGCCTCGATGCGGCCGGATTCCTGGTTGTAGCGCAGGAAATCGCTGAAGACGTTGACATCGTCGCGCTTGAGCTCGACCTTGCCGCGCGCGCTCACCTCCAGCTCGGAGATGCCGTCGATCTTCTCCGCATCGATGGTGGTGGGACCCTTCGGCGCCGCCGCCGCGGGCTTGGGTGCGGGCGCGGCCGCGGGAGCCTGCGCCCAGGCCGCTTGCGCCCCGAGAGCAAGGATTAGCAGCGCGGCGAGGCGCGCTGGAAGGTGCTGCATCGGCGGTGTTTCGGGATGGAAACGCAGGAGCGAAAAGTGGCACAATTCGGCGCATTCCGCAATGGATTCCAGACTCGCCGCGCTGGAGCGCTGGGTTGCCGCGCAGCTAAGCGGCGCCCCCTTTACGCTCGCGCCCGCCTCGGCGGATGCCAGCTCCCGGCGCTATTTCCGCGCCAGCCTGCACTCCGGTGCCAGCTATGTCGTGATGGACGCGCCGCCGGCCACCGAGGATTGCGTCCCGTTCGTGCGCATTGCCGGCCTGCTGCGCGCCGCGGGGGTCCACGCCCCCGAAGTCATCGCCCAGGACCTCGCCCAGGGCTTCCTGCTGCTCACCGATCTTGGCCGCGAAACCTATCTGGACGCACTGCGCCGGGACGCCGGCGCGCGCGCGCCGGCGCTGTTCCGGGACGCCATCGACGCCCTGCTGCGCTGGCAGCTGGCGACGCGACCTCGGGTGCTGCCGCCTTACGACGAGGCTCTGCTGCGGCGGGAGATGGGGCTGTTTAGGCCGTGGTACGCGGCGCGGCATCTCGGCAAGCCGCTGTCGCCCGCCCAGGGGCAGGCAATGTCGCTGGTCGAGGATGAACTGCTGCGCTCGGCCCTGGCGCAGGGGCGCGTCTATGTCCATCGCGACTACATGCCGCGCAACCTCATGGTCGCGACCCCCAATCCCGGCGTGCTCGACTTCCAGGACGCGGTGGAGGGGCCGGTCAGCTACGACATGGTCTCGCTGCTGCGCGACGCCTTCGTCAGCTGGGACGAGGAGCAGGTCCTCGACTGGACGGCGCGCTACTGGGAACGCGCCAGGAAGGCCGGGCTGCCGGTGGCCGCGGACTTCGCCGAGTTCTGGCGCGGCTTCGAGTGGATGGGGCTGCAGCGTCACCTCAAGGTTCTGGGCATCTTCGCCCGCCTCGCCTACCGCGACGGCAAGCCGGCCTACCTGGAGGACAGGCCGCGCTTCCTGGGCTACGCGCGCGCCGTGGCGCAGCGCTACGGCGCGCTGGCACCGCTGGCCAAGCTGCTGGACGAACTGCAGTCATGAAAGCGATGCTGCTGGCCGCGGGTCGCGGCGAACGCATGCGCCCGCTGACCGACGCCGTGCCCAAGCCGCTGCTCGAAGCCGGCGGCAAGCCGCTGCTCGCCTGGCACCTCGAGCGCCTGGCGGCCGCCGGATTGCGCGAGGTGGTGATCAACGTTTCCTGGCTGGGCGAGCGCATTGTCGAGCGCTTCGGCAACGGCGCGGAATTCGGACTCGCCATCGCCTGGTCCCGAGAGGCCCCGGCGCCGCTGGAGACCGCCGGCGGCATCGCCACGGCGCTGCCGCTGCTGGGCGAGGCGCCGTTCGTGTTGATCAATTCCGACGTCTACAGCGATTTCGACCTTGCCAGGCTGGCCTCGCTGCGCCTCGGGGATGCGCACGCGCACCTGGTGCTGGTCCCCAACCCGGAGCACCATCCCCGCGGCGATTTCTCCCTGCTCCGGGGCAGCGTCGGGCAAGAGGGCGCGCCGCGCTACACTTACGCGGGCATTGCGCTGCTCTCGCCGCGGATCGTGGCGGGCGTGGCCGCAGGCACCAAGGCGCCGCTGGGCCCGCTGCTGCACCGGGCGGCTGCCGAAGGCCGCGCGCGGGGCGAACTGCACGCGGGCTACTGGTGCGATGTCGGCACCCCGCAGCGGCTCGCCGCACTCGATGCGAAGCTCAGGAAAAGGAACACCGCACCATGAAACCCGAGGACATCCAGGCTTCGATCTACGGCGGCCGCCGCGCCCGGCTCGCCGCGGCCATGCGGGAAGGCCTCGCCGTGATTCCGACCTCGCCGGAGCGGATCCGCAACCGCGACACCCATTTCCCCTACCGCTTCGACAGCCATTTCTACTACCTGAGCGGATTCCCCGAGCCCGAGGCGGTGCTGGTGCTGGTGGCCGGCGCCCAGCCCAGGAGCCTGCTGTTCTGCCGCGAGCGCAACGAGGAGCGCGAGATCTGGGACGGCGTGCGCTTTGGCCCGCAGCACGCCCGCGAGCGCTTCGGCTTCGACCAGGCGCATTCGATCGCTGCGCTGGACGAGGCGATGCCCAAGCTGCTCGCCGACCAGCCCGTCCTGCACACCCCGCTTGGCGCGGACCCCGCCTGGGACGGCCGCGTCATGCAATGGCTGAACGCGGTGCGCGCGCAGTCGCGCGCCGGCGTCGCCGCGCCCGAGCGCGTGCACGACGTGCGCGCGCTGGTGGACGAGTTGCGGCTGGTGAAGGATGCGCACGAACTGGGGGTGATGCGCCGCGCCGCGGCCATCAGCGCCGGCGCCCACCGCCGCGCCATGGCCCTCGCCCGTCCCGGGGGCACCGAGTACCAGCTCGAGGCCGAGCTGCTGCACGAGTTCCGCCGCCACGGCGCCCAGTTCCCCGCCTACTGGCCGATCGTGGCCGGCGGCGCCAATGCCTGCGTGCTGCACTATGTCGCCAACGCCGCGCCGCTGGCCGAGGGCGACCTGCTGCTGATCGACGCCGGCTGCGAACTGGACGGCTACGCCTCCGATATCACGCGCACCTTTCCCGTCGGGCGCGCGTTCAGCGCGCCGCAACGGGAACTCTACGAGCTGGTGCTCGCCGCCCAGGCGGCGGCCATCGCCGCGGTGAGCGCCGGTCGCCGCTGGAACGAGCCCCATGAGGCCGCGGTGCGCGTGCTCGCGCAGGGCCTGCTGGAGCTCAAGCTGCTCCAGGGCAGCCTGGGCGAAGTGCTGGAGCAGGAGACCTACAAGCGCTTCTACATGCACCGCACCGGGCACTGGCTCGGCCTGGACGTGCACGATGCCGGCGAGTACAAGCGCGCCGGCGCCTGGCGCACGCTCCTCCCGGGCATGGTGCTCACGGTCGAGCCGGGGCTTTACATCCGCGCTGCGCAGGATATCCCCGAGCGCTACCGCAACATCGGCATCCGCATCGAGGACGACGTCGCGGTGAGCGCCGAGGGCTGCGAGGTGCTCACGGCGGCAGCGCCCAAGTCGGTGCAGGACATCGAGGCCATCAAGCGTGACCAAGGCTGAGGTCGCGGTCATCGGCGCCGGCCCGGTCGGCTGCGCCCTCGCCCTCGCGCTGCAACACGGCGGCCGCCCGGTCCTGCTGTGCGCCAGACCCGGGCCCGCGGCGATGCGCCCGGCCCGGTTCCGTCCGATCGCGCTGTCGCACGCCAGCCGGCTGATCCTGGCGCGCATCGGCGCCTGGGAGCCGCTGCAGCCGACGCCGATCCGCGCCATCCATGTATCGCAGGCGGGCCATTTCGGCCGCACGCGCCTCGAGGCCGCCGATGCGGGCGTGCCGGCGCTGGGATACGTGCTCGATTACGGCGATCTGGCCGCTTGGCTGCTTCACCTGGCGCAGGCGCGCGGGATTCCGGTCGCGGCCGAGGCGCCGGCGGCGGCGCTGCGGGTGCATGCGGAAGGAAGCGCGCAGGGCAATGCGCCCGATGCGCTTGAGAAGGACTACCACCAGGAAGCGCTGGTGGCGCTGGTGGGCACCGATCGCCCCGCCACCACTACGGCATTCGAGCGCTTTACCCCCGAAGGCCCGCTCGCGCTGCTGCCCCTGGGCGCTCGCCATGCCGTGGTCTGGGCGACTGCGCCGCAACGCGCCGCGGAACTGGCCGCCATGGGCGAGGCGGGCTTTCTGGCCGCCCTGGGCGCCGCGTTCGGCACCCGCGCCGGCGCGTTCGTCGCGGCGGGGGAACGCGGTCGCTTCCCGCTCACGCTGCGGGTGCGCGCCTCCCGCATCGGCCTCAGGCAAGCCTACGTCGGCAACACCTCGCAGAGCCTGCACCCGGTCGCCGGCCAGGGCCTGAACCTCGGGCTGCGCGACGCCTGGGACCTGGCGCGACTGTTGCGGGATGCCGAGGATCCCGGTGATGCGCGCCTGCTGGCCCGCTACGCCGCGGCGCGAAGACCGGACGCCATGGCCACCATCCGCGTCACCGACCTGCTGGCCGGGGCTTTCACCGGCGGCGGGCCCCTGCTGGGCGCCGCACGCGGCGCGGCCATGACCGCACTGGATGCGTTCGCGCCTGCGCGCCGCTTTTTTGCGCGCCGCATGATCTTTGGCACCGCCGCCGTTCCCTGATTTTCCCTTTGCGGTGTTTGCGCAGCGCAACAGCGATGTTTTTCGGCAACGAAACGGGATAGAATTCGCTCCCCTCGCGACAGATCCCACACCACCGCAATCAATGCAGCTTGGCGTGCACACCCTGAGCAACGGATTGTTCGTCGCTCCGATGGCGGGGGTGACCGACCGCCCGTTCCGCAGCCTGTGCCGCCGCTACGGCGCCGGGCTGGCGGTGTCGGAGATGGTTTCCTCGCGTCCCGAGCTGCGCCACAGCCGCAAGTCGCGCCTGCGCCGGGAGCATGAAGGTGAAACGCAGGGCCCGGCCGGCCCCGTTTCGGTGCAGATCGTCGGCGCCGACCCGGCGCTGATGGCCGAGGCGGCCCGGTTCAACGTCGACGAGGGCGCCGACATCATCGACATCAACATGGGTTGCCCGGCGAAGAAAGTGTGCAACCTCGCCGCCGGCTCGGCCCTGCTGGAGAACGAGCCGCTGGTGGCACGCATCCTGGAGGCGGTGGTGGCCGCGGTTAAGGTCCCGGTCACCCTGAAGATCCGCACCGGCCCGGCGCCGGAGCGCCGCAACGCGGCGCGCATCGCGCGCATCGCCGAGGGCGCCGGGATCCGGCTGCTCGCGGTGCACGGCCGCACCCGCGCCTGCGGTTTCCGCGGCGAAGCGGAGTACGACACCATCGCCGGGGTGAAGGCCGCGGTGCGGATCCCGGTGATCGCCAACGGCGACATCGCCACCGGCGCCGACGCGAAGCGGGTGCTGGCGCGCACCGGCGCCGACGGGCTGATGATCGGCCGCGGCGCGCACGGCCGGCCGTGGATCTTCCGCGAGATCGCGCATTTCCTCGCCACCGGCGAAGCGCTCCCCGGCCCGACCCCCGCCGAGCAGCGCGCGCTGGTGTTAGAGCACCTGCGCGGCCTGTACGAGCTCTACGGCGAGGACCTGGGCCTGCGCGTGGCGCGCAAGCACCTGGGCTGGTACCTGCGCCCGCTCCCCGGGGGCGAAGAGTTCCGCCGCCGCGCCTGCGCCATCGAATCGGCCCCGCAGCAGCTCGACGCGGTGGCGCGCTTCTACGACAGGCTGCAGGCGTGAGGCGCAGTTCCGAGCTCGCCGAAGCCGTGAAGCGCGCCCTGGAGCGCTACTTCAAGGACATGGACGGCGAGAAGCCCACGGCGATCTACGACATGGTGCTGAAGAACATCGAGAAGCCCCTGATCGAGACCGTGCTCCTCAAGGCCTCGGGCAACCAGTCGCAGGCCGCGGCGATGCTCGGCATCGACCGCAACACCCTGCGCAAGAAAATCCAGCAGCTGCGGATCAAGGCGTGAAGGTCGGCAGGGCGCTGCTCAGCGTCTCGGACAAGGCGGCGGTGGTCGAGTTCGCCCGCGCCCTCGCCGGCATGGGCGTCGCCCTGCTCTCCACCGGCGGCACCGCGAGGCTGCTGGAGAAGGAAGGCATACCGGTGACCGAGGTCTCGGCCCATACCGGCTTGCCGGAGATGCTCGACGGCCGGGTCAAGACCCTGCACCCGAAGATCCACGGCGGCCTGCTGGCGCGGCGCGACTCGCGCGAGCACATGGCGCAGATCGACCGGGCGGGCATCCCGCCCATCGACCTGCTGGTGGTGAACCTGTATCCGTTCCAGGCCACGGTCGCCGACCCCGACTGCCCGCTGGAGGAGGCGATCGAGAACATCGACATCGGCGGGCCGGCGATGCTGCGCGCGGCGGCCAAGAACTACGGCGGCGTCGCAGTGGTGGTGGACCCGGCCGATTACGGCCGCGTGCTGGAGGAGATCCGCGCCACCGGCGGCGTCGCCGAGGCGACGCGCTTCATGCTGGCGCAGAAGGTCTACGCGCACACCGCCGCCTACGACGGCGCCATCGCCAACTACCTGAGCTCGCTGGAGGGCGACAACCGGCGCGGCGCCTTTCCCGGGGTGCTCAACCTGCAGCTGTTCAAGCGCCAGGACATGCGCTACGGGGAGAACCCCCACCAGAGGGCGGCGTTCTACCGCGACGCGCATCCGGTGCCCGGCGGCATCGCCGCCTTCTCCATCCTGCAGGGCAAGGAGCTGTCCTACAACAACATCGCGGATGCGGACGCGGCCTGGGAATGCGTCAAGAGCTTCGCCGAGCCCGCCTGCGTCATCGTCAAGCACGCCAACCCCTGCGGCGTGGCGATCGCCGACGGCCCGCTGGCCGCCTACCGCAAGGCCTTCGCCACCGACCCGAGCTCGGCCTTCGGCGGCATCATCGCCTTGAACCGGGCGCTGGACCGCGCCGCCGCGGAGCAGATCGGCAGGCAGTTCGCCGAGGTCATCATCGCCCCGCGCGTCGAGCCAGCGGCGCGCGAGTCTCTTGCCGGCAAGCAGAACCTGCGCGTGCTGGAAGTGCCGCTTGCGCACGAGGTACAGCCCCACGACTACAAGCGCGTCGGCGGCGGCCTGCTGGTGCAGTCCAGCGACGCCGCCACGCTGGAACGCAAGGCGCTGAAGGTGGTGACCAAGAGGCAGCCCGACGAGGCGCAGTGGAACGACCTGCTGTTCGCCTGGAAGGTGGCGAAGTTCGTCAAGTCGAACGCGATCGTGTTCTGCCGCGGCGGTGCCACGCTCGGTGTCGGCGCCGGGCAGATGAGCCGCATCGACAGCGCGCGCATCGCCTCGATCAAGGCGGCGAACGCGAAACTGTCGCTGGCCGGTTCGGCAGTCGCCTCGGACGCGTTTTTCCCGTTCCGCGACGGCCTCGACGAAGTCTTGGATGCCGGCGCCGGGGCGGTGATCCAGCCCGGCGGCAGCGTGCGCGACGAGGAGCTGATCGCCGCCGCGGACCAGCGCGGCGCGGCGATGGTGTTCACCGGCCTGCGCCACTTCCGGCACTGAGGGCGGGGCGGCCGCGATGAAGCTCCTGGTGATCGGCTCCGGCGGGCGCGAGCACGCGCTTGGCTGGAAGCTGGCGCAGAGCCCGAAGGTGCAGAAGGTGTTCCTCGCCCCCGGCAACGGCGGCACCGCCGCCGAGAGCGGGCTGGAGAACGTGGCCATCACCGGCATCCCGGACCTGATCGGCTTCGCGAAGCAGCAGCAGGTCCACCTCACCGTGGTCGGCCCCGAGGCGCCGCTCGCCGCGGGCGTGGTGGACGCCTTCCAGGCGGCGGGCCTGCGCATCTTCGGCCCGCTGCGCGCCGCGGCGCAGCTGGAGGCGTCCAAGGATTTCGCCAAGCGCTTCATGGCGCGCCACGGCATTCCGACCGCGCGCTACGAGAGCTTCACCGACCCCGCCGCGGCGAAGGCCTACGTGGCGCGCAACGGCGCGCCGATCGTGATCAAGGCCGACGGCCTCGCCGCCGGCAAGGGCGTGGTGGTGGCCGCCACCACTGCGGAGGCGAACGCCGCCATTGACGACATGCTGGTGGGCGGCAGGCTGGGGGCGGCCGGCGACAGGCTGGTGATCGAGGAGTTCCTCGAGGGCGAGGAGGCGAGCTTCATCGTCATGGCCGACGGCGCGCGCGCCCTGCCGATGGCCACCAGCCAGGACCACAAGCGGCTGCGGGACGGCGATCTGGGCCCCAACACCGGCGGCATGGGCGCCTATTCGCCGGCGCCGGTGGTGACCCCGCAGCTGCACGCCCGCGTCATGCGCGAGATCATCCAGCCTGCGATCGCCGGCATGGCGAAAGACGGCACGCCCTATGTCGGCTTCCTCTACGCCGGTCTGATGATCGACAAGGCCGGCAGTCCGCGAACGCTCGAATTCAACTGTCGCCTCGGCGACCCGGAGACCCAGCCGATCCTGCTGCGCCTGAAGTCCGACCTGCTGCAGCACATGGAGCAGGCCCTCGAGGGCCGGTTGGACGGCGCCAGGGCCGAATGGGACCGGCGCGCCGCGCTGGGGGTGGTGCTGGCGGCGGCCGGCTACCCCGGCGAACCGCGCCGGGGCGACGCCATCGAGGGCCTGACGCGGGCAACGGAGGACTGCCGCGTGTTCCATGCCGGCACCCGGCTGCAAGGCAAGGCGGTGCTCAGCAACGGCGGCCGGGTCCTGTGCGTCACCGCGCTCGGCGATTCGCTCAAGATGGCGCGGGCGCGCGCCTACGAAACGGTCGATCGGATCGGCTTTGAGGGCATGCAGTACCGGAAAGACATCGGTCATCGCGCGCTGAGGAAGGGCTGAGTGCAATGGACCTCAGGGCGGTCCGCGACTACTTCTGCGGCCTGCAGCAGCGCATCGTGCGCGCGCTGGAGACCCTGGAGGGCGGCCGTTTCCTGTCCGATTCCTGGGAGCGCCCGGAGGGCGGCGGCGGGACCACCCGGGTGCTGGAGGACGGTGCGCTGTTCGAGCGCGCCGGCGTCGCCTTCTCCCATGTCTCGGGAGCGCTACTGCCGCCCTCGGCGAGCGCCTCGCGCCCGCAGCTTGCCGGCCGCGGCTTCGAGGCCACCGGCGTGTCCCTGGTCCTGCATCCGCGAAACCCCTATTGCCCGACGGTGCACATGAACGTGCGCCTGTTCACCGCGACCAAGGCGGGGGAGCAGCCGCTGTGGTGGTTCGGCGGCGGCATGGACCTCACGCCCTATTACGGCTTCGAGGAGGACGCGCGCCATTTCCACGCCACCTGCCGGCGCGCCCTGGATCCGCACGGAGTCGAGCGCTACCCCCGCTACAAGAAGTGGTGCGACGAGTATTTCTTCCTGAAGCACCGCAACGAACCGCGCGGCATCGGCGGCATTTTCTTCGACGACCTTGCCGAGCCTGATTTCGACGGCGCCTTCGCCCTGGTCCGGTCGGTGGGCGAGCATTTCCTGACTGCCTACACGCCGATCGCCCAGAAGCGACGCGGCATGCCCTACGGCGAGCGCGAGCGCGAGTTCCAGGCCTGGCGGCGCGGGCGCTACGCGGAATTCAACCTGGTGTTCGACCGCGGCACCCTGTTCGGCCTGCAATCGGGCGGGCGCACCGAGTCCATCCTGATGTCCATGCCGCCGCGTGTGGCCTGGCGCTACGGCTGGAGCCCGGCCCCGGGCACGCCCGAGGCCGCGCTATTCACCGATTTCCTCAGGCCGCGGGACTGGGCCTAGCGGCCCGGCGCCCTGCGCCGATCAGGGCAGTTCGGCACCCAGGCGATGATGCTTCTGCGCGTCGCCAGGGCGGCCGTCGCGCTCGGCCAGGCGTGCGAGCGCAAGGTGCACCGCGCGCGATTTCTCGAACGACAGGCTGGCCTCGAGGTAATCGCGCGACTTGCCCCAGAGGCCGGCCTGCTTGCACAGGCGCCCGAGCGCGAGCAGCAGCCGCGGGTCCTCGGCGTGCGCGGGCAGCCAGCGCTCGGCGCGCTCCAGGCGCGCCCGCGCCTCGCGCTCCAATTCCGGCGGCTCCAGCGGCGGCAACTCGGCGAACTGCGCCACCAGCGCGTCGCTCCAGTCCGCGTTCAGGCTGTTCTCGATGATTTCGCGCGCCAGCGCGGCCTCGCCCAGCGCGGTGGCGTGCGCCGCCGCGGCCGCGGCCACGCGCGGGTGCAGCCGGTCTGCGGCCGGGATGCTGCGCCAGCGCGCCGCCAGCGGCGCCCGGTCCCCGGCGGCACGAGCCAGCAGCTCGGTCTGCGCCTGGACACGGTACTCCTCGGCGATCGCCGGGTCGATGGCGGCGCGCTTGCCCAGCATGGAGGCGAGGCGCAGCACCTCTGCCCAGTTCTGCGCGCCGCGCTCGGCGCGCAGCAGCATGCGCGCGGCGGCGATGTTGCGCGGGCCGGCGCCGTGCAGGCTGCGCAGGGCGTCGCGCGCGCCGGTGAAATCGCCCTCGTCCAGGGCCAGCTCGGCCCTGGTCAGGAGCATGGCCGCCTGCATCGACTCGCCCACGTTGCCGGCTCGCTCCAGCCAGAGGTCGCGCCGCTCGCGCTGGCGCAGCTGGTGGGCGGCGCGCGCCGCGATCAGCGCCGCAGGTCCGGGGGCGGCGCCCGCTTCCCAAGCGAGTACGGCCTCCTTCTCGGCGCGCGCGTAGCGGCCCTCGTAGTAGGCCTGCAGGGCGGCGGCAAGCGCGAGCTGCGCCTGCTCGCGGCGGCGGCGCCCGCGGTAGGCACGCACCTGCGCCGGCAGCGCCAGCGTGTGGCGCACCAGCCCCAGCGCCAGGTAGAGGGCCGTAAACGCGGCGGCCAGCGCCGCAACCGATAGGAGCAGAGAAACCTCGACGCGCCAGGGCGGCACCACCAGCACCACCACGGCCTCGCTGAGGCGGCCCACCACCGCCAGCGCCACGGCGGCGGCGAACACCGCGACCAGCCAGAACAGGCCCCTCACGGCCTCAGGAACTCACTTGCGCTGGCGCGCAGTCTTGAAGCCGCGCACCGCATCCAGGCTGTCGCTGATCGTCGGCGCCTCGAAGCTGAGGGTTGCCGACGACAACTGCTTCAGCTGCGCCAGCGCGCCCTGCGCCGCCTTCGAGCGGGCGTCGAAATAACGCTGGATCCAGCCCTGCGCCGCGCGCAGGTCCTCGCGGTATCCCGCCTCGTTGCGCGTCAGCAGCGACAGGCGCGCATTGAGCAGCCGCAGCTTCAGGTTCTCGCGCAGGAAGTAGGCCTGCGCCGGCGGCAGCAGCGGCGGCTCCTGGCCCTCGACCCGGCGCACCACCACCAACTGGCGCAATTCGCGCCAGATTTCCGATCCGAGGCGCTCGGCCATGCCTTGCGGCTCGGCCGGCTTGCCGGCCTTGGCGGCGGCGCCGGCTTCGCCTCGGCCGCGCTCTGCGGTTCGCTCCTCGTAGGCGAGCGGCAGGGCGTCCACCGAGGCGATCAGCCCGTCCAGGCGCAGGCTCATGCCGGGAAGATCGAGCGTGGGCAGAGCCTTCAGGCGCTCGATGTCGCGCGCCAAGGCGCGGCGCACGACCAGGAACTGCGGCCGGTCCGAGCGCGACAGCCGGCTCTCGGCCAGCTGCAGCGCGAGCAAAGCGGCACGCACGTTGCCCGAGAGCAGCAACTGCTGCTGCGCGATGGCAAGCACCTGCTCGATCTCCGCCAGCTGCCATTCGTCGCGGTTGCGTGCCAGCTCCTGGTACAGCGCCTCGAGCGCCGAGTGCTGGGCCTGCGATTCGGCCAGGCGCGATTCCATCGCGCTCAGCCGCGCCTGCGCCTCGCGCAGCCCTTCCTGCGCCTGGCGCGCCACGGCGCGCGCCTCGCGGCTCTCGGCTTCGATGTCGCGCAGGCGTCGAGCCAGTTCCTCCTGGGTCGAGCCGATCCGGCTGCGGGTGTCGAGCCAGAGCGCCGCCACCACGGCGGCCAGGACCGCGAGGCCGAGCGCAATCAGTCGCAGGCGCTGGCGGCCGCTTGCCGGCCCGGCGCCGGCGGCCGCAAGCGTGGGCTGAGGGTTGGCGGGTTCGCTCATCTCGGTTCAGTTTCCCTGCGCGAAGTATGCCACCAGCCGTTGGAGCATTTCGCCATCGCCGGGCCCGGCCACCACGGCGCGCGCCACGCCGAGCCGCGCCGCCGCCTCGGCTAGGCGCGGGTGCGGAACGAACAGCGGCGTGGCCCGCAGCAGGCGCGCGCCGGCCTCCCCCAGCAGCGCCGCGAGGTTGCCGAGCGCCTCGGCGGAGTTGACCGTCACCGCATCAAGGTCGCCCCGCGCCCAGGCGAGCAGCAGCGGCGCGGGGTCGGCCCGTGGCCGGACCCTGCGGTAGCACTCGGCGTACTCCACCACGGCGCCGCGCGCCTGCAGCGCCGCGCGCAGAAACTCGCGTCCGCCCTCGCCGCGGATGATGACTACGCGGCAGCCCCGGATCGCGGCGAGCGCCGGCAAGGCGAGCAGCGCCTCGCTGTCGGCAAGCCCCTCGGGCGCAAGTACGCCTCGCACCCCCCTGTCCTGCAGCAGACGCCGCGTGCCGGCGCCGACCGCTGCGGCGCGAACCCCGTCGGGCCAGGGCCGGTCGAGCAGCGCCAGGCCGCGCTCGACGGCGTTGGCGCTGACGAAGATCGCGAAGTCGAACTCGCCGAGGCGGCCGAGCAAAGCGCGGGCCGGGGCCGGATCGAGCGCCTCGGCGATCTCGATCGCGGGAAACACGATCGCCTCGCCGCCGGCCTCTCCGATCAGGCGCGCAAGCGCCTCGGACTGGTGCAGCGGCCGCGTCACCAGGATGCGGCGGCCCGCCAGCGGCCCGCTCATGAGCCCAGCGCAGCCAGGATTTCCGTGGCGCCGCGCCGCCGCAGGAGCTGCGCGGCCTGCTCACCCAGCCTCTCCGGGCCCGCGGCCGGACCCTCGCATTGGGCACGCGCGATGCGCCCTCCGTCGGGGGAGGCCACCAGCGCACGCAGCCGCAGCGATCCCCCGGAGAGTTGCGCGTGCGCGGCAAGCGGTATGGCGCAATTGCCCCCGAGCGCGCGGCTGACCGCGCGCTCGGCACGCACGCAGGCGCTGGCCTCCGGGTCGGCCAGCGCCGCCGCAAGCGCGCGCACCTCGCCGCTCTGCGCAAGGCACTCGATGCCGAGCGCCCCCTGGCCCGGTGCCGGCAGGCTGTCCTCGAGCGAGAGCCGGCCGCGGATCCGCGCCTCCAGCCCCAGGCGCTTCAGACCCGCCGCGGCAAGCACCACGGCCGCATAGTCGCCCCGGTCCAGTTTCGCCAGCCGGGTTTCCACGTTGCCGCGCAGCGGCCGGATCTGGAGTCCCGGATGGCGCGCCGCGATCTGGGCCTGGCGGCGCAGGCTGGAGGTGCCCACCACCGCGCCGCCGGGAAGCGCGGCGAGGGAATCGAACCGGCTGCAGACGAATGCGTCGCGCGGATCGTCGCGGTCGCAGATCGCGGCCAGCGCGAACCCGGACGGCAGTTCGGCCGGCAGGTCCTTCATCGAATGCACGGCAAGGTCGGCCCGCCCCTGCGCCAGCGCCGCCTCCAGCTCCTTGATGAACAGGCCCTTGCCGCCCTGCTTGGCGAGCGACACCTCCGGCAGCTCATCGCCGCGGGTGCTCAGCGCCAGCAACTCCACGCGCAGGCCGGGATGCGCACCCTCCAGGCGCGCCTTGACGTGCTCGGCCTGCCAGAGCGCCAGGCGGCTGCGCCGGGTGGCGATCACGATCCGGTCAATCACGCCGGTTCTCCGCCGCCCGCTGCCGCAGCGCCTGCCACTGCCTCGAATATCAGGTGCAGGCGCCCGCCGGTGTTCTCCGGCGCCGTGCGGCTGCCGCCCCTGCCGCTGCCCTGCTGCGGCGCGCGCACGCCCGCGGGCTGCGCATTGTCGAGCAGCGCCATTGCGCGCAGGAAGAATTTCGCGGCCCGCGCCAAGTCATGCTCGGCGGCGAGGATGACGCCGAAGGCGAGCGCGTTGACGGCGATCAGGACGCGCGCGATCAGGCCCGGGTTGCAGAAGTCCGTGAGGGCGTCGGTCCGGGGGTTTTGCCTTATACTGGCCATTGTCGGCAAGCGGTGCTTAAGCGCATTCTATTCCTCTATCCCGCATGGCTTTTCCGAAGAACAGAACCGCGCGCGCTGCCGGGCAGCGGTCGGGTCGGTCCCGGGTCAGGCAACCCTGGTCGGGTCGCTTCAGCGAGCCGGTGGATGCGTTCGTGCAGCGCTTCACCGCGTCGGTCGCGTTCGATCGCCGGCTGGCAAGGCACGACATCGCCGGCTCGATCGCGCACGCGC